>Ga0310695_10014072_pt1 | contig 10880 bp, 9 predicted proteins | sample RumenRJG_04DNA_FD_203882 | JGI IMG/M metagenome (GOLD analysis project Ga0310695, IMG submission 203882) | Bovine rumen microbial communities from Lethbridge, Alberta, Canada - RJG_04 (v2) (version 2) | ecosystem: Host-associated > Mammals > Digestive system > Stomach > Rumen | place: Canada... | reverse complement strand
TATGATCTTTCTAGGAGCTTTGCCTTTGCGGAATCCGTCGATGGAGAACTTGCCTCTGTTGGCAAGATACGCCTTATTTATAGCATCCTTAAACTCATCTGCAGTAAACTCAATGCTGAACTTAACGACTCCGTTTTCTTTTGAAATCTGTTTTGCCTTCATTTGAAATAATCCTCCGTTTATAAATAATTATTATTAGTTATCTTGTTATTATTCGTAAGCTCTCTGAAGCTTGGATCTGTTTTCTATTTCAAGATTGTACTTGTTGTGAATAAGATTTGAGAGAGCTATGAAATCGTCCTCATTACCGTAATACCACTCAACTTCCAGTTCCGATATAGGTACTTCATGTCCCTCAGCATGATGGATGCTGCCCTGATCGAGTGAGATACAGCTGATAGAACGTCCGGTATCGACCTTGAACTGTTTCCTTATATAATCCATTCCAATGGTCCTGTGCAGTTTTTTATTCCCTGCCGCCTCATACAGAACATCATATGCTTCACTTGAAAGAAATATGTCAATATCAGGCTGGTCAGCAAACCTCTCATCATTGACGACAAGGTTGAATTCCTCTCGTCTGTGAAGTCCGTCTTCAACTGTAACATCCCACTTAATAGTAGCCGTGATCCTGTCATCTTCCTGACGTATCCTGTATGCTATGCCATGCTTTCTGAAATCCATATCAGGTGTATCAAAATAATTAGCATGCATGCTGATCGTCTCCACGGCCTCAATGCCCATCTTATTGATCTCAGCATTCTCAACTATTCTGTCGAATACTGACGGGTCTTTCACTGTGTATTTGAATTCTGTTTCCATAAGCGCTCCCGGCTGTGTGTCTTAATTCAGTGCCCGGCAAGGGCACAGCCTAATGATTGTACTAGAAAACGGATCAATCTTCAAGCTTTACGAATTTTACTTTGAAATCTGTTCCTGCGAACAGATAATCAGTCATTGCTATAAAGTTGTCCGACAGGTCGCTCGCGTAGTATCTGTCTGTCAGATCAGAGCCGCAGGCCAGCATGTCTTTATTTTCAAGTATTTCTTTTGCATCCTTGATGACCTCAGCTGATGAGTTGTAAAGCCTTATGTCCGGATACAGCTTGTTGATGTGTTCTGCTATCAGCGGATAGTGTGTGCAGCCAAGTATAAGGTCTTCAAACCGGTTTTCTTTGACAAAATCATCCATGTAGTGTTTGACCGTAAGCTCCATGATCTCAGTGTCAGTAAAGCCCTCTTCAACCAGAGGCACGACAGCCGGACATGCAAGGCTGTAAACCTCAATGCTCGGATCCATCGCCTTAAGGCTCTTTCCGTATACATCACTGTTTATGGTAGCCTTGGTGGCGATGACGCCTACTCTTGTGCAGCCGTCACTCACTACTTTTCTTACAGTAGGCCTTATAACACCCAGAATCGGGATCTCCGGATACCTCTCCCTGAGAGAGTCCAGAGCCCAGGATGTTACAGTATTACATGCAATAATAATCATCTTCGGATTCTTGCTGACAAGATAATCTACTATCTGTGTAGCGAACCTTCTGATGGTATCAGGAGATTTTGATCCGTAAGGTGTCCTTGCGGTGTCTCCGTAATATATAACCTTTTCTTCCGGAAGCAATTTGTGCAGCTCGTACACGGACGTCAGTCCGCCGAGTCCGGAATCAAAGAATCCAATAGGTCTGTTATCCATCAATTACCCTCTTATATCTATGATTTATATTTTTCTATCAGGCCGGCCAGCTCTTTTGTAAGTGCTTCAAGTTCTTTGTTGGACCCGCCTCTGCTGTTTTCGATAAGGCTCATAAGGTCATCGCCTGTCTTACACAGATCTTCATATACAGCATTCGCTCTGCCTGTGGCTTCTGTTATCTTATTGCCTATGCGGCCATCGGCATAAGTCTCGCCGGATCCGCTGACAGATTTTTTGATAACAGGTCTGACCTCAGCCTTACGGATAAGCTCATTGGAAATGAGATCCCATACCTCACCGCTGTACGGTGCCGTTGCAGGCTTACCTGTAGCTTTTGCAGCTTCCATAGACAGATGCTCTGTTACAAGATCTTCACCATGATTGATGAATATCCTTAATGAAGGATCTGCCTGCATTATCCAGTTCATCAGAGATTTTTCATCAGCGTGGCTGCTGAATGCGTCTACAGTGGCTATCTCAGCACGTACCTGAATATCTTCGCCAAACAGTCTTACCGACACATCACCGTCAAGGAGTTTTGCTCCAACCGTGCCCGGGCACTGATAGCCAACGAAGAGTATTGTGCACTCAGGCCTCCACAGATTGTGTTTGAGATGATGTCTTATTCTGCCGGCTTCACACATTCCGGAAGCGGAGATGATGACTTTAGGTGTTCTGTCATCATTGATCATTTTAGACTCATCACTTGAAACTGAGACCTTAAGATCAGGGAATGTAACTGGATTAACACCACTTCTGATCAGCTCGAGGGCCTCATCGTTGTAATAGTCATACATCTCTGTACTGTAGATGTTGGTTGCCTCAACAGCAAGCGGACTGTCCACTATCACAGGGAAGCCATCGTGATTCTTTATCAGATGTTTCTCCTTTATTATTCTGATGTAGTAGAGCAGCTCCTGAGTCCTTCCGACAGCAAATGCAGGTATTACCACATTGCCACCTCTGTCAAGCGTTCTCTGGATGATTCCTGTGAGAGCCCCTATATAGTCAGGATGCGCAGGATGTGTTCTGTCTCCGTATGTGGACTCGCATACTATGTAGTCAGCATGAGGAGCTTTCTGCGGTTCGCGGATAAGAGGCTTGAACGGATTACCTATATCTCCCGAGAAGAGCAATGTCCTCTTCTCACCTTTCTCTTCAAGTGTGAAAAGTACGTAAGAAGAACCCAGAAGATGACCTGCATCGGTAAATCTAATAGTTACGCCATCGAATAGTCTGACATCGGTTTCATATCCTGCTGTACTGAAGAGCCTTAGGGTGTTCATTGCGTCCTCGGTTGTATACAGAGGTACGATCTCTTCACTGCCTGAACGCTTTCCTTTTCTGTTCTTCCATTGTGCTTCAAACTCCTGGATATGTGCCGAGTCAAGAAGCATTATATTGCAAAGCTGACGTGTTGCCTCTGTTGAATAGATCGGACCCTTGTATCCGTTAGCGACCAGAAACGGCAGTTTGCCTGAATGATCGATATGCGCATGGGTCACAACTATCGCATCTATATCACACGGAGCTACAGGTATCTCGATATTCTCGAAAATATCTTCACCCTGCTCCATGCCGCAATCTATTAAGATCCTCTTGCCGTTTACCTCAAGCAGAGTGCAGGACCCTGTTACTTCGTGTGTAGCTCCGATAAACGTTACGTTCATATTCTGACCTCCGTCGATAAAAAATAGGCGACTAATAGTTAACCATAAATCGACACGTTATTATATCACGAAATGACGAGTATTACTTATAATTCACAGCAAAACCACAAATAAATTTTTTTGAAATTTATTAGCACTCAGTATTGACGAGTGCTAATAAAAGTGGTATAACATAGTTGTCCGTAAGACAGACGGATATCAACGAAGTTTAAAATTTCATTTACATATAAGGAGGCAACACTATGTTCTATCCAACACTTTTTAAAGACGATCTGTTTGATGATTTCTTCAGCTTCCCTTCATTCAGAGATGTGGACCATATCGACCGCAAGCTCTACGGAAAGCACGCAAGCGGTCTTATGAAGACTGATGTCCACGAAAACGAAGGCAACTATGAACTTGATATCGATCTTCCTGGATTCAAGAAGGATGAGATCACACTGACACTTGATAATGGTTATCTGGTAGTCGGAGCTGCAAAGTCTGTCAATGAAGATGAGAAAGATTCAAGGGGCAAGCTCCTGCGTCAGGAGAGATTCTCAGGCGCTATGCAGCGCAGCTTCTATGTAGGCGATGCTATTCAGGAAACTGATGTCAAGGCAAAATTTGAAGACGGCGTTCTCAGACTCACCTTCCCTAAGGAAAAAGAACCTGAGATCCCTGAGAAAAAGACCATCATGATCGAGGGTTGATTGCTTTAATCATTGATCCTCATAAACAACCAACATCTTTCCTTTCATAAAAATATCCTCCGGAGTTGATCCGGAGGATATTTTTTATATTACCTGTGAGGAGGTAAAAAATATGAAGAAACTATTTCAGATACTGACAGATCTTACTGACAGATGACAAGCTCAGTGTCTTTGTCGAAGATGTGCAGCTTTTCAGTATCGATAGCCAGCTTGATGAATTCATCAGCTTTCTTGGCATATCTTGCAGGAACTCTGGTTACGAGCTTCTGATCAGCATAGTTCAGATACAGATATGATTCTGATCCCATCATCTCATCGAGATCGATGTATGCATGGATAGTATTTCCATCACTCATGAACTGTGGCTCAGCATGGAAATCTTCCGGTCTGACACCGCAAATAACTTCTTTGCCAACATATGGTGCAAGTTCAGATCTGTTGACTATGATCTTGGCTTCGCCGAAGCAGAGTGCATAACCATCTCCGGCTTTTTCAACTCTTGCATTGATGAAGTTCATCTGCGGTGATCCGATGAAACCTGCTACGAACAGATTACAAGGATAATCATACAGAGTCTGAGGTGTATCGAACTGCTGGATTATTCCGTCTTTCATGACGCAGATACGGTCGCCCATTGTCATAGCTTCTGTCTGGTCATGTGTTACATATACGAAAGTGGTTCCAAGCTGCTTATGAAGCTTGCTGATCTGAGATCTCATTTCAGTTCTCAGCTTTGCATCCAGGTTGGACAGCGGTTCGTCCAGAAGGAATACTTCAGGATTACGTACCATAGCTCTTCCGAGAGCTACTCTCTGTCTCTGTCCGCCGGACAGAGCCTTAGGCTTTCTGTCCAGATATGGCTCAAGCCCCAGAATCTCTGCAGCAGCATGAACTTTCTTGTCTATTTCATCTTTCGGTGTCTTTGCGAGCTCGAGAGCAAATGCCATGTTCTTATAAACTGACATGTGCGGATAAAGAGCATAGCTCTGGAACACCATTGCAATATTTCTTTCTTTTGGAGGTACAGAGTTCATTCTCTGCTCCCCTATGTACATGTCACCGCTGGAGATGCTCTCAAGACCTGCGATCATTCTCAGTGTTGTCGACTTACCGCAGCCGGAAGGCCCTACCAGGACGACGAATTCTTTATCTTTGATCTCCATGTTGAGATCAGGAACAACGGTCACTCCGTTGTCGTATGTTTTTACTACATTCTTGAATGTAATGCCTGCCATTTCAATTCTCCTCTCAGACTATTCTTTGACTCCGCCGAGTGCCACACCGGCTACGATGTACTTGGACAGTGCGATGTATACGATGATGATCGGAACTATCGCTATAGTGATAAGCATGTATACCTTACCCATATCGAACTTGAGGAAGTCCGCGCTTCTGAGCGCTGCTATGAGGATAGGCAATGTCTTCTTGCTGTTGTCCGAAATAACCAGGGCCGGAATGAAGTAGTTGTTCCAGCTTGATACGAATGCGAATATTGCCTGTACAGCCAGTGCCGGCTTCATGATAGGAATTACGATCCTGTTGAAAGTCTTGAACTCGCCGCATCCGTCAATTCTGGCTGCTTCGACCAGCTCAAGCGGCAGGCTTGACTGCATGTAACTGTACATGAAGTAGAATACCGCAGGTGCTGCGATCGACGGCAGGAACAGAGGATACAGAGTATTCAGCATTCCCATCTTATCGATCAGGTTTATGAATCCCATTGCAGATACCTGTGTAGGCATTACCAGGATCAGCATGATAAAGATAAATGCTGGCTTCTTCAGCTTGAAATTGTATGCATACAGACCGTAAGCTGTCAGTGCTGAGAAGTATGTTGCAAGCAATGCGCTCAGCGATGAAACTATCAGGCTGTTTTTGATTCCGGAGAGAACCGGAATGTTTGCGTCATTCAGGACACTGTGAAGGTTCTTCATAAAGGAGTGTCCCGGGATCATAGAGAATCCCTTCTGGATCTCCGGATGGCTCCTGGTAGAGTTGACTATCAGAATGTAGAAGAAGAACAGACACAGGAATGACAGGATTATAAGTACGATGTATGCAATTACTGTTCTTGCATGTGAAGGTTTCTTATCCATTTGCAGCCTCCTTCTTAGCCAGTGCCTGCTTCCTAGGCATAAACCGGTCTCTCTTCCTGACTTTCTTATTGTTGTCGTCAGAATTAAGCGTGAAGTATACTACGAGGCACAGGATAGCAGCTATGATGAACAGTATTACTGATACCGCACCTGCCATACCGTAGTTCTTGCTGAACAAGTGGTTGTTCAGATACATGATCAGAGTCATCGATGTCCTGTCCGGAGTTCCCTTTCCGTTGGTCAGGATCTGCGGTACATCGAACATCTGCAGTCCGCCGATCATTGACGTGATCAGTACATATACCAGGATCGGTCTTATCATAGGCAGTGTGATCTTGAAGAATGTCTGCCTCGGTGAGCATCCGTCAAGCTCAGCAGCCTCGAAAAGTGACGGGTTGATTCCCATGACAGCTGCCATAAGCAGGATAGTCGTGTTACCGAACCACATAAGGAAATTCATCAGTCCAACCAGTCCGCGTGTTCCCCATACTGAAGACAGGAATCTGAACGGATGGCTCAGTATGCCCATAGATATAAGTGTGCTGTTTACAGGGCCCTTGTCAGAGAACAGTGCGAAGAACAGCATAGCGAAAGCCGAAGCCATGATCAGGTTAGGCATGTATATGACAACCTTGAAGAACTGTTTGCCCTTTATCTTGAGCCTTACATCTGTGAACCATGCCGCAAGAAGAAGGGAAATTATGATCTGCGGAACGAATCCCAGCAGCCACATTATGATCGTATTTCCGGCATAGCTGCCGAAGTCACTTGCAAAGAGTGTTTGATAATTTTCGAGTCCGACAGGGGTCGGTCCTATTACCTTGAGTCCGCTGCGATAGTATTCAAAGAAGCTGTAGAATATAGTCTGGATCAGCGGTATAAACTGGAAGATCAGGAATGCGATGAAAAACGGAGCGATGAACAAATATCCGTATTTCGCGTAACTGATCTCTTTTTCAGTGGATTTTTTCATTCTCTCCTCCTGTTGATCCTTTTAGGATTAATATTATGGCGGATCACATAAATGCCCTCTGTGGACCGTATTCTGCCTCCTTTCAGAAGGCGCTGATGTCATCCGCCTGCAGAGCGATTCTTAAATAATATGGGGTGACCGAAGTCACCCCATTATTGTTCTGGAGAGATTATTCCGGCCAGTTAACTGACTTGATTTCTGGATATTTCTCCATGATGGTCTTCTCAAAGTTAGCCTTTGCGCCATCCATGTCGACATTGCCGTCGAAGTAATCCTTGAATGCTCCCTGGATTCCCTCGTTGCATCCCTGGTCATATGGGCCAGCGTTGCTCATGTCGATGTTCTTAGCTGCCTCTACGAAGAGTGCGATGTGGTTCTGTCCGCCGAGGAAGTCTGAACCGAATTCAGGATCATCAGCGATCTCCTGCATTGCAGTCTGGTTGTTTGTGTAGTCCTGAGTATCGAGTGTGATCTTCTTCATGATCTCAGCGTTGCATGTGAGCTGCTTCATAACGTCAGCGACGAGCTCAGTGTTATCTGTGCCTGCTGCAGCGCAGATCCATGTGCCGCCCCAGTAGTATGGCTCTGGACCATAGCATACTGCGTAGTCACCGAAGATACCGTTTCCAACTGCCTGCTCACCATCCGGATCAGCAAGGGAGTTGCCGAGAAGTGTGAAGTTGATTCCCCATGTGGAGTAGAAGAATCCGAATACCTTTCCTTCCGGACCCTGGTCTGCAGCCCATTCAGCTGACCAGAGGGATGTCTTGTTGTTGTATCCCTTGTCTGTGTAGTCCTTGGTCTGGTTGATCCACTTAACGATGTTAGGGTCAACATTTACAGCATCTCCGTCTACCCATGGAGCAGCTACGTTGTTGGAGAATGTACGATAAGCATCGTCATATCCGGAGAGCATCTTGTAGCCCTTTGCAGCAGCCTGCTCAGCTACAGCGTCGAACTTATCCCAATCAGCAAGAGCTGCCTGAACCTGCTCAGGATCGTCTGTTCCCAGAACGTCCTTAGCGATGGATCTTCTGTAAGCGAAGAGTCCCGGTGTAGCCTGCCATGTTGTGCCCTTCTGAGCTCCGTTAGAATCGGTAACGATGTCCTTGGTGTACTGATACTGTTCAGCCATATCCTCGTCAGTCAGTCCGATTTCCTTAACGTCTACTGTGTAATCGGAATCAACATACTTGAGTGCGTAGTCAGCCTCAACCAGGAAGATGTCGATCTTCTCATCAGCAGCTGCGGATTCCTGCTTGAGCAGAGCCTCGTCCAGCTTGTCCTGATAGTTGCTTCCCTCATTAGGGTTGATGGTCCACTTAACGACGGTTCCGTCCTCGAGTGTAGTTGTGGACTTGTCATCAGCTACCTCAGCAACGCCTGGATAATAGTCGTTGAAACGGCTCTGGAATTCGTCGTTCCAGCACCAGATGTTCAGGACTTTGCCTGCCTCACCGGCATCAGCAGTGCCTTCGTCACCGCCCTTGCTGCCGCATGCGGAAAGTCCGAATACCATTGCTGCGATAAGAGCAAAGCTCATTAACGCTTTCCATGTCTTCTTCATTTGATATTCCTCCTTACGAATAAATAAATCGCGGATAGCTTATTTTTCCCGCCTCTTTACGCTGTATCCTGAAATCAGCTCGCCCGACACCATGATCTGCTCGGCCATGCACGTATCTCTGTGCTCAATGGCCTCAACGAGCTTGCGCACGGAATCTTTTCCTATTCTTTCAGCATCCTGATGCCATGTAGTCAGCGGCGGCTGGAACATCTGTGATATTTCAATTCCGTCATAACCGCATACGCTGATGTCATCCGGTATCGACAGGCCTCTGCTCTGCAGCTCTGCCTGACCTCCAAGGAAGGAGATGTCGTCAGGAAACATGATCGCTGTCGGAGGGTCCTGCAGTTCCATAAGATCTGCAGTTGCCTTTCTGACCGAGTCAGGATCGTGATACCTGGCCTCTCTGATGTACTCTGTAGGAATGGTTACTTCTCTCTCCTGCATCGCCCTGTAAAAGCCTACAAGTCTCTTGTTGGTAACAGATGTGAGTTCGCCGTGTATAAAGGCTATCTTTCTGTGCCCCATATCCAGAAGATATGAAGCAAGTCTGTAAGCTCCCTCGACATTATCGGATAGAACTGCACTCACATTGTCAAAAGCATAGTCGATCGTTATGACCGGAACTTTGCTGTTAACCAATTCGTGCACACCCGGGCTGTCGAACTTTACACTTGCGATCACCACACCGTCGCAGTTCCTGTACAGACAGTGCTGGAGAAATGACATCGACTTCTTACCTATCGTATCGCTGATAAAAGTGATGTCGTAACCATTCTCCTCAGCCTCTTCCTTGACGCTGTTAAGAATGTGGGAAAAGTATTCGTGGGTCAGGCCGCTCATGGTGTCGTCGACAAACAGAACTCCGATATTGTGGGAAATGCTTGTCTTGAGCAGCCTGGCAGCAGCATTTGGCGTGTAATTGAGTTCCGCCGCAGTCTGCTTGACCAGCCTGATCGTTTCTGCGCTGATATCATCATAACCGTTAAGCGCTTTTGAAACGGTAGCCGGTGAAACTCCACATGCCTTGGAGATATCTTTGATAGTAACCACTGATATCCTCCTTTCCTGTAAAGCTTAATGGCTGAAGCTGCTTTCGAATACGTTTTCGTGAGTTCATTGTAACTCAAAGAAAATCATTCGTCAACCGAAATGCGAAATTTTTTCGAAAAATTTTCAAACGTTTTCGCACGGTTTTCTGGCTGTTTATTTGGACAATATCCAAATTACTTCCAAATTTATGTATTTATGACATATTTTTATTTACAAATTTCAATTCTTTACATATAATGATATCAAATTAGCGAAAACGTATTCGAGAAAGGGACTTATTTATATGAAATACGGATATTTTGATGATACTAACCGTGAATATGTTATAACCACGCCGGAGACTCCCCTTCCGTGGATCAATTATCTCGGTTCCCAGGATTTCTTCCGCCTTATATCCAACACATCGGGCGGCTATTGTTTCTACAGAGATGCTAAACTCATGCGTCTCACCCGTTACCGTTACAACAATTCACCTATGGACTGTAACGGCCATTACTACTATATAAAGGATGGAGATACTGTATGGAACCCGGGCTGGCAGCCTGTACGCACCGAACTCGACTCTTATGAATGCAGGCACGGACTTGGTTATACAGTTATTGAGAGCAGCAAGAAAGGGATCCGCGCAAAGCAGGAAGTATTCGTTCCTCTTCATGAAAACTGCGAGGTCACCCGTATAACACTTACGAACACCACAGCCAAAGGTCACAGGCTTGATCTTTTCAGTTATGTTGAGTTCTGCCTGTGGGACGCTCAGGATGATGCTTCCAATTTCCAGAGAAATTTCTCCATTGGTGAAGTTGAAGTAATAGGATCGGAAATCTATCACAAGACTGAATACCGTGAGAGACGTGATCACTTTGCTGTATTCTCTGTCAATAGTGATGTAGACGGCTTCGATACCAGCCGCGATGAATTCGTAGGTCTTTACAATGGTCCGCAGGATCCTAAAGCAGTATTTGAGGGCAAAAGCAGGAACAGCATCGCACATGGCTGGGCTCCTGTAGGCAGTCATCACATCGAAGTCCCTCTCATTCCGGGTGAATCAAAATCATTTATTTTCGTACTCGGCTACTGTGAAAATGCGCGTGAAGAAAAATTTGTCGCCCCGGGTGTTATAAACAAAAAACCGG
>Ga0310695_10014071_pt1 | contig 10880 bp, 8 predicted proteins | sample RumenRJG_04DNA_FD_203882 | JGI IMG/M metagenome (GOLD analysis project Ga0310695, IMG submission 203882) | Bovine rumen microbial communities from Lethbridge, Alberta, Canada - RJG_04 (v2) (version 2) | ecosystem: Host-associated > Mammals > Digestive system > Stomach > Rumen | place: Canada... | reverse complement strand
TTTGCACTACCTCTGACATGCGTCGAAAGTAGGCGGCACTCGGGAATGGAAAAACAAAAAGAGTGGTTTTTGTTTTGCCATTCCGCTCGTTTGCACTACCTCTGACATTCGTCGAAAGTAGGCGGCACTCGGGAATGGAAAACAAAAAGAGTGGTTTTTGTTTTGCCATTCCGCTCGTTTGCACTACCTTTGTAGGCGATATGAAGGAGCGGAATCATACATTCGACCTGCTGTGCGGCATCTGCATGCTGGGCTTCATCGTGGCAATCGTGACGGACCATTGCAAGATGCACGATGCGGCATGGGCGGTGGAGATGCGCTGGTGGACATATCTGGCCGTGGGACTGTTCTATTTCAAGGCCGGCTATTACTGCCCGCCGGCCGACGAGCCGCTGATGCCCCTGCTGCAACGGAAAGCACGACGCCTGCTGGTGCCCTACGTCGTATGGAGCATGGTGGGCATGGTGTTGTACTTCGCTTTCCTGCATTTCTTTCCCGAAGCACTCCATGACTACCGCGAGTCCATAAGCTGGAGACAGGCGTGGGAGACCGGCCAGTGGTATGGGAACCCGGTGCTATGGGTGCTGCCGAGCCTTTTCCTGAGCAGCGTCATCGGCATGGGGTTGGTGCGGTTGCACGGTGCAAGCATTGCCGCCGTGCTGCTGCCTGCCGTCAGCTGGTGGCTGGCCAGCGTGGGAAACCCACTGTGGCTGGGACTCGGCAACGTGTTCGTGGGCACATTCCTCTACGTGCTGGGCCACTGGTGGGCATGGGCAGAACGACGGCTGGCACCTACGATATTCATGCTACTCTCCACTGCCTTGGTATTCGCCGCCCTCACCTCCAACTGGCTTCTGCACGGCGAATACACGATGGCAGAGAACCTGTGGACGGGGTGTGCACCAGCATCTATCGCGAATGCAAGCCTCGCCCTCTGCGGTCTCACGGGCATGCTCCATTCGGTTATCACACGCCCTATACCGATGCTGGGATTCGTGGGACGACACTCGATGACGTTCCTGGTACTGCCCTACCCGATGATTACCTACTATAACTTTGTCCACCTCATCGGCAAGCGCACGATGACAGACCACTGGAACGACTTCATCGCTGCGTCGCTGCTCACCATCTGCCTCTGCTCCTGGCTGGCAAAGACGACAAGCGCGAAACCTAATCCATAAGCTATACAACGTATGAAACGATTCTTATCAACCCTGGCCACGGGACTGGTGGCAATAACTATGTTAGGACAACAATACAAGAGCGTGCCCACAGAAATCTGGCCCAAGAAGGTGCCAGGCACGACGGCCGCCAAGGCGCAGCCGAAGCTGGACGAGAAAAACGCGGAACACTGGGTAGAGGTGACGAGCCCCACGCTGGAGACCTTCAAGCCCAGTGCCGAGAAGAAGAACGGCAAGGCCGTAGTGGTGTGCCCAGGCGGCGGATATAACATCCTGGCCTACGTGAAGGAGGGGCAGGAGATAGCCCAGTGGCTGGCCGGACAGGGCTACACAGCCTTCGTGCTGGCCTATCGTGTGCCACAGCAACGCGATGGAGCCCTGCAGGACATCTACCGCAGCATACGACTGGTGCGTGCCCGCGGCTTCGAGACTGTGGGCTGTATCGGATTCTCTGCCGGTGCCAGCCTATGCTGCCGCGCCGCCACCCGGTGGGCCGAGACGGTCTATCCCGAGCAAGACAAGGCCGACAAGCTGTCGCAGCGCCCTGATTTTGCCATGCTCATCTATCCGGCCTATTTGGACGAAGGCGAAGGCCACACGCTGACACCCGAGCTGACGGTGAATGCCGAGACGTCGCCTCTCTTCGTATGGGCCACGCAGGACGACACACGCTATGGCGCGCCGAGCAGCGCCGCCATCCTGCCTGCCATGATTAAGGCAGGCGCCTCCATCGAGCTACACCTGCAGCCCAAGGGCGGTCACGGATACGGCATGCGAGGCAAAGGCGCAGGCAAGATATGGCCCCGCCTGGCCGAGAAATGGCTGAAGGAAATCGCAAAGAAAGATTAGCGAAACTAGTGAGACTAGTAAGACTAGTAAAACTAGTAAGAACTAGTCTCAACACCTCTAACAATAAGAGCCTCTCAATCAAAGAACTCCAGGCGGAGCACATGGTCGCCACCCACACGATCGAGATCGGGCAAGCGCATGTAGTCGCCAAACTGCTTCGACAGCATGCCGTGGCTGTTGCCTGGCACAGAGAGCGGAATACCCTCGAAGAGGTGGGTGGTGAGGGGGAAGATGTCCTTCTCGTCATAGACAATGTGGAAGGGGATGCCATAGTCGTAGGTCAACGTGCGACCTCGCGTCAGGCGGCTGATACCACGCAGAACGGGGAAGGTGAGGTGGCGGTTGACCCATGTGATGGTACGGATGCGGCGCATGGCACGAGGCAGGTTCGTGGCTGTGCGGAATATCTTGAACGTATGGGCCTGCAGCGGTTCGCCGAGGAGGTGGGTCCACATGCGTTGCCGTTCGAAGGGAAAGATATCGATGAAGACACCGCGCTCGCGGAAGACGCGGTCGTAGGGCGAAGGCTCCTCGAGCAACGAACGGCGGTTGCGCAGTTTGGCAAAGAAATAGAAGTAGTTGGGGTCGGTGTCGTTCGTCTGCAAGGCGATGTGCTCGGGCAGTTCGGCTGGCAGCACCTTCATGAGCCGCAGATAGTCGGGGCGCAGCAGGCCCACGTCAAGGTCGTCGTCCCAGGGGATGAAGCCATCGTGGCGCATGGCACCGAGCAGCGTGCCGCCATAGAGGAAATAGGGGATGTCATACTTGCGGCAGACGCGGTCCAGCTCGCTGACCATCTCGAGCATACACATCTGCATGCGGCGCAGGGGCGACCCGTCGGGATTGAATCGCTCGCGCAACGCCTTGGCGTCGAAGGTGGGAGATGCAGGCATAGGATGATTATTTGGCCTTAGTATAGTACAAAGGTAACCATTTTTTTCCACAACGGCATGTCCTGCACGACAAAAAGTCATGATTTTCCCCACAAAAGGGTACATTATATTAAATTAAATGTATAACTTTGCACAGAGAATCTCAGCACGAAAGCTATGACAATAGGATACACGACGGGAGTTTACGACCTGTTCCACATCGGTCACCTGAATCTGCTCAAGAATGCCAAGGGAATGTGTGACAAGCTGATTGTAGGCGTCACGGTGGACGAACTGGTGGCCTACAAAGGGAAAAAAGCCATGATCCCCTTTGAGGACCGCATCGAGATAGTACGCAGCATCAAGTATGTGGATGCCGCAGTGCCACAATACGACATGGACAAGCTGGCAGCCTGCAAAAAGCTGGGAGCCAAGTTCCTCTTCGTGGGCGACGACTGGTATGGCACCGAGAAGTGGCAGCAGTACGAGCAGGAGTTTGCCCGCGAGGGAATACAGATAATATACTTCCCCTACACGAAGGGAATCTCCTCGACACAGATCACCAAGGCCCTCAACGCCGTGCGCGGTGATAACCTCGAGGACGTGAAATAAGCCCCCCCGAACCATAAACTACAAACGACTATGAACTACGATAAGAACTTCTGCCTGAGCAGCTATATCGCCTTCCGCTATATCTGGCGGGACGACATGGATTTTGCCGAGGGCCTGCACCATCGGCTCTTCACCCCCGTACCCGAAGCCGAACGCATTCCTGTGGCCTCGGCCAGCGACATCGACCGCGAGATACAGCGCCAGTTCGACCAGCTCTATGCCCAATACCCCAACATCGGCATCCTGCTCTCGGGCGGCATGGACAGCGCTATCCTGTCGGCCTACCTGAAGCCAGGCAGCCATGCATACACCTTCACGGCACAGGGCACCACGGTGTTCAATGCCGACGAGGAACGCGCTGCCAGCTACTGCCGGAAGTTCGGGCTGAAACACCATTTCGTGGACATCTCGTTCGACGACTACAAGGCATTCACCCCTCTGGTGATGAAGACGAAGTGCGCCCCGGTACATTCCATCGAGCCGCAGATATACAAGGCAGCCCGCATGGCACAGGAAGACGGCGTGGACCTCATGATTGTGGGCGAGAGTTCCGACCTCATCTTCGGCGGCATGGACCAGCTGCTCTCCCGCGACTGGACGTTCGATGACTTCGTGCGCCGCTACACCTTCCTCGACCCGCAACTGGTGCTGACGCAGCCCGTCGATATGAGCGCCCTCTACGAACGCTATCGCCTGCCGGGCAATCGCATCGACTTCCTGCGCTTCATGGACGAGGTGTTCTCCATCGAGAGCAGTAGCTCATACCTTAATGCCTTCCAGACGGCAGGGCTCCCCTACTACGATCCCTATGCCCGCCTCATCATGCGCGACGAACTGGACCTGCAACGGGTGCGCAACGGAGAACCCAAGTATCTCATACGCAACCTGTATGCCATGAAGTTCCCCGAGCGGGCCATCCCAGACAAAATTCCCATGCCGCGCCCCGTGGACATGATATTCCGCGACTGGGCTGGTCCCACACGACCCGAATTCCGCCGCGACATCCCGATGCAACAGCTCACGGGCAACCAGAAGTGGCAGCTGTGGTGTGCCGAGCAGTTCCTTGGCACGCTGTAGAAGAGTGAGAGAGCCAATCATCAGGCGGGACTGGATGTTTCCGGTTCCGCCTGTATTGTCTTAGCACGGGGCCGGCCGCTCAGCCAAGGCACAGCCTCGAAGTAAGGGACAAGCCATGCACAGAGCCCGAAGATGACGGGCACGAGGATGAACACCTCGTCGAGATGATGGTAGATGCTGCGCCCAAAGCTCAGATGGAAGAACTTATAGACATACAGCATCGGATAATGGAGCAGGAAGAAGACCATCGAGTGCTCGCCGATATAGTTTATCACCGGAATTCGGGGAACACGCAGGGTGAGCAGCACACCTGCAATGCCTGTGAGCGCCAGCGACACGCCGACCAGTCCGGCCCAGGGGCTTCCCTTGAACGTATTGTTGCTCATCGTATAGCTGCCGTGCCACAGCAGGTTGCACGCCACGAAGGCTACAAGCAGCACAAACGACACAACGAACATCGTGCGCCGACCAGCGTGCCGTATGAGCCACGCCCAGAGGCGGCCCACATAGAAAAAGAAGACGCCCATGAACACATTATTCAGGCTGAACCAGAGCGGATTGCCCTGCTGCCACAGCCACACGCCGACGAGGGGGAACACGACCACCACCCAGTGGAGACGGGGCACCTTCTCCAGAAAATGAGCCACCATGTAAGCCATGAAGAAGGAGAAGAGGAACCATGTGGGGGCATTACCGTAGTGAGACGACGTATCCCACAGATGGGACCACTCTATCGGCTCGATGGGCTTGTTGTAACGAGCTATCATGCGCGGCAGGAAGGCGAAATATACGGCATTGCCCAGCAGGCCACATGTGGCCCATGGCACGAGCAGGCGTCGCACACGGTCCTTCAGATAGGGCCATGTGGCACCGCTCACTCCTTTATTAAAATAGCCAGCCTTGAAGAAGAAGAAACTCATGAAGAAGTAGCTCCAGTACATAATCTCCACCCACCACGACGCGTCGTTCTTGCCGCACATAGTCATGATGTGCAGCGTCACCATCCGCACGATGCAGATGCCGCAGAGTAGGTCGAAGGCATGGTTTCTCTCTTTCATTACTTTCACTCTGAAGGGGGGCACCGCGAAGGATGCCCCCGCACATAACGAATTGAAAATCGATGCAAAGTAACGACAAAATACGCACACGGCCAAATATTATGACAGATTATCTTCTGCCGCTCACGCACTTTGTACCAGGAAGCCGATGCGCTGCACGGCAGTCCGGCGCGGGGCCATCGTCCCGAGATACTGCGTCTCGGCCTGGCGAACGTCGTCGAGGGTGATGAGCGACAGCGTCTCCTGCTCAGCGAGCAGCGAACAGCGCGTCTCCTCGTCGGCGACCGAAGAGAGCGCGTTGACCACCCTTTGGGCCATCGCACGCAGGATGCCCAGTTCGAAGAGGTTTGTGGCCCAGCGGGCATTGCTGAAATGCGGGTCACGCTGGGCGATGACGGCCTCAATGATGCGGCGCACGTCAGCTTCTGCCTCGGGAGCAAAGGTGAAGTGGCGCGTCGAAGCCAAGTGGCGGATGATGCCGAGCAATTCGTCGGACGAATAGTCGTCGAAGTGCAGCGACAGCGGGAAACGGTCGCGCAGGCCGGGATTCACCTTGAAGAGCTCTTCCATCTTGTCCCGATAGCCGGCAAAGATGACAATCATGTCGGGATCGGGTTCGGCAAGGATGGGCAGCATGCAGTTGATCACATGACGCCCGAAGTCGCGGTCCTTCTCGTCGGCAAAGAGCGAATAGGCCTCATCGACGAAGAGCACTCCGCCGCGAGCACTCTCCACGACCTCGCGCACCTTCTGTTCCGACTCGCCGATAAACTGTCCCATGAGCGTCGAACGGTCACAAGCCACCGTATGCCCCGAGGACAGGAGCCCCATCCTGTGATAGATACCGCCGATGAGCTTGGCCACAGTGGTCTTGCCCGTCCCGGGATTGCCCATGAAGAGCATGTGATGGCGTCCCGTGCCGCCCTCGTCCAGCTTGTAGTGGCGACGCAGTGCCTCAAAGCGTGCCATAGTGATGGCCTGCGTCACCTCGGCCTTGACACGGCCGAGACCCACCATGCCGTTCAGCGCCTCCATCTCGGCACAGTCGTTCATATCCACGAATGCCGCCATCTCAGGCACTTGCTTCCGACGCGTCGCTTGCACGCGATGCCGCTCATCATGTTCGTTCAGCACAGCCTCGAACTCGTCATAGCACAGCTCGCAGGCAACGGCATTGGCATATTCCTCATTCTCGTCCAGGCATTGCAGGAGGTTGCTGGCATGCATGTCCTTTATGCCCTCCACGAGATGTTCCAGCATCGGGAGATCATAGCGCCGGCCCTCCTTCCACCGCTCATAGAGACACCATGTGATGCGCTGCTCCACCTCACTGCTCAACTCGAAATGCTGGCGGCACAGCTGCGTGAACAGTTCGTGAGTAAAGTAAATGAGCGTGGCTCCAGCGTTTATCATCAGATGATTCCGCTCGGGGAAGTCAATGAGGAAGTCGTCGAACTCGGCCAGCAGTCGGTCGATGACCTCCTCGCGCCCGAAGAGGACAATGCGGTTGCCAACATACCGTCGTTGGGATAATGCCTCGAGAAACTGCTGCGCCAGCCGCCTGCCGCTCTCGCCGCCCTCCATGAAGTAGTCCACATTGCACAGAATCAGCGTGGAAGCCAGTGGCACGGAGGGCAACGCTCCATTGCCCTTCTCCACCATTTCCCGGATGTTCCACACCTCGCGTTTGAAGTCGGACACATTGGGATGACTCAGCATGGGCAATGCCTGCACGATGCCCGACAGCGCGGAGGCCTCATGTCCGTCCGTCACCTTCACCACCAGATTGTGGCTCTGCTTGCTGCGCTCTTCCGTCGAAGACTCCAGCCCGAGCAGACGCTGAAAGTCCAGGCCGAGTTCCTCAGTTCCCGATTCCTCAGCGCCAAGCGCCGTCTCACTCTGTTCGCGGGCATACACCTCGGAGAGATGCTGCTTGAAGAGCGACTCGCCACAGTCAAAGGGCAGGCTGCGGAAGACGTTGCTCTGATAGAGGTCACGCGCAGCCAGATAGTCCACACTGCCCTTCCGATAGACATCCAGAGGGGACAGAGAAGACTCACCGCACTCCTCGAGAAGCGTGATACAGCCATAATAGAGAGGTTCGCGACCTTGGTAGAGCACGGCCACATATTCGCCAGGAAACCAGCAATACTCGCCTCTCGCCATGAAGTCCAGCCGTGTGACTAAGGTACCGTCATCGTCCTTGATGCGCGTGGACTTGGATTCGGGGTCGGTACCGTAAGCCTCGGCCAGGAGGGAATAGTCGTCATTGAAGATGCACACCTTGAATGTAGCAAGTGCGCGGCGCGTGGGGTTAATACAAAACTGGACAGACAGGGGGGCATTGGTAAAGCCCGGCCACTTGCTCGTAGCCTGCGTGCGAGCAGCACAAAGTTGGTTCTTTATCATAGGAAAACAAGACATTATATGGTAAATACTGATGCCGCATGCCGCACTCTATGGCATGCCGCACAAACAGATTACGCCTCCCTTCCAAAGGGAGGGGGCGCAGCTCCAAGGGGGAGGGTTCGACCCGAAGATTAGTGTAACAATAAATCAAAGAAACGCTTCGCAGCCATTGCAGCGGGCGCATGTTTGCATCGGGGCATACCACACCCCTGCGGCGCACAATGCTCGCTGTGCTGCATTCTTTTTACCATGCTGTAACATCAGGGACGTGCGAATCATGTCACGCTCCGCCTGTACCGCAGCCTGTTACAATGGTAAAACAACATTTCTTTGATGGGATTATAATGTTTTGTTTTCGTCGCAATCCCTCGATTGCGGCTGCAAAGGTACGAATAAGTGAGAGAAGAAGCAAGAAAAAAAAGAAAAACTTTTTTCTTGTTTCTTCCGAACGAGAGTACCTTCGGCGTAGCCAGAGGTACGCGCTCGCCTCTGCCGCTTCGCTTTTAGTGCGAAGAATAAGTGAGAAAAGCGCCAAACAAAAGACGAAGTTTTTTGCTCTGGATTGGGCAGGGAGTGATGAGGCGTTTTATCACGTGTGATAAAACATAATGCGGCGTGCCATGGGAGACTTTATCACGTGTGATAAAACACGATGCGACGTGAAGCGGGAAGCTTTCAAGACCTTCAGACAAGCCCAAACAGCAAATCCCGCCGATGACTGAGAAGCCATGCGGCGGGATTTGTCATACGATGAGGCGATGCCTGCAATCAGAGGGTGTTGGCTGTGAGGATCAGCACGAGCAGGGCCAGAATTGCATAGAGCTCGGGGAACACAGCGAGCACCATCGTGGTACCGAAGGCATTGTGGCCGGCACCGATGGCACCGATACCGTTGGCACACACCTTGGCCTGACGGATGGCACTATAGAGAGCCACGAGACCCAGGGCGAGACCCACACCGAAGATGGCGCAGGCAGCGGGCAGCGTGATGTCCGACGTCACCTTGCTGTTCAGCATGAAGAAGCCCACGAAACCGTAGAGACCCTGGGAAGAGGGCAGGGCCGAGAGACCCATGTAAGCACCGCTCTTCGACGGGTTCTTCTTGAAGGCACCGATGGCGGCATTACCGCAGATTGTCACTCCATAGGCACTGCCGATACCGGAAAGTGCCACGCACAGGGCTACGCCCAGATAAGCTAAAAAGATTTCCATAACGTTTTATTGGTTTGATTGTTTTATTATTATTTCTTGAATGGATCGTATTCCTCGCCGCCACCTGAGTAGTCGGCGTTCTTGAAGAACTCGACGAAGGTGAGTCGCATGGGGTGGACGAAGGCGCTGATCATACTTAGGGCGAACGTGATGCCGTGGCCGAAGAGCAGGATGATGATAAGCGGTAGCCAGCGGATGTACCAGGGCATAGAGCTGGTCATGTCAAGGGCCAGCGTATTGAATACGCCGCCCAGCACGCCACCCGTCAGTCCGAGGGCGAAGAGGCGAATGTAGCTCAGGAGGTCGCCCAGCAGGCCGGTGGCCATACTATACGTGGACCACACTCCCCCACCGATGTTGCTCAGCAGGCCGAGCGCCGGCCGACGGTAGCTGGCAGGATTGTTGTAGAAGAAGATGCCCAGCACAGAGAGTCCGATGAGTGCATATAATATATATTGTAGCACCATAGGCAGCTCCACGCCACAGGCAGGCAGGCCGAAGAGGACAATCGCCGCCACGATGGCCACCACCCAGGAGAGCGTGCCGATGGCATAGGCGAAGCCGTAGTTCTTGATGGCCTTGGCAGCCTTGAGCACCATGCCGAGCAGCACCTGCACCAGACCGATAGCCACCGAGAGCACCATCATGGGCGAGTACCCGAAGATGGGGCCGATGCCGTTGTCGCTGATGAAGTACTTCTTGACAGGAGCCAGGAAGGCCCAGTCCTGCTGAGTGAGGTCGATGCCGAAGACGGTGCCGGTGGCCAGACCGCAAATCACCGTCATGCCACCCAGCCAGGCGCCCAGCCGTCCGTAGGCCTTGGCGTCGCCCTGTCCCTTCCATGCCAGCAGCAGACCGCCGATGAGCACCAGCAGGCCGTAGCCGCCGTCGCCCAGACAGAGACCGAAGAAGAGCATGAAGAAAGGAGCGAAGTAGAACGTGGGGTCGAGGTCCTGATAGCTGGGCAGGGAGTACATGCGCAGTATCGGCTCGAAGAGCGAGCTGAACGAATTGTTCGTGATCTTCACAGGCACATCCTCGTCTAAGGCCGGGTCCTCTATCTCATAGTAGATGCCTTGCTGGTCGAGCCACTGGGTCAGGGCAGGTGCCTTCTGCTCCAGCGTCCAGCCCACCATCAGGCGAACAGCGCCGTCGGCCAATGCCTCATCGGAGAGCTCCACGCGATGCAACTGGATTTCAGACTGTGCACGGTTCATCTCGCGCTCCAACACGCTGCGCTGCTGATAGAGCATGCAGAGGGCATCGTGCGTCTCAGCGAGCGACTGTTCGGCTTCGGCCAGCTGCTGCTGATAGAGCGATAGCGTGCCAGAGGGCAGTTCCAAGAGTTCCGCCTGGATGTCCGGCTCCTCGGGGCTGAAGGCAACGAAGTAGAGACGCTTCTGCCAGTCGCTCACGGGGATGGTGAAGTAGGTCTCCTCCCAGGCCGGGTTGTACGACTTATTGCCGCAGGCATAGAACCATACCTTCAGGTCAGTCTCTTCCTCTATACGGCGGACGGCAGCCCAGTCGAAGTCGCCCCAGGGTTCCATGCGCGAGACATTCTTGGATGCCTCGTCGATGGCATGGCATGTGGCTACCTCCTTGTCGCG
>Ga0310695_10014069_pt1 | contig 10881 bp, 9 predicted proteins | sample RumenRJG_04DNA_FD_203882 | JGI IMG/M metagenome (GOLD analysis project Ga0310695, IMG submission 203882) | Bovine rumen microbial communities from Lethbridge, Alberta, Canada - RJG_04 (v2) (version 2) | ecosystem: Host-associated > Mammals > Digestive system > Stomach > Rumen | place: Canada... | reverse complement strand
AGAGTATTTAAGGCTTGGCTGACTTCGTATCTATTCAATCTCATCCGTTTTCTCCTTGTTGGTTAACGAATAAGCTTATTTTAACGATCGGCCATTTTTATAAAAACCGGGGTTTTGGGGGACTTACGCTCAGAGGTTACGATATCTTCCTCTATACCAAAATCATCAAGTGATGCCATTTTCTCAAACCTTATAACTCTTAAACACAGAGTTTTATAAGGCACAATCAAGAAAATTAACAGCATCAAAAGTGGCATTTGATCCTAAAGTCACACAGTTGAAAACAGTTTCTTGATATTTGATCCTTCAATCGCAAAATTGAAATAAATGTATTGAAAATAAAAGAAAAAATTATAAAGTATCTATATATTTTCAGAAACTGATCTTAAATCAAACACTTACTGTTACAGCTTTATTAAAAAATTTTACTGAGCAATGTCTGTTTTATATAAATATCTTTTATTTAAATGTGAGGATATGATTATGCTATTTTTATTACTGCCTCTATTAAACAGAAACTTTCACTAATTTTCTCCTTATTTAGCTGATCCCCTTATTACTTCTTTTAAAGGAAATGACACTGAAGATACCAGTTACACCAGATTAAAGAAAAAGAAAGAGATCATACGCAAAACAAGTCATCATAAAAAAGATAAGCCCGATTAAGGGATATCTTTTTGGACGTTTACTCCTTTCTTATCCAGCTTCAATATCTGAAGCTGGTTCTAAATCAAATGAGTTTTTGTCTTTCACCCTTATCCTTATTTATATTTTTTTACATGATCCGGATAAGGCAGAATCTTCTTGTGTCTGAACGATGGCTGTGCGTTCTTGTCTGTAGGTGATGCCATATAAGCGGTTCGCTGTGCCCAGTCAGAATTCTCAAGACGGTTGCAGCTGCCATCCTGTATCAGCATCATTTCACGAAGATCAGCTATAGACTGTATTTCTTCATAAGAATAACCTTCACCAGGATAAATGCTTTCACAGACATACTTTTCAAAGTTATCAATAAGATTTTCTCTATCCTTTTCAGATATTGAATTATCTGTATTAGAAAGTCTTTGAGAAATACTGTTGTAACGGGAACTATCCTTCTGCAGATCAAACTTCTGAACGGTAATCTTTACTGATCCATAGCCATAAGGTTTTGCCATACCCATCTTGCAGGCACTGTTATCAGGTAGATTCAGTAACTCAAGAATTGCTCCTAATTCAAATTCGTTTACGGAATTCAGCGTAATTCTGAAAGTTCCCTCAGCTCCTTTATCAACAGGAATAAAGTTGGTTACAACATCCTTATTTTCTGTATTAGTGTTCTGCAGCTGGGTTTTACGATGCCAGTAGAATTTGCGACCACGAAGAGCGTTTCCTTTTTGATATGCCTCTAGCTGATCGGCATCATTTTTCTTTTTATATCTGGATGGAACGTTGCCTTCATCTACCCACTGATCTACATAGTGCTGAACACAGGTAGGATGTGGCCCTCCAAGAATCAGACTCTTAACACCTAACTCTTTTGCATTATTCAGGCGGCATTCTGAGAAAGACAGCTTTCCTTTTTTTGCTTTCTGATTCTTGTTCTTAGCGTCAACATAGCCAAAGAGCTGTGCACAGAAATCGTCACTGTTAAACTCCCCTGCCATTTGAGCTGGAGTCTGTGGATAAGGAATTCTCAGGTATCTGGCTACACCGAGCTCTTTTACCTGACCTTTTCTTTCTCCGTCTTTGTAATAGATACAGAAAACTCTGGCGAACTCGTTCCTATCCAGTTTCTCTTTCTCTTTTCTCCAGATATCTTTCTGAGATGTATTTGAATTCACTTCATTCAGAAAACGATTAACGATTTCGTCATCTAGAAATTCTCCCTCACCGGAAGGTTCTCCAAAATAATAGCCCTGATTCTTTTTGGCGATTCTTCCGGTACGATAAGAATCCTTATCGTATTCTGGCAATCTGGTAATTTTCTTGGCCTTATAGAATTTATATCTGGCTCCAGCTTTTTTCAGGAATCCACCTGTAGGATCCTCTTCGAATGAGTCTTTATAAACTCCAGACCCTTTTCCTGTTACGTTACGCCAGTAGATATAGGAATCAATTACAGGATGCATAACTGAACATGAAAAAGCCTCAATATAGCTTCGAAACATTCCTTTAATTGAAGATCCCTGAATAATCTTTTGATTATCAACTTCAAGAAATTTTCTGATACCATTCTTCTCGTTGCGATCAGAAGGTCCTGCTACCATGATTGGAGTAAGAGCTTTTAGCGTACAGGTAATTGTTCCTGAATACAGATCTTTGCCTTCATCACTTACTGCTTTTGTTGAAAGTGTTTTATAGGTTTTTGGATCATCATCCTCGTAAGGCAGGCTTACAAAGTTATAAGGTGCTGTTGCAATCTTGTCATCCACATCCCTTGCAGGATTACCATTCCTCTGATATCCGCCGTGGCCCTTATTGTTGATATATCCCATGTTGATTACTCCTTTGCAAAGCCACATAATCTTGAGTGTTTTAGTAAAGGCATACCTGATGATGGATCATCTGTGAAGTATTCTCTATACAGCAGTTTTGAAAGCTTCTGATCCTGAAGCTGAGGTATGGCTTTAGTGTAGTTAGTCAGATAACTGAAGTCTCTGCAGCGTCCCTGACAGTTTGCATCGGAGACCTCATCTGCGATTACTCGCATTGTAAGCTCCTGTGCGACAGGATCTTCTTTTTCAACTCTAACTTCCCAGTTCTCTGTGCATACGGTTAGACTTACCAGATCACGTGCCCAGTCAGATGGCAGTTTCGAGAGTTCATCTACCTGATAGCCAGAATATCTCTCAAGCAGAAACCATACGGGGTTATCTGTCCCCAGTTCAGAGAATTTCAAAATAGCATCCTGTGGGGAAGAGATTTTTGTAATGCCCACAAAATAATTTACAGTTGTCATTCTAGTTATCCCCTGTTCAGTCTAACTTTTTGAGGAAATCTACAAAGCCAGAAGCGGATAAATCCTGTCCATCCCAGGCTCCTGTAAACTTCAGTTCAGAGGCAGATAAAGCCTTTTCTAATCCAGAGTCCAGGCCTGTTATCTTCAGACTTCCGTTGCCTCGGTTGGTACCACCTCCAACAGGCAGCATGCCTGTGCAAAGATCTAGCAGTGCATGACATAGCAGTTTTGCCTGATTCTTTGTGATACCGGTTACCTTAAGTTTTAATGGAAGCTTAAGACCGGATGAGAAAACAGGTTTTTCATCAAACAGAGCACTATCCAGTGCACCTCCGGTGAATCTGTCGATGGCTACGTGCTGTAGGCGTAATGCTCTTGCCTGCTTCAGATAGATATCCTCAATCTGTACCTTTCCGCTGGTGGCTTTCTTTGCCTTGCCATTGATGAATCCAAACAGCTCATCAACTTCCTTTTGTGCATCAAGTTTCAGAGCTTTGGCTACCTTATAGACTCCATGACGCAGTACACCACGGAAAGAGGAGCCTGGTAAGGTATAGCAGTAATTGATTTTCTGCTGTCCTTCATAATCCAGGTAAGGAGTAGTCAGACAGACCATATCAACTTCCTGATCCTGCTCTTTCAGGTTGGTGCCTCCGACCATGACAGGACCATCTGTCTGCAGAGGAAGCTCCAGATCAAAGTTTATGTCTGATGCAGGATATACAGGAGAATTCTTTTCAAAGCTGATTCTGGTGCCATCCTTTAATGATAGAGATGGAGCTTTTGGAATATTCAGATAAGCCTCAAGTTCATTTGCCTTCTTCAGATCATATTCCATGCAGATAAAAGATGGATTGCCGGATTTGAAGTTACAGCTGAACCTGCCATAACCACTAACCTTCTTGCCGCCAAATGATACTTCACCATTGGCAACAGCACTGCAAAGCTTTATGAAAGCCTGCTTTTCATCATTGGTAAGATCTTTCTCCCATCCGTCAAGTCGCAGCTCCAGAAAGAAACGGGTTCCAGGAGGGATGATTTCCTCATCATATTTACCTCCTTCTTTTGCTGTAGAGGTATTAAGATCAATATTTACATGATCACGTACAAATGGTCCTAGGGCACTGACATTCTCTCCATTGAGCTTCTTGCAGTATGCAAGCTTCATGTCAAAATCGAGCTGATAGGCATCCATACACCATACAATGGAGGCTTTGTTATCTTTATTGGTTTCTTTAGAAGAAGTTGATGCATATCCGAAAAGAACATTCTCAAGCTCAGGAGCACTCTTCTTCAGATAATTTCTGAGAATACCTGCTACAGATGAGCCTGGTATACGCCAGAATCCAAATGCATCTCTGGTGACAATCTGATCAAAAACAGGATCATCACCGCCTCCACAATGTAAAGGAGTTAATGTTTCGAGAATAAATCTGGTGATAATCATTTTGTTTCTCCTGATTGTTTCTCTGTAGTCTTACGTGAAGCCTTATCCCACTGCTTTAATAGCTCTAAAAGAGAGAGCTTCTGGAACTCTTCATAGAAGTAGTTAAGTTCACTGTCTATATTCGTGGCAAGGCATGACTCTTTTATCTCAGAGATATTTACTGTTTCATTTGAGCGGAAGAATTCCGGATCAAGCAGATCTTTCATGATCACATCAAGATTTGCAGTTGAGCCCTTCCATTTTGCATAAGAGTTCTTCCATTGTTTTACTACTGGCAGCTTGGCATCTTTCTTCAGGAGATTATCAAACCACTCACGCCATTTTGATGAAGGTTTTGAGACCAGAAGCATTCTGAGATTTCCTCTCTGTGATGCCTTTGGTCCTATCTTCATCATGTTAGGACTCTCATTGATGAATTTCTGCATATTCTCAGATGAAACAAACTCTATCGCCTTCTGCTGTGCAAGTCTATTTAAGGTACGATGGGTAACTGCTTTTACCAGCATATTAACAGCAGGATCCTGCTTTATATTTTCAGCCTTTTTATCCTGCTGCAAAGCTAATGGCTTAGGGCGAGGGAATTTATCTGCCAGTACCTTCGGATCAATTTCGAATCTGCCAAAGCCTTCAGCAGTGAAAGCTCCCAGGGCACAGACGCTCTTGCATGATGTTGAGCTGGTTTTAACCTGAATAATACTGCCGGCACTTATGCATCTGCGGGTTCTTCTAGGAAGTTTCTGCATACTGTTAAAGCCAGCAACATCGGTATAGCCGCAGCTTAGTTTGTTCTCTACGATTTCAAGGTTATCATCCCCAAAATATTTCTTTAAATCCTCCTTCAGTCCTTCAAGTGGGGAAAGCCAGCTTAAGGCAGGAATGTAATGAGAAAGTAAAAAGACATTGTGTATATTAGTATCAGATGAAAGCTTTTGTTCTACAAAATCCTGTTCACCCTTTAATACACAGGAAACATTACCATAGCCAGCACTACGGGAATGACCAACTCTCAGTCTGTCTGCAGCTGCTAAAAGCTGCTTTAAGCCTGCAGCTCTTTCATCTTTACAGCAGATAACTGTAGAGCTGAATTTTACTCCGGCACTTACTGAACTGTAGCCAAACAACTGATGTTCTGCAGCCATTCGTTTATCCATAGCCACATGTGCATTCCACTGATGAGATACAGCAGTCTGACAGAATGATTCAGGATCAATAAAGGTTCTATCAAGCTTCTTAGGCTTGATTACCTCATCTTTGCCTAATCCCCATTCAGCAGGAGCACTATCCTTAATCTTATCCTCAGCATTCAGCTGCAGGATGTTAAAGACTCGGCAGTTAGAAGCATCCTCATCACCGTAATAAGGAAGCCCTGAGTAGTTTTTAATTTTCTGGAAGGATAATGGCAGAGGCACAGAAGTTCTGTCGCCGACCATAGGGCAGGCATTTCCCCATTTAACTGTTCCGTTTAAGAACAGATCTTCAAATTCAGGATTGCCATCGGTCTGCTCCCCTTTATGCAGCTGTTTCCAGAGATTTACAAATGCTCCTAAGAGCATGTTTCCCGGAATATAATCCAGAGTCTGATGAGACATTCCCTCAGAGGAACCGTCTGTAAGCACCAGCTGATCTAAAGCTTTAAGATTTAATACATACTGTTTCATACTAGTGCCTCCATTTCTTTAGGAAGAGTTATTTTCTGAGGTTTTTCTCCATTGATAAGTATTTCGCAGTTGCCAAGTCCTCTGGAACGGTTTGCGCCCATGCTTTTTACTGCGGCACAGACTGCAGTGAAATACTGTTTAATCCATTCATCTGAGACTTTTAAACCAGTACTGTCAATCTCCAGTTCACTTTCAAAGACCAGCCCCGGAATACCGCATTCAGCTGATCTAAGTGAACCGTCCTTTACCTGATCATCCTCTAAAGCTGTCTGGATACGGTTACAGGTCAGATCTGATATGACTCCCTCACAGGCTCCTCTGTCCTTTGGTAACAGAGAGGTTAAAGCCTCTGGTAACTGAGCTGATCGGATATAGGTTATGCCAGAGTGATTGTCCTCAGGATTATCTTTTCTGTTATCCTTTCCTGTTCCAAAAAATAAATCCAGAGCATCCTTTAAATCTTTTCGGCCTGACTTTGACAGGATCCAGGCACCTTCTCTTAAGGCACCTTTCAATGCTCTTCCAGGGATATAAGGCAGACCTTTATCGTTTCTAACCAGCATGGAATCTGCCAGATAGCCATCACCTATTCCGCTTGATATCTGCCAGTCGGAGAGGAAGGTTACGGTAAGTTTGCTTCTCATTATTATTTCTCCTCACCATCTTTCAATAGAGCCAGATAACGTTCTACTCTTACAGAGTAACTGCGTTCATCATGATAATTAGGTAGAAGATGTGCCAGTTCCAGCCAGTCTCCCACATAGGTTGCCTCTACACTCTTACCTGCAATCTCCTTATGAACTGTTGTAAAGAAGGAGTTATCAGGGAATACCGACTTAAACTCATCATGAGTCATCAGTTTAGAGTCAGCGCGGCCACCAAGCTGTCTTCTGATATTGCGTTCAAGTGTCTCAAAGGCTGATTTGCTCTCATCCTTACCCTTTCTACACTGATTGAGTGCAGGACGAACGGTTGAACGAGGTAATTTAGTCAGCACCTTAAGTCCCTTATCCACAAAGTTATGCAGATTATTGTGGCTTAAAACCAGAGGTTTTGCTGTCAGCATTGTCTTCTTGTCAGCTGTCTTGGCGATATGATGACGAATCAGTTCGAGATCATTCTCAACCTCATTGGTAATCACCAGATAATCTAGAGAACTTGGTCTTACTGCCTCATCCTTGGTTAATTCTTTTGCATTCTTCAAAAGCTCCTCAGACAGATTGAAGGCTCTGATGAAAGGATATCCCTTCTGGCAGATGACCATACCGGCACCCACAGATAGCTGAATCTCCTTGTTGCTTAGCTTACAAACAGCTTCCTTCTCAAAGGTATTAACAAATCTGCTTATAAACAGCAGTGCAAGATCGGCTCTCATAACAATTGTTACATCATCGCCACCCTGAACTAAAGGACGGGCAGGGACAACAAGCTTATTCCTGCCTTTCTCCTGCCATACCTTTACCTCATACTCGTAGCTCATGATAGCCTTCAGACCTTCATCCATGGCTTTTCTTGTTGAGTTTTCTACAAGTTTTGACAGATCAGCCATAGCTTTGATACTGTCCTGAACATTGAGATTCTTATAATCATCACTTTCAAGGAATGATCTGAACAGTTTTCCAAGATCATTACCGTCGATATGGATGTAGGCAATCTTATCGCCGCTACCTGCAAGTTCTTCTATATCGTCTGTCCAGATAACTTTTACCTCTGAAGGCAGGACTGTCTCAAAACGCTGACGCAGACGTTCATCTGCAGCTTCAAGTAAATCTCTGCTCTGACGTGATTTTGAACAGACTGAGATGAAATCGTCACCGATTCTATCTACGGCAGGAAGACCATCAAGTCCGGCCATCTGACATAATGGCAGCATCGACATACCAGTATTCACTGGGGCATTGTTTCTAAGTTTTGTAATACCCTTCTGAGCAGAAGCACGACACTGTCTATAGCTATCCTTATCAGTCCATGTACAGTTATGCTCTTCATCATTCAGAGCTCCGAACAGAGGAATACCTGGATAGTCAGAACTTATTTTAAAAATGAAGTGACTTATGAATTTTTTAGCGATTTCTCTTGAAGAGAACAGAAGATGAATTTCACCTGCGTTACGCTGAAGGGCGAGAACTTTATTTCCTGTAGGTTCTGTAGCGTTCTGAGGTTCTATTAAGTCCAGATTTAACGCTTTACATTCCCTTTCAAGGCTCCCTTTGGAGAGATCTTCAATCAGTTGCGATCCTCCAATCATTTCTCGCAGTTTTCCGGTAGATAGAATATAGTTTTGGATTCCACCTACCTCAACGATTGCATAGGTAAGTTCATTAGCCATACTTACTCCTAAAGTTGTCAGAGTTTTTTCTTAATCAGATCAATATTAATTCAAAGGGAATTATTTCCACGTGATCTTGATTGAGTTTTAAAATCTTTGTGTCTAAAGAAAAACAGATTAAGCGATATGTATCACATACTTAATTTACACGCGTTTCCACTGCTCTATAATTCATAGGATTAAACATATCGCTCCCTGTAAGCGTTTAGATTGAATACATTAAAATAGCGTTTTAAGACCATAGAGGCGGTCTCCATAATGAAATTACCGATAATTCTGTAGCCAGAATCCTTTTCTGCTGCAGTATTGCTGTTATCCAGCAGATTACCGTTTGGATCAATCACGAGATAAGAGTTTTTCATGTCAGACTCAATAACAGTGTGACGGTACAGGTTGTTCTGAACAAAATGCTGATACTCCTCCTCTGTAGGAACCAGATCAAGATTAGAATGTCCGCCCACATTGTATGGAGACATCTTGATGATCTTCCAGCGGTCAACATTAAGTTCACTGATCTTCTCAGACATCTTCTCTTCAAAGTTAACATTGCTGATAACAGTATTTACCTTTAGCTTGATACCATACATACGAATAACAGGCAGCAGAGCTTTGAGCTCATCAAAACCAAAGAATTTAGGGTTGCGAGGAGAGCCGATGAATCGGCCAAGCCTGTAAGAGGTCTCCCTATCAAAGGAATCTATAGACAGACCAATAGTATCAAGATAATGGCCTACCTTTTCAAGGAACTTTACATTAAGTCTTGAGCCATTGGTGATAACAGACACTTTGCCCCCAAGTTCGCAGATAAATCTGCAGATATCAGTAAAGTGAGGATGAATGGTTGGTTCTCCTCCAGCCAGATTGAACTGAGTTACGCCTGCAGCAAAAAGGTTAATAATAGTCTTGTGGGCATTTTCCACAGACATCATATGATTCTCTCCTGGAAATTCGGTTGCAAAGCAGCCGCGGCAATGGGCATTGCAGGCATCAATAAAGTGCAGATTAGCCTTAAGTTCAGAAGCCTTAACAGTGGTTGTAGCTGTTTTGAAAACTGGTGCTAAGCTTAACTTAAAATCCATAACCGCATCCTCGCAAATTAAGTTATCAGTTTATATATATCAAGATGCGTGCCAATCTCTCTTAAAGACAATTATATCTAATAATAACAGGAAGTTAATCAATATAAATTCGAAATATATAGATGTTTTATTAAAGCAAAATTTATATAACCTGATAAAAGATTATGTATTTATATAAAAAATGAGATAACAAGTGAGATATTCAAGCAGAACTTCTTAACGGGATGATTCCAGATTTCTGATAAGCAATCGCATAAAGGAGCAGAAAATAAATTATCTAAGCCCCGCAGTTTTATTAGAAATGAGCTTCTTATATTAGGAGTCTGGATAGGAATACACTGCTCTATTCTTACTTAGAGGAGTTGTTTTTCTGTTTAATTATGTTGGCGACCGTTGTGGATGCTATAACTCCGGCAACTCCCAAAAATAAAGATGAAGCAACATTTAAACCAAGCTCTATTAAATCATCCTTCACAACATTAACCTGTTTGCTTTCATGTTTTCCTTCAATAATACGATTAACAAAATGCTCACAGTTATTGTTTTTAGGATCATATTCGTTTGTTCTGTTAAAGTAGCAGCAGATTGCCATTTTTAAGCACTCTGCTCTGCTGTTTATTTCATATTTATGATCTATTATTCCCCATTTGATACAGCCTTCACTGAAGGTCTGAATATCATCATAGGTTATTCCTTTAATGTTTTGGGAAATAAAGCGAATAACGCCATGGTCGTCTCTTCCGCAGCATAAACCGTGATGCCAGAAACCTAATGGAAGTGAAGGTATTTTTACAGGTATATTCTTAAATTTTTCAGATGGCGTTTTTGGTATATATACGCACACATGATCTGCAATCTTGAAATCATAGGTATCAGGATCAATTAGTCTTATACCCAATTCTTCGATTTTCTTCTTACTGTCAAGGTACATATCTAACCCCTTTATTATTCCATTCCTATTGATTTTCTGAATATACCTAATGATAGGCAAGGAAAGTGCTTTTTTCACTTTTATTTATCTGTTTTCACAAAATTATGCGCCCTAACAGACTGTTTAAAAAAACTATCATGAGCGGAGGGATCCGTTCGTAGCGGCTAAATGAAAGCGCGGTGCTAGGCACTTCGTGAAAATGTTCTATATTTAGAATAGGTGCTGCACAAAAGTCCACGTGCGATTTTTTGAGAGCTTCTGACTCCGTAAATGGTGTGGAAACAGAACGAAGGAGCTATAAAGGTTTAAAGCTCCTTAAATTAGGAGCCATGCCATGCAAGTTAAAACTTTATCAAAATCTCTATTTACTTAAAACTTTCACAGATCGCCGTACTAAGGTGTAGATAAGATCTTCTTAGGGCGACCTCTAGGTCTTTTCGGTTTGTCCACTTTTGGTTTAGGTTTTCTGCCTCTTTTCTTAGGTTCAGGTTTAGGA
>Ga0310695_10014068_pt1 | contig 10882 bp, 8 predicted proteins | sample RumenRJG_04DNA_FD_203882 | JGI IMG/M metagenome (GOLD analysis project Ga0310695, IMG submission 203882) | Bovine rumen microbial communities from Lethbridge, Alberta, Canada - RJG_04 (v2) (version 2) | ecosystem: Host-associated > Mammals > Digestive system > Stomach > Rumen | place: Canada... | reverse complement strand
GCAGTGATGCCCTGTTCAGTTCCGGCGACCTTGAAGTCCATGTCGCCGAGGTGATCTTCCGCGCCCTGAATATCGGTCAGGATCACGTAGTTTTCACCTTCTTTGATCAAACCCATTGCGATACCCGTGACAGGGGCCTTGATCGGCACACCGGCATCCATCAATGCCAGCGTGGAACCGCAGACGGAACCCATGGATGAGGAACCGTTGGAGCTCATCACTTCGGAGACCAGACGGATGGTGTAAGGGAATTCTTCCTCGGACGGGATGACCGGGACGAGGGCACGTTCGGCCAAAGCACCATGACCGATCTCGCGGCGGGACTGACCGCCGACACGTTTGCACTCACCGGTGCAGAACGGCGGGAAGTTGTAGTGGTGCATGTAGCGTTTGTTTTCCTGCGGGGAAAGGGTATCGATTTCCTGTGCATCCCGTGGAGTACCGAGGGTAGCGAAGGTCAGAACCTGGGTTTCACCGCGAGTAAAGAGTCCGGTACCGTGCGGGCGCGGAAGTACGTCAACTTTTGTCCAGATCGGACGGATCTCGGTCAGACCGCGGCCATCGGGGCGCAGGTGACGGTCAAGGATGCGGCTGCGGACGACGCGGCGGTAGGCTTCTTCAAATCCTTCGGCGTAGTCAGCTTTCTTTGTGTCATCTTCACCGGCGAATTCTTCAACGACCTGGGCTTTGAGCTGCTTGAGCTTGTCTGCGAGTTCAGCCTTGGTGTGCGGTTCGCTCATCATGTCATCCATTGTCTGGCTGTATTTTTCAACAACTTCTTCGATGGCATCCTGGTCGAGCGTGAAACGCGGAACTTCACGTTTCGGTTTGCCGATAGCGGCAGCCATTTCGTTCTGGATGGCGACCAGCGGCTGGATGGCTTTCTGCCCGAAGATCAGGGCTTCGACCATGTCTTCTTCAGAAATTTCTTTGGACCCGGCTTCGACCATCAGGATGGCGTCAGCGGTACCCGCGATGCGCAGATCCAGGTCGGATTTATCGATTTCATCGTATGTGGGGTTGGCGATCAGTTTGCCGTCAATACGGCCGACGCGGACTGCGCCGACAGGACCGTCCCACGGAATATCGGAAATCATAAGAGAAGCAGAAGCCGCGTTGATGGCGATGATATCCAGCGGGTTGACGAAATCAGCAGAAAGGGAATAGAGGATCACCTGCACTTCATTGCGGATGTCCTGGGAAAAGAGCGGGCGCAGCGGACGGTCGATGAGGCGGGATGTCAAAATGACGTCGCCGGCGGGGCGTCCTTCACGGCGGAAGAATGAACCCGGGATACGGCCGCCTGCATAGAGACGTTCTTCATATTCAACAGTAAGAGGGAAGAAATCCTGTCCTTCTTTTGGTTCGGCACCCATAGTTGCCGCGGAAAACACGACAGAGTCGCCGACACGGACGGTAACAGCACCGCCAGCCTGTCCGGCCAGCATGCCGCTCTCGAAAATGACGGTCTTTCCGTCAACTTCAGTAATAAATTGTTTCGCGTTAGGTTCCATTGTTATCCTGTCCCGGACTGCATACACAGTCCGTTGTGATCTCACAGGTCAGGAACTGAGGGAAAGCTGTTAGCTTTCAGTTCATAGTTATTGGTTCGTAGTTTTTCGTTACAGGATTTCTGAAATTCTTATAACTACCCGCTAACTATCAACTACCAACTTTCTTTCAATGCCCGACCGCTGTGAGTTTGAAAAAATTTAAACAATATTTGGGAGCTTATCATAGCTTTCAGGGTAAGCATTTTTTCGGGCTATACTGCCCTCTTCTGTACCCTGATCTCTGTAACTCCCAATAAAAGAGAGCAGAAGGCTCTTCTGCTCTCTTATCTTTCGAAAAAGATTATCTGACGCGGAGGCCGAGTTTTTCGCAGAGCGCAACGAAGGATGCGTAATCGGTGCGGCGCAGATAGGACATCAGACGGCGGCGGCGGCCGACCATTTTGAACAGACCGCGGCGGGAAGCTTCATCCTTTTTGTTGGTGCGCAGGTGATCGGTCAGATCCTTGATGCGTTTGGTAAGCATAGCGATCTGGACTTCGGCAGAACCGGTGTCGCCTTCATGTTTACCATATTCTTGTGCGTAAAACGCTTTTTCGTCTTTTGTTAAAGCCATGACATTGCTCCTAAAAATATAAATTTGGCAGTCTCCGCACGTCGAGTTTTTCCCGGCGCGGGACCAGTCAGCTATTAGTATAACACGTTTTTTGCTCAGCGGATGGCAGTTGGCAGTTATTCATTATATTTTGTTTTCTCTGTAACCATGCAGATCAGCGGCCAGGCGGAAGCTTTCATCATCAGGAGAATCACCATGCTGTGGCGGGCGAATTCGTATTCGTCTGCAATCAGGACCCCGCTGCACAGGATATAAGCCGAAAGAACAAATAAAACGGGAAAAGCATAGCGTTCCCCATGCGGGGCTTTGAATGCATTCCATATTCCGGCCAATCCCAGCCCGATGATCAAAAGGCCGGGCAGGTTGCATGAGAAAAACTTTATGACGGGATCCGGGAGCAGGTCTGCAAAACCGGATGGCGTAAAAGTATAGTCGATCTGTTCAAATGCTTCCCGTTCGAATCCCGCGTGCCAGGCCATGCTCAACGTGTCCGATGGTGTGTGCAGCATATAACGGATATAGGTCTTCAGTCCGTTTGTGAGGATCCATTCCCGCAGCGGCGCCATTTCTTCGGAATTGAATAATGCAGACCCCATCATATGCTCCACGCCGTAAAGCTCTTTGATGCGGGGCGGGGTAGGCATTCCGGCTTCGATGAAGAATTGTTCTCCCTGCGGGTCGCGTAAAATGCGGTTGAAAAGCACGTTTTCAAATGGATATTGCCAGCGGCCGCCGGTATTTCCCATCACGGACCAGCAAACAGCTGCTAAAAATGCGCACAATAGAAAAATAACCCTGCGCTGCTGCCGCAGATGGTTCAGGCAAAGCAGTAGCATTATCATGAGGATCACGATCCAGGCGGCAGAATCTCGTGACTGAACGTAAAGCAGCGCACTGAGTCCTGTGCAAATTGCCGGCACCGGTTTCCAGCGTTTATCCTTATCCGGGTCCAGAAGCCAAAAACAGCTTCCCATCATCAGCAGCGCTGCAGAGATGGAAAGGGATTCGCTCATGATGATCTGGTCCCAGCGCGTTACATTCGGGATACATCCCAGGCCGAATGTGAGGATGATGACCGCTTTTTTCCGGGACTGTGTCCGGCATAATTTCTGTGCCTGCAGCGCAAAAAATGCCCAGCACAGGATGGAAACTGTCAATTGAACGATCGTTATGATCTTCGTATCCTGCCGGCAGAGTTTGTAAATGAGCGGAATGAAAGCCGGGCGGGCAATACAATACCAGAATTGTTCATGGCAGTATTGCGCACCGCGCAGGATCTGCATAACGGACATTTCGGACATTCCGAGATATGATTCTGAATCAATAAAGAAAAGCGGCTCCCTGACTGTTGAAAACTGGAGCAGGCGAAATGCTGCAAAGCATACAAAAGCACCGATCCCGAAGCTTTTGACATTCCATGATGGAAGTGCTTTCAGCGCGGTGACCGTCCCTGCCAGACAAAGAAGAAAACAAAGCCACCAGACAGCGATGAATTCCGGAAGACCATTTGCCGGCGGAAAACTGAAATCAAAGCTCAAACGTTTCATGTCTGAATTGTTGAGCGCTCTGATTTGTTCCTTTCCATCCCAACGGATCTCCGCAATGCCCTGATCTTCACCGGAGATAAATTCGATCGTGATCAAATCACCGGTCACGCCATGCCATGTCAATTCCGAATTTTCGCTCAGCAGTGTGATACCCGTGTCTTCGGAATTGCAGCCACCAGAACAGTGGATCTCACGCAGAGGGATATCCCTGTTGTTAAGATGAAACCATGTAAGTGTGACAGGTCGCACATCGCCATTCTCTTCCGGAACGGTTCGTATCCGCAGGTCGTGTTCCGGGTACAGACCGGTATCAGGGATCGGAAACCAGACCATTGTACAGACGGAGGCGATGACGGCGATCAATAAAACAGGGATCCATTCCTTCTTTGATAAGAGACGGATCGTTTTGCGGATCAGGAAAAAAAGCATCCAGAACAAGATCCCGCCTGCAAGGGCAGCAGCCGCAAGCCTGGCGACTCTTCCTTTGAAAGTATATGGAGCAAGCTGGAGTTTTTCACAATAGAAAATGAAAGAAAGGCACAGTGCCCCTGTAACTCCGGATATTCCGCTGAAAACGAGCTCTTTTCGTGACATTTTATTCTTGCTTTTCCGTTTCTTCGCTGAATGTCATATCTCTGCCGGTGAAGCCTGTCTGTTTCTTCCATTTTACGAAGAGATTCCGGTATCCTTTGCTGATGCGGTCTTCCCAATTCAGTCCCAACAGTTCTGCGGTACTGCGGATGGCATCCCCGGATGGGCCTTCAATTTCAATGTAATCACCGATCGGTGTATGATCGAGAAAGAGTCCGGTCCCGTTGAAACTGTAAATGCTGCGGTACTTTTCGTAAATAAAAACGATTTGGTACCCGAGCCGTTCTAAGATCAGTCTCGTATTGCTGAAATCGGAAACAATGGTTTCTATCTCTTCCCTGTCGGCTATTCCTTTATCATTTTGTTTTTCGGATTTATAGGTCAGCACTGAGGTGCCTCCGTTATCGCGGAGACGCAGCACCCGGTGCGTTTTTGTCAGTGTTTCATTCGGGTCATCCCAGCGCAGGTTCCGTTCAAAGCGTGTTTCCTGCTCACATACAGCGCCTTTGCCAAGAATGATCTGCAGCATTTCTTCTGCAGACGTGATCGCAAATTTCACTTCGATTTCTCTGTTGTCTGTCTTATTCATGCCAGTCTTTTCCTCATGCGATCGATTCCAGCCACCGGAGTGCCGACCGGATGAATTCAACCCGGAAAGAGTATACCATATGGAGGTAATCCTCAGGGTTCGGATGCTCCGTAAGCTTTTTTTCAAGATTATCAAGCCAGATGCTGCATCGCCGCATCTGCAGGTCCACTACATGCCGGCGTTCTTCTTCCGGGCGGTCCTGCAGGAAATACAGCTTTCCGAGAAAGTCGGAACGGATCTCATTCATATGAGACACGGGGGAATGCAGCCATTCTTCGAAAACAGCTTTCCCTTCCTTTGTCAAGGTACAGACTTTGCGGACCGGCAATTGGGATTCCGGATCGATGGTTGTTGAGATGAGGCCGTTTTTTTCAATTTTGTCAAGAACAGCATACAGACGGCTTTGACGGAATGTCCAGAGAGTTTTCAATTCCTCGGAAGAAGTGAGCTGCTTGTAAAGATCATAAGCATGTGTAGGCTTCTGATCGATAATACCGAGCAGTAGGAAATCCATTGTCAGTGGGTCTTGTTGACGTGCCATAATATTTTCTGCCTTTTCTTTCATTATAACAAAAATCAAAAATCGGACGGCGTTTGATGTACTGTCATGATGAAGACCGGGGATTCATTGTTTCGTTTTCTTTGAATTTTTACAGATAAGAATAAGAAATGACATATGTAATGTAGATGATATGATTTATTTCTTCCGGTCTTTCAAAAGTTTTGACAAATTACTGTATCTGACGTAAAATCTGTATGAAATTGTTTGGGATACGACAAGTTTCATCAGAAACGGAGTGTTACAACAGAATGGGAAAAAATCCGACGATATATGATGTTTCTCGAAAAGCAGGTGTCAGTGCGGCGACTGTTTCACGGGTTCTCAATAATCCGGGAAAAGTGAATGCGGAAACACGAAAGATCGTCGAGGACGCAGTTGAAGAACTGGGGTATAAACCGCTATTTGAAAAACGTCTTCAGGCATTAAAAAATGTTCCCCGTATCTGTGTCTGTTCTCCTCATTTCGCATCCCAGGCATATGTCCAGCGACTTCGTGGGATCCATCTTTATCTGGAATCCCTGGATTATGAAACCGAACTGCAGATTCAAATTGTAAATTCCGAACAGCAGCTTGAACGTTTCATTGAAGCGATCCCCCTTCGTAATCTGGATGGGATCATTTTCGTTTCACTGGCGCTTACAGAGGAACAACTGGCCAGAGTGAAAGATGCCGGTGTGGAATGTGTCCTGCTGGAAAACCAATCTCCCATGTGTACATGTGTCAATTATGATAATTTTGAAGGCGGAAGGATCGCAGCCCGGTATTATCTTGACAAGGGTTTTGATAGTTTCGGTGTATTATGTGAGCCTTTCCACTGGGAATATACAGTTTATTCCATGCAGGATCGGATCATGGGATTTCAGGCTGAAATCGGAGCTGCCGGTTTTAGTATTCCAAGAGAGAATTTTTTCGAAAATCAGCTCGATTATCAGTTGGTTCGGAAACAATTTAATAAAGTATTTCAATCGGGAAATTATCCGAAGGCATTTTTCGTTCCTGCCGACCTGATGGCTTTTGGCCTGCTTCAGGCTGCAAGGGACTGCGGATTGGTTCCTGGTGTGGATGTCTCAATCATCGGTTTCGATGATATTGATTATGCGGACGTATTTGAGCTGACGACCGTAAGCCAGCATCTGGATGAATCCGGAGAAATTGCGGCAAAAGCTCTGATGGAAAAGCTTCGGGATCCGGAACGGCCGGACCGGCAGATCATGCTGACACTTTCTTTGATTCAGCGGAAGTCTGCCTGATGAATTTGTGAGTCAACTCCGGTGAGAACCGGAGATGAAATAATAATTTAGGAGACAATATGAAAAAGTTATCCGTTTTGTTGGTCTTCGTGATGCTCGTCAGCGTTTTCTGCGCTGCTGCAGCTCAGGAGAAGAGCTACCTGGAACGCGCCTATGATGGCGAATTCAAGGGTACAACTGTCACCTTCGATGGCCCGTTCGTTGACAACGACCAGGTTTTCTTCGAAGAATCCATTAAACCGTTCGAAGAAGCTACCGGCATCGACATCGTCTACGTTGGTAACAAAGACTTCGAATCCACCATCCAGATGCGTGTCGAAGGCGGCAACGCTCCTGATATCGCTGACTTCCCGCAGCCGGGTCTTCTGGGCAACCTCGCCAAGAAGGGCTATATGATCGATGTCCGCAATGTCATCAGCGAAGATTGGCTGAAAGAAAACTACAGCGAAGCCTGGCTGGATCTGGCCATGATGGAAGGTCCTGATGGTGAACCGATGATGGCCGGTATCTGGGCCCGCAACAATGGTAAATCCCAGGTCTACTATCGCCCGGACGTCTGGGCTGAAGCCGGCTACGAAGTCCCGACCACCTGGGACGAAATGGTCGCCCTGAGCAAACAGATGGTTGAAGACGGCGAAACCCCGTGGTGCATCGGTATCGAATCCGGTTCCGCTACCGGTTGGCCGGCCACTGACTGGCTCGAAGATATCATGCTGCGCACCGTTTCCCCGGAACAGTATGATGCATGGACCCGCGGCGAATTGAAATTCGATTCTCCGGAAGTCCGCCGCGCTATTGACATCATGAGCGAAATCTGGTTCACCGATGGTTTCGTTTATGGCGGCCGCGAAGCTATTGCTTCCACCAACTTCGGCGAATCTGTGAAACCGCTGTTCTACGATGTGGACGGCTGTATGATGCACCGCATGGGCAACTTCATCACTGCCTACTTCCCGGAAGGTCTCGAACCTCTGAAGGATTATGATGTGTTCTATCTGCCTCCGATCGATGAAGAATTCGGTTCCCCGTACCTCGGCGGCGGCGACATCTATGGTGTCTTCAACGAAAAACCGGAAGTCCTGGCTGCATTCGAATTCTTCAGCCATGGCGAATCCCTGAAATTCTGGCTCGGCCAGGGCGGCGCTCTGTCCCCGCATAACGATGCAGATCCGGAATGGTACAAGGACCCGACCGAAGCTAAGATCGCTGAATTCATTCAGAATGCCAATACCTTCCGCTTCGATGGTTCCGACCTCATGCCGTCCTCCGTTGGTGCAGGCACCTTCTGGAAGGGTATGACCGACCTCGTCACCGGTGCTGATATCGATACCGTTGTTACCGAAATCGATAAGGGCTGGTAATCTCTGAAATACGGGTCGATACCCGTAGAAATTAAGTGATTAACATGTGCCGGGTTTTCCCGGCACATGTTGCAAAGATTTTATTTTTAGGGCTCAGGATTCAGGTATCAGAATCAGTTCATCTGAGGTGGATCCTCCGGTTCTTCAAAAGGACCAACCCTGATCCCTGAATCCTGACCCCTAAAATGGAGGATTGAAATGTACTATAGTTCGGAAAAACGAACTACCGGTCCGCAAAAACTCTGGCTTTTCATCCGGATGCTTGCGGCATTGGCAGTTATTTTTGGTGTCTTTTACTTCGGCATCAAATACCTGCAGAACTATGAGGGCAATCAGATCTTGTTGACGGTCATTGCTATTGTCTGGGGCGTTGGTTCTGTAGCTCTGTTTTATTATCTTGCAAACTGGATCGTTGAACGGTTTTCCCGTAAGTGGTGTTCCCGTATTCAGCCTTATATTTTTGTCGGACCAGCAGTTTTGATCCTGTTATGGGCTCTTGCGATCCCGACAGTCCGTACCTTTATCCTTTCCCTGAAGGATGCAATGGGGAAAGACTGGATCGGCTGGGGTTCCTTCCAGACTGTTATGACCCCGGACCGTATGACCGGTGTTTATCAGAGCGTCACCGGCGGAATTTTTGTAGTGCTGGTTGTTGCTGTCATTGTTCTTTTGATCATGCTTTTCAGCAGACTGGTTTCATCCAAAACTGAAATCAAAAATGAAGGCATGACAAAGAAAACAGGCTGGTGGATCCTGCTGTGCGGAATCGCTGTCCTTTATGCCGCAATTGCTCCGGTTATCCGTTCTTTCAGCAAAGCAGTTGAAGGAACTGAGGCTACACAGCTTCCTTTCCTTGAAAACTACAAGTATGCACTGACAGATCCGGCAATGCTCATTGTTTTCCGCAACAACCTGATGTGGCTGATCCTGGGTACCTCATTCTGTGTAGTTTTCGGTTTGATCATCGCTGTTCTTGCCGACCGCACCGGTGCTGCTGAAAAATATTATAAGATCATCATTTTCCTGCCGATGGCTATCTCTTTCGTCGGCGCTGGTGTGATCTGGAAGTTCATCTACAATTATCGCGGGCAGGGTAATGAGACCGGTTTGCTGAATGCGATCATTGTGGCGTTGGGCGGAACACCGAAAGCCTGGCTGCAGGTTCCTTTCTGGAACAATATTTTCCTCATCATCATCATGATCTGGCTGCAGACCGGTTACTGTATGGTCATTCTTTCCTCCGCGATCAAGGGTATCTCTTCCGAATTGCTGGAAGCAGCCCGTATCGATGGCGCAAATGAACTGCAGATCTTCTTCAAAATCATCATTCCTGTGATCAGCGGTACGATCGTTTCCGTTACCACGACGGTTTTGATCTTCTCCCTGAAGACCTTCGACGTGGTCAACACCATGACCGGCGGTAACTATGGCACCAACGTGATCGCGAATGAATTCTACGTTCAGCGTTTTGTCCAGTATAATACCGGACGTGCCTCAGCGATCGCTATCATCCTTCTCGTTTTGGTTATCCCTGTGATGATCATGAACCTGAGACAATTCAATGAAAGGAAGGCTTTCTAATGGCTGCAAAATCAAAGAGTTTATCCGATCAGAAGAAGTCCTCTTCTTTCATCACTCATCTTGTGCTGATCATCCTCTGTTTGATCTGGTTCATCCCGGTCTTTGGTGTGTTTGTCACATCATTCCGTAATTCAACCAATGTGTTCAACAGCGGCTGGTGGCATGTATTTCCCCATCAGGAATGGCTGGAGACCGGTGAAATCAAGCTCGATTCGGATGTTGATGTCAACGGTGAAATTGAAGTGACACTGCCCAGCAGCAAAACAATCACCGGCACTTTTGATTCCTTCAAAAGCGGCGTTACTGTCAACGGAACGAAAGTCCAATGGTATGGCGCAAAACGTACCCGTACGCTGAAGCTTTATGAAAAGAAATGGGTCGGTTTTGAGAGCAACCTGACGTTGGAAAACTATAACAATGTGTTGACCGGCAAGAAAATTCAGTATACCGGTGAAAACGGTGAAACGCTTACCCGCAACGGTTCAGATCTTGGTTCTTCCTTCCTGAACTCCATAACGGTTACCGTTCCTGCGACAATCATCCCGATCTTGATCGCGGCATTCGCAGCTTATGGCTTTGCCTGGCTAAATTTCCCTGGCAGAAAACTGTTCTTCTCCATGGTTGTGGCGATGATGGTTGTCCCGCTGCAGATCGCAATCGTGCCTGTTCTGAGCGACCTTTCCAAGGTCGGTCTTTCCGGACAGTACCTGGGCATCTGGATGGCACATACCGGGTTTGGTCTGCCGCTGGCTATCTACCTGCTGTTCAATTACATCAGCACGATCCCGCGGGAAATTCTGGAATCTGCCTTTATTGACGGTGCATCCAACTTCACGATCTTTACCCGTCTGATCCTGCCGCTTTCAGTCCCGTCTATCGCTTCCTTTGGTATTTTCCAGTTCCTGTGGGTCTGGAATGACTACCTGGTCTCCCTGGTCATCCTGGGTGGCGGTCAAAAGATGGTCATTACCCAGGCTTTGGCGAACATTGTCGGTACCCGCGGTCAGGACTGGCACCTGCTCACTGCCGGTGCATTCGTCTCCATGATCGTCCCGCTCATCGTCTTCCTGAGCCTGCAGCGCTACTTCGTCCGCGGTATGATGGCCGGTTCCGTGAAGGGATAATATCAGCAGTTAGTAGTTATAAGTTTGTAGTTATCAGTTCAAATAATCAGAAGGGATGCCTGAGTCAAGACATCCCTTTTGATTTGAAAAGCGGATTGATTTTATTTTGTGGAATGTGTATAATGTAAATAGGGATTTTTGGATAACAGG
>Ga0310695_10014066_pt1 | contig 10882 bp, 8 predicted proteins | sample RumenRJG_04DNA_FD_203882 | JGI IMG/M metagenome (GOLD analysis project Ga0310695, IMG submission 203882) | Bovine rumen microbial communities from Lethbridge, Alberta, Canada - RJG_04 (v2) (version 2) | ecosystem: Host-associated > Mammals > Digestive system > Stomach > Rumen | place: Canada... | reverse complement strand
CTCGTGGCCGACTTTGACCCGCAGGCCCGCGGGCTCGCTGTCAAGGACAGCGTTTACCGCATCTACCGCGACATCCGTTTCTCGCACGACAAGAGCCCCTACAAGACCTATTTCTCGGGGGTCATCGGCCGTGGCGGGCGGCACACGGTGCAGTCCTGCTACTATGTCCACTTTGGCGTTAACGAATTGATGCTGTGCGGCGGCATCTGGTGGCCCGAGAAACCCATTCTCGAGCAGTTGCGCAGCCTCATCGACGCCGAGCCCGAGGAATTTCTCGCCCTTGTCAACGACCCCGAGGTCACCAGCCGCTACCAGTGGATGTCGCGCTCGCTCAAGAAGATGCCCGCCGGCTATCCCGAAGACCATCCCCTGGCCCGTTACCTCAAGATGAAGGAGTTCCTGCTGGTCAAGCACCTCGACGAGGACTACTTCAACTGCGAAGATTGGGTCGAGCGTGTCGCTAGTGACTTACAACCTCTCAAACCCTTGAACGATTTCCTTAATTATGTGTTTGAATAACTGCCCGCAAAGTAACAAACTGTAACTTGGGAATTTGCCACTATTTGGGCAAAAGAATCGGCATTTTGTCAGTTAAAACCGAAATTATCCGATTCTTTTGCCATATTTTTTGCCTTTTTTGCATCCGAGGATGATTTTTTTGATGCCGCGGGTGTTAATTTCTCAATATTATTACACCTATTAGAAAAAATGATAGTACCTTTGTGCCCGATTTCAGCAATGAAATATCCTGAAAATGCCTAAACATTAAACATTCAACATAAAACAAACACAATTCAGTTAATCTATGAAGAAATCACTAGTTTTATTGCTGGCGCTGGCTTCAAGCTTGGCAATGAGTGCCAGTGAAGCCGACTTGGTCATACCAGAGTCGCTGCATGCAGAGTCGCTGAGTGACATCAGTTTCCTGCATTGGGGCTTACTGGTATGCGTGCTGGGAATGCTTTTCGGTGTGTATCATTTCATGAAGACCAAGAGTCTTCCCGTTCATCCCGCAATGCGCGAGATTGGTGAAGTGATTTACAAGACCTGTTCGACCTACCTCAAGCAGCAGGGCCGTTTCCTGGCCATACTGTTTGTCTTCATCGGTGTGGTCGTTGCCTTCTACTTCGGTGGGCTCAGCCACATGTCGGTGGGCGAGGTACTTATCATCCTGTTGTCGACCGTAATCGGTATGCTCGGCTCCTATGCCGTGGCTGCCTATGGTATCCGCATGAACACCTATGCCAACGCTCGCATGGCCTTCGCTTCGTTGCGCCGTGACCCGTTGCGCCTGCTCAACATCCCCTTGAATGCGGGTATGAGCATCGGCGTGATGCTGGTTTGTGTTGAGTTGATCATCATGCTGGTCATCCTGCTCTTTGTCCCCGTGCATCTGGCTGGTGTATGCCTCATCGGCTTTGCCATTGGTGAGAGCCTCGGCGCCAGCGCCTTGCGTATCGCCGGTGGTATCTTCACCAAGATTGCCGACATCGGCAGCGACCTGATGAAGGTGGTCTTCAAGATTGGCGAGGACGATCCCCGCAACCCCGGTGTGATTGCCGACTGTACCGGTGATAACGCTGGTGACAGCGTTGGTCCCACGGCCGACGGTTTCGAGACCTACGGTGTGACCGGTGTCGCACTGGTATCGTTCATCCTGCTGGCCGTCACGGATCCCGAGATGCAGAAGAACCTGCTCGTGTGGATCTTCTCGATGCGTATCCTCATGGTTATCACCAGCGTGGTGGCTTACTGGGTTAACAAGGCTTTCTGCAAGGCCAAATATGCAGGCAAGGACAGCCTCGACTTTGAGAAGCCCCTTACCTCACTCGTTTGGTTTGCCAGCGTGCTCAGTATCGCTGTGACTTATGTTGTTTCCTACATGCAGTTGGGTGGCATCGTTGAGCATCCCAACCTGTGGTGGCAATTGGCAAGCATCATCTCGATGGGTACCCTCGGCGCTGCTCTCATCCCCGAGATCACCAAGATTTTCACGTCGCCCAAGAGTGCCCACGTGCAGGAGGTTGTCAAGGCTTCTCATCAGGGAGGAGCTTCGCTGAACATCCTGAGCGGTTTTGTGGCCGGTAACTTCTCCGGCTTCTGGACCGGTCTGGCCTTCGTGCTGCTGATGTTTGTGGGTTATGCTTTCTCGATCAAGATTTCTCCTGACCTCATGTCCTTCCCCGCCATCTTCGCCTTCGGTCTGGTGGCCTTCGGTATGCTGGGTATGGGTCCCGTGACCATCGCTGTCGACAGTTACGGCCCCGTGACCGACAATGCCCAGAGTGTCTATGAACTCTCCCTCATCGAGGAGGTTCCCAACAAGGACGAGGAAATCGAGCGTGACTTCGGCTTCAAGCCCGACTGGGAGAAGTCCAAGCACTACCTCGAGGAGAACGACGGTGCAGGCAATACCTTCAAGGCTACTGCCAAACCCGTGCTCATCGGTACCGCTGTCGTTGGTGCTACCACGATGATTTTCTCGATCATCCTCTTGATTCAGAAGACCCTCACCACAGATCCCTCGGACCCCTTGGATCCCGCCAGCCTGCTCAACCTGCTCAATCCCTACACCATCATCGGCTTCTTGCTGGGTGGTATGGTCATCTACTGGTTCACCGGCGCTTCGACCCAGGCCGTTACCGTGGGCGCTAACCGCGCCGTGGCCTTTATCAAGGACCACATCAAGCTCGATCCCAACGCGCCCAAGAAGGCCGACACCAAGTCGTCGGTCGAGGTGGTGCGCATCTGCACCCAGTATGCCCAGAAGGGTATGTTCAATATCTTCCTGGCCATCTTCTTCTTCGCTCTCGGCTTCGCCTGCTTGGCATCGCCGGGTAGCGTGGGTGGCAACAACGCCGTTTCGCTCTTCGTTTCTTACTTGATCTCGATTGCCCTGTTCGGTCTGTTCCAGGCTGTATTCATGGCCAACGCCGGTGGTAGCTGGGATAACAGTAAGAAGGTCGTTGAGGTTGACCTCGACCTCAAGGGCACCGATCTGCATGACGCATCGGTTGTCGGTGACACCGTGGGTGACCCCTTCAAGGACACATCTTCGGTTTCCTTGAACCCCATCATCAAGTTCACCACCCTGTTCGGTATGTTGGCCATGGAGATTGCTATCAGCGAGAACTTCAGGGCTATCGCTCCCTGGTTTGGTATTGTCTTCGTTCTCGTGGCTATCTTCTTCGTTTGGCGCTCGTTCTACCGCATGCGCATCGATGAAAGCATCGACAGCATTCTCGAGCACTACAACAAGAAGTAATTAATGCTCGCTATGCTCGCAGTTTAGAGTTTAGTGTTTAGAGTTTAGAGAATCCATCAAGGGCTTTAGCGAGCCCCCGTCAATAGGTCAGGCGGCGAGACCACACCACGGTCCCACCGCCTGGCTGTTTTTAAATGATATCATGATGAAGAAGGTCTTTGTTCACGGACAAAGACTGTGAGGTCTGGCAAGGGAAGATGGATTATTTGGTTCCGCTGGAAGAAAAAAATCACCATATGTTGGTAAATAATCATACATTTTTGCTTGCTATGTCCCCAAAAAGCAGTATTTTTGGCGATAATTAGACGAACATCAAGATTAATAACCTTATTAAACTTTAAACTATTTCTTTTATGGCAAAAATTCATGGAGCCGTAGTAGTGAATACGGAACGATGCAAGGGATGCCGCCTGTGTGTTGTTGCATGCCCCTGCAATGTACTGAACCTCAAAGAGAAAGAGGTGAATGACCGCGGATATCATTTCGCGTACATGGAGCAACCCGAAGCCTGTATCGGTTGCCAGAGTTGTGCACTCGTTTGTCCCGATGCCTGCATCGAGGTTTACCGCGTGACCGAGAATTAATAGTGACTAACCATTTAAATTACTGTCGAACAATATGAACGATAAAGTAACATTGATGAAGGGTAACGAAGCCCTCGCCATGGCGATGATCCGCTACGGCGCCGACGGATATTTCGGATACCCGATCACTCCGCAGAGTGAGGTGCTTGAGAAACTCGAGGAAGAGATGCCTTGGGAGACTACTGGTATGGTTGTGCTGCAGGCCGAGAGCGAGGTCGCTGCCATCAACATGGTGTATGGTGGCGCTATGACCGGCAAAGCTGTCTGCACCTCTACCTCCAGCCCTGGTTTCAGCCTCATGCAGGAGGGCGTGTCCTATCTCGCTGCCAGCGAGGTGCCCGCTCTGTTGATTAATGTGCAGCGCGGTGGCCCCGGTCTGGGTACCATCCACGCTTCACAGGCCGACTATTTCCAGGCCTGCAAGGGTGGCGGTCACGGTGACTACCACATGATCGTGCTCGCTCCCAGCAGCGTGCAGGAGATGGCCGACATGGTTGCCCTGGGCTTTGACCTGGCTTTCAAGTATCGCTGCGTGTCGATGATTCTCGCCGATGGTACCATCGGACAGCTCATGGAGAAGGTGGTTCTGCCCGAGCAGCGTCAGCGCCGCACCGAGGAGCAGATCCGCGAGCAGTGCCCCTGGGCCGTTAACGGCCGCAAGGGCATGCGTCCCAGCAATGTCGTTACCAGCCTTGAGCTCGACGACGACAAGATGGAGGAGAACAACTGGCGTTTCCAGGCTTGCTATCGCGAGATCGAGAAGAACGAGACCCGTTGCGAACTCATCGACGTTGAGGACTGCGACTACCTGATCACCGCTTTTGGCACCACCGCCCGCATCGCCATGAAGACGATGGAGCTGGCTCGCCAGGAAGGCATCAAGGTGGGCATGTTCCGTCCCATCACCCTGTGGCCCTTCCCCGAGAAGCAACTGCGTGAGGCCGCCAAGAACGTCAAGGGCATCCTGTGTGTTGAGCTCAACGCCGGCCAGATGGTCGAGGATGTGAAGCTTGCCGTTGAATGCAAGATGCCGGTTGAGCACTATGGCCGCTTCGGTGGCAACGTGCCCACGCCCGACGAGCTGTTGAACGTACTGAAAGAGAAACTCATTAATAAGTAATAACGCAATGGAACTTAACGATATCATTAAACCTGAGAATAAAGTTTATTCTGCACCTGCGCTGCTGAACCAAGTTCACATGCACTATTGCCCTGGTTGCAGCCATGGCGTTGTACACAAACTCGTGGCCCAGGTCATCGAGGAAATGGGTGTTGCTGAAAAGACCGTAGGCGTTTCGCCCGTTGGTTGTGCCGTGTTTGCTTACAACTACATCGACGTGGACTGGGAGGAGGCTCCCCACGGACGTGCCACCGCTCTGGCTACCGCTGTTAAGCGCCTGTGGCCCGAGAACCTGGTGTTCACCTACCAGGGCGACGGTGACTTCTCGGCTATCGGTACCTGCGAGTCGATTCACGCTTGCAACCGTGGTGAGAACATCGCCATCATCTTCATCAACAATGCTATCTACGGTATGACCGGTGGACAGATGGCTCCCACGACCCTGCTGGGCCAGAAGACCGCTACCTGCCCCTATGGCCGTCGTCCGGACCTCAATGGTTATCCCCTGGCCATCACCCCGCTGCTGGCTCAACTCGACGGTACCTGCTACGTTACCCGTCAGAGCGTTCACACGCCCGCCAATGTACGCAAGGCTAAAGCCGCCCTGCGCAAGGCTTTTGAGAACAGCATCAACTGCAAGGGCACCTCGGTTGTCGAGATCGTCAGCGCTTGCAACACGGGTTGGAAACTCACTCCCGAGAAGGCCAACAAGTGGATGGAAGAGAACATGTTCGCCAAGTATCCCCTGGGAGACCTGAAGAACTTAGAAGATGGTATTCAACGCTAAAATTTAGAAGACACTATGATTAACGAAATAGTTATTGCCGGTTTCGGCGGACAGGGTGTATTGTCAATGGGTAAGATCCTGGCCTACTCTGGTCTGATGGAAGACAAGGAGGTTTGCTGGCTCCCCTCTTACGGTCCCGAACAGCGCGGTGGTACCGCCAATGTGACTGTCATCGTGAGCGATGAGCGCATCAGCTCGCCCGTGCTCAATACCTATGATGTAGTGGTTGTGCTCAACCAGCAGTCGCTGGACAAGTTTGAGAGCAAGGTAAAGCCCGGTGGTATCCTGATGTATGACACCTATGGCATCCACAAGAAACCCACCCGCACCGACATCAAGATTTATCCTATCGATGCAACCGAGAAGTCTATTGAGATGAAGAACTCCAAGACCTTCAACATGATCGTGCTGGGTTCGATGCTCAAGGTGCGCCCCATGGTGACGATCGAGAGCGTGCTCAAGGCCCTCAAAAAGACCCTTCCCGAGCGCCACTGGCACCTCATCCCCCTCAACGAGGAGGCTCTGAAGGAGGGTGGTAACCTCATCAAGGAGTAAATCCTGCTTACGTGTTAAAAAAGTAGAGACGCAAATTTTGCGTCTCTACTTTTTTAACATCACAATACTTATTAGCGATTGGACATATAAAAAAGAATAAAAAAATTCACATCACTATATTAAACATTCGCCTTTGACAGACAAATAAATTTTATGTTTCACCCTTCCAAATGAAGCCTTTGTTATTGGATACTAATGATGAAATTTATACTGTCTCATAGTTTCCTACAAGGCTGAAGAAGATTGAGAATGGAATAATATTTATAATATCACTATTTAATTATCCTGAAAAGTTTGAGAAGTAGTTTAAAAGGTAAAAATACCAGTTTAAACATCCACTTGAATAAAAAGAAAGGAATTAATAGAAAATTAACAAGAAGACACCCACTTGAGTTAGATGTATATGTATTTGATTCAGTAGTTGTGGATGTTTCATAGGAGCTGTGTGAATAAGCAGATCCAGATGATTTTGATTTAGTTGATGTGGATGCTTCTTTCTTCTTCTTCTCCTGTTCTTTCTTCTTCCTTTCCTGTTCTTTCTTCTTCCTTTCCTGTTCTTTCTTCTTCCTTTCCTGTTCACGTTTTTTTAGATAGCGCTCAGTTTCCTCAAACTCCTTTACGATCTCTTCTTGCCTCCAGACATTTACATCGTATGAATTCCCCATACGACCATCTTTAGAACGGTTGTTTTTAGGTAGTGTCTGATAATGTCCGTTTCTCTTTGCTATTGCTCGTGATTCCTTAAATTTTCTTAAATTTTCGCGGGCTTGGTCTAGTCTACTCATGCAACAAAAAAATTAATTGTGGAAAATTATGTTAATAGTAAAGCGGTAAATTCAAGGGCAAAGATAGTTATTATCCATTTATCTGCAAAAAAACAGGGTATTAATCAGTTTTCAGGCGCAGATAATTCATAAAAAAGTTGAATACTTTATCTATTTGTCACAATCATTTGGCTGCAATCATGAGAGGGTGTGTATTTTTAAAAATGCTGGAGGTTCAATTAAGGGATTTGAAATCCTCATACAATCTTTTTGACTAGGACCGAAAAGGTTATACTCTTGTGTCTGGTCATTACAATAAACACCGCTAGGGTAATATCCTAAAATGAACCCCAAAAGTTGGACAAAACATCTGGGGACATTTCAAAATGATATACGCGTCACTAAGATGTCGAACGGAATTTACGATCCTTTTTTACCTCACGGCCACTTTCCAGGCATTGCGGCTGGTGGCAGTCTTGAGCATGTAGATGCCGCGCGGCAACTCGATGACCATGTCGTCCTTGAGGTCGTCGATGCGGAGCACGGTGCGGCCTGCCAGGTCATAGATAGTGGCGTGGCCAACGCTCTCGCTGCACTTCACTAGGATGCCGCCGTCCACGGCGAGCACCTGCAGCGGCTTGTCGGCCTCGATGCCGGTGATGCCGCTGGCATCAAGGGTGATTACATTCGACGGCTCGCTCAGGTAGCCCAGGCGGTAGGACTGCACGCTGTAGGTGTGCGTTTCGCCAGGCTGGCGGTCGGTGAAGACATAGCTCGTCTCCTGGTCGCTGCCGGTGGTGAAGGTCTCGGTCGTCACCTCATCGTTGTTCTTGCTGTATACGGTGCGGGTGATGATATAGTTGTCCACCTGTTCGTTGGCGGCTACCCAGTTGGCGGTGTAGTTGGTGCCGTTGATTTCGTTCGCCGGCAGGGCAGTCAGCGTCGACAGGGTGGGAACGGGCACGCAGCGGGCACGCAGTTCCACGCCCACGCTGCCCGTGAGGCCGCCGTCCGAAATCAGCAGGCGCGTCGTGTGTTCGCCCAGTGCGGTCGGCGTGTAGGTGATGGTCAACGGGTAGCCCTCGGCACTGTTGGCTGCGGTGCGGCTCACGGTGGTCACAGAGATGTTGAACATCTCATAGTCGTAGCGGTACAATTGCAGCGACAGCGGGTTGTTCAGGCCGCGGCCCTTGATATAGAGGATGTAGTCCAGCGACTTGCCGATGGCCACCTCGCCAAAGTCGAGCACGGTGCCCTGGGTCGGCGTGATGAGTTCGGGATCGCCATCGTAGGCAGGCTGCGGATTCGTGTCGTCAACATAGAACACCTCGCCCTGGCGGTTGCCCCAGATGTACTCAAACAATTCGGGGAAGTCGATGAACGGGTTGCGGTTGTTCTGGTGTTTCTGCACGGCATCGTTGCGGGACACCTCCTTGTCGCTCACGGCATCGTTGCGCGCCCAGCGGCACAGCAGGTCGATGGACCAGTCGTTGAGGCTCTTCCATGAGTTGTTGGTCAGCATGTAGGTATACTTCCATGGGTAGTGCTGGTAGGCACATGCCATATAGAAATAGGTGCGTGCAAAGTCGCCCTTGTAGCGGTCGTCGGGCTCAAACACCGAGTTACTGCCGCCGCCCTGGCCGGTTTTGGGCGATCCCACCTTGGTCACGCCGTTGTCAAAGGAAGCCGTTGACACCTCGCCCAGCGGGTGGTTGGACTTGGCCATGTTGGCATCGCCGTCCGAGGGGTACAGGTGGTTGATGTCGGTGTAGCCGGCATAACCCTGGGTCTCGTCATAACCGCCCCACCAACTCTTGGGCATTGAGTGCTCCTTGTGCATGCCATACACGCCGCTCGTGCCGCCGCGAAAGTAGTAGGTCTTGTCGCTGTACATGTCCCACACCTTGCTGTTGTCGTCGTCGCGGCAGTCAGTCTCGGCAAAGTAGGCCCACAGGCTGCCGTAACTCAGCGTCGTGTGTCTTGTCGCCAGTTCGTGGATAGCGTCTTTCAACGCCTGACCGCTCTTGCCGTTTAGGGAACTGTAGTATCCGTCAGGAATCGCTGCAACGGCAGTAAAGCCTGCCAGCATAGCAATCACTGCAATAGCCATTCGATAAAGTCTATTGTGTATCATAGCCTCTTGAATATTGTTGATTCTGAGCCACAAAGGTAATGTAAAAAATGTAGCGACGCAAAAAAATGTGTCACCCTATTCGTCGGGATCGTTCCTCCAATTGATGAGGTACACCCTGTCGCGGGCGCGCGTCACGGCAGTGTACAGCCAGCGGTAGAAGTCCATCGACTGCATCGCGTCGGGCATGATGCCACCCATGTCGATGAACACATTGCGCCACTGGCCGCCTTGTGCCTTGTGGCATGTCACGGCATAGGCATACTTCACCTGCAGCGCGTTGAAGTAGGGGTGCTCTTTCAGCTGCTTGTAGCGCTCTCGCTTGTCGCCGGTGAGTTCTGCCCACACCTCGTTGAACAGGCGTTCGCTCTGTTCGCGGTCCAGGGCGGGGGTGTCGCTCAGCAGGCAGTCCACCACGATCTTGCAGTCCATTTCCACGCCGTCGTGGTCGGGGAATTCGACGGTGACATTAGCAAATCGCAGCCCGTAGCGGTGTTCGATGTCGCCCCACACGCGGCGCACGCGGCACACATCGCCGTTAGCGATGAAGTCCAGTTGCTCGTAGTCGCGCGCCCAGAAGTAGTTGTTCTTGGCCACCAGCAGCATGTCGTCGTTCACCAGCAGGTCCTCGCGGTAGAGGATGGTGTTGCGCACGCCCATATTGAACAATGTGGCGCGCTTGTTGCTGCGTGTCACGATGATGGTCTCGCCCATGCCGTCGCGGTCGTAGCAGTCGCTGATGGTCTCCAGCAGGAACTCGCTCGACACGGTCTGGATGTCTTCCATGCCGTCGAGGTCAAACCTCGGCCTGCCCAGCACGCCTTCTTCCATAGCCTGGCGCAGCAGCGTCGCGTTGTGCAGGATGCCGCTTTCCTCGGCTTGACGGGCAATCTGTTGCAGGAACACGCCATAGGTCGTTAGCCCCATTGACCGCAGTATCCCGTCATCCAGGGCAGGACTCACCAATTGGCCCACCGGCGGCAACTGGGCGTTGTCGCCCATCAGCACCATCTTGCAACCCTGGCCGTTGTACACATAGCTGATGAGGTCCTCCAGCAGCCGCCCGCTGCCAAAGATGGAGCCGTCGCTGGCATTGCTGATCATTGAAGCCTCATCGACGATGAAAACGGTATTGGTGTGCTTGTTGTCGGCAAGGCCGAAGGCGTCGATACCATAGCCTTGCTGCCGGTAGATCTTGCGGTGGATGGTGTAGGCAGGGTGACCCGAGTAGTCGCTGAAGATGTGTGCCGCGCGCCCCGTTGGTGCCATGAGCACCGACTTCAGCCCCTGCTGATTCAGAGCCTTGACAATGGCTCCCGTGAGCGATGTCTTGCCCGTGCCGGCATAGCCGCCCAGGATGAACACCGAGCGCTCGGGAGCGTACAGCAGGAAATGGGCCAGCGCAACGATGACCAGCATCTGGTCATCGTTAGGGTCATAGGGTAGCCACCGTAACACATCAATAGCCAATTGCTTGACGCGTGGATCCTGGCGGTCGGCCCCTCCCGTGTGGTTAAAGGTTGTCAGTCGCTCATTGGTGTTCATGGGGACAAATTTATGAAAAAAAAGCGGTTTTTTTGCAATTATCCGCCAAATTGTATTACCTTTGCCCCGCAATTTACGCAAGGAGTGATGCTCGAGTGGCTGAAGAGGCACGCCTGGAAAGCGTGTATACG
>Ga0310695_10014064_pt1 | contig 10884 bp, 9 predicted proteins | sample RumenRJG_04DNA_FD_203882 | JGI IMG/M metagenome (GOLD analysis project Ga0310695, IMG submission 203882) | Bovine rumen microbial communities from Lethbridge, Alberta, Canada - RJG_04 (v2) (version 2) | ecosystem: Host-associated > Mammals > Digestive system > Stomach > Rumen | place: Canada... | reverse complement strand
TATTTCGACAATGCAAAGGTACGAAAAATTCAGGAGTATAGCAAGTATTAAGTGTTAACAAAGTGTTAAATGCTGAATCAATAACTATGTGTTACAATATAACAGATAACAGTTTTCTCATGAGCACCTAAAAATATGCACCTAAATATTTTACTATATATATAATATATATATTATATATATAGTAATTATTATATATATAATTTTCCTTCTTTAAGTGCAATGTGCCGCCTATAAAACTGTTATCTGTAACAACTGTAACACTATGTTTTATTTTCTGCTTTAATCCTTTGGAACTTTCACTTTTTATCAGTACCTTTGCAGAGAATATTGAATTAGCTAAGAACAAAGACAAACAATGGCAAATCAACAAGAGCGTGCAGAATTGCACAAAACGATATGGAAGATAGCTAACGACCTGCGCGGAAGCGTGGATGGATGGGAGTTTAAGGCTTACGTCCTTGGTAGCATCTTCTACCGCTTTATTTCAGAGAATATCTGCGATTACATCCACCAGATAATGACCGAGGCAGGGCAGCCTGATTTTAATTATGCTACTATTGACGACGCGATGGCCGAGAACATCCGTAAGAAGATGGTAGAAGAGAAAGGCTACTTTATTCTGCCTTCGCAGCTGTTCCAGAATGTAGTAAAGACTGCCGAGAAGGATGAGAATCTTAACGAGAAGCTTACCAACATCTTTCGCAGCATCGAGGCTTCGGCCATCGGCACACCATCCGAAGATGATCTGCGCGGATTGTTCAGCGACTTCTCTGTAGATAGCGCAGCATTAGGTTCTACTGTTATTAAGCGCAACCAACTGTTAGCAAAAGTGCTGCAGACTGTAGCCCAGATGGATTTGGGCTCAAAGTATAACGATACTAACAACGATACTTTCGGCGATACTTACGAGTTTTTGATGCAGATGTATGCATCAGAGGCAGGTAAGAGCGGAGGCGAGTTCTTCACACCTCAGCAGGTTAGTGAGCTGCTTGCCCGACTGGCTTCGTGGAATAATCCTCGTATCAATAAAGTTTACGATCCTGCTTGCGGTTCTGGTTCGTTGCTGCTTAAGTTTGCCAAGACCATTGGCCAGCAGAATCCTAATCTTAAGTACTTTGGTCAGGAGGTTAATCCTACTACTTACAACCTCTGTCGCATCAACATGTTCCTGCATAATGTAAACTTTGATAATTTCGATATTAAGTTGGAAGATACATTGCTGAAACCCCAGCATATGCAGGATGCTCCGTTCGATGCTATAGTATCAAATCCACCTTATTCACTTAAGTGGGAGGGCAAGGATAACACCATTCTTATCAATGATGAGCGCTATGCTCCAGCGGGTGTTCTGGCACCAAAGAGTGCAGCTGATTTGGCTTTCACCATGCATATGCTCTGGCATCTTTCCGAGCAAGGCACGGCTGCTATTGTAGAATTTCCAGGCGTATTGTATCGTGGTGGCGATGAGAAGAAAATAAGACAATATCTTGTTTCGCACAACTATGTTGATACCGTTATCCAGCTGCCTGCCAACCTTTTCTTCGGCGTTGGTATAGCTACCTGTATCATAGTGCTCAAGAAGAGTGCCAAGACCGATAGCAGCGTGCTCTTTATCGATGCCAGCAAGCTATTCCAGAAGGATGGTAACAAGAATGTTCTGCTGCCCGAGCATCAGGATAAGATAATGGAGTTGTTTGCCAACCGCAAGGACGAGCAATATCTGGCCAAGTTGGTTAAGAACGATGATATTCTGAGTAACGATTGCAACCTCTCTGTATCAAGCTATGTTGAGCAGGAGGATACGCGCGAGGTAATCAATATTAAAGAAGTAAACGCCAAACTCGCCACTCTAATAGCCGAGGGCAACGAGTTGAATGCTAAAATAGAAACCATAATAAAAGAATTAGACAATGATTAAAATTCCAGAAGAACAAATAGATTTTTATAGATATCGTAATATGTTGTTTAATCTATATAGCCAGTTTATGCTGTATAGAGAGATGATTAAGGAGAATGGTGGTAGCGATCCTGAAGGATGGGAGATGGATAAAGAGCTTGATACGGCCATACGTTTGGAGGATTGGATTGTAGAATATATGCCTTCAGTAAGGGCTGTAAATGTGCTCAAATCTCTTGGGTGCTATACTTTAATGGATGTTGTACAGCTTACAGAGAAAGAACTTAAGGAGGCACCTGCCTGCGGCAAAAAGACCTTAAATGAAATTAAGGAGCTCTTGGCCAAGTACGATTTAGAGTTAGGGATGGACGTGTCTAAATACAAATCTGTTAAAATGATATTCCCCCTCCCTGAAGAATCGTTGACAAAGAAATAGATTGATATAATATGGAGGCAATCATAATCACAATAATAGGCTGGATTATTACAATCCTTATTGCAGTTTATGCTGCAAGAAGCGGTTCTAAAGATACTACCAAAAAGCTGGCAGCCCTTGAAGAAAGCACTCAAAAGCAAGTAGAGAGTATAAAGGAATTGGCTAAAATTCAAACTAAACTTGCTGCTTTACAATTTGAAAAGGAGGCAGGAGAAGCACGCTTTCGTTTTAGACAGAAAACAGAAGAAACGTGGAAATCTATTGAGAATAGAAATAGAATGTCAGGAGTGCCTCTGAATGAATTTACATCAATGATGTATCAAAGAAACGAGAAAGATAATAATCTTTCCTTAGAACAAGATTTTTATTCTAGGCAGTTATCTGCATTAGATAGCTATTGTACGCGAGTAAAAGAAATATTGAAGGAATTAGATAAGGATTGAGTATGGTGGAGTGGAAAAAGTTAGGAGAGGTCTGTTCAGATGTAATTGTACCTATGCGAGATAGACCTAAACAATTTGATGGATCTATTCCTTGGTGCAGAATAGAGGATATAGAAGGTATGTATTTCAATAAATCACTATCAGGTTTAATGGTGTCTGATGAAATTATTAAGAAGATGAATTTGAAAGTCTTTCCGACAGGTACTGTTATATGCTCTTGTAGTGCAACTTTGGGTGTATGTGCTATTAACACACAACCACTTATTACAAATCAAACCTTTATTGGGCTTGTGTGTTCAAAAGAAGTTTTAAATCGCTACATATATTATTATATGTCAACGCGAAAAAGGGAACTATTATCCTTATCAACTACAGGTACAATTCCATATGTGTCGAGAGAAAAGTTTGAAAAAATGCGTATCCCTGTCCCTACTCTTTCAGAGCAAAATCGGATTGTGGAAATACTCGATACGTTCACCGCTTCTATTGACAATCTGAAAGAACAAATCTCCCAGCGTCGCAAACAATACGAGTATTACCGCGACCAACTTCTTGACCTAGAAGGAAAAGATGAAAAGGATATTCATGCATGGGGTGAATTCTGTGAAATGATAAAAGGTAACGGAGTTCAAAAAGCTGATTTTGTTGAAGAAGGTGTTGGTTGTATCCATTACGGTCAGATATATACTCATTATGGTTCATTCACTTATACTACTAATAAGTTCGTATCAAAAGAAACCTTTGAAAAAGCAAGGAAGGCTTCAAAAGGTGATATAGTAATGACGGATACGAGTGAAAATGTAGAGGATATATGTAAAAGTGTAGCATATTTAGGTGAGGATGATATTGCTGTAAGTAATCATGCATTGATTTTAAAACACAAGCAAAATTCAAAATTCTTGTCATATAGTACCCAAACAAATAGTTTCTTTGTACAAAAAAGGAAAGTGGTTGTCGGAGTTAAAGTGTCAGGTATCAAGCCCGAACAGCTTGCAAAGATTAGAATATTCCTTCCATCAATTACCGAACAAAACCGCATCGTAGATATACTCGACAAGTTCGAGGCAAGCATCCAAAACTTGGAGACTCAGCTTGCTGAACGCGAAAAGCAATATGAATATTATCGTAATAAATTATTAACTTTCGAGTAGTATGAAATGTAGATTTATAGTTAAAGGTTATTATGACGTAGCGTACTTTGATATTCCTGTCAAAGCTAACTTTGAATTGGGAGATAAAAAATACATAAGGTTTAGTTCTTATGATGCATCTAAAATAGTGTTTAATTTCTATAAAAACGAAGTATGCCAAGGATGCAAGCCTTCTGGATCTCTTATGTATAAAACAGGATTCTTTGATCGAGGTTATCAACATTGGACACAATTTGACCCCTTTAATAAAAGGCTTGTTTATAAGTACTCAATAGATAATCATGGTATCATAGAAATCGAACCTTTAAATATAAAAGAGACTTATGATTTAGATAATGAGGAAATCTTAGACTTATAATTATGGGCAAAACAATTACTACTTACCTAATGACTGGCGACCCCAAAGGTCCACAATATGTTCTTATCAGCAACAAGCTCTGCAAGATGATTATTATCCCGCGTTCGAATCTCTCTATAATTAATGAGCGCGAAGAACTCAAAACTCCTTCTTTCTATGTGCTGCTTGGTGAATCTGATGATGCTAAGCCTAAAGCCTACATAGGAGAAACTGAGGATTTTTCTGCTAGAGTAAAGAATCATGATTATAAGAAAGACTTCTGGAACAAGGCTTTGATATTTGTATCTATAGGAGGTGCAATGACAAAGGCTGATGTGGAATACTTAGAGTATAAGGGAATTAAAATAGCGATGGAAGAGAATCGCTATGTGCTTGAAAATACACAAGTGCCCAAGATGCCTAATTTACCTGAACATCAGCGTGATGCAATGGATGAATTTTTTGAAGATTGTGTGTTTTTGGCTTCCTTCATTGGATGCTCGCTCTTCGAAACAGAGAAAGAAGAAACGAGTGATCGGACAATTTATTATCTACCAAGAAATGGCCTTAATGCCAGAGGGGTATATACAGCGGAGGGCTTTATTGTCTTAAGAGGTAGCAAAATTCAAAATAAAGTTGCAAAATACTTTAAAGGTGTAAAACAGCGTAATGATATTATCGAGCAGTATTGTACAGAAAAAGATGGCGAACTATTTATGAATGCCGATCGACTGTTTGGTAGCCCTAGTGCTGCCGCTTGTTTCTGCCTTGGTACATCTAGTAATGGATGGAGAGATTGGAAAGATAAAGATGGAAATACTCTTGATTCGTTAATAAGAAAAATCTGATTATTATTTGTTTCGCAATTATTTGATTATGAAAAAGTCAGAAGTATATGGGAAAAGAGTGGAATGCATCATAGGTTTAATCCTATTGATTCCACCCATTTTAGGAGTTATTGCATTTACAATAAGTATATTTGCAAATAATTATGCGGGGGATTTTGCCAGTATGCATTATTTAAGTAGCAAATGGTCTGCTTTTGTTATGGTACCAGAATCACAATCGCTTGAATCGCTTGAATCCTTTGATTTGACAAATGGGGTTAATGGTTCTGCAGCAGCAACATCTGCGCTTCCTATTTATCTTGGCTTAATGGCTATGGTTGGTGCTTATTTAATTAAGAATAGTGCTCAATCATTCTTTACGAAAGGAGAGTAGGTTTTTATGGGCGTAGCTCAACCCCCATTGCATACATCAATTTGTAGTCATTAATATTGTTATAAACAACTATCTTTTTTTATTAATATTGAAGATTTTGGACTAAAAATGATGTTATATTGAAATTATAATTGTATTTTTGCAGACAATAATCGTCTTAACATACTATAAGTTTTTGAATAATATGAAAGGATTACTAAGTAAAATAGCAGCCATTTTAAGTATAATAGGTGGACTTGCCGCTATAATTGCTTTGTATTTTCAATGGCAAAGTCGCCAACATGAGATGGGAGGTATGCTAAATGCTTCTTATCAATCTAGATTGCTAAACAACAGAGAATCAAAAACTATTATTGTATGTTTGGAAGATACCACAATTGATTTGTCAAATATCTATGTGACACCAACATTTGATAATCCATCACAGTATTCTTTGAACGATTTCTCATTAACATATAGTGCCGAGAGCGAAAATGTAATATGCAAACCTTCTTCTTTTTATCAGAAACATGATATAAACAAACAAGAGACTTTGTTTAAATATTCAGAAAGGTTTTTGGATGCTCACGGTGAATCGCCTCGACCATTTATTGGTTTTGATATTAATGACAATGTTGGACGTTGTTTAATTAAGGCAAAAGCAACTTATGATGGCGCACCAGCTGCATTTGAGTATTCTACAGATATATGGTTCATAGTTGAGCCTAATGAAAATGGGCTGTCTTTTGAGAACTGGAAATTGAATTGTAAAAAAAGGATTTTAGATTTAGTTAGTGAAAATTTCTATGATGTGTATTATCTCAAAAAGGGAATGCCTTCAGAATTTCAATTCGATGTTGCTTTATCAAATCAAATATCCAATGATCAGTATTCAAATCATAAAACCATTACAGAAACTGATACTCTTTCAAGTATTACATCAAATCAAAATGATGTAAAATCTGTTTTTGAAGATAGTGCTATTAGTAATATCTCTATTGATCATTACACTATAGAAAGTAATAATGACAAAAAAGAAGTTGTTGTTTTCACTAATGATAAAATTCAAAATAACGAAACTCTATTTGCCTTTTATGAATATAACTATTCTGTATATCGTTGTTGTAAGTATAATAAAATAAATATTCAGAAAGGACATAATAAATTTTGCTTCCAGCTAGAAGATGATGTAGATAATATTGAAGAATTATATTTGTGCCGTAGAACCCCTACAAATTTGGTGACAAATATTGAAATGGAAAATGACAGCACTGCATTAGTTACAGGACGTACAAATTCTGTTGCGGTTTGCGAATTGCCTTATTCAGATTATTCTAGTTATGTATTTATTCTATTTGGAGATGCAACTAAAAGAATAAGTACAAAAGGTTCTGATATATCAAAACTTAGAGTATACATATCTGACAAAGATCATAGCTGGCCTTTATCCGTTTCTTTAATTTATGCATATTTCATTGGTACTTTTTTACCCATAATTTTGCATATTGTCGGCTTCTTTTTTGCATTTCTATTTTTCACTATGATTAAAGATATTTATTCATGCCGTATATTTAAACATAGTAAAACACGAGAAGGTTATTATAGACTAATCATTAGATTAGGGATCGTTATGATAGGTGCTGGCTATCTTTGTTGGTTACTTTACTTTATTATAACAAGTTGCTTAGGTTAATATGGACGATTATAAAATCATAGTAGAACAGGAGCACCAGACGGTGATGGCGCACTACGATGTGGAGGCCAAGCCGGCTGAGGGGTATCAGAGCGAAGCTAAGCTTGAGGCATCGCTGATACAGCAGTTGAAGAATCAGGGCTATGAGTATGTGCAGATAAAGAACGAGGCTGCACTGTTGGCCAATCTTCGCCGTCAGCTGGAACAGCTGAATGATGTTACGCTTTCTGACTCTGAATGGGCTCGCCTGCTGCCTATGATTTCAAATGATCAGATGTCGATACAGGATAAAACGGCTATTCTGCAAGACAAAGGCCATATACTTAATATCACACTCGACAACGGTCAGACAAAGAACATAAAGCTGATTGACAAGACCAACATCTACAATAATCGCCTGCAGGTAATAAATCAGTTTGAAGAGGAAGGTGGCGCTTACAAGAATCGCTATGACGTAACAATACTTGTAAACGGACTGCCGATGGTACACATCGAGCTGAAGCGACGTGGCGTTGACATCAAAGAGGCATTCAACCAGATTAACCGCTACCTTCGCGATAGCTTCTGGGCTGGTCGTGCTATGTTCGACTATGTTCAGATTTTTGTTATCTCAAATGGTACTGAGACGAAGTATTACTCAAATACTACACGATACGCAAAGGAGAAGGAGGCAGATAATGATCAGCGTAAACATAAGACAGATGGTAATACCTTCGAATTTACCAGCTATTGGACTGATCAGGAGAACACCCTTCTAACAGATTTACGCGACTTTACCAACACCTTCTTTGCCAAGCATACAATACTGAATATACTAACCAAGTACTGCGTGTTTAATGTAGACAAGCAGTTGCTGGTGATGCGTCCGTATCAGATTGCCGCTACCGAGAAGATTCTGCAGCGCATACAGACTGCAATGAATATGCGTTGGCAAGGCACAATCAAGGCGGGTGGATATATCTGGCATACCACTGGTTCGGGTAAAACGCTCACATCGTTCAAGACAGCTCAGCTTGCTTCAAGGATGGAAGGTATAAAGAAGGTTATATTTGTGGTAGACCGCAAAGACCTTGATTACCAGACAATGAAGGAGTATGATAATTTTGAGAAGAATTGTGCCAATGGCAACAGCTCATCTCAGATACTTCTGCGACAACTGAAGGATGATAATATCCACATAATCATTACCACCATACAGAAACTCTCTAACCTGATGAAACCTAAATTCGACGGCGACGAGAAGCTGAAGGAGGTATTGACAAAAGATAATATAGTACTTATCTTCGACGAGTGTCATCGCTCACAGTTTGGTGACATGCGCCAAGACATAGCCCGCAAATTCAAACGCTACTTTATGTTTGGATTTACAGGAACCCCGATTTTCGCGGTCAACGCTCATCATGGCTCAAAATATTCAACTACTGCCCAGCTATTTGGCGGCGAACCTGATGAAAATGGAAAGCCTACAAAGGCACTGCATACTTATACCATCATTAATGCCATTCGCGACAAGAATGTACTTCGTTTCCATGTGGACTATGAGAGTACAATGAAGATGAAGTCGAATGTCGACAGCAAATTGGTATGGGGTATCGATACAGATGAAGCCTTGCATAATCCTAAGCGCATAAGCATAGTCACAAAGTATATAATCGAGCATTTTGCTGAGAAAACAAAGCAGAGTGCTGATGCCTATACAATGAATCGCCTCACTAATGTGCAGGATGTTGTTAAGAAAGGACGCAATACTGACGAAGAAAAGGCAAAAATAAATACGCGTGGATTTAATAGCATATTTGCCGTTGACAGCGTGAAGACGGCAATTCTGTATTACAACGAGTTTAAGAAGCAACTTGCAGAGCCAGGTGCTCCCGATTTGAAGGTTGCCACTATATATACATACTCGGCTAATGAGCCTGAAGAAGACGAGTGGGGACTTGGCGACGATGAGAATCCTGAAGGAGTAGGAGAGCTCGACCTCCAGAGTCGCGACGCGCTGGCAAAGGCTATCGACGACTATAACCACATGTGGACGCCGAACACAAGCTATTCTACAGATGGCGACAGCTTCCAAAGCTATTACAAGGATGTTTCGCTTCGCATGAAGAATAAGCAGATTGACATTCTGATTGTAGTTGGTATGTTCCTTACAGGATTTGATGCCAAGACTCTTAACACGCTTTGGGTAGACAAGAATCTGAAGATGCACGGATTGCTGCAGGCCTATAGCCGAACTAATCGTATTCTCAACGCTGTTAAGAATTGCGGTAACATAGTTTGCTTCCGCAACCTTGAAGAGGCTACGAACGAGAGCTTAGCGATATTCGGCGATGAGAATGCCTCGGGTCTAGTATTCATGAAGACCTTCGACGAGTATTATAAATCTGGATACGAAGACGAAAAGGGTAATCACCATCGCCCTTATGTGGAGTTGATAAAAGAACTTCTGGAGTCGTTCCCAGTAGAAGGCATCGCAAACACATTCGATGAAGAGGAAAAGAAATGTTTTATCCGATTGTTTGGCGAAATCCTACGATTGAGAAATGTCCTATCTGCATTCGATGAGTTTACTGAGGACAAGATGCTTGTTCCGATGATGAACTTCAATGATTATCTGGGATGGTATAACACTCTTCACGATGAGTTCCGACCCACTACGCATGATGAGCATGAGTCGATTGCCGACGATATCGTTTTCGAGATGGAGCTGGTAAAGCAGGTTCAGGTGAACATTCACTATATCCTGATGCTGGTACAAAAGTATCACGACTCCAACTGCAGAGATAAGGAGATCATCGTAAAGATTAAGAAAGAGATTGAGGCCAGCCCAGATATGCGCGACAAACGCGACCTGATAATGAAGTTTATCGACCAGATGACTCCTGGTAAGGGTAGCGATGACGTAGGTGGCGATTGGGAGGAATACATTGAGGAGCAGAAGCAGAAACAGCTTAAGACCATTATAGATGATGAGCATCTGAAACCTGCAGAAACAACGGAGTTTATGGCTCGCGCGTTTATGGACGGATACGTAACTGAAACGGGTACGGGTATAGCCAAGATTCTACCTCCTACTAATCCGTTCTTACCTGATAGCGGAGAGAAGAAACAGACGGTGATTGACAAGCTGAAAGCATACTTTAACCGCTTCTGTAATCTGCTGAGCGACGACCGATTGGAATACGACTATTATCGCACGCAGAAACTGGATAAAGCTGACGATGATAATGAAGTGCGTAATATGATTTGGGATTTACTGCACATGAATCCAAACATGAACGATATGGCTATACAGCGCGAAGTGACAGAGCGATTTGCTGGCAAATATGCGGGAATGAGTTTGAAAGAATGGCAACACATGATATCCGACTACTCTAAATGGGTAAGGTTGGCAATTGAAAACGAAAACTCTGGCGATAATAACAATTACCAAATGGCTGCAGAGCCAAACGAATAAAAAATAAAGGGCGAGCATCACTGCTTGCCCTATATTTATAAGCCTTTTTCTAACCGGCCTCCGTGCTGTCACAGCATTAATTGGCCCAATCTGTAATTATTAGCTTAAAAAACTAAATTAATCAACCATAAACCTTAATATAAAATGTATTATTCAGTTTGCAAAGATAATACATTTTAAGGTCAATTGCAAGTTTTTCGTGGATTATTTAATGCGATTATTCTATTTTTCTCTATCATTCGTCAATTTTGCGCAAATTGTATTTGG
>Ga0310695_10014063_pt1 | contig 10884 bp, 7 predicted proteins | sample RumenRJG_04DNA_FD_203882 | JGI IMG/M metagenome (GOLD analysis project Ga0310695, IMG submission 203882) | Bovine rumen microbial communities from Lethbridge, Alberta, Canada - RJG_04 (v2) (version 2) | ecosystem: Host-associated > Mammals > Digestive system > Stomach > Rumen | place: Canada... | reverse complement strand
GACAGCTATTCCAGCAAGACCAACACGCGATGGGACATGGGATCCATCAACGCCGGAATCGACTACCAGCGCACCTTCGACGGCAAGCCTGACAAAATGCTTACGATCTCCTACCGTTTCGACTCACAGCCTTCGGTAACTGACAGCAAGAGCATTTTCACTACGACAAGCGACCTCTTCGATTTCACCAACCGATACACCGACGGCGGGACGAACACCATCGCAAACACTTTCCAGATCGACTTCACCACTCCTCTTGCAAAGGGACTGAACATGAATACGGGAGCAAAATTCATCAACAGAAACAACAGTTCCGACCAGAGTCTCTATCTCGACGACAACGGCTCATGGGCCTACAACAAGGCCGGCAGCATGGACTACAGCCATGTCAGCAACATCGTCGCCGGCTATGCTGAATTCACTCTCAGTCTCAATAAATGGGGATTCAAAGTCGGCACACGCTATGAGCATACCTTCCAGGATGTCAAATACAGACTCGGCAACGGCGACGACTTCAGCCTCGACTACGGCAATTTCGTCCCGGCCGCCAGCATCCAGTACAATCTCAGCATGCTCAGCAACATAGGACTCAGCTACAATATGAGAATCAGCCGTCCGGGCATCACCTACCTGAATCCATATGTCGATACTACAGACCCTACCTCATGGTCCTACGGCAACACGGATCTCGACACCGAGACAGCGCACAACATCAATCTCGTATACAACTTCTACAACCCGACCGTGATGCTCAACGCGACTCTCCGCCACACCTTCAGCAACGACGGCATAAGCCAGTACAGCTTCTTCGATGCAGACAACGTGCTCAACACGACTTACGGAAACATCCTGAAGAGCAGCACCACCGGAATCAACATTTTCGCCAACCTGAATCTCGGCAAGAAGACCAGGATCATGCTTAATTCGAGCGTCAGCTACAGCGATCTCCGCAGCGATGAACGCGGCCTGAGCAACTATGGCTGGTCGAGCAACATCTTCGGCGGTGTACAGCAGACTCTTCCTTGGGACCTGCGACTCAGCTTAAACGGTATGTATGCTACCTCGAATGTAAGTCTTGACGGCTCCAGGACCGGTATGTCCCTCGCGATGGGCGGTCTTACAAAGACCTTCCTTAACGACAGGCTCAGCATAGGCATCAACGGTGTCCTCCCTATTTCCAGCGAGCTCGGAAAGATGGTCATGGAGAGCAACACTGCCGGAAAGGACTACATCAACTACAGCAAGAATACCATCAACATGGGGCAGATCACCCTTAATGTCAGCTTCACTTTCGGAAAGAACAAGGCTGCCGGCGCAAAGAAGACGCGCAAGACCATCAGCAACGACGACCTTATCGACCGCAGCAACGGCACCGAGGAAATGAACAGCTATATGAATATGTAAAATTTGCTATATTTGCATAGATGACTTATACTAAGACAAAGAGTATATTGGACAGTGCCCAGATATTTTTCTGGGTACTGATCCTTTCTGTCCCGGCAATAGGTTCATATCTTAACACCTTCGACCTCGGAAGGAGCCTTCAGGTGCTTAGAGGCAATGTGACCATAATGCTGCCTGCCGTCATCACCTATTTCGTCAACTACCTGTTCCTGGTACCGAAATGCCTTCAGCGAAACGGACGCAAATGGCTTTTCTTTGTCGGAAACCTGCTGATTCTCGCGGCGATTGCCGTCAACATAATCGTAAGGATAAACAGGATACCTGTACCGGCTGAAGTGTCCGAGCATTTCAACCGCACTTTCATAGCTCTTTCTTCCATAATCACTAACCTTGTGATAGAGTTGTTCGTGATCTCCATTGCCGTAGCGATCCACTATATAATCCGCTACTACGAGCTGAAGCACAATTTCGAGGAAGAGAAGAGACAGACTGCCGAAGCTGAGCTTACGTGGCTCAAGAGCCAGCTCAATCCGCATTTCCTTTTCAACACCCTTAACAATATCTCGTCCCTCACCCAGATCGATCCAGACAAGGCCCAGGACAGCATAGGCCAGCTTAGCGACCTTCTCAGGTATGCTCTGTACGAGAGCAATACCGAGCTCGTGCCGCTTTCCGGGGAGATTGATTTCATGGGAAATTACATCGATCTCATGTCCCTGAGATGCAATGAGATGACAAAGGTAAATAAGGAAATGGAAATCCCTTCCAAAGAGATACGAATCGCTCCTCTGCTTTTCATTTCTCTTATTGAGAATGCCTTCAAGCATGGAGTCAATGCACGATATCCGTCATTCGTCAACATATCCCTCAAGACCGAGGGCCGCAATCTTGTCTTCTCATGCGAGAACTCGAGATTCGAGAAAAGCGGCACCGACCATATCGGTTCCGGAATCGGCCTGGAGAATCTTAAGCGCCGGCTGGAACTGATTTATCCGGGTGCCTATGATTACGATGTTTTCGAAACGCCGGACAAATATACAGCTAAAGTGGTTCTCAAAGGAATATGTTAAGGTGCATCATAGTGGATGACGAGCCTCTGGCTATCAAGATGCTGGAGAACTATGTCGAAAGGACTCCTTTCCTTAAACTGGAGGCGTCCTATACCGACCCTGTAATCGCGCTTTCCGGCATAAGGGAAAAGCAGCCTGAACTGGTGTTTCTGGACATACAGATGCCGGATCTCAACGGCATGGAACTTTCCAGGATGATTCCGTCCGGCACAAGGATAATCTTCACCACCGCCTTCAAACAGTTCGCCTTCGAAAGCTATGAAGTCTCGGCTCTGGATTTCCTGCTGAAGCCGATCCGCTACCAGAAATTCCTGGAGGCCGCAGAAAAGGCCCGCAAATGGTTCGAGATGAAGGAAGCGGCCGAATCCTCGGCAGAGTCCCGTAATGCTCAGAAAACGTCCATATTCATCAAGACAGAGGGCAATATGCTCAAAGTCTTACTTTCTGACATAAAATATATCGAGGGGATGCGGGATTACGTGCTTGTCCATACCAAGACCCGGAAGCAGCCGTATGTCACCCACATTACCATGAAAGCCGTCGAGGAAATGCTTCCGGAAGACTCCTTCATGAGGGTGCACCGCTCGTATATTGTCGCCCTGTCAAGCATCACCAGCGTCAGCGGCACGAACGACATTCTTATCGGGGACAATCTTATCCATGTCTCCGACGCCTATCGCGAAAGATTCGAGAATTATCTTAAGGGAAACAGTCTTAACCGCTAGTCCTCCTGGCCGCGGTTACGTTTGAGTACGTACTGCGTAAGGATCAGTCCGGCAAAAGCGACACCGATTCCTGTCCACTGTATAGGACAGAGTTTCTCCCTGCCCATGAAAAAGCCGAGAAGGGCGGTCACTACAGGTATCATGGCAAGGAATACGCTGGCTTTTCCGACTCCGAGGTTCTTGATCGAACTTGCCCAGAGGGTAAATGCGATTCCGGAGCAGAGTACTGCAAGGCAGAGCATCGGCTTCAGCACTTCGGCAGACAAGAGGAGCCTTGGATCGAATTCATCCTTTCCGATAGTAAGCACCAGCGGAAGAAGCAGGATCGCGCCTGCAAGGAACTGGTACATGACTATTACCATCGGCTTATAGTTCTCTGCAAGAAGTTTGGTCGCGGAAGCATAACCTACCTCGGCAAGTACCGCAATCAGAAGAAGCAGGAGGCCGAGTCTGAGATGCTCTCCACCGCAGGAAGAGTTGCGGGTCACGACTGAAAGGCCGGCAATGCAGATAATGATTCCGACAATGTTTACCCAGTTGATTCTTTCTTTGAAGAAAACCACTCCGGCAGCAACGGAAAAGACCGGAGCCGTAGCGATCATCAGGGCGCTGAGCGTAGGAGATTCGGTGTATTTGATGCCGTACGTCTCGCAGACGAAATAGATGAACGGTTCGCAGAATGCCAGAAGAACGAAGCTTGGAAGATCCTTTTTTCTTATGGCGAGTTTGTTACCTATTGCCAGATTCAGCAGGAAAAGGAAGATTCCCGCTATAAGCGAACGGCAGAAGACCATATAGACGACCGGTATGTCAAGCGCTATGAGCCTGTCCGACCAAAGGTAGGACATTCCCCAGAGGATGATCGTAACGACCGATACGATATAGACTATAAGTTTCTTGTGCCTTTCTGACATCTGCCTGAATTTTTTAAGGTGCAAATATAATCATTTTCGGCGAAAATGGTTACTGTTTGTAATTATTTTCGCCGAAAAAGTATGATATTCACAGGATAATCCTGAGATTTATTTAAGAAGTCTCAAAGAGATACGCTTTCTGTCGAGATCTACCTGAAGGACGGAAACCTTGACATGCTGGTGGAGTTTCAGGATTTTCGACGGATCGACCGGACCCTTTACTCCGGCAGCCTTCATCTGTGACACATGTATGAGGCCGTTCTCATGGACTCCGATATCTACGAAAGCCCCGAAGGCTGTGATATTGGTGACTATGCCCGGAAGCTCCATACCGGCGACAAGGTCTTCGATTTCATGGACATCATCCGCGAAGCTGAATTCCTGCGCAGCCTCTCTCGGATCGAGTCCCGGCTTTGCAAGTTCCTTGAGAATGTCATTGATGGTCGGAAGGCCGAACTCCCCTTCCACGTATTTCTCAGGCTTTATCTGGGAGATTAGTTTCTCGTTTCTGACAAGTTCCTTGGTGGAGACGCCGAGGTCAGCGGCCATCTTGTCAACAATATGGTAGCACTCCGGATGGACGGCAGAATTGTCCAGCGGATTGGCGGCATTCGTAATCCTGAGGAAACCGGCACACTGCTCGAAGGCCTTGGCTCCGAGACGAGGTACGGACATAAGGTCTGCCCTTGACTCGAATCCGCCCGATGCTGCCCTGTATTTCACGATAGAGGATGCGAGGGCAGGACCGATCCCGGACACATAGCTCAAAAGATAACTACTTGCAGTATTGAGATTTACACCTACCGTATTGACGCATATTATGACGGTATTGTCCAGCTTCTCCTTGAGCAGGTTCTGGTCGACGTCGTACTGGTACTGCCCTACTCCGAGGGATTTAGGGTCGATCTTGACCAGCTCTGCAAGAGGGTCCATGAGCCTCCGGCCGATGGACACTGCTCCGCGGACGGTCACATCCTCGTCCGGGAATTCCTCCCTGGCGACTTCCGAAGCCGAATAGATGGAGGCTCCGTCTTCGCTTACCACATAGACCTTGCAACCCTCAGGGAGTGGAATCCTCTTTATGAAGTCCTCAGTCTCGCGGCTGGCAGTTCCGTTGCCGATGGCGATTGCCTGGATGTCATATTCCTGGACCATCCTGCTGACTGACGTGATCGCCTTTACCTTTTCGTTCTGTGGAGGATGAGGGTATACGATCTCATGATGGAGAAGATTACCCTGCGCGTCGAGACAGACTATCTTGCAGCCGTTCCTGAAGCCAGGATCGATTGCCATGGTCCTTTTCTGGCCCACAGGCGGTGCCAGAAGAAGCTGGCGAAGATTCTCTCCGAAGACTTTTATCGACTCTATGTCGGCTTTCTCCTTGAATTCCTTAAGGATTTCATTGGTGATTGACGGAGCAAGCAGCCTGGAGTACGAATCATCCACGGCTTCTCTTATCTCCGCTGCAAGCGCCTGCGACGGGTATCTTCTCTCATGGCAGAAATCATAATAGAGCTTATTGCCGCATTTTTCCGGATCCGCATCTATCTTGACGGTAAGAAAGCCCTCGTCCTGGCCTCTGAGGATGGCCAGAAGCCTGTGCGGGGCGATTCTTGCCAGAGGTTCCGAGTAATCGAAGTAGCCTTTGTATTTCTGGCCTTCCGGAGTCTCCTTGCCGGCCTTGGTAGCCTTGGAGACAATCCTTCTGGTCCTGAATATTCCTCTGAGGGTCTCCCTGACAGAAGCCGTCTCGCTAAGTCTTTCCGCAATTATGTCCCTTGCGCCGGAGAGGGCGGCATCCACGTCCTTGACATCGCCTTTTACATACTTGCGGGCCTCCGAACGAGGATCGGCCACGGCCACATCATACATCTTGTCGGCAAGAGGTTCGAGTCCGGCCTCCTTGGCGGCAGTAGCCCTTGTACGACGCTTAGGACGGTATGGAAGATACAGGTCCTCCAGTTCCCCGGACACCACGCAGTCTTCTATCTGCTTCTTCAGGCTGTCTGTGAGTTTTCCTTGTTCGGCAATCACTCCGAGAATGGAGGTCTTGCGCTTTTCCATCTCTTCGAAGACATCGGTCCAATGCTTTATCTCGGCGACCTCGACGTCGTCAAGGCCTCCGGTCTTTTCCTTCCTGTAACGGCTTATGAACGGGATAGTATTGCCTTCGGCAAACAGATCCACGCAATTCTCCACCTGCCAGTCGCGTACCGACAGTTTCTCCGAGATGAATTTGATATAGATTTCTTTCATGTTATTAGTCCTGTGACAATTCCCTCAGCTCGCTCCTGTAGGCCGAGAATATCTTCGACTTGGAGACGAATCCGAGATACATACGATCCTTATCTACGACCGGCAGGTTCCACGCATCCGTCCTCTCGAACTTATGCATGACGCTGTCCATGGACTCCCCTTCCAGCACATACTCCGGCGCGGACTTCATGTAATTGAATACATGCTGGCTCTCATACAGATCTGTCTGAAACATGTCCATCCTGACGTCTTCCAGCGATACATATCCCTGGAATCGGCCGATGGAATCGACCACGGGGAACAGGTTCCTCGACGACTTGGAGATGATCTGTACGAAACCGCCGAGAGTCGCATCAATCCGCACAGGACTGAAATCATTCTCGATCAGGTCATCGACTTTGAGAAGAGTCAGGACGGCCTTGTCGCTGTCATGGGTCAGCAATTCGCCGGTCTGGGCGATTCGTTTCGTATATATTGAATATTTTTCAAATAGTCTGATAGTTCCGAATGAGATCGTAGCCGTAAGGATTAGAGGCATAAGAAGATCGTAGCCACCGGATATCTCGGCGATAAGGAAGATGGCAGTCATCGGAGCCTGCATGACTCCGGCCATCAGTCCGGCCATTCCGACGAGCACGAAGTTCTGCTCCGGCAGGCTCAGCGAAGATCCTGCAAGTATAAGGTTCAGCGTCCTGGAGAGCACGAAACCGGCAATAGCTCCGACGAACAGAGTAGGACCGAAGGTTCCTCCGACTCCGCCGCCGGCATTGGTGAAGGTCATGGAGAAGACCTTCAGAAGCATTACGAGCATGAAGAATACCGGGATCATCCAAGGAGTATCCAGGATCGATGACAGCCAGGACGAGCCTTCATAAGCTATCTCGGTTCCGTTCAGAAGCGGATGCAGGAAGTTGTAGCCTTCTCCGTAGAGCGGTGGAAGCAGGAATATGAGTATTCCGAGCCCCACTGAGCAGAAAGCCCATTTCGCGTACCTGTTCTTGATTCCGCTCATCTTGTCTTCCAGCCAGAGGGTCGTCCTGGTGAAGTACAGGGAGCAGAATCCGCAGAATACTCCGAGCATGACGTAGAACGGCAGGTTCTGGAGCATGAACGGAGACAGTGTGCATTCGAACGGAAGGTCGTTTCCGAGGAAAATATATGAGACCACGGCCGCAGACACGCTGGAGAGCAGCAGCGGCATCATTGACGTCATCGATATGTTGAACAGCAGTATCTCGAGGGTAAACAGTACTCCCGCCAGCGGGGCCTTGAATATCCCGGAGACTGCCGCGGCGGCTCCGCAGCCGATGAGTATGGTCATATTCCTGTATGACATGCCCATTTTTCTGGCGAAGTTGGATCCTATGGCCGCTCCCGTATAAACGATCGGGGCCTCTGCTCCGACTGATCCTCCGAATCCGATGGTGATGGAACTGGTAAGTATCGATGTCCACATGTTGTGCGGCTTGATGCGGGAATCGTTCTTCGATACTGCGACGAGCACTTTGGTGACGCCGTGGCCGATATTGTCTTTGACGACATATTTTACCAGAAGCAGGGATATCAGCATACCTACTCCCGGCACTATCAGAAACAGCAGGTAGTCGGCCTTGTCGCCGAACAGATCTGCCAGGGATACATGGAAAAAGTCGATAAGTTTGTGGAGCACCACGGCTGCGAGGCCGCTGCATATACCCACAGCAAGGGAAAGCAGGAGCAGCTTTCTCTTCTCAGACAGTCCCCTGACGGCATTTACCGCCGACGAACAGCACTTATTTACCGAACTTTTCGCCATTTCATACAAATTTATGAAAATCCCACGTAAAATCCGCACCCGCCCCTCAAAAATAATCCTCATCGATGTCTTTTCGACATACACTTCTGTCCTTTTCCCGAAAAATGCAGACTGATAGATTTTGAATTACAATCAAATATCACTATTTTTATTTTCTATGTACAAGTAAAAGATGATCGATTATTATATATGCTCAAACGAAAACGAAAACGCATGGCAGTAACGATTTTGATAGTTGCGGCGGTCCTCATCGCCCTGAAATTCATCTTGTTTCCCATTGTAAGAGAGATTCCCGTCACCGGAAAAAACCAGATTACCTCTGAGGATTACTGGGTAACCCTGGACAAAGCAGATCCATATTCCAGGAACGGTAGCAAAAGACAGCTTCAGATAAGGAAATGGCACCCGATAGAATGCACCGAAGAAAGGCCGGTCATCGTGGCTTCCCACGGATCCTGCGGGTCAATTGACAACAACTTGAGTCTTTACCGTGAGCTGGCAAGTCACGGATATACGGTCCTTGCGGTGGCCCATCCCGGCCAAGTAGCGAGCATCAAATACGAAAACGGCAAGAAGAGCGGCCCAAGCAGGGCCTTCTTCAAGGAACTGTTTTCTCTTAAGCCGGACGGCGCCCCTGAGAAGGCCTACGAAGTATACCATAAGTGGATGGAGATCAGGACCGACGACCTGAACTCCGTCATGGATGACTTCGTTGCTAAGAACGGATCCTCCCGGTTTATTGCAGAAGGCCACTCCCTCGGCGGTTCTGCGGCATACGCAATGGCCAGGATCAGGGAGGATGTAATCGGAGTCATAGCGTTGGAATCTCCTTTCATGTACGACATTAAAGGCATCGAGAACGAAAAGTTCATTTTTGATGACAGCGACTATAACGTCCCGGTAATGAGCATCTATTCCGATGCCGCCTATCCTTATCTAAGGGAATGGGATCAATACAGAAACAACGCCAAATTTCTGGACAGCGCCAATCCTCTTTACACAAACATCCATTACGAAGGCATCGGGCACATGGGCTTATGCGAGCTTTCGCATGTCTCCCCTGTCTTGACAGCAATCTTTGACAACGGCTTCCAGAAAACAAAAGCCGCCGACCAGCTCAAAAAACTCAACGAAGACTGCCTCGCCTGGATCCGGAGCCTGCACGATAAATAGCGCGATTGTTTACCTTCACGTTTTTGCCTCCGGAACTTTTTCCCGAAAACGCGCCCGGTCTGCTTGAAAATTGCAGACCTCCGGCTGCTACAGATCGGGCGCTGCGGCGGGTGTCCTCTGGTCTCGGCGAGCGTGGCCACCCTCGGCCACGTCAGAGGGAGGGGCCCGATGGATACGAGTTCTGCGGAGCAGGACGAAGTAGACATTGGGAGGGATGGAGCCGACGCAGTCGGCGGAACAGAGCCGAGACCACGAGGATTACCGCCGCTGACGACAGCGGAGGGAGACGAAAAAAGGCTGACCGCGGGGTCAGCCTTTAAGATATGAACCGGTAAAGAATTACCAGTTAAGGATCTTCTTGAAATCGTAATCCTCAGGATTCTTAACATAAGCCTTAGCAGCCTCATAATCAGCAGCGCTGACATAGTGGCAGATGTGGCTGTAATAGTTCTGGGAAGTACCGCCCTCGATATTGACACGACGCGGCGGAATCTTACCCTCAGCATTCTGGAGATCCTTGAGGTAAAGAGGATGAGAATTGCCATCCTGGTCAACGTAAACCATACATCCGGTCTCGCCGTTCTTGAAGAGCTCATATGCGCCCATGGCAAGCTCAGAGCAGTAAGTAAGGTCGAAAGCGATAGGATCCTGGCAACGTACATCATAACCAATCTCCACAGGACGAGTCTTAACCTTAAGACCAATCTTCTTGAACTCCTTCTCGAGGATATCGTTGAAGAGGACAGCCTTGGAAATCTTGCCGAGCTCAGGGTGACCGTGCTCATCGTAAGTAAGGTTGACACCGGCATTCTTGATCTCCTCAGGATCGAGATCGTGGAACACACCCTCTGCAACTACCACGGTACCATAGTGGATACCAAGGATAGACCTCTTGATGATGGTAGAGAGAGCAAGACGCACGATCTTGTCAAGAGTGATGGCAGTCTTGTTGAACATCTCAGGGATGATGGTCATCGGGCAGTGGGTAGCCTCACCGATACCGAGGGCGAGGTGACCTGCAGAACGGCCCATGGCGCTGATGATAAGCCAGTTGCCTGAAGTACGTGCATCCTCATATACGGTACGTGCAAGATGAGCGCCCTCGTCCTTAGCCGAATTGAAACCGAAAGTCGGAGCATTGTTCGGAAGAGGAAGGTCGTTGTCAATTGTCTTAGGCACGTGGATATTGCGGATAGGATAATTCTTGGCCTCGAGGAATTTGGCGATACGGTTGGCTGTAGAAGCTGTATCGTCGCCACCGACAGTAATGAGGAGCTTGATATTGTTCTCCTGGAAAAGAGAAAGGTTGAAGTTCTCCTGGAAATCATTGTCAGTCGGTTTGAAACGGCTCATCTGGAGATATGATCCTCCTCTGTTGAAGTAGGCGTCAGCCTTGAAGAAATCGATGTCCTCAATCCTTGGGTTCTTGCTGAAAAGACCGGAATAACCGCCGTGAAGGCCGATTACACGATAACCGTTGGAAAGGAAAGTCTTAGCTACGCTGAATACGACTGTATTCATACCCGGAGCCGGGCCGCCACCACAGA
>Ga0310695_10014062_pt1 | contig 10885 bp, 9 predicted proteins | sample RumenRJG_04DNA_FD_203882 | JGI IMG/M metagenome (GOLD analysis project Ga0310695, IMG submission 203882) | Bovine rumen microbial communities from Lethbridge, Alberta, Canada - RJG_04 (v2) (version 2) | ecosystem: Host-associated > Mammals > Digestive system > Stomach > Rumen | place: Canada... | reverse complement strand
AAAGGCTGGTGGAGGAGTTCAAACGGGCGGACCTCTATCTTTTCACCTCCTACCATGAGGGAATGCCTACCTCCGTACTGGAGGCGATGGCTTTCGGGTTGCCTGTCGTCACGCATCCTGTAGGCGGTATGGTGGATTTCTTCGACGAAAAGATGGGCTATGCAGTTAATACCTTCGAGGCCACCGACTTCGTTCCACCAATCGTGGAATTGATCGAAAACCAAGAGAAAGCAAAACAAATATCCGAGCATAACTACCAATATGCACATGATCATTTCTTGGCATCCATGGTGGCAAAACGGATGGAAAACATTTTCCGCAGATATATATAATCTTATGATATGAAACTTAGCCGTATACGTAAACTGATATTCCTTCATCTCCAGCATCTGCCGATGAAGTCTAGGGGTTGGCGCGCCACTTGCTGCAAATGGGGCGGCGTCAATGTACTATGTCCGCGACGTACCTTCGTGGGCGAGAACGTCATCTTCGACACCAACTATCCGGAAGATATCACCTTGGAAGAGGGTGTACGTCTCACCACGGGTGTCTGCATCGTGACCCATTTCATGAACCCGAAGACCGGCACGTATGACCGAGGGAAAGTCCTTATCAAGAAAAAGGCATATTTGGGGATGCACACATTGGTCGTCAAACCTGTCACCATCGGCGAAGGAGCCATCGTGGGGGCGGGGAGTGTCGTGACCAAAGACATACCCGCTTACGAAGTATGGGCTGGTAACCCCGCACGTTTCATAAAGAAAAGGGAAATAGAATGAGCGCGGCATTAGAATCGTTCAAGAAACTCAAGGCATATTGCGAAAAAGAGCAATTCAAGGGATGGGATCCGTATGACGGGTTGAATTCCAAACTCTTCAATGCGGTGTTGCCCCTGAAACATTCCGCCTTGCTGCGACTATCCATCATACAGGGATTCAAGCGTTGTCCGTTCAACCTAAGACGGATCGCCCTCGTCCCGAAACAACATAACGCGAAGGGCATCGGCCTCTTCCTGCAAGGTTACTGCAACCTGGTGAAGGCGGTGGAACGAAACCCTGTGTTAGAATCGGAATTAGGCACGAAAAACGCCTTGACGGAACGGGTGAACGAGTTGGCGAAACTCCTGCTCTCCATGCGTTCCCAAGGCAACTACCATGGTGCCTGTTGGGGATACAACTTCGATTGGCAAGCACGCCGACTCTTTTTGTTCCCCGCTTATACGCCTACGGTGGTCGCCACGAACTTCTGCGCCTCCGCACTCTTCGACGCCTACGAGGTGACGGGCGTGGAGGAATACAAACAGGTGGCGCTCTCCTCGGCGGAGTTCGTCATAAAAGACCTGCACCGCCATACAATCACGGAAGCGACAGAGGGTCGGGGAGAGTCCTTCCTCTTCTCCTATAGCCCCCTGCAGGGAAACGACACGGTCTACAACGCCTCCCTGTTGGGCAGTAAACTGTTGAGTCTCTGCTATAAGCACACGGGCAACGAGGAGTACAAGCGATTGGCCGCAGCCTCGGTATACGCCGCTTTGGACGGGCAAAAGGAGGATGGTTCGTGGGTCTACGGACTGCTTCCCGTACAACAGTGGGTGGACTCTTTCCACACGGGTTACAACCTCGACGGACTCATCGCCTTCTACGAGAACTGCATAAAGGGTATCGAACCGGACGAGGTGGCGAAACCTATCCTCGACGGTATCGAGAAGGGCTTCGATTTCTACGTCAAGAACCTGTTCGACGAGAATTGCACCCCTAAATACTACTCCAACAGGATGTACCCGATCGACATCCACTGCCCCGGACAGCTCTTCGTGACACTGCACCGCCTGCACAAGACGGAGGGTTTTCATGACATGGAGGACAAGGTCTTGGACTGGACCATCCGTAACATGCAGGATCCTGAAGGTTATTTCTATTATCAGTTGAAACAGGGTATCAGCAGCAAAATCAGTTACATGAGGTGGAGCAACGCCTTCATGTTCAATGCCTTGTCATATTTCATCCTTGACAGAATGGCCTAAAACCTATTGGTTAGACCTGAACCAAATGGTTAAAAGTTTTGGGATTGGAAATACTCATCCTCACCTAAAAATATTTCAAATTGATTTCAGTTCAATATTTATCAGATACCAAGATGCAAAAAGAAGCATGTGTTGAGGTGAACGGCCTTAATATCTACCCGTTCACCACTTTCGAGCAATTGTTGACTCATGTGGACGAGAACAAGGGTATTCTCGTCGCTATCAATGCGGAGAAGATTCTCCACGCAACAGACCAGACCCGTGAGATTATCAACCGTAACATCGGTTACTGTGATGGTGCGGGTGCCGTGATGGTGCTTCACAAAAAGGGGTACTATGACGTGACCAAAATACCAGGCTGTGTGCTTTGGCTTCGTATCATCGCCAACACATACAAGGACAAGTCTTTCTACTTTGTGGGCGGCAAACAGGAGGTCATCGACGAAACTATCGAAAAGTTGAAAAAGGAATATCCGGGTATCAACATCGTGGGTTACCGCAACGGTTACATCAAGTCCGACGAGGAGCGCAACGCTCTTATCGCTGATGTGGCGGAAAAGAAGCCGGACGTCGTCTTCGTCGCCATGGGTTCCCCGAAACAGGAACTGCTGATGATGGACATGGCCAAGCAACATCCTGCCATCTACCAAGGCTTAGGCGGTTCGTACGATGTCTATACCGGTCATGTGAAACGCGCGCCGGCTTGGTGGCAGAACCATAACCTAGAATGGCTCTACCGCTTGATCAACCAGCCTTCCCGTATCAAAAGGCAAATCTGCCTCCTGGAGTTCGTGTGGAATGTGAAAACGGGAAGATACTAGAGAATTTTGAATTAAGAATTATGAGTTAAGAAACGTCAGTTCGACGAAGTCTATTCGGGAACAATGTTTGACGTTAGCAATTTATATTTATAAATAATAACAAAAATTTTTTTGTAATTTCGCGTCGTAAGCAGATGTGGATAGGGGGAACTTCCGTGAAGGTCCCCCCCGTTGGTTGAAAGAAATGCAATTAGATTATTAATTTTTAGAATTTTATGGATAGATTGTTTAAGGCTTTACCGATTCTCCTGTTAGGTGTCATACTCTTTTCATCCTGCAATCCGCAAAAGAATGTGACCTATATCCAAGATACGGAAAACATGATGAAATTGCGCGCGTCGTATGAACAGAACATTGTGTTGAAGCCCGAAGATCAAGTATTCATCATCGTGAGTTGCCGGGATCCGCAGATCTCCGCCATGTTTAACCTCCCTTACTACACAAACCGTATCGGCGGGGTGGAGTCATTCAGCTCCTCCAACTTCACGATCAACAGCTACTCTTCCGCCAACAGCGTCGTCGGCTACACGGTCGACAACGAGGGCAACATCGACTTCCCGATTCTCGGCAAAATCCCTGTGGCTGGACTCAGGCGCCAAGAGGTCGCCGAGCTGGTGAAACAGAAACTGATCGAAAGCAATCAAATCAAGGACCCGGTGGTGACGGTCGAATACATGAACTTAGGCGTCGCTGTCTTGGGCGAGGTGGCTCGTCCGGGACGTTTCCGCATTGACCGTGACCATTTCTCCATCTTCGACGCATTGAGCATGGCGGGCGACTTAAACATCAACGGTAGAAGACAGAATATCACAATTTTACGCCACACCTTGGACGGAGACCAGGTCTATAAGGTTGATCTGACGAGCGGAAAGGAAATCTACAAATCCCCTGCGTTCTATATTCAACAGGGAGACGTCGTCTATGTGGCGCCAACCTCGAAGCGGGCACGTGAGTCCTCTGTCAACGGTAACACCGTCCGATCCACCTCCTTCTGGATTTCCGTCGCCTCCCTGGCCACCTCGGTAGCGGTGCTCATCAAGAAATAGCAAGGCTTAATTAATTGATTATAAATACATAGAAATTAATCTCCCCCAATGGGAATGAGTATCTCCTATAAACGAATATTATGACGAATAATGCCTCACCGAAAACTCCCATCAAAAGGGACGAAATCCTTTTGCAGGACATTTTCAGCATCTACATCTCCAACTGGAAGTGGATTCTCCTCTCGCTATTCATTTGCTTGGCGATTGGCACCTACCACATTCTGACCACTCCTCCGTCCTATAAATGCACCTCCTCCCTCCTGATCAAACAGGACAAGGACGGACAGTCGCTTTTGGGCGATGTGGCGATGTCCATGACGGATATTGGCCTCTCCCAGTTCAAAATCAACACTTCGAACGTGATCATGACGTTCCAGACGCCCGACATCATCCACACGGTGATCCAGCGCCTGCACCTGAACGACAGCTATACGGTGAAGGGTACTTTCCGTGACGAGATCCTCTACGGATCCTCCCTCCCTTTCACCCTCTCCTTCATCGATATGCCGAACCATGGCGAGGGCAACCTGGTCGCTCGCCTCAAGTCGGACAGTTTGGTCCATCTCACCAACTTCGCCATAGGGGATTCGCTCTTCAAGGAGGAGTACACCGTCCACATGGGCGACACGATCCTCTCTCCGCTGGGACGCATCTCCGTGCAACGCAACAACTATTACACAGGTGACAGCTTCACCCAGCCTATCCAAGTGGCTCACATCAGCGCCTACGATGCTATCGGCGAGTTCAAGGAGAAGCTTTCGGTCTCTCTGCGTGACAAGATGGGCACGGTCTTCGACCTCTCCTTCACCGACCAGAGCCGTGAGCGCGCGATCGACGTGCTGAAGATGGTGACGAACGTCTACGACGAGTTCTGGATGCAGGACAAGAACAAGGTGACGCTAAGCACCGTGAACTTCATCACGCAAAGGCTTCGCATCCTGGAGGACGACCTGAACTCCGTGGATGGTGAGATCGCTACCTACAAGAGTAGCCAGCGCATCCCCGACATCCAAGCCACCGCATCCTACGACCTGAGCTTGGCGGGCGAGAACGAACGCAACCTGCAACAGCACGCCAACGAACTTACCGTGGCGCAATACCTCCTGAATTTCCTCAAAGAGAACAAGGATAAACTCATGCCGGCTAACGTTGGCGTCACGGAGCAGAGCATCCAGGCGCAAATAGCCGAATACAACAAACTGACCCTTCAACGGAGCCGCTTCGTGGAGAGCAGTAGCGAGGAAAACCTCCTCGTGAAGGACATCGACAACCAACTTTTAGCCCTGCGCGGGGCGATCATCTCCTCCGTGGAGAACTACATCGCGGCGCTTCAGCTCCAGTTGAACTCCTACGAGACGAACCGCCACGAGATCAACTCACGCATCAGCTCCAACCCGAGACAAGCGGGCCACCTCCTTTCGGCAGAACGCCAACAGAAGGTGAAGGAAGGACTCTACCTCTTCCTGCTGCAGAAGAAGGAGGAGTTCGAGATCTCCCAGGCCTTCACCGCCTATGACACGCGCGTCATCATGGAGCCTGAGTACGGAGGAGGCGACAAGCCTTTCTCCCCGAACAAGAAGAACGTGCTCGCCCTTGCGTTGCTATTGGGCTTGGCCATCCCATTCGTCATTCTCTACGTGAGGGAGTTGCTGAACACACGGGTAAGAGGGCGCAAGGACTTGGAGTCGCTCACCATCCCATACGTCGGCGAGATTCCGCTCGTCTCCCAGAAAAACCATATCAGCCCATTCTCCTTCCTGCGCAAGGAAGAGACGGATGAGGAGGTGGAACTGGTGGTCAAACCGCAGAGCCGCGACATCATCAACGAGGCCTTCCGCGTCATCCGTACCAACACGGAGTTTATGTGCAAGGAAGGTGGCGCCGCGACCATCATGATCACGTCCGCCAATATCAACAGTGGAAAGACATTCATATCCAGCAACTTGGCACTATCCTTCGCCATCAACGGCAAGCGGGTGATCGCCCTCGACCTGGACCTCCGCAAGGCGACGCTCTCCAAGACGTTCGACTGTCCGAGACACCATGGCGTGGTCGACTACCTCAGCGGCAACGAGAAGGATTTCCACGGGCTCATCGTGCATCAGACCCTGGACATCCTGCCTGCGGGCAAACTGCCACCGAACCCTGCCGAATTGCTCACCTCCAGCCACTTGGGCGACCTGATCGCCGAGCTGCGCAAGGAGTATGACTATATCTTCATCGACTGTCCGCCGGTTGAAATCGTCACCGACGCCGACATCATCAAGCAGTGGGCGGATATGACCCTCTTCGTCGTCCGCGCCAACCTCCTCGAAAAGGCTATTCTGCCGGACATCGAGCGGTATTACACGGAAAAACGGTTCAATAAGTTAGCCATCGTCCTCAACGGTACCGAATCCATCGGCCACTACGGCTATAAATACGGCTACTACAAAGGCAAATACGGCTACTACGGCCACGAAAATTAATTGACTTCGTCGAACTATCGTTTCAAAATTGACTTCGTCGAACTGACGTTTCAAAATTGACTACGTCGAACTAACGTTTCTTAATTCTTAATTCCCATGCCCTCCATCTCCATCATCTGCCCAGTCTACCAAGCCGAAGCATACCTGGACAGATGCGTGCAATCCATCCTGGCGCAGACCTTCACCGACTTCGAGCTGGTGCTGGTCGACGATGGTAGCCGTGACCGTAGCGGGGAGATGTGCGACGAGTACGCCCGCAAGGACAGCCGCGTGCATGCCTACCATAAGCCCAACGGCGGACTCTGCAGCGCGCGGAACATGGGACTTGACCATATCTCAGGAGAATACTCCGTCCATGTGGACCCCGATGATTGGATGGAGCCCACCATGCTGGAGGAACTCTATGCGAAAGCGAAGGAGGAGGACGCGGACATGGTGATCTGCGACATCTTCATCAACCGCAACGGCAGGCAATACTACTCCAAGCAGGAGCCAGAGGCGCTGGATCACGAAACGGTCATGAAGGGTTTCTTCCATGACCTCCACTCCGCATGCTGGAACAAACTGGTGCGCCGTTCCTGCTACACGAGCCGAGGCCTCCGCTTCCCCGACAAACTCTACATCTGGGAAGACATGTACTTCAACGCCTCCCTCTGCATGGAGGATATCAAAATCGTCTATTTGAACAAAGCATTCTATCACTACGACTGCTCTTCGAACCCTAATTCCCTGGTGCGGACCTGCCGCCCGGAAACCGTCGAATCGCAGAAGTGGGTGATCAGTCATTTCGAACATATATTGTCGGATCCCTCGTGGTTGGACAACCTCAAGATGGGCACGAAAGAGCGCCTCTTCTATTCCAGGTTGGGCAACGGGAAGGATCTGTATGACCTCTATCCGGAGGTGAATGAAATATACCTATCGGGAAACCGCTCCGCATCCATTGTGGGACGGTGGACGACCCATGCGCTCAAGCATCCGTCGCTTTGTGGCGCATACCGCCAGATGCTCTCCGCGGAAGAGTCCGCAAGAACACTGGCAGGAAAAATGAAAAGATTCATTATCGGCTAACGGAGAGGGGAAACCCTCCTCGTTTCAAACGCTATTTTGAATGGACAAACGAATTGAAATGGACAGTAAAACTGTTCCCACACCGAAAGTGTCGGTCATCGTGCCGATCTATGGTGTGGAGCACTACATCGAACGTTGCGCGCGCTCTCTCTTCTCGCAGACTTTCAGGAGCGTGGAGTTCATCTTCGTCAACGACTGCACGAAGGATGGCTCTATGAACGTGCTCTCCGACGTGAGGAAGGAGTATCCGGAAGCGGTCGTCAAGGTCATCAACCTCGATCGCAACATGGGTCTGCCACAGGCTCGTCGGGCTGGGGTGGAGCAGGCTACAGGGGATTACATCCTGCATGTGGACTCCGACGACTGGATCGAGCCCGATATGTTGGAGATTCTCTATGAACGGGCGGTGGATACGGGTGCGGACATGGTATGCTGCGACTGGTCGGAGGAATATGAGGACCATGACGAGGTCCTCAGCCACTACGAAGCCTCCCGCGACACCTACTACGAGACGATCCTCTCCTTGGAGACGGACGCCTATGTTTGGAGCCGCTTGACGAAACGTGAGGCCTACAACGGACTGGAGTTCCCGACCTGCAATATGTTCGAGGACTTCGTGATCACTTCGCAACTGGTGGCCAACTGCCACACCATCGAGTTCGTCCACACCCCGCTGTACCACTATCGACGGAGCAACGCCTCCTCGATCCGTTCCTCAGCGGATACTAGGAAAATACTCTCGCAAGAGATCCATAACATATTCAACGTATACCAGCGGGTGTCGGCCCGGGAGCCCAATAAACATGACCGTGCGATGGGGCGCATGTTATTTGCCATGGGCTATCATCTAATGCGGCATAATCTATACAACTGCATCTCCCGGGAGCAACGGCAGTCTATCTGTCAAGGCATTCGGACCTACCTCCCGAATAAGAACCTAGGCTTCTCCCTGACCAAGCAAATCGTGCTGTGTCTCAAGAACCGGGTGAGAGGCTGAGCGAGGTCGGGACAATAACGAATATTGGGGTACGGTAAAACCATTGATATTGCCATGCATGTGAACTTATCTCTTTCGAATTCAACCATCCTCGTCACAGGTGCCGCAGGATTCATCGGGGGTAACCTCGTCAAACGGATACTGCAGGAGGAACCTAGCGCCAAAGTAATCGGAATAGATTGTATCACAGACTATTATGATGTGAACATTAAATACGAGCGGTTGCGTGAGATCGCGGATATGGGCGGGAATTGGACCTTTAAGAAGATAGACATCGCGGACAAACAGGCAGTGGACCAACTCTTCGAGGATCATCATCCCAATGTGGTCGTCAACCTGGCCGCACAAGCAGGCGTCCGATCCAGCATCAATAATCCAGACGCCTATATAGAAAGCAATATTATCGGGTTCTACAATATTCTGGAGGCATGCCGCCATCACAACATATGGCACCTCATCTACGCATCCTCCTCCGGTGTTTACGGCTCGAATAAGAAGGTGCCCTATTCGACGGATGACAAGGTGGACACTCCAGTCTCCCTTTACGCCGCCACCAAGAAAAGCAACGAGCTGATGGCTCATGCCTACAGCAAACTCTATAATATCCCATGCACGGGCCTCCGTTTCTTTACGGTCTACGGACCTGCCGGAAGGCCGGACATGGCATATTTCAGCTTCACCGACAAACTGTTGTCGGGACAGAAAATCCAGATATTCAATTACGGGAATTGCCTACGGGACTTCACCTATATCGACGATATTGTGGAGGGTGTGTTCCGCGTCATGAAGGGTGCTCCCGAAAAACATATCGGTGACGATGGTTTGCCTGTGCCACCGTACAGATTATACAACATCGGCAACAGTAAGCCAGAGAATCTGCTAGACTTCGTCACGATTCTGCAGGAGGAACTAGTCCGAGCCAATGTGTTGCCTGCCGACTATGATTTTGAGGCGCATAAGGAATTGGTCCCGATGCAGCCGGGGGATGTCTTGGCGACTTACGCCGACATCTCTGCGTTGGAGAATGATTTCGGATTTAGGCCTCACACCCCTTTGCGTACGGGACTGCGTGCCTTTGCGGAGTGGTATGCGCAATATGCCGGCAAATGATTCAAAGGATGCATAAATGACGCCTCACCGTACAGACGCAATGCATTGCGTCTCTACCATGCCAACCGCACGAATGCACGATAATGCACCAACATACGAGGCGAGGCGACCTCCGTACAGACGCAAAATTTTGCGTCTCTACATGGCCTAACCGCACGGATGCAGCATATTGCGCCCCATGCGCCGCAGATCCAGCCTGTAAAAGGATGATGTGTAACGTTAGATTGAATAGGGAGAAATCCACGAAAAATATAGATAAACGACAAACGCATTGTTTACGATGTCGAAAACCAACCAACTGAAAGCGGGTGCCGTTCTGAACTATGTCGTCATAGTCCTGAATGTATTGGTGGAAATAGACAATGAATTAACATTTGTTTTCTAATAGTTTGAAATATATGCTGATAGCCGATTTAATCACATCAAAAATATCTGAAGGGAACAATATTCTTTTGGAATTGAAGAATATGCAAGAGCCTAGAAAGGAAGGATACTGGGATCTTTCCTATCATTATAACGAGGATGAAGTTGAAAATTGCAGGAAACTCATTGATAGGTGGCAGATGACATCCAAAGAGTTCTTGATTAACGCATTTGGCGAGAATCATAGACATGTTTCTTCTTTTAACAAAACTATACCAGAAAAAAGAATAGGATATGATTTCCGAAAAGAGTCAAATTCTGAAGTGAACAAGGGAATAAATGTTCTTGAAAGTATACGTGAATCTTTAAAACTGGAATTAGATACAAATGCAACCATGACTAAAACAGAAGATAAATCCCCAATGGTTTTCATTAGTCATTCATCAAAGGATAAGGACTTTGCGAATGCATTAGTTAACCTTCTTGAGAGCTTGGGTATGAATAATACAAATATATTTTGCAGTAGTGTTAATGGCTATGGGATACCTTTAAGTGAGAATATATTTGATACACTTCGCTCCCTATTTGAAAAGCACAACTTATTTGTTCTTTTTATACATAGTCCACGTTATTACGAAAGTCCAGTTTCTCTTAATGAGATGGGGGCCGCATGGGTGTTGAAGTCGGATTTCTGCTCATTGTTAACATCTGATATGGAATTCAATCAAATGACAGGAGTGGTGAACAATAATTCCATCTCAATAAAAGTAGATAGCGAGGACGCACCGGCACATCTTAATGAATTAAAAGACAAACTTGCAAGCGTGTTCAATTTAAAATCTATTAATGGTACACAATGGGAGCGTAAGCGAAAAGAGTTTTTAGATTCGGTCAAAAAAAAACTAAAGTCCAATTATCCGAACACATAGAAGACCAAATAGAAATCAATACAAATGAATCGAAATCCATCCCTAAACTGACTAATT
>Ga0310695_10014060_pt1 | contig 10885 bp, 9 predicted proteins | sample RumenRJG_04DNA_FD_203882 | JGI IMG/M metagenome (GOLD analysis project Ga0310695, IMG submission 203882) | Bovine rumen microbial communities from Lethbridge, Alberta, Canada - RJG_04 (v2) (version 2) | ecosystem: Host-associated > Mammals > Digestive system > Stomach > Rumen | place: Canada... | reverse complement strand
GGAAGCGCGTATACGTCAAGTTGTCTCGTCATGGCAAAAAGCGCGTTTCAATCGCGCCGACTGGTCGCCGCGAAAGGCGTCGTTATAATGAGGGGAAGTTGGAGCCTGAATACCAAAAGCCCCGACGCCCAAATTATACTATAAACTTAGCGACATGAAAGGCGCCGTTTTATGAGCGCTCGAGAAACGACGGTCGACAAGTCGGCGCGACGCGTCCAGACGATGTTCGGCGAAATCGCGCCGAAATACGATTTTCTCAACAACCTGCTATCCTTCGGGCTCGCCAAGCGGTGGCGGCGGCGATTCGTTCGGACGGTCTTTGCGCGGCTCGCGGAGCGAAGCGAGGTTTCGGAGCGGCTCGAGACGCTCGACGTCGCGACGGGCACGGGCGACGTGATCGCGGAGGAAACGCGCCAGTGGACGCGGCGCAAACTCGCGGACAAACTCGGCGTTCGCGAGTTTCGCCCCGTCGGCGTCGATTTCGTTCCGCAGATGCTGGCGCTTGCGAGAAAAAAGGTTCAGGCGGTCGAATTCGTCGAGGCGGACGGCTGCGCGCTCCCCTTTGACGACGAGCGGTTCGACGCGGTTACGATCTCCTTCGGGCTGCGCAACATGGTCGATCCGGCGAAGGGAATCGCGGAGATGGCGCGGGTATGCCGCAAAGAGGGCGTCGTCGCGATTCTCGAATTCTCGCCGACGAAATTCCCGCTCTTCGCGCCCCTCTTTCGATTCTATTTCCACCGCGTCCTACCGGCAATCGGCGAGCGTCTCATGAAGAACCGTTCGGACGCGTACCGCTACCTCCCCGAAAGCGTCGACGCGTTCGACTCGTCCGAACAAGTCCTCGAATACATGCGCGCCGCCGGACTCAAAACCCCGACGCGTCGCGCCATGACTTTCGGCGTCCTTGGCATGTTCGTCGGCGTCAAGGAATAACGCGCGGGCAATCAGACGGTCAAAGAACGTCGACGCCCTTTCCCGACGCCCGTCGCGTTGATAGCGCGCCGCGCGAACCGCGTTCTCGACTCAGCGATCTCTCTTACGGCGACGGCGCCGAACGTCTACGTCAAGGGATTTTCTGACTTTGGCGACGAAATACGGGCGACGGCTATTGCGCTCTGAACTGTAACCTTTTACTTTCAAAAAAGAGAAAGTACAGATATTTGTTCTGGAAAGGTTTTAGAGGCGCCCAATAATTTCGAAATATTATCCTCGCTTTTATGCAAAAACAAAAACGCCAATCCTACGATAAAACGCCATGCGTGATAGTATGAGATTGTATCGCTTCCAAAAGGGTTACGAATCGGTTTGAGAAAGGTCTTGAGAGAAGCTGGTTCTGCGTATATACTGAGCGTCGGAGCGCTTGGTAGGGTGCGAGGAATTTTTCGTGAGACAAAAATGACTCTGAACCTTACCGAGCGCCCGCTTTTTACGCAAGATCACTTTCTGAGAAGCCTTTCAATTTGCAATTTGAGCACGATACTCAAAACCGTGAGGAGCTTTGGAGAACAAGCCTTGCATACTGTGGACTGACAGATTCATGATACAGGAGTGATCTGCGTGAAGGTACTGAAAAGAATAGGCAAGACACTTGTGATAACTGCAATAATACTGATAATTCTGTTCATTGTTTTTCTGCTGATACTGGAATTCTACCCTCCCATCGGCAATCTTCCCGACAAGGAGAAAAGAAAGGAATACGCAGAAAAGACCGATCTGTACTACGACAACAAATTTCACAACGAAAATGATTTCAGCATACTTACGGGTTCTCGCTCAAAGGAAAGCGAGCGGACAGAGCCCGAAAGCCGTATACCTGTGCGGAAGATTGAGCGCATAGACCGTGCAGGCGCTGATGAAATGAAGGTCACATGGCTCGGTCACTCCTCGGCGCTGGTACAGATGGGTGAGAAAAATATCCTTTTAGACCCTGTGCTGAACGAATACTGCGCGCCTGTCAGCTTTGCAGGGCACAACCGCTTTTCCGATATTGCACTTGCTCCCGAAGATGTTCCCGATATTGATGTTCTGTTCATCTCCCATGACCACTACGATCATCTTGACTACAACACCATTAAAGCGATAGACAGAAAGGTCAGTCACTACGTTGTTCCCCTCGGAATTGACGTGATACTGAATGGCTGGGGCGTTGATGAAAGCAAGCTGCACCCCCTTGGCTGGTGGGAAAGCATAGACCTTGACGGCGTAAATTATACTGTTGTTCCGTCACAGCACTCGTCGTTCAGAAGTCCGCTGCATATATTCGAGACATTATGGGGCGGCATATACGTCAAAAACGATCTTCACAGTCTGTACTATACAGGCGACTGCGGTTACTATGACGTATTTTCAAGGATATATGAACGCTTTGGCGAAACAGATCTGATGCTCTCAGATTCCGCACAGTACAACGACGCCTGGGCGCAGACACATATGACGCCCGAACAGGCAGTACAGGCTTCAAAGGACGCACACGCAAAATGGCTGACGCCGATACACTGGGGCGCTTTCAAGCTCTCCACGCACCCGTGGGACGAGCCGCCGAAACGTGCCGTCGCAGCGGCGGAGGAACAGGGCGTGTCACTTGCAACGCCGAGGATAGGACAGACAATGGATTATGACGATATTTCTTCCTTTAATGAGCATTGGTGGGAGGAATATGAGTGATGAAAGCGAGGTATAGTCATGAGGATCATTACAATTGAAGAGGGCTTTGTTGAATAAATTTTATAAAATTATGCTAAAATTTTATCCAACGTTTTAGGACAGGTTCTTAGTATGTGAAACAGTTTTGAAAAGAAGGAGATAGAAAAGAGGTTTTCGGTCTGAAACGGCTAAGAAGTTTGAAAGCTCAAAGCGACTTCGCAAGAGTTATTCTTCCCTAAAGGAACGCCCTACCCGCCTTGTCGTAGGCGGATAGGGCTTTTATCTTCAAACAACTTTCGACGCTACATTAGGGCGCGCTGAAAGTATAACTGCCCTAAGAAAATTCTTTTACACCGGGAATCAAAACGATTTTCAGCGTAAATCGTCGCGGCTAATCTTCGTCGATCTTATCGATGAGCGTCACGATAAAATCAAAGGAAACCGCGAGTTTACCCTCGCAGAGAATTTTCGCCTTGAAAATATACGCGCCCGCGATGCTTTCCTTGAAGACGACATGCTCTTCGATGAGCTGACCCGGGCGAACGAGGCTTTTGAACTTCACGTCGTTCATCCGCCCGACGACCGGAACTTTCGTCTTCTTCTCTTTATCCTCGCCGCTGAGAACGCGCGCCGTGTAGATCGCGCCCGCCTGCATCGCCGCTTCGCAGAGGATTACCCCCGGAACGATCGGCATGTTCGGATAATGCCCCTCGAAAAAGTATTCGTTCTTTTTAAAGCGGTACGAACAAACGATCCCGTCGTCATGCCATTCGACGATCTGATCGACAAAAAGGAACGGAGGACGGTGCGGAATCGACGCGAGGATCGCCGCGCGCGAGTCAAAAAAGGATTCGTCGTTAGCCATGTCTACTCTAACAAATGAAATAACGCTTCGTTGCAATCAAGACTGAGAAATCGCCAGCCCCGTCAGGTAGCTGTCGACGTCGCTCGAGGCGATGACCCCGTAATTCACGGCGCCAAGCCACCCCGACATGATGATCCCGACGCTTCCGGCGTGGAAAAGCCCCGGTATCTTCGAGTTCAACGCGCGGCTCACGGCGAGCCCTTCGTATTTCGTGCCGAAACTCGCGCCGAGCCAGTGGTCGGTGTAGTCGCGGAACGTCTTCGGAGTCGCCGCCTCGACGTAAGCGAGTTTCTCGCGGATTCCCGGAACGTACTTGTCGAGCGCGTCGAGCGTCGTGTCGATCAGGTCGCGCTTGCTCGTCTCGTACGCTTCGGGAGTGAGGTTCGCCCAGTCTTCGTAATTCGCGTTGGAACTGGCGACGACGTAGTATCGATCGGTTCCCGGACGCGTCTTCGGATAGTAGAAGGAGAAGGTTCGGCTCGTGATATGACGGCTCAGGAGCCAGTCGGTGCGGAATTCGTCGGCGACGGAGGTAAAGAGAAGATCGCCGCACTTCTCTTCGTCGAACGTCTCGCCCTTCTTGAGCGCCATATAAATCTGGACGCTCGAGTTATTCAGGCACACCGCTTCCGCTTCCGCGATAAAGTCGGGATCGAAATATTCGCGCCCGACAAGATTGAAGATCGTCCCCTTGATATTGGCGTTCGAGAGTACGGCGGTCGTCTGAATCGTTTTCCCCGCAAGCGGAAAGACGCCCCTCGGCGCGCCGCCGATTGCCGCAAAGACGAAACGGAAGGTAGCGGCCTATGCCCGCGTCAGCACGGACCACGAGGATCAGCAGAACAGCTACGAGGCACAGTGCGATTACTACACCACTTACATCCAGGGCAACGATGAATGGGAGTTCGCCGGCGTGTACAGCGATGAGGGCATCAGCGGTACCAGCACCAAGCGTCGTGAGGGTTTCAACCGCATGGTCGAGGACGCCCTTGCCGGGAAAATCGGACTGATTCTCACTAAGAGCGTCAGCCGTTTCGCCCGCAACACGGTGGACAGCCTGACGACCATCCGCAAGCTGAAGGAACACGGCACTGAGGTCTATTTTGAAAAAGAGAACATCTGGACCTTCGATTCCAAGGGTGAGCTTCTCCTGACCATCATGTCCTCACTTGCCCAGGAGGAGAGCCGGAGCATTTCACTCAACGTCACCTGGGGACAGAGGAAGCGTTTCGCCGACGGCAAGGCCACGGTTCCCTTCGGACGCTTCCTCGGCTACGATCGGGGAGAACACGGGGAGCTGGTTATCAACGAGGAGGAAGCCGATACGGTGCGGATCATCTACGCTGAGTTCCTTACCGGTCTGTCCTACACCGCCATCGCAAAGAAGCTGACGGAGCTGGGAATCAAAAGCCCCGCCGGAAACGACGTCTGGAACAATAGCACGGTCAAGTCCATTTTGTCGAATGAGAAATACAAGGGCTGCGCCTTGCTCCAGAAGGGCTATACGGTGGATTATCTGACGAAGAAGCGCATCAAAAACGACGGCGCTGTCCCGCAGTAATATGTTGAGGACAGCCATCCCGCTATCATCGAACCGGAGACCTTCGACCGGGTGCAGGATATCATGGACATCCGTAGCAGGACGAAGAGCTTCAGCGGATGCACCATTTTCTCCTCAAAGATAAGGTGCGGATGTTGCGGGGGCTGGTTCGGCTCGAAAGTCTGGCATAGCACCGACCGCTACCGCAGGGTCATCTGGCGGTGTAACGAAAAGTACAAGGACAAGGACCATAAATGCGTAACCCCGCACCTGACCGAGGAAGAGGTCAAGGCGGCGTTCATCCGGGCGGTGAACAAACTGGCCGCCGACCGGGAGTGGCTGCTTGCCGATCTTCGTGAAATCCAGGCGACCTACAGCGGGACGGATGAGCGGGATCAGCGGCTCCGGGAACTGGACGGGCGGCTCAACGCCGAGGCTGACGCCGTGCAGGAGCTTATCGCCGAGAACGCTAGGGTCGCTCAAAACCAGGATGACTACAACCGCCGATACGACGAAATGGTCAGCCGCTTTGAGGCTACCAAAGCAGAGCGGGATGCCCTTGCCGCCGAAATCCGGCAGCGCGGCATCCGCAGACGTGAGTTCGAGCGGTTCATCACGACACTGGAAACCCTGCCCGACGAGGTGACGGACTTCAGTGAAGACCTTTGGGGAAGCCTGGTCGAGTACCTGACGGTGTACGCCAAAGACGACCTACGGTTCATGCTCCCGTGTGAGGTGGAGTATAAAGCATAGTTGTTGTCGCCAATCCAATCGTTGACTTTACATGGATTTGATGTTTTTATGATAATCGATTTGATTCTTTCCTTCTATTATAAATCTGAACGAGGAGTGTTAACAGTCTTTCTGGCAAGATAGGAAGGAGAGAATCAAATGAGCATATTCGATATTTTAGAAATGATAGGCGGGCTATGCCTATTCCTGTTCGGCATGAACATAATGGGGCAAGCACTCGAAAAGAGTGCAGGTGGAAAACTAAGAACCCTGTTGGCCAAAATGACAGGCACAAAAATGGCTGGGTTTCTTACAGGACTTGGAATCACTGCAATTATTCAAAGCTCTTCGGCAACCACTGTCATGGTTGTCGGTTTTGTTAATTCGGGTCTGATGAGCCTAAAACAGGCGATTAATGTCATCATGGGTGCAAACATCGGTACGACTGTGACCGCCTGGATTTTGAGTCTCAGCGGAATCAGCGGTGACGTGCTGTGGGTTCAATTACTCAAGCCCAGCTCCTTTACTCCCATTCTGGCTTTGATAGGGATAACAATGTATTTGTTTTCTCGAAGCACCCGGAAAAAGGATGTCGGACTAATCCTTCTGGGTTTTACTACTCTGATGTTCGGAATGGAAACAATGAGCAGTGCGGTGTCCTGTTTGAAAGGGTTACCTTCGTTCCAGAACCTGTTTCTTTTGTTTTCAAATCCGATATTGGGAGTGCTTGTTGGTGCAATATTGACCGCAATCATCCAATCCAGTTCTGCCTCTGTAGGCATTTTGCAGGCACTGGCATCTACCGGTAACGTTAGCTACGGTGCAGCGATACCAATTATCATGGGTCAGAATATAGGCACATGTATAACTGCCCTCCTTTCTTCCATTGGTGCAAATAAGAACGCAAAACGGGCAGCCGTTGTTCATCTGCTGTTTAATATCATCGGTACGATAGTGTGGATCACTGTATTCTGTTTCGTACAGGCTTTTGCTGCTCCGATGATACTCAGGCAACCTGCAAGTATGTTTGGCATTGCTATCGCCCATTCAGTATTCAATATTTTATGTACAATTCTGCTTCTCCCTCTTTCTGATGTACTGGAGAAGCTGGCACTCCGTATCGTGCCTGAAGAAGCAAGTGGAACAAATGCGGAAACGCTACTGGATGATCGCCTGCTTATGACACCTCCGCTTGCGCTGGGACGCTGCCATGAACTCGTAGGCACCATGGCGGAAAAAGCATGGAACGCACTGTCTCTCAGCCTGCGCCAGCTTGATCATTTCGACGCCAATGAAGCGCAACTCATTCGGCAAATAGAGGATGAAACAGACCACTTCGAAGACGTAATAGGCACTTACCTGATAAAGTTAAGCTCAAAGCCTCTGAATCAGGCAGACAGCGAAGATAGCACCGCTCTTCTGAAATACATTGGTGATTTTGAGCGGATTGCAGACCATGCGGTTGACATTCTGAAGTCGGCAGAAGAAATGAAGGATAAGAACCTCCAATTTTCAAAACAGGCCATGGATGAGTTGGCCGTGCTACGGCGTGCCATAGATGAAATCATAGGTCTTGCTGTGGATGCATTCCGAAACAACGACATTGAAAAAGCAGCTTGTGTGGAACCATTGGAACAGGTAATTGATGCGCTGAAAGAGCAGATGCGCACAAGGCACATATTCCGAATGAAAAAAGAAACCTGTAGTGTTGAAGTCGGGTTTGTCTGGTCAGACTTGCTCACGAGCCTTGAGCGCGTTTCAGATCATTGCTCGAATATAGCCGGATGCATCATTGATATGCACGATCATCGTTTGACACTCCATGATACACTTAGAAAAGAAAAGACAGGATATGCAAACTATGATGTTAAATATGCGGCATATGCTGATAGATACACACTGTGATGATTTGGTCGCGCAATAAAGAGATGCGTTTATGAGGTGGAAAATGATTTATTGTATTGAAGATGATCCAGCAATCCGCAATCTTATGCTCTACGTACTGAAAGGAGCCGGATTGGATGCGACGGGCTTTGAGAGTGCAGAGTCGTTTTGGAATGCATGGTCGGAAACCAAGCCGCAAATGGTAATGATTGATATCATGCTGCCGGGAGAAGACGGCTTGTCTGTATTGAGGAAGCTCAGGACAGACATGGGCTCATTACAAGTTCCTGTCATCATTACCAGCGCAAAAGGAGAAGAATATGACAAGGTCCTCGGATTGGATCTCGGCGCTGATGACTATCTTGCAAAACCATTTGGAATGATGGAAATGGTATCCAGGGTTAAGGCAGTACTACGACGGACCGAAATACAGAAACCATTCGGGGTAATTAATAACGGCCTGCTCCAAATGGATCTGGACGATCATACTGTTTATGTTGAGGGAAACATCGTTCCTTTGACGTTGAAGGAATACGATTTGCTATATCTCTTTCTTACAAATCCTGGAAGAGCCTTTACGAGAGACAACCTTCTTTCAATCGTATGGAATGATGGTTTTATCGGCGAAACCCGGACTGTAGATGTACACATCGGAACACTTCGTTCAAAGCTCGGTGTTTGCGCTGGTTTAATCGAAACGGTTCGCGGAGTAGGGTACAGATTGGGAGGTAAAAAATGACTCGCAGGATATATAAAGCTATTTGCACCGTAGCTGTTGTCGTATTCATATGTTCTCTTGCGCTGATCATGGAGTTACAATATAACTACTTCTCATTGGTGCATCTGAATCAAATGAAAGAACTGGCAGGTGTTATTGCTCATGGCGTGGAGATAAACGGAAATAGATACTTCGATAATATTGACTTCGATGATTGCAGAATTACATGGATTCAGTCAGACGGAGAGGTTTTGTATGATAACGAAGCAAACGCCGATTATATGGATAATCATTTAGAGAGAGAAGAAGTACGGGAAGCTATGGCTACAGGTATTGGCGATAGTACACGATATTCCAGTACTCTTACTGAGAGGTACATTTATGTAGCTGTTTCTCTCGATGACGGAAGTGTAATCAGGATAGCGGATACACAGTATTCGGTTCTGACACTGTTGCTCAGTTCGATGCAGCCGATTCTAATTGTCCTTGTCATAGGTCTTGGACTCTCATTTTACCTTGCATGGAATCTGTCGAAACGAATCGTAAAGCCCCTAAATGAAATGAACCTTGATCATCCTGATGAAAAGCTTGTCTACGAGGAGCTGGCACCACTGGTAAAAAGGCTTAATGCCCAGCAACGGCAGATATCCATGCAACGCTCAGATCTGCAAAGAAAGCGGGATGAATTTGAGGCGGCTACCGGCCACATGAGTGAAGGAATCATCCTTTTAGATGAAACAGGTTCTATCCTAAGTATCAACACATCTGCACGAAAAATAATGGGTGCTACGCCCTACTGCGTAGGGAAGGATATCCTTTTGATCAACAACACCTATGACTTACAGGACATCCTGCAGCACGTCAGAAATGGTGAACATGTGGAAAAGCCTTTTTCTACCGATATGGGCAGCTATCAGATTAACGCAAGTCCCATATTTACCGAAGATAAAGTAACCGGGACTGTGTTACTCCTCTTTGATATTTCTGAAAAAGAGAAAGCAGAGAGAATGCGTCGAGAATTTACAGCTAATGTATCCCATGAGCTGAAAACGCCGTTGCATACGATATCCGGCTATGCGGAGTTGCTCACCAACAATGCGGTGAAGCCTGAGGATATACCGGCGTTTTCCCAACAAATACTGTCTGACTCACGCCGAATGTCTGCGCTGGTTGATGACATCATCCGCCTTTCTCATCTTGACGAAGGCGCAACTGATATGGAGTGGGAAAATGTTGATTTGATGCAGATTGCTTGTGAAGTTGTAGACAGCCTACAACCGTTCGCTTCGGAGTTAAGTGTTTCGCTAACGCTGACTGGAGAAAGCACACCAATGAACGGAATCAGACAATCTTTGAGTCTTATGATTCACAATCTCTGCGACAACGCCATTAAATACAACAAGAAAGGTGGAAGCGTTAATGTCAACATTGAACACAATGACAAAGAGGTATTATTGACTGTAAGCGACACGGGTATTGGTATTAAGCCAGAGTTTCAGGAACGCATTTTTGAAAGGTTCTACCGGGTGGATAAAAGCCGTTCACGGGCGATGGGAGGAACGGGATTAGGTTTGTCAATTGTTAAGCACATAGCGATACAGCACAACGCGCAGATTAATCTTAATTCCATACCCAATGAAGGAACCACAATAACAATCCGGTTTCCAAAAGAAACAATGTAATTCCGTGAACGATAATAGAGTCGGTTCAAAAATTTACACTCATTAGTGCGTCTCTTCTTCGTGGAAGAGACGCTTTTTTCATCCGGACACGCGATGAAACCCCTTTGAACTATCACACGTTGGGGGGAGGGTTCAAAGGGGTTCATCGTTTTATTGTATCAAATCTGCGAGAGAGATAGAAAACGCCGCTCAATCTGATCGCAACGCTATACAATTCCTCGCAAGCGGTAGACTCCCAGTAAAACGAGTGTTCCAAATATTTTATTCCACGTTCAAAATAGAAAAAATCCCAAGTCTTTTCACGCTGATTGTATTCCAACGCCCAACCTTCGCGCGGAGGATCGCCCGGAAGCGCGCACCAGCCTCGCACGCCCGCCTTGATCAGTCTTGTTTCCAATTCATCGAGGTTTCTGATCGCCGAATCTGACGAACGGCGAAAAAAACGGGTCATTCGATTCATGGCGGGACGAGGCTCGTCGAATCGTCGGGACGCTTTATGCAACCCGTCGACCAGAAGATAATAAAACATCGTGCATGCCATCGTTTCAGGATAACTGAGAAAGACGCATCCTCTTTCACCCCGTTCAAATATCCATAAACTCCAATAATCATTCATCTCGTTGTATTCCAGCGAGCGTCCGCCGTTTTGATCCAGCCCGGCGGCATTGTCCCCAAGAATCGAGTATGCGGTTCGTGGAACGCCCTTTTCGAGCAACAACGTTTTCAATTGTTCGACGTCGGCAACCAGACAAGGCGCGGCGGCGCCGGCGTTCATGAGCAACCAGTCTTTCAAATCCCGAATATGAATCTCATCCAAC
>Ga0310695_10014055_pt1 | contig 10887 bp, 8 predicted proteins | sample RumenRJG_04DNA_FD_203882 | JGI IMG/M metagenome (GOLD analysis project Ga0310695, IMG submission 203882) | Bovine rumen microbial communities from Lethbridge, Alberta, Canada - RJG_04 (v2) (version 2) | ecosystem: Host-associated > Mammals > Digestive system > Stomach > Rumen | place: Canada... | reverse complement strand
TTAAAAACAATCAAATTATTCTTTAATTTATTAAATTCAAAAAAAATTAAAGTAAAAATTTCAAGTGAAAATGAGCTCATTATCAGAGACTACATATCCAAAAATTAATTAACGGACAAACCCTATATAAAAGTTTTAATATATATTTAATTGACAACATTTTAGAGGGAAAAAATGTTCAATATTAAAGAAAAATTCAAATTTTTAGAAGATGGAATTGATTTCCCATTCTATAATGATATACCAAAGCTATCTACAATTGAATGGGCAATCTTAGTAATTGCTGTAGTTATTTTTATCATTCTTGCTTCCATAAAAGGAATTCCTAAGATTTATCATGCCCTCCTGTATTTCGTAGTAATGACAATACCTGCAATTTATATTTGTAAAGGAAATTATAGTTTATTTTTCAAAAAACCAAAACTTAGAGATTTCAAAACTATTATCCTATGTTTTATTCTATATTATATTTATTCAATAGGTATGGGCGTTATTTTACAATTTTCCGGATATCCTGTAGCCAATAATGCAAATAGTGCATTGAATTTAAATTTGATGTTTTTTGTGAGTCTTTTTATCCAATTAGTGGGCGAAGAATTCTTTAAGATATTCGTATTATTAATATTAATGTATATTGTTTACCGATTTACAAATAACCGTAGCTTGTCCATGTATACAGGCATAATTGGTACTTTAGTGGCATTTGGACTTATCCACAGTTCCGCTTATTCTGGAAGAATATTGCAAATATTGTTAATTCAAGGATTGGGAACAATATTTAATTTATATGCTTATATGAAGACTAAAAATTTTGTTGTAAGCTATATTCTTCATATATTAATTGATTTATCTACATTTTTACTTCAAACAACAAATCATATGTTAATTGGGGAGATTTAACTCCACAAAACATTTTTTTATAATTTTATAGGATAATTATAAAAGAACATAACTCTAATTTATCAAGCATGTTCTCCTAATTCAAATACAATTAAAAAAAAAAGGCATGAAAATAAATCCAAAATACTCGAAAATATGTGACAGAATTAAATAAGTATTGTCAAAATTATAACATTAAATTATATCAAAATTCAAATAAATAACAATAGTAAACAAAAAAAGTAAAATTAAAACTAAGGATGTATAAGTAGCCAATCCATAAAATCAATTTCGCCGAAACTTAATTCTTTTTTACCTTCAATCACATCCAAAAGTATTAAAACTATATCATCTATACCCAAATCACTAACATCCAATTCATAGACATTATTTTCATAGATATCTAAACTTTCAGAAGAACAAACACCTAATGCTTCTGCTTCCAAGTTTTCATGAATCTTGGATTCAGAATAATCTCTTAAAGCCAGCCTTTTTTCAAGAATTTCGGGTCTGCACCTTAATATAATTAATTTATCTGCACCCGAACATAAATGACTTAAATGACCTTCAACAATCAAGTTATCTGATTTTGAAATAATTCCTAAAAGAGTTTCATTTAATGCATCGACATCAATAATTTTATAACCTTTGTCATCATCAATACCTAAAACTAAATTGTTAGAAATAGCTAAATCATTGATTTTAACTAATTCCCAATTTAATTTTTGAGATAATACTTCACTAATTGTAGTTTTTCCTGTGCAAGGAGTACCACTGATAAAAATAATATTAGACATGATAATCTATTTTTTTAAGATAATTCTTAAAACATCTTCATCTTCAAGAACATGATCCGGTCCAACTTTCTGGCCGGGGAATTTAACAGATGTACCCCAAACTTTAGCATGGCGGAAGTTCTTAACAAATTCTCTGTGTAACTTTCCACATGCATCAATAACCGTGGACCCTTTCTTAATAACTAATGGATCTTCCATATCTGCTTTTTTACCTTGTGGTTTTAAATAAACCCTAACTAAATCCAAATTATCAAATATCAAATCTTTTAACTCATCAATATTAGTTTTTTTATCGGCAGAAATTGGAATAAAATCCGGGATATATTTTCTAAGTTCTTCTAAGTAATCATCATCAACCAAATCCACTTTATTCAATAGGATTAACATTGGAACATAAGACTTATTCCTATCCAAAACATCAATGAATTGGTCCATTGTCACATCATCCCTAAATAGAACATCTGCATTATGCATTCCATACTCATTAATAATAGATCTTATCGTTTTTTCATCCAAATGAGTCAAAGGACATGTTGATGAAACTTTAACCCCGCCAAGTTTCTTTCTGTTAACAGTTACATCAGGAGGGTGTTCATTTGGTCTAATACCAATATTTCTAAGTTCATTTAAAATAACATTTAAATGTTGTGGATTTAAAGTATCCAAAACTACTAAAATTAAATCTGCAGTTCTTGCTACAGATAATATCTCCTTACCTCTTCCTTTACCACTACTAGCTCCAGTAATAATTCCTGGAATATCAAAAACCTGTATTTTTGCATTTTTATGTTCCATGACTCCAGGAACAATATCCAAAGTAGTAAATTGATAAGCCCCAACTTTACTTTCAGCATTAGTAATTTCATTTAATAATGTAGATTTACCAACAGAAGGAAAACCAACCAGTACAACAGTCGCATCTCCAGTTTTTTTCATGTGAAATCCTTGACCTTTATGGCCAGAACTACTGCGTTGGAGAGATTCCTCTTTTAATCTTGAAAGTTTAGCTTTTAATTTCCCAATATGGTGTGAAGTAGCTTTATTATAAGGGGTTTTTTGAATTTCTTCTTCAATGTCTTTAATTTTATCTTCAATACCCATTAAATCACCATATTATACTAAAAATATAAAAAAAGAGATTGGAAATTTAATCCAATCTATCTAGTGTTGTTAGACGGAGATGCTCCACCAGCAACAGTATTATTAAAGTTTATTTTCCATAATGATACACCATTTTCCATGTGAACCATTTCATAAATATTTTGGTTTGCACCACCCAATAGATACAATTGAGTAAACATGGAATTAGATAACTTATTATCCATCAATATTGGAGTGTATTTATTTTTCTCACCCATTAAGAATAATGTGTAATTTGCATCTTTAACATCCCCAACGGATTCATTTTTAACTAAATACCCATCTTCAATAACAATCATGTGAGAGATATTTAATGGATTGTATGGAGTACCATTTAAAATAATTGCACTATTATTATATGTGTTTATTGCTTCAGTGTATGCCGTAGTTGAGTTGTTACCCGTTCCTCTTTGAATAACTGCATTTACAAGTAAACCGGAATTATTATATAAAGATAATTTACCAGTTGTTCCAGGCTCTACAGTTATTTGTTGGTTAGGAACATGATAATTATAGTTTTTGGAACTTTGATTTGTGAAGTTCCAATCACCAAAGTAACTCCACCAACCAGCTTTTTGAAGCATATCTGAACTTGCAACAAATGTTACTGGACGTGGATTTGCAGGGTGAGTACCATTTACAACTTCTTGAGCTTGTTCATTAGTTAAATGATATTTATTAACTAAAGTGTCTGAAGCATTTTTAGCAGTCATTGGCAATATTTCTTTAAGGATTTCAGTTGTTTTACCATAATCCCCTGTGACATTATATAAGTCCTGTTGAGGTTTTGTACCTGAAGAATCCAGCATTCTGAAAATACCTGCGGAATATTGCAAATCACTTGTAGTCATCGCTTGACCCAGCCAGAATGCACGATCTCCTGACTGAGAACCTCCATCGAATGTTACCTGTCTATCAGCAGCAATCTCAAAGAGGTAACCGAAGTCCCACCAAGATGTAATAACAGTATTATTTTCAGTATTTTGATTAATCCAAGTCATTGAATTCCACATTGCATCATTAGTACCTGGAACCACTTGATTTGCTGTAATATAAGCACCACAAACTGTAGGAGATACTAAAGCAAGAACTATGAGAGCAATTGCAATATATTTCTTAACAGGAATGCTTGTATTATCTGCAGATTTGTTTGGTTTTAAAACATGAATAGAAACTAATCCAATAGCCATGAAAGCAACTAATAATACTAAACCATATGTTAAATTAATTTGAGTTAATGGATAAGCTGCAAGAGCCGCACAAAGTATTACGATAACAGTTAACCAATTGTCATTGTTTAATTTATTTTTAATGTAATCCGTAGCAAAACCTATAAATATACCCGTCATTAATCCGAAAGGTAAAACAATCGTAGTAATAAATCTTGAACCTCTAGTTACAGCTAAAATAGTAATTAAAGTCCAAACTAAGAATAAACATGAATATAAAATAATTAAACGTTTATTTTGAGTAATTTCATCCGAAGTACTGCCAAGATTATCTAATTGACCAATTGATAATTTAAATTTATTTTGATCATCAATTTTCTGAGCGGCTGAAACCCTATTACCTTTACTAGGTTTTGATTTAATATCCTTAGGAGCATTAGATTTTCTAAGTTTAAATGCTCTTGAAACTAAAATATATAAAACAATTAAACCAGCAAACATTACAGATATTCCACCGAGACCGTTTACAACACCATTTGAATTAGCTAAAAATGCTGAACCCATACCTGCACCAAGTAAGTTTGGCATTTGCATCTCTGCAACAGAAATAAGTACGTTAGGGAATCCACCAACAACCCTAGCAGTGGATTGTAATGAAAGTAAATTAAGTAAACTACCAAATATTCCTATTACAGTGTCAACACCTCTGAAAATAGCAAGTCCTATAGCACCAATAACTAATAATAAAATAATTGATTGTAATTCTTTCTGATGAATAAACCATGAAAGCTTATTAGAATATTGGTCTTGATTATCCTCTCCAATGTTGAATATATAACATGCAATTAAATATACAACAGCAAATATACCCATCAAACCTACGTAAAAGATATAACCAGTCCATGACTGTGAGAACAATCCTATTGACACAATAGAAAGTACAGCATAAATTACTTTTAAAGCAAGATTATCCGTCCGTATACACTCAACAAAGAAGAATATGAAGAAAAGTGAAAATATGTAATAAAACATATCTGTATCGAAAAATCCTGGGAATGTGTGTGCAAAGTAATTTGGAGCTAAAACTATAATTAATGTAGCAGCAATAGCACCCCAATCATTAGTTAATCTCCTAGCAAATATGAAAGCCGGAATAACAGCTAACGATGCAACAAATGCACCAGTCCAAAATGCAACTTCCCGAATACCATGATGTCCGAAGAATTGGTTGACAATATCATGGATGAACGACGTCACATATACAATACCCAGCTCATAATTAATTACATTACCATCAGGAGCATATCTGTGCATATCCATCTGTGTACCATTATCATATTTTATATCTCCAACATAGCCATGATCTACATAATTCTCAGTTAACCTTAAGTTATAATATGAATCCATTTCACTAAAATAAGGAAGACCTGAAGAATCAACATAATCCCCTTTTATTTCATTAGGAAGAATGTTAAGATCGGCTGCAGGAGCCCTTAATGCAAAAACAACAGCTAAAAGAATCAATATGATGATTATAGATTTAGCTACTGTTATAGTTGTTTCTTTATTCATTAAAATCCTCTATTTCAGTTCGTTTTTAAAATCAATTGATTATAAGAGTAATTGAATAATATAACTAAATAAAGTTATATATTCTTAAATTATACACATTAAAGTGTAATAATACTAAATAACTCCCATAAAGGAGCTAATAATCAATAAAACTAAATTATTATTTAGTAATATATCATATTATACGATTTAATCCAAATAATGAACTTTAAACCGCATTTAGATAAAAATATGAACAATATTAAATATTGAAAATATTCCTATTAAAGCATATATATTATTTTTAACATTATTAAATATTTTGTATTTAACATCAATTAAATAAAAATTATGATAGCTTGAAAAAAAATAATTTTTCAAAATTATTTTTTAAGTTTATATTTTAGCTCATCCAATGCGCAGGTAAACCTGCATCTAGGAAAACCTTTACAGCCAACAAAATCACCATAACGTCCAGATCGTTTAATTAAATCTTTTCCACAATCAGGACATTTGCCAAGAACTTCAATTTGCTCAGTTTCAAGATGTTCCTTACCACAGTTGGAATCTAGGCAAGCATGTTTAGGAGGTTTACTGCCAAAAGAAATCATAGGCAAACCACATTTATCACATGTTTTCTTTAAGAAACGTGTACCTTTAGGAATAGAATAAGTATGATTACAATCAGGATAATTAGAACAACCTACAAAATAGCTTTTGTTTTTAGGTGAATACCTTTTAATAAGATTACCGCCACACTTACACTTACCAACAATATTGCTCTCCTGATAAGCTTCATAAAGTTTAGAACCAATTTCTTCGGTATTCTCATCAATGTCAACTAAAATTTCTTTAACATCTTTTTCACCCTCATCAATAACACTATCCCTAGTATTTATCTCTTTATTAATACCTTCAAGCTTATCTTCTAAATCCCTGGTTAACTCCTCACTAGTTAAATTTTTACAATAACTACTTAATGTATCGATAAGGTTTTTACCTAATTGATTAACAGAAATTTTATTTCCATCTATATATTTACGATCATATAATTTATCAATGATATCTGCACGAGTAGCTTTAGTACCAAGTTCTCTTTTCTCAAGTTCTTTAATTAAAGAAGCTTGATTATAACGGGCAGGAGGTTTAGTTTCTTTTTCATCAGAAATAAGCTCCTTTACACTCATAGCATCCCCTTCTTTAACTTCAGGGAATTTCTCATCATCGATTTTTCTAAATGGATAATGTTCCATCCAACCTTTATGAGTAACTCTTCTACGTCTGAAACGGAATTTCTCACCTTCAATATCTAAAGTAGTACTCATTGTTTCAAATTTAGCAGCTTCAAAGAATACTGAAATAAACCTATAAACAATTAAATCATAGATTTTCTGTTCATCCTTAGATAAACTAGACGGCAATATTCCCGTAGGGTGGATGGCCGGGTGAGCTTCATCATCCTTTTTACCATTATTAGGTTTTAATTTTGAAGGTAATTGTGAAATATGTTTCTTATATTCTTTATCTTGAGCTAATTGTTTAAAAATAGAAGCAAAACCCAAACTTTCAGGCAACTTTTGAGATGAAGTACGAGGATAAGAAGTATAACCAGAACTATAAAGATTTTGAGCAATAACTTGAGTTCTTTTAGGAGTAAAACCGAAAACATTATAAGCCTCAGATTGTAATCCGCCTAAATTAAATGGAACTGGAGGTTTAGTTTTTGAATTAGAAAGGTCTATACTATCAACAATAGCATCCTTATCTTCACATTTATTAAAAATTTCTTCAGCCCTTTCACGATCAAAAATATTTCCGTCAACATGTTTAATTTCAATATCTTCAAAATCAAGAATAGCCCTAATAACCCAATAAGGTTCCGGTACGAATTCTTCAATTTCTTTTTCACGGTCAACTAATATGGATAATGTAGGAGTTTGAACACGACCTACAGATAATTTTAAAAATCGTTTTTTAGATTTGCGCACTGCATTTGACAATGCAATAGAAATATTCATACCAAAATAATAATCCAAAATGTGGCGGGCAACACCATTATCCACCTGATGCATGTCTATATTAATTCTATTTTCATATGCTTCAACAATATCTTTTTTAGTCAAAGTAGAAAATTTCATACGAGAGGATTTGGATAAAGAATCTTCACCACAGGCATATTTTAAAGCATTATAACCAATCAAAGTCCCTTCAACATCATAATCGCATGCATGGACATAAGAATCAGCACCTTTACCAAATTTTTTGATAGCCCTAACATAATCCCTAGTATATCCACTAGTTTTTTTATTAACTTCATATGCCGGTGCCCAATGTAAATTAAATGAAATAGTACTTTTAGAAGTATTAGGAATTAAAGAATATAAATGACCAACACCTGATAAAACAGTTATATCCTTAGAATCTCTATTTAATGTCCAATATTTAATTTTTTTATTGTATAAATTTTTTTTAGCCTTTGAAGATAATGCCTTTGCTATTTTTTCAGCCGAACTAGGTTTCTCACAAATAATTACTTCATGCATTCTAACAAGTACTCCATATAATTTTTCTCAATATAAATAAAATATAGAATACATTATCATATATAAAAATTTCTATGAAAAATAATCACACTAAAAAATTATAAATCATCTTTATAGAATGAATAGAATTCTGCACAAAAGTCACAAATAGGAAATTTACCATTACGATAATATGCCAATTCAGAGTTATTCATGTCAAATTTTTTACCACATATAAAACAAGTTTCAATTTTTTCTTCAGACATATTATACCCTCTTAAAAAAAAGAAAAAATATAAATTAAAATATTTAATTTATATTATATTTTTGTAAAAGTAAGAGCTCTTCAGTAGATACTTTTCCACCTTGTTTGAATTTTTCAAATATTTCTTCAGCTCTTTCTTTTTCTTCACGATTTTTATTAGAACCGGATGAAGATTTTTTATCAGATCTTCTTTTTCTAGGTTTGTTAGAACCTAATTTTTTGTTAATGATATGAATATCACTTAATACAGCTTTAAATTCTTCATGTTTTGCAGAAGCATTATTACGTGCTTCAATGAATTTTTTATGTGCTTCGTCAGCCGCAGTTCTGATATCATCAGTTTTTCTAAAGTAAACTAACATTTCTTCATGAGCAGCTTGTGCTTGTTCAGAAAGTGCAATAACTTTTTCATGCTCTTCTTCAGATAATTTTCTTAATTCTTGAGCTTCTTCTTTAACTGATTCATCTTCTTGGATATCCATTAATTGTTTTCTTAAATCATTAGCATTTTTAACAAGCTGATTTTCTTTCTTAATATCTAAAACGCGTGTTTCGATAATCTTATCAATTTTTTTGATTTCATTTTCGATTTTTACTTTATCACGTTTACCAGAAGACCATTCAAGGTTTTTAATCTGATTATTAGCATCATTACGAGCTTTTTTAGCTGCTTCAACAGATTTATTGATTTCATTACGTTCGTTTCTGTATTCAATAGCTTTGTTTAAGTTTTCTTTTAATGATGCATTTAATTCATCACGGATTTTGCGTTGTTCTTTAGCTGTTTTATTGAATTCTTCTCTTTCTTCAGCAATTTTAGCTATTTCAGCTTCTTTTTCATCTTTTTGTTTTCTTACACCTTCCATAGTGTCAGCAAGAACAAATTCAGATTTTGGAAGATCGTTTTTAGGTTTTTCAGCTTCAGTTTTTTCTTCTTCTTGAGTTTCTTCAACTTCAGCTTCTTCTACTTCTTCAACTTCTTCAGCTTCAGCATCTTCAGCATCTTCAGTCTCTTCAGCATCTTCAGTCTCTTCTACTTCTTCAGTAGCTTCAACTTCAGCTTCTTCTACTTCTTCAGCATCTTCATTTTCAACAGCGTCGTTTTCAGTATCGTTAGTGGTTATTTGATTAAGAATTTCGTCTAAGACTTTTGTTAAGTCTTTTTCATCTACTATTATATCAGCTATTTCTTTTACAGAATCTTTAGCATTGAATGCGATTCCGCAACCAGCTGATTCAATCATGGAAATGTCATTTGCGCCATCTCCAACTGCAACTACTTCTTCTAAAGAAATACCTGCGTTTTCAATAAGGTCTTTTAAAACATCTAATTTAGAACCAGATACTAAAGGACCAGTCACTTCACCAGTTAATTTACCATCTTCGACTGTGAAACTATTGGTATATACTTTATCAATACCAAGTTTTTCTTTAATTTTCTCAGCCACTATATCAAAACTACCACTAATGATAGCTACATCAACATCTTCGTCTTTTAAACGTGCGATAGTTTCACTAGCACCATCCATTAAAGGAAGTTCATCTGCGACTTTTTCGATATCTTCGATAGAGATTCCTTCAAGAAGTTGGACTCTGTCTTTAATAGAAGTTTCAAAGTCTATTTCACCTTGCATAGCTTTTTCAGTAATTTCAGCTATTTCATCTTCAACATTTGCTAATTTTCCTATCTCATCTATTGCTTCACCATCAATAATAACATTATCTAAGTCAAATACTACAAGTTTAATCAATAATACCACCAAATTATATTAAATCTAGCTCACTTAATCTATCGTAAGCTCTTTCGACGCCTAATTTAGCGTCGCTTTTTGTTTTTGCCCCAGTACAAACAACTTTACCAGAACCAAACAATAATAGCACAACTTTAGGGTCAGATAATCTGTATACTAAACCAGGGAATTGTTCTGGTTCATATTCAGTATCCTCAAGTTCTAAAGCTACTGCTTCTAAATTTAATGTGGATTGCAAGTTTGCAGATGCCACAATATTTTGAATTTTAATTTCAAATTCATGAGGAATTTCTGTATCAACTTCCCTCATCAAATCTACAGTTTTTTTGATTGCTAATTTAGAATCATCTATAGATTTTGCCCCAGTACAAACAAGCTTACCAGAGCTGAAAATTAATGCTGCTGTTTTCGGATCTTTAAGTTTGAAAACTAATCCTGGAAACTGTTCACGATTAAAATTAACCCCTTCTAAAGCTCGAGACACATCAGTCAAGACAATATCTTTCCCAATGCTTGCGGAAGCTACAATGTTTTCTATTTTAATGTCAACATCGGTCAAATTTAAACCTCCAATTAAGTTTTTAAAAGTAGTAAGTAAAAATTAAGAAAACAAAAATTAAATTTTTACTAATAAAATATTTTATTTAAATAGTATATAAACTTATGTTTATTTAAATATACACAACCAGTACTATCAAGTTAAGAAATTTTTTCTGATTTTTAATTTTAATTTTTATTTTTCCTTTTTTTATTTTGTTAATTTTTCTTTATTTTACTTATACCTATGTGTTATTATTTTAATTTTATTTTATT
>Ga0310695_10014053_pt1 | contig 10888 bp, 6 predicted proteins | sample RumenRJG_04DNA_FD_203882 | JGI IMG/M metagenome (GOLD analysis project Ga0310695, IMG submission 203882) | Bovine rumen microbial communities from Lethbridge, Alberta, Canada - RJG_04 (v2) (version 2) | ecosystem: Host-associated > Mammals > Digestive system > Stomach > Rumen | place: Canada... | reverse complement strand
TCGAGGACGGCGACATGCCGGTGATAGGCATCGACGAGGTGGACGAGACCATTTCGCTGCCCGCCGTCAGGTTCACCGCACCCTTCAACCCCTCTGGCGAGAACGTGTTCAGCGGCTACGCCCACGTGCCGATGAAGACCTTCAAGAAGAAGATCGACGACCTGGCCGCCGAGGTGAGCGAGGCTCTCTCTGGCCTGCCCGACGTACAGGAGGTCATTGAGGACGCCAACGAGGCTATCGCTGATGCCAATGCCGCCGCAGAAGCCGCCAACAATACCAATGCGGCGGTGCAGCAGGCCGAGCAACAGAGAGTGCAGGCCGAGCAGCAGCGCGAGCAGACCTTTGCCACGATGCAGTCTGAAAACGCCACCGCCGTGGAAGTGGCTCAGGAAACAGCCTACCATCCGTCGTATGCCGATGCCGAAGGTTGGATTTACGAGTACAACCTGCGTACTCATGCCTACGACAAGACGGAGAAGAACATGCGAGGCAGGAACTTCACCGTCGATAAGGTGTTCTCGTCGGTAGCGGAGATGATGGCCTACGACGGCGACAAACTCGTGGAGGGCTACTTCTTTATGGTGAATACCGGCAGCACGGAGGACGAGGACACGGCCAAGCTCTATATCGTACAGACGGTGAACGGTCAGCTCACGCCCGTGTTCCTCGTGGACATGAGCGGAGCCCGTGGCTTTACGGGTCACACCCCGCAGTTCTCCATCGGTACGGTCACAACAGGCGAACCCGACTCCGAGGCCGCCGCCTCTGTCAGCAGTGACGGCACCGACGAGCAGGGGAATCCGAAATACAAGCTGAACCTTGTTATTCCCAAGGGAGACACTTTCACATGGAGCGACCTGACCGAAGAGAACATTGCTGAGCTGCAGCGCCCTGCAAGGGAGATGGCCGACATCATCAAGCAGCACCCGCCTATCGTTGGTGACAACCTGAACTGGTGGACCTACGACATCGACGCTGCCGAATACAGGGACACAGGCAAGCGGGCGCAGCAGGGCGTGATGTTCATCGACTTCGACTACGACTATGAGTCGGGCGACCTGCTCTTCACCTATGAGGAGGTGGACAACGACGCACTCGTGCCCGACATGTTCAGCTTCGCCGACGGCGACCTGATTATCAATCCGAATGTATCAATCAACACCAACGCAAACGTATGATATATCCAGGAACAGACCTTAAATTCAAGGTGACGGCCACCATCCCCGATTTCTCCTTTGCGGGAAATCCATTTATGATTATCGTCAAGAACTCGTTCGGACGGGTCAGATACCGCATCGGCAAGTCTGACTGTCTCTTCGACTCCGAGGGCAACTGCTACTTCCCGATGAAGTGCGTGGCAGAGGGGTGCTATACCGCCTTCTTTACAGGGGCGGTGGATGATGCCGACTTCAGCGGCCTGCAACAGCGCATTACCGACGAGCAGCACCTCTGCGACGTAGGTCGCCGGCACTGCCGTGACAGCCGCTGTCAGAGCGACCACCAGGTAAGCTACGAGAGGTGCTACACACGGAACGTGGAGGGTAAGGTGTATCTGGCCGACAAGGACGGCAACCTGATAACCACCTCCGACGACCAGGCTATAGAGCTGTCTGCCGCCAGCGGGCAGAATGCTTCAGGCGACAACTCCAGATGCAAGCTCAATATGACGGGCGACGAGTTCAAACAGCTCATCGAAGGACACGACCCCAACGGTGAGGTGAACACCATCCCAGAGCTGATGGACGCTATGAAAGGCATTGCCGAAGACACTACCGTGCGCGACGAAATCGACGGTACGCTGACCGAGGACGACCTGGAGAACATCTTCTTTGAGCCTGTTGTGACCGACATCCGTGTCGAGGTTGCTGAGTACGTCACACTGACAGCCACAACCAAAAACATCTCACCGACGGAGGCCGTCACTTGGAGACTCTCCTTCGATACCACACAGATGGATATCAGCGGGAAAGGTGCCGTGCTTACGCTCGATGCCGTGCAGCAGGCGGCCTTCACTGCAGCCACTACGGTCACTGCATGCTTGATATGTTCTGACTACAAGAGCGACGTATTCACCATCAAAGGATAAGGCTATGACAAGAAAACCTAAGACAGAGAAACAGGAACAGCGCGACTATATGGGTGAGGCCGTAGGTTATCTGCTCTACATGCAGCGCATCGACGAGGAGGATGCCGCCGCCGTGCGCAAGATGCAGGCGGAGGAGGACATCGACGGCATCATTGCCGAACTCGACGTCGTGTCGGCCTACGTCAACCAGCTCAGGCGCGGCCTTCGCAAACTCAAGGAATGATGCAAAACATCAGTATAGTTCACTTTTTTATTAACCACTTAAAGTTTAAAGATTATGTCTAAGAAAACTTTAGCTGTTTCAGAGCTCAAACTGAAAAAACTGGCCGTGCTGTCAAAGGCGTACACCGACCAGGAAGTAGCAGCCAACGAGGTGAAGCTCTTCACAAAGACTACCGCGCAGGATGACTACGCCAAGACCTACATCCTCGCCAAGGGTCACGACACGGCTATCATCACCGATCCGTCGTCACCCGATTACGGCACCGTTCCAGCAGCCAACCTCATCGGCTACATCAACATTCCCAAGGACTTTCTCGTAAAGTCGGGTAAGGTGATTACCGTAGAGGCAGGCCAGACGGGTAGCCAGTGGGAAGGCAAGTACGTGGTAGTGGCCGAGGACGGCGTAGTGCTGCCCGTAGCCAACCAGTACGAGGCGCCAGGCAACATCAGTGCCGCTGGCAAGTACCTCGACTTCGTGGTGAATACCAAGGCCGACGGCGACGGCTCCGCTGAGACCGACACCCACATGATTGTGGCTGTCAACGACCTCGTGGATGTCTATAGCGGCGGTAACGGTATCAACATCAACGACCGCTTGGTGTCTATCGACTTGACTGCCAACGGTGGTCTCGAACTGACAGGTGCCACCGACGGAGAGAAGACGCTCGGTATCAAGATTTACTCTACAGGCGGCTTGCAGACTGATGCCAACGGCCTCTCCGTCAAGGTCAAGACTGATGGCGGCTTGCAGACCGATGCCAACGGTACGAGTATCAAGCTCGACCAGACCGTTCAGGGTCACAACGAGCTGAAGCTCACTTCCAACGGTCTGAAGTTCGACCAGGAACTGCTTGTCGATGCAGAACTCGGATCGTGGTTCGGTTACGCAGCCAACTCTGAGATGGTGACAACCACACTGCCCGCAGTGAGCAGCGACAGCATCACCGACGACGAGTAAGCGCCAAGGGACTCTGTGAAACCTGGGGCGGGTGCCACTCGCGAGGATCCCGCCCCTCATTCTTTTGCAGAGCAGACAATCCAATCAGAAACAAGTAATTCACACAGAGACTATGGCAAAGAAACCGCTCTCAGCATCGGAGCTGAAACTGAAGAAGATGGCAACGCTGGCGATGGCTACCTTTGCCACCAAGCAAGAGACCGCCGACCTCGAACAGCGCCTGCAGATGCAGGTGGAGGGGCTGCCTTACGTCGGCTTCGACTACGACTTCGACAATGGCGACCTGATTATCGACTATATAGAGGGAACGCATATCATTGAGGACAACTTCAACTTCGACGACGGCGACATCATCATTACGACAACACCAACGTAACTTTTAAACAAGCAGAAGAATATGGCAACAAAGACGTACACCATCGGTATCACCACGGCAGGCTCCTACGACCCAACAGTGACCTACAAGAAACTGGCACGGGTATATGACCCCGTGACAGACTGCTCCTATCTGTCGCGCGTCGCAGGAAACGTGGGACACCCCGTGACCGACGAGACCTACTGGCAGAAAGACAAGAGCGACCTGCGTCCCACCATTGTGGAACACTCGTCGAACACAGTCAGCATCAATCCCTATGTGATGAACGTGTGGCCGACGGCTCACACCAGCCTGACCGTCACCCTGCTGACAGGCATGAACGGTAAGGAGAATGAGTATAAAATGGAATTTGTCGTCAGTGGCGACAACTTTAGTCTGACCTTCAACGGACAGACGGTGAGGTGGGTTGAAGAACCTGACTGGAACAACGGCTGGACCTATCAGGTGTCGATACTCAACGGACTGGCAGTTGCAGCGGGATGGGAGGCCGCACAGTCATGAGCAGCTTCCGCAGAAGGCTGATGCTGGCAGTAGCCACTCTGGCAGGCTATCTGGCCGACTGGTTCCGCAGCGACGGCTGGTTTCGCAGCGAACCTTGGTGATTAACTAACATCTTTTAAATATCAGAAGAAATGGCAAAGAAAATTACGATTCAGGGAACTAATCTCCTGACAAGCAAGAACGACCCCTGGGGTGGCGTGAACAACACGAGCAGTCCAATCACCGTTTACGACACCGTGGTGCCGCCGGGAGCAGAGTGGGGCATGAACAAGGAAGAAGTGGAGCGGTTCCTGCGTGAACAGCACATCAGCGGCGCCGCACAGACAGCAATCGACGGCAAGGTGGGCGGTGTCATCGTGAACAACCACGAGGTGCCAAAGGATGCCAACAACAAGGTGAGCATCACTGTGCCGACGGTCAGCGACGATGTGGCAGACCCGACCAACCCCGCAGCCGCACAGGCAGGAGCAGTGGCCGCCGAACTGAATGCCATGCGTAGCCAGCCTTTCGGCGACGTGCGCCTTGGCGACACATCGCCCGACGGCTCTACGGTGGCACTGGAGTTCTATTCGCAGGACGATAATGAAAACCCATTCGCGTCTGTTGACATTCCCGCCGCACAGGAAATCGGTGAGGTGATTATCCCGAAGATTACGACTGAGCTGGTGACACCGGCACGAGTGAAGCTCGGCGACAGTGTGATGATGCGATGGCAATACGACTGCATTCGTCGTGCCGACGGTGCCAGCGAACGTTATGCTGCCGGCGTGGCTCAGACGGTTGTCATCACGGCCAAGATCGGTCAGACGGTGATTTATACGGAGACTCGCGCACAGGTGGCGCCGGCAGATACCGCCTATCTGGTGCAGCTCGGCCCTGACATCGTAAATCAGGCAGGAACGGTCAGTATCAGCGTGGTGGCCACCGCTATGATCGACGAGGAGGAGAAGACCTCGCGCGGAACGAAGAGCGTCACCGTTATCACCATGAACCTCGACACGACCTTCGACCCCGCCTCTCAGTTGGCTATCTCCAACGGTTATACGAACAGTTACGGACAGATTGCCATACCATATACATATACCGTGCCTGCGGGGACAACCCTGAAGGTGTGGGTGGACGGCGTGCTCGACGCGACGAGTACCATCAGCGGTACAGGGCGTAACTATATCTATCTGACCGCTGCCAATCTGTCGGCAGGCCGTCATAACGTACAGATGATAGCCGACAGCTCAGGTTTGCTCAGCAATGCCGTCAGCGTTGATCTCTTGAAGGCAGGCGGCAGCGGAGACTATCTCGGTATGCGCCTGAAGGCGGCTGTGGAAAGCATGTCCGATATGCCGCTGCCATACAACTACGGCGTATCGTCGGAGGTTCAGTTGCCAATGGCCGTCGGCCAGTTTGAGGAGTTGTCTATTGACATCGGTGCATGGAATGCGGGGTCGCTTACGACACCTGTCATAGTTGCCGTTGACGGCAGTGCCACGCAGACGATTGCCGCTGGCCGTTCGATGCAGACCGTCAAGCAGCGCTTCGATGCGGCTGGGGCACACGTCATGACCATCTCCGTTGGCAGTGCGTCTGGTGCCGCAGCCATTCGCAGCTTTGCCGTAGAGGTGGCTTCCGCTGCGGGCGTGACAGAGGTAGAGACGCCAGGCTTCCGTGCCAAACTAACGGCTGCGGGACGCTCCAACAGTGAGTCTGACCCTGCCGTATGGGAATATACACCAGAGGGAGCAGAACGCCCGACCGCCCAGACTGAGTTTATCGGGGTGGACTGGAATACGAACGGGTGGAATCGTGGCAGCGACGGCGTGGATGCACTGCTGCTCACCAACGGTGCCAAGGCTGTGGTTAATATACAGCCGTTCGTACAGGACGTTCAGGACGGTGACTATTCCATCCAGACGCGCGGTATGTCGCTGGAGATGGAGATGATGATTTCACAGGTGATGGAGCGCGGCGCCACCATTCTGTCCTGCCTGTGTGACAACGACGGGGAGGGCTATCCGATGGGTGTGAAGGTGACAACCGACGAGGCGGGACTCTTCTTCGGAGGTGTGGAGCGCATCAAGACCGCAGAGGACGAGACCGACGAGCACGGCGACCCGATACCAGACCCGGAAGAACCTGACGGCATTAAGAAGATCGTCATCGAGCGTCCTCACGGCGTGGCTATGAACATTGCCGTTGATCGTTGGGTGCGCGTTTCGTTTGTCGTACAGCCTATCAGTGACGGCTACGGGCTGGCCATGCTGTTCATCAACGGCGTGCTCAGTCGTGCCAACAGCTATACAAACTCGTTGCGCCAGACAACGCCTGAGTCGCTGACGTTCGACTCCGACAAGGCCAACATCCGCATTCGCAGCATCTATTACTATAGATTCCCGATGATTGCCGACGAGTCGCTGGCCAACTGGATCATCTCTCGTCCGACGGCACTCGGAATCATGGCTGCCCACAACGACAATGCGGTGGGAGATGCAAGCAGTACGACTGACACCGACGGAAACATCGCAGTCAGCCGTGACGCCCTGCTCCAGCGCGGTCGCGGCGTGCTGACCATTATCCGATCAGAGGATGCAGGCTATGGATTGTACGACCTTTTCCTCGGACCGAACTCAACTGACAAGAAATGGAACTTCAAGGCCGACCTTGTAAGATGGGAACCACCGTTGGACGCTCAGGGTAATCCTATAGGCGAGGGCTTCGAGGCACGTAACGTCCGTATTCGTATTCAGGGCACATCATCTGTGAAATACCCATATAAGAATATCCGCATCTACCTCACTACTCAGCAGGGTGATGTGGCTCGCGTGCTTATTATCGGTGGACAGGACGTTACCGCTACGGCAAAAGGCTATGCCCTGCGCGGCAGCGGCAACAGCATCGTGCAGTCGGTGCTCTGCGCAAAGACCGACTTTGTGGACTCTTCACTGACAATGAATACGGGAGGTGCGCATCTCTTCAACAATACGATGCACTCGCTTGGTCTCGATACTCCGCCGCAGGCTTACGATGCTCGTGTGCGTCAGGCCATCGACGGTATTCCTTGCGATATCTTCGCAGGTACGTCGGAGCAAGGTGCTCTGACCTATTGCGGCCAGTTCGTGTTGAACAACGAGAAATCAAAGTCTGGCGGTATCTTCGGTATGGAGGGTGTAGATGGCTTTAGTGGCGACCAGGTGCTTAACCCGATGTCTATCGCACTGGAGGCATTGAACAACCAGTCGCCGATGACTCTCTTCCAGCCCGCAGGCCCTGCAGGCAGCACTGCCTTACAAAACCAGCTGGCTGCTGCCTTTGACGATGGCTTTGAGTTCAACTACCCGGAGGATGCCAAGTGGGCAAATGTCAATGAGGGTCAATGGGACGATGAGAAAGGTAAATGGGCCGTAAAGCCTGTGAATGCCGTCATCGAGGATGCTGCAGGCAATGAGTGGACTGGCGCACGCGGTGCCATTGAGCGCCTGATGGGATGGATATACGACTGCGTACCTTCAGACATGCGCACTAATCCTGATTACGGAACACGTAACGGCTGGAGCGATGCGTCGAAGGCCAAGTGGGTGAGCCAGAAGTTCAAGGACGAGATATCCCAATACTTCAATCTGAACCATCTGCTGACATATTACCTGTTCACTGACTACTGGGCTTCAGTCGATCAGCGTGCCAAGAACATCCTCTGGCGCACATGGGACGGTCTGAAATGGTGGGCTACCTATTATGACGGCGACACTGCCATGTCTATCCGTAACGATGCCTTCATGGTTTACCTGTATAGTGTTACCCGTGATACCTACGACTCGGAGCGCAACAAATATGCTTTTGAGGGACACAACTCGTGGCTGTGGTGTCTGGTATTGGCCAACTTCGAGGCCGAGCTCAAGCAGTGCGCTGCAAGTCTTCGCGGCATACTGCAGACACAGGTGATGCTCGACGAGTTCAACGGCGTGATGATGGGTAACTGGAGTGCCCGCCAGTACAACAAGTCTGGCAAGCTGAAGTATATCGACACGATGAGCCGTATGAACTACGTCTATACCCTGACAGGTAATCGCGAGATGCACCGCACGCAGTTCCTGACCGACCGTGCCCGTCTGCTTGACGCACGCTACGGATCAGGTGAATACGACGGCGACGTGATGACGTTTACCGTTGTACGCAATGCTTCGGACACCGTATCGTCGCTCACGCTGAAGAGTGCCGACCTCTATTACTTCGGCTATAAGCTCAACGGCATCTGGCTGCAAGGTCCGTCAAAGGCCGACGTGGGTGAGAGTCTGACCATGCAATTCACGCAGAAGCTGGCCACCAACGACCCGCTGATGCTTGGAGGTGCATCGTGTATCAGCGAACTTGACTTGACGAACATGCGCAACCAACTGAACGGAGCCGTCGGTTTGTCGCTCTGCACACGTCTGTCGAAACTTGTCATGCCAGCCACTTATGGTACGGTCAATGCGCCGCTGACGCTCGGCAATATCTCCAAGTTGGAATATGTCGATATCACAGGCCAGACCGCCGTACATACAGGCACAGTCGGCATCTTCGATCTGTCGAAGCATACCCGTCTGAAAACGCTGCTGGCAGGCGGCACCAGCCTGACCACTGTCAGACTGCCGGAGGGCAGTCCGCTTGAGATGCTTGTCATGCCCGCTTCGCTCACCACGCTGACGCTGCGCTATCTGCCGAAGCTCACGCCTGGCGGACTGACGCTTTCTGGCACGGACAACATTACGGCTCTGAACTTTGCGGAGTGCCCGCTGCTGTCGTGGAGGGACTTGCTGGAACAGTGTCCGAACATCGACCATGTGCGCATCGAGGGTATGTCGGGCCGCATCATGTCGTCGGCCATCCGTCCGTTTATGAACGGTTATCACGGACTGACACCGACAGGCGCGGAGCAGACCTATCCTGCACTCATCGGTAAAGTGCAGCTTATCGACGTGGTGGACGACTTTGCCGAGATGCAGACGTTCTTCGCACAGTGCGGACTGGAGGTGCTGGAGGCACAATATACCGACTATGTTTTCGACGACCTGGAGTCAGACCCCGCAAACATCACTAACGAGGACAACCAAACGGGCTACGCCTATCGCGAGCAGGATGCTGTCTATGACATCGACAAGCCTAACGACTATACAGCGTCAGGACACGTGAAACTGATCCACGACCACTGTGTGCCGGTTACGGCATACGTGAATCCTGATACCCACAAGATGCACGTGGAGCCGCTGTCGAAGTCGAACTACTCAAAGTTGGCCGACGGTATCACGGCCAGCGACATCACGGGGTCGAACATCATGCTGAATCGCGACGTGTTCCTGTATGTGCCACATTATTTCTATAAGGGCGTGAATGACTACAAGAATGCGAAGAAGCATTTCCTGCCGTCATTCCGTACAACAGCTCCTGACAGTACGGCAACACGCTCCGACCGTCTGCTGCTGTCGAGCCTGACGTCATACGCCAACAAGGTGCCTCTCACCAGCCGCTGTACCGTCGGTCAGCAGATGGGCGAGCTGTATAACGTACCTGACTACACGACGTTCCGTGTCGATGTGGAAGGGGCGGCTCAGGTGCGGTTCCCAGGCTACAACGATGCCGACGGCATCATCTGCCATGCCTTTACGGATGTTGACGGCAAGGTGATGGCCTGCGCTACGCTGACAATGATATCGCAGAACGGCAATCCTGCCGACTTTGACAACACCATCGGCGACTATGATTTCCGTGCCGTTCCGGCTGGCGCGAAATACCTGTATTTTGCCGTGCTTACCTCCGTGGCTACACTTTATGCCGGGGGCGGCGAGGTGCCGCAGGGCGCTATGGGAGCCGTGATGGACGGCAATACACTGACAGGCTATAATGCCGTGTTGCTGACTGACAGCGAAGAGATAGAGGCTATCGAGCCAGACTGGGTGGAGCATCTCTCAGAGCTTGTCGGTGTCTATCAAGGTTACGCACCTGGTATCACGACGGGCGGAACGCCCACCAGCGGACTGCGTTCTATCAGCGGAAAGACAGTATCGCGAGGCAACGGAACAAGCACGATCACGCAGTGGACATACGACAATACGACCTATCACGTTACCGACCTGCCTGGCGGAGCCGTCAACGGCACGGCACAGGACTTCTTTAACCTGGCCGACGTGCGCACGAAGCTGTCTGGCGTCGTCAACGGTGAGTTCTCGACTGTGCCATACGAGACCAGTAAGGACCTTGCCAACCTGATGATGGCATGGTTTGGTACCCGTGACATCGAGACCGTCGTAGGCCGTGGAAGTTCTGCAGGCGAGACGACTGGTGTAACCAACCAGTTTGCTTTTGGTGAGTCAAACTATGCAGGCGAGAACCAACACAACAGGATGTGGGGTATTGAATGCTGGACGGCATCTACCTATGAGTGGATGGACAAGGGCTGCCTGAATGCACCTTCGTTTGCAAGGTTCTTCCGTAATCACCGTGTTGAGCTGTCGTCGTGGGCGGTTGACTATTTCTACAACATCGTCCAGCAGGACGGCAGAGAGCGTCGCGTAAAAGCCGCTACGGCAAACCAGGCGTCAAATGTCGCCCGTGTCCGTTTCGGTCGGTTCTGCGATATTGTTGCCAGTGCATATGCAGGAGACAGTGTATATGCTACATGCTATGCAGCCTATCAGAGTTCAAACAATGGTAAAGGCCGTGTGCTCGGTCGCTCGTACAGCAGTGCGGTTGCGAATGCGGGTGTCGTGTACGTCAA
>Ga0310695_10014052_pt1 | contig 10888 bp, 6 predicted proteins | sample RumenRJG_04DNA_FD_203882 | JGI IMG/M metagenome (GOLD analysis project Ga0310695, IMG submission 203882) | Bovine rumen microbial communities from Lethbridge, Alberta, Canada - RJG_04 (v2) (version 2) | ecosystem: Host-associated > Mammals > Digestive system > Stomach > Rumen | place: Canada... | reverse complement strand
GCCGCTCATCCTTGAGCCGCCGGTACACGTTCACCATGGCAAGCTTGATGACGTCTGCCGCCGTCCCCTGTACGGGCATGTTCAGCGCCACGCGCTCCCCGAAGGAGCGGACGTTGAAGTTTGAGCTCTTGAGCTCCGGCAGATAGCGGCGGCGGTGGAACAGGGTCTCGACATAGCCGTCCTTCTTTGCCTGCTCCTTGACGGCGTCCATGTAATCGCGCACACCGTGATATTTGCTGAGATAGGCGTCCATGTAGGCCTTGGCCTCATTGGGATACACGCCGATATCCTGTGCCAGCGAGAAGGCGGAAATGCCGTAGACGATACCGAAGTTGACCGCCTTGGCCCGGCTGCGAAGCGTGGGCGTGACCTCCTCAATGGGAACGCCGAAAACCTTGGAGGCTGTGACGGTGTGGAAATCCTCACCGCTCAAAAAAGCCTCCCGCATGGCCTCATCGCCGGAGATGTGGGCCAGCAGGCGCAGCTCGATCTGGCTGTAGTCGGCGTCCACCAGCACCATGTCCGGCCCCGCGACAAACATCCTGCGGATCTGCGCGCCCAGCTTTTTGCGCACCGGGATATTCTGAAGGTTCGGCTCCGTGGAGGAAAGGCGTCCGGTGGCCGTGACCGTCATCTGAAAGCTCGAGCGGATGCGCCCGTCCTCGTCGATGACCTTCAAAAGTCCGTCGGCATAGGTGGATTTGAGCTTGGTGAGGGTACGGTATTCCAGCACCTCATCCACGATGGGATGCTTGCCCCGCAGCTTTTCCATCACGTCCGCGTTGGTGCTCCAGCCGGTTTTGGTCTTCTTGCCCGAGGGAAGCATCAGTTCCTCAAACAAGACCTCGCCAAGCTGCTTCGGGGAGTTGATGTTAAATTGGCGTCCCGCGTGCTGCCAGATGCTGTCCTGCAGACGCGCGATGTCGCCGTTCAAACTCTCGCCGAACTCGTAGAGCGCGGCGCGATCCACATAGAAGCCCGCCTGCTCCATATCGGACAGGACTTCGCACAAGGGCAGCTCAATTTCCGTATAGAGCTTTTCCATATCGAGTTCCCTGAGCTTCTCATTCAGTACGGGATAGAGCCTCCAGATCGCCTCGCTCCCGGTATATTCCTGCCCCAGCCAGCGGGCCGATACGCGGCTCAGGGGATAATCCCCCTCGTTTGCGTCCAGCAGATAGGCCGCGAGCGCGGTGTCGAAAACAAAGCCGTCCCGGCTCAGGCCCTCTCGCCAGAGTACGTTCATCAGTTCCTTGACGTGGTGGCCGAGCTTTTTCCGTTTCGGCTCGAATACCGTTTTCAGCAGTGCGTCATAGCCCTCGCCGCAGCTATTCCAGGCAGCGGTATAAACCGTCTTGCCGTCGCAGAGTTCTATGGTGTTGAGATTGTCTCCGAAGTCTACGGCAAGACACTCCGCCGACTCCAGCGCATTCATCAAAGCCGCAAGCGCGGCCTCATCCTCGATCTGAACATGGGGCAGGCTCTCGCCCTGCCCCTGCGCGGGGGCGTCTGTGTCTTCCTGAATGCCCCACTTCTCGATAAACTTCTGAAAGCCCAGGCGTTTAAAGAGCGGGTAAAGAGCCGCGGTATAGTTCCGATCCCAGCGGTTTTCCTCCGGGTCAAAGTCCATGGGGACCTCTTTCAAAATGGTGGCCAGCCAGTAGGACATGCGGGCGCTCTGCTCTCCGGCAGCAAGCTTTTTGCGCACACCCTCCTTCACATCGAGGGCTGCGAGATCGGCATAGATATTCTCGATCGTGCCGTATTTTCTGACAAGCTCCATCGCCGTCTTCTCGCCCACGCCGGGAACGCCCGGGATATTGTCGGAGCTGTCGCCCATCAGGGCTTTGAGATCCACCATCAGGGGCGGCTCGAAGCCGTATTCCTCACGGAAGACCTCCGGTGTATAGTTGATGGTCTCGGTCGCACCCATGCGGGTCTTGACGTTGCAGACCGTCGTGGTATCGGTAATGAGCTGTAAGCTGTCCTTATCGCCGGTGACGACCACACAGTCCCAGCCCTTTTCGGCGCATTTGACGGAGACGGTACCGAGGATATCGTCCGCCTCGTAGCCGGAAAGCTCATAGCGGCGGATGCCCATGGCGTCCAGCGTCTCCTTCAAAAGCGGCATCTGCTGTTGAAGCTCCTCCGGCATACCCTTGCGCTGAGCCTTGTAGCCGTCATAGGCCTTATGGCGAAAGGTGGGCTCACGCCGGTCAAAGCTCACGCAGAGTGCGTCCGGCTTCTGTTCGTCCAGCATGCGCTGCAGGATATTCAGAAAGCCGAAAATCGCGTTGGTCGGCGTGCCGTCCGGGGCATTGAGCGTCCGCACACCGTAGAAGGCGCGGTTGACAATGCTGTTTCCGTCCAGGATCATAAGTTTCATCGGGTGTTCCCTTCCTTTTACGTTTCGCCGCGCAGGCGGATGATCTCATCGCGCAGTTGTGCCGCGATCTCGTACTCGAGCATCTTGGCCGCTTTTTTCATCTGCGTCTCAAGGGACGCGATCAGCTCCTTGCGCTCACGCTCCGTCATCTTGACGCCGTTGGCCTTGAGCTTGGGCGCGGCGTCCGTGGAAATCTCCAGCAGCTCGCGCACACTCTTGACGATGGTCTTCGGGACGATGCCGTTTGCCTCGTTATAGGCCTTCTGCTTGGCGCGGCGGCGCTCCGTCTCGGTGATGCAGGCGCGCATGGAGGGCGTGATGGTATCGGCGTACATGATGACGAAGCTGTCCGCGTTGCGCGCCGCGCGGCCGACCGTCTGGATCAGGCTTGTCTCGCTTCTCAAAAAGCCCTCTTTATCGGCGTCCAGGATGGCGACAAGCCCCACTTCCGGGATATCCAGGCCTTCTCGCAGGAGGTTGATCCCCACCAGGACGTCAAATTCGCCCAGGCGGAGATCGCGGATGATCTCCATGCGCTCTATGGTGCTGATGTCATGGTGCATGTATCGGCAGCGGATGCCCGCGCCGGTGAGATACGCGGAGAGATCCTCCGCCATTTTTTTGGTCAGCGTGGTGACGAGGGTGCGCTGCCCCATGTTGATCTTGGTATTGATCTCCCCGATCAGATCGTCGATCTGCCCTTCCACGGGGCGGACGAAAATCTCCGGATCCAGGAGTCCCGTGGGGCGGATGATCTGCTCGGCGATCTGTCCGGCGCGCTCCCGCTCGTATTCTCCCGGCGTGGCCGAGACATAGACGCGCTGATGGATGCGCTCGGTAAACTCGTCGAACTTCAGCGGGCGGTTGTCGAACGCGGAGGGGAGACGAAAGCCGAAGTCCACCAGGGATTCCTTCCGCGCCCGGTCGCCCCGATACATGGCCCGCACCTGGGGCAGGGTCACATGGCTTTCATCCACAAAGAGCAGGAAGTCCTTGGGGAAATAGTCAAGCAGCGTCATGGGCGGGCTGCCGGGCGCGCGGTTGGAGATGACGCGGGAATAGTTCTCGATGCCGGTGCAGTAGCCCAACTCCTGCATCATTTCGATATCGTAATCGGTGCGCTGTTTGATGCGCTGCGCCTCCAGAAGCTTGCCGCTGTCGGTGAAGTATTTGACGCGCTCATCGCATTCCGTGCGGATGCGCTCGATGGCGCTGGCCATTTTCTCCTTGGTGGTGACATAGTGACTCGCGGGATAGATGGCGGCGTGGTTGAGATAGCGTGTCGCCGTACCGGTGACGACGTTTATTTCGCTGATGCGGTCAACCTCGTCCCCGAAAAACTCGACCCGGATGGCCTTGTCATTGGAGTAGGCCGGGAAGATTTCCAGCGTGTCGCCCCGGACGCGGAACTTGTTGCGTTCAAAGGCGATGTCGTTGCGTTCATAGCGGATCTCCACCAGCTTTTTGAGCAGCTCGTCAAAATCCCGGGTCTGACCGGGGCGCAGGGAGATCACCATATTGGCGTAGTCGATGGGGTCGCCGAGGCCGTAGATACAGGAGACAGAGGCCACCACGATCACATCCCGCCGCTCAAAGAGGCTGGAGGTGGCGCTGTGGCGCAGGCGCTCGATCTCGTCGTTGATGGAGGCGTCCTTTTCGATATAGGTATCGGTATGGGGGATATAGGCCTCCGGCTGGTAGTAGTCGTAATAGGAGACAAAATACTCCACGGCGTTTTCCGGGAAAAACTCCTTGAATTCGCTGCAAAGCTGGGCAGCCAGCGTCTTGTTATGCGCCAGCACCAGCGTCGGCCGGTTGAGCCGCGCGATAACGTTTGCCATGGTAAAGGTCTTGCCGGAGCCGGTCACGCCGAGAAGAACCTGTTCGTCAATGCCGTTTTCGATACCGCTTACAAGCGCGTCGATAGCCTCCGGCTGATCCCCGGTGGGCTTATAATCCGAAACAAGCTTGAATCCGTCCATACGCGCTCTCCCCTTTATGCAGCACTATAACTGTTATATTATAACATATCCTATGGTTTATCACAAGCATAAAGGTACGGTTTTTCCCAAAACAGAAAAGCCGGGCCATGCCGTTTGGCATGCCCGGTCGCTTCATTTTTCAATGCGGATCAGAACAGTCGCCTCCTCAGAGACGTTTCCCGCTTCGTCGATTGCCCTGTAACCGAAGTAGTCGCGGCCCTTTTTGTTCGGCCGCGGCACATAGGCAAAGCATCCATCCGCCGCGACGGTCAGGTTCCCTTTTACCGGTTTTGTTGTGACCTCATAGCCCTTCAGGTCATTGTCGGCGTCCTGCGCATGCAGCCGCCCCGTTGTCGGGGCAGTTCTTCCCGCCGTGATCTCCATATTCTCCGCAATCGGCACGCTGCCCTCGGCGCTGGCCTGCCCGGCAAAAGGAAAACAGAACAGCAGCATCAGGATAAACGCGGCGATCGACAGGGATAGGCTCTTCATTCTCTGCACCTCCGTTTATAGTCTGGTCATAGCTTTTGCGCGATTTTGCCCGTTATGCAAATAGAACTGGCAATTATCCGGCAATTGTGTTATGATAAGATATCAAAACAATTCAGAGGTGCCGATATGGAATTAACCGCTCCCGCGCTGTGGATCAACCAAAGCTTCAACAGTTTTGATGTGGGCATCACCACTGCCGTCCACAAGCTTTACGAACTGGCCGGATCCTTCTTCACGCCCTTCTTTGAATGCGTGTCCGTTCTCGGAAAAGGCGGCATTTTTCTGATTCTGCTCTCTCTGCTGCTCGCATTCTTCCGTCCCACCAGGCGCTTCGGCACCGCCATGGTTCTCGGCCTTGCCATCGGGGCCGTCGTCACCAATCTGGTGCTCAAGCCCTGGATCGCCCGCCCGCGCCCCTATGCCGACCAGGCGAGCATTTTCTATCAGTACTGGCTGACCGTAGGGCAGAATGTGGAGAGTGATATGAGCTTTCCCTCCGGGCACACCACGGCCGCCTTTGACAGCATGGTGCCTGTGTTTCTGATCAGCAGGAAAAAGCGCCTGAAAGCCATCGCAATCTGTTTTGCGATCCTGATGGGCATTGCGCGCATCTATCTCTGCGTCCACTTCCCCAGCGACGTGCTGGGCGGCATGATCGTCGGCATCGCGGCCGGTTGTCTCGGCACTGTCATTGCCAAAAAGCTGCCGCGAAAGTGGTACAGATGGGATGCGCTGGAAAAGAAGCAGACCGGCAAACACGAGGTCACAAAATAAAAACCGGGGCTGGGATAATTCCCAGCCCCTCTTTTCAGGCTTTCAGCGCTGCAAGAACAGCCTCGATGATCTCCGGGTTCGGATATCCGTCCCCGTCCGGGCCGTCCAACCCATAGGCCATGGCGTAAGAAAAGTTATCTGCCATGCACTCTTCCGGGTCGACCACATAGTTGGTGTTTTTACCGAAGATCTCGTCAAAGTTTGACGTCTGCTCCGGCGTATAATAGCAGTCGGAGCCGTCGATGGGTACAAGCGCCGTGGTGCAGAAGTTAAAGAACAGCTCCCCCGGGTTTTCAAAGTGCTTTGTCGTTACGAAATCGGTAAAACATCTGACTTCCTCCCCGTCGATCAAAAAGCTTGCCCAGGAATTGTGGTGCTCCACATCGGGATTTGAGATATGGTATTCTAACACGCTCGGCGGCAGGGGAAAATCCTCGTCCTGCACGGTGAAGTGGATGATGCGGTACATGTCCTCCCGGAAATCCGGATTGCAGCGGGTTAGGCAGTGAAAGAGCTCATGCCAGAAGAAGGTCTTCAAATATTGAAGGCTATACTCGTCTCCCTTGAGCGCTTCGTCCAGGATCGATGCGGACATATAGATCTGTGTGCCGTGGGTGTAACCCCCCACATAGCACTCCTCCGCCATGGTTGTCTTGATAAAAACCATCTCCTCCAGCGGCGGAAGGACATAGCCGTTTTCTGCAAGGGTGTTTTCCATCTCGACAAAATAGCGCTCGATCAGCTCGCGCTCCGCGTCGGTAAAATCACGCGTCTGCTCCTGGGCAAAGTCCTTGTATTCGTCCATTTGGGCGTCCGTTTTCTGCATTCTGTAGTCCAGATCGTTCTGACTGTAGCCGTCGTAGTACGCGGTATTGGCCAGCATCAGCTCCGCGCTCTCTTTCGCATCCGCCAGGCGGTAGGCCAGCGTCCGCTGCGCGTCTGTGCCCTTCGCAAAGGCTGCGCCCGGCACGGCTGCGGCGCACAGGATCAGCAGCAGACTGAGAAAACCGGCGATTCTTTTTTTCATGATTATCCTCCATTTGTCTCTGTGAAAGTTCATTATTTCAAGCAAATTCTTATACGCGCAGCTTTTTTACCAGTTTCTCGTCGCTCTGGACGAGGATCGTTTTATAGTCTGTGTAGATCACCTTTCCGGGAAGCGAGCCGGAGGGCTTGCGCACGTTTTTGAGCATCGTTATGTCCACCGGGATCTTGCCGCCCTCGCGCCCCTGGGAGTACCAGGCAGCAATGACGGCGGCCTCCTCGATACATTGCACGCTCGGAGTCACCCCCTCGCAGCGGATCAGCACATGGCTGCCGTGGATTTTCTGCGTGTGCAGCCAATAGTCTGTGCGGCGGCCTGTCTTCGTGGTCAGCTCATCGTTTTGGAGGTTACTGCGCCCGACAAGGATTTCCATCCCGTCCGAGGATCGGAAGCGCAGCGGCGCCTGTGCTTTGATCCTCTCCTGCTTTCTGCCGCCGGCAGGCTTGAGGTATCCGGTGCCGATCAGCTCCCGCCGCAGATCCGAGAGATCCTTTTCTCCCTCCGCCGCGCCGATCAGCTCCAGGACGCTGTTGAGATAATCGAGTTGGGCTTCCCCCTCGGTGATCAGCTTTGTCAGATGCTCGGAGGCGGCCTTGCGCTTATTGTATTCCTTGAACATCGCCGCCGCGTTCTGCTGCGGGGTTTTGAGCGGATCAAGCTCGATCTCGATCTCCGGGCAGTCCTCCTGATAATAGTCCTGGCAGACGAGGCGGGTATCTCCTTTTTTGAGCTTGTAGAGATTTGCTGTGAGCAGTTCTGCCGTTTTGCGCAGGCTCTCCCGATCCTCACTCTTCTCAAGCTCGGCCTGCTGGGCGATGAGCTTTCGCTGCTGGCGGTCGCGAATAGTGCGCACCGTCTTTGTCAGCTCATGGCTGCGTCTGCGCTGCTGCTCGAGCTTGTCGCGCCCGGCATAGAAGCTGTCCAGGAGTGCGGAAAAGCTCTCCGCCTCCTCGCACCGCAGCGCGTCCCCGTACTGGGTCAGGCGCATGAAGCTGAATTTGGCAGGCTTGTTTCCGTCATAATACAGATACGGCCGCAGTTCCCCGGCTCGGACGCTCTCGACGAAAGCGTCCAGCAGCGTGTCCAGCAGCGCCCAGTCCCCCTTGCAGCGAAACGCAAGCTCCCGACATACAAGCGGCGACAGGCCCGCAAAGCTGTCAAGAAGCCATTTGTCGATCGGCCTGCTCTTGTCGGCAGAGGCGATCATGCTCTGCCGATCTTCGCCGGAGCTGTCGAGCAGGGCAGGCTTTTCCTGCGCCGGGGGATCACGGTAAAACATGCCGGGCAGCATATGACGCAGTGCGTCCCCGCCGAAATCCACACGGCGCATACAGTCTACAATGCGACCCTCCCCGTCCACCAGGACGAGGTTTGCACTGCGGCCGATGAGCTCAGCGATCAGGGTCTTTCTGCCGGTGCGGTCCAGCTCGTCCCGCGTCTCAAGCTCCAGCTTTAAAACGCGCTCATGCGCGGGCTGGGTCACGGAGAGGATGCGCGCCCCTGTCAGGTGCTTTCTCAGAAGCATGCAGAACATGGGCGGCTCTGCCGGGTTTTCAAAGGACGCCGCCGTGAGGTGTACGCGGGCGTTTCCGGTTCCGGCTGCCAGCATAAGCTTCTGCTTCCCCTCTCTCCCGTGCAGGGAGAAGAGAACCATATCCCGTTCCGGCTGCTGTATTTTATCGATTTTTGCCCCCTCGAGCTTTTCAGATAACTCTGCTGCAAGTGCCGAGAGGGTGATTGCGTCAAGCGGCATGATTATTCCTCCGTAATTGCGGTGAACAGCTCGCCGATCCGTTCGGTTTTTCCCTGCAGATAGAGCCAGCCAAATAGCGCTTCCAGACCTGTGGCGGCGTGGTACTGCGCGATATCGGCGTGGTGCGGGGCGGAATTGACCTTGGTGTTGCGCCCGCGCTTATAGACCGCCAGTTCCTCTTCGGTGAGAAGCGGCAGGAGCTTCCCCACTGCCTCCGCCTGGGCCTCTGCACGCACCCGCTGCACAGTCAGCCTGTGAAGCTGCATGACCGGGGCGTTTTTTGCGCTGCAGAGCATGCTGCGTACCAGAAGCTCATACACCGCATCCCCCACATGGGCAAGCGCCAGCATATTCATCTGATTGACTTCCTTCAGCGGAAGCTGCGGATACAGGCCGTCCATATAGAATCCTCCATAAGAAAAGGGCGTATCCACGCCCTTTTCCCTTTTTATTCACTCAGGTAATCGGTAGCGTCGCCCTCGTTCATCTCCGCCGCGATCGCCATATCGTCCCCGCCGAGGCCGTACTGCGCGCGGATCTGATTCCAGCCGTCGCGGTCTACGATGACAGAGCGCGGCTTTGCCCCCTCATAGGGGCCGACGACGCCGAGCTCCTCCATCTGATCCACGATGCGCGCCGCGCGGGAATAGCCGAGCTTGATGCGCCGCTGCAGCATGGAGACGGAACAGGACTTGGTTTCCAGCACGACCTCCACCGCCTGGGGCAGCATCTCGTCATAGCCGGAGCCGCTCCCCTTTTCCTCCTTGGAGGAAGCGCCGGAATCGCCGCTGTTCTTATCCTCGGCAGCCTTGTTCATAAACTCTTCGATCTCGGAGTTGCGCTGGCTCTCGCCGGTATTTTCCTTGATAAACTGAATGATCTCCTCGCGCTCCTCGTCCGAGACGTAGGCGCCCTGGATGCGGATGGGCTTGCCGATGCCGACCGGAGAAAAGAGCATATCGCCCATGCCGATCAGCTTTTCCGCGCCGCCCTGATCCAGGATGATGCGGCTTTCAAGTGTGGAGGACACCGCGAAGGCGATGCGCGAGGGGATGTTGGCCTTCATAAGACCGGTGATGACGTCTGCCGACGGACGCTGCGTGGCGATAACCAGGTGCATGCCGGCGGCGCGGCCCATCTGGGCGACGCGGCAGATACTCTCCTCCACGTCCTTGGAGGCGATCATCATCAAGTCCGCCAGTTCGTCAATGACGATGACGACCTGGGGCATGGTGGGTTCACCCGTCTCACGGCAGTGCTTGTTGTAATTCTCCAGGTCACGCACGCCGATCTCGGAAAAGAGGCGGTAGCGCTTGAGCATCTCCACCACGGACCACTGCAGGGCACCCGCGGCCTTCTTGGGATCGGTGACGACAGGAACATACAGATGCGGGATGCCGTTATAGATGCCGAGCTCGACCATTTTCGGGTCGATCATGATGAGCTTGACCTCATCCGGTCTCGCTTTATAGAGAAGCGAGAGAATCAGGGAGTTCATGCACACCGATTTGCCGGAGCCGGTCGTGCCGGCAATGAGCATATGGGGAAGCTTGGCAATATTGCCGATAATGGCCTCGCCGCTGATATCCTTGCCGATGGCGAAGCTGAGCTTGGACTTGGCGGCGGCAAACTTCGGCGTGTCGATGATATCCCGCAGGCAAACGGTGCTGACGATCTTATTCGGCACCTCGATGCCGACGGTGGAAATCTTATCCGGAATCGGGGCAATGCGCACGTTCACCACACCGAGAGCGAGGGCCAGATCACCCGCAAGGTTTGTTACCCGCGAGAGCTTCACGCCTTGCTCAAGCTCGATATCGTAGCGGGTGACCGTAGGCCCGCGGGTCACGCCGACAATATTGGACGCGATGCCGAAGCTGTGCAGCGCGCCCTCCAGGCGCTCTTTATTGACCAGGATTTCTTCGCGGCTGTCTCCGGAGGCGGCGGTGCCGCTTCTGAGAAGATCGGTCGGCGGGAAAACATAGTCCGGCGCATCCTCCGTCGCGTTGATGGCCGAGGCCACAGCCTGGGTCTCCGCGTTCAGCTCGTCCCGGCTGAGACGCTGGATCTTCGGGGGATCGGAAATCTCCGCAGACACCGTTGTTCCGCGCGCGGCGGGCTTCACACTGATGGGCTTTTCCGCTTTCTTTGCCCTGGCAGGCGCCTGCTTCTGCTCGTCAAAAGTCTTGATGTCCACACCGGCAATGGCGGCGGCTTCCTCCGGACTGAGGGGGGCGACGTCCGCCGTTGCTTTTTCGCTGATCACCGTGATCTTCGGTTTGCGGCGCGGCTTTGTCTCTTCCTTCTCCGGAGCGGCTGCGCTGTCTGCGCCCTTCATCAGCAGACTCAGCGCGTCGTCCTCCTCCCCGAGCGGGATATCCGGACTGTAGACGCCGCGCTGAACGCGCTCGATCTTTCTGGGCTGCTTGCCGCCGAGGCTCCCCGCAACAGCCGTG
>Ga0310695_10014050_pt1 | contig 10889 bp, 5 predicted proteins | sample RumenRJG_04DNA_FD_203882 | JGI IMG/M metagenome (GOLD analysis project Ga0310695, IMG submission 203882) | Bovine rumen microbial communities from Lethbridge, Alberta, Canada - RJG_04 (v2) (version 2) | ecosystem: Host-associated > Mammals > Digestive system > Stomach > Rumen | place: Canada... | reverse complement strand
ATTATTTTATCATCATCAAATAAACACAAAGCATTTCTTCCTAAGCAATAAATATCATTTAAATAAAAATAACATTCTAAATTATTAAAATTCCAAAATAAAGTTCCTTCTAATCCAGAAGAAATTAAAATATTTTCTTTTAATAATAAAATAGATAATAATAATTTTTTATGTGCTAAAATACAAATACATTGATGTTTATTTTTATTAATTTCTTCCCATATTTTAATTGTTCTATCCCATGAACATGAAATTATATTTCCATTTTCACAATATTTTAATTTCCAAATTGCTTCTTTATGTGCATTTTCTATTATTTCAATACATTTATATATATTTGAATTATTTTTCCTCCAAATTTTTATTCTTTTTCCCCAATCACATGTAACAAAGTTATTTTCATCTTTTATATCTATATATGCTAAAATTTCATTACATTCATAATATATTTTCTGTTGAAGTTCAAAATTTTTATTCCATATTTTTATGTATTGATCACCTGATATTGATATTAAGTTTCCTGATGGTAAGGTACATATTTTTTTTATTTCTCTATAATGGGCATTTATGCTGTTAATTTTAATTAAAATTGTTTTATTGTCATTCATTTTAAAAAAATTATATTTAAATTTTATATTGTAAAATTTATAAAATAATATTCAATAATTAAAATAATTAAAAATGAAAAATATAAGGTATTTTATTTTTAATTTAAAAATTTTATTAAATTAAATCATGATTTATGAAAATAATAATATATTCTTAGATTTCAAATTATAATTTTTGAAATTATAAATGAAGTTATTCCTTTATTTCCAATTTTAACATTTAAAATATTATATATTATTAAATGAACTATTTTATTTTAATGTTCTTTATAGCTAAAATTAACAAAAAAAAATAAAATATATTTTATATAATCTTATATGATGAACAATATAATTTTTTTCAAAAAAATTTTTAATTGAATTTATTTTATAAATTTATTTGTTATAAATATCTAAATAAATTTTGGATTAATGGGTAAAGGGATTAAGGAAAGAATAAATAAAAAAATTTTTTTGAATATTTTATATATATTAAATATAAAACTATTAAGTAAAATAATAATTTATGATTTTAAATCCTTATTTAAAAAATCAAATTAATAATTAATAAAAACTTCTCAAAAATAAAAATATTAAAAGAATTGAATTATAAAGTTATTCTAATATATAAAAAAATGAAATAATATTATAAACTTTTCAAATTATTTTTAAAAAACATGATTTAATTTTTTATCTAATATTTAATATTTTTTTATTCCTTTATAAAAATCAAAAAAAAATAAATTATATTAATCTTAATATATTTTATTATTATAAGAGCATTTTATTTAAAATAAATAATATAATTTTCAATCAAAAATCAAAAAAAAAAACAAAACCAACACAATTTAAACAAAATTATAAAAATTATATAAAATATCTTTTGAATAAAATAAATAAATAAATTATTTTACAAATATATTTAATTAAATATTTAAATAAATAATAAAAGTTAGATTTTATAAAATGGAAAAAGAAAGAATAGAATATAAACAAAATTTTTTGAGAACAGAAATTATAGATCAAGGTTATAGTCCAGAGGAATTTACAGATTATTTAAGTTCAGAAAAAGGGGAAAATGGATTAAATTTAGAAAATTGGTCTTTTTCACAATTACAAGAAATTGTAAGAAATTTTAAATTACAATATTCAAATTCATCATTTAATAATCAAAATTATGAACAAAAAAAATATTATAATCAAGAAAATATTCCTGAAATTAATTCTGGGAAAAATATAAAACAAAAAAAGAATAATAAAAAAATAATTAATAAAGCTGAGAATATTTTAATTAATAATTCAGATGTCAAATTAAAGAAAGCTGAAAATATATTAGAAACTTTTCAAAAAGTTGATATTAATAAAGATAAAAAAATAAATCAAACAAAAAATATAAATCAAAATCAAAAAGAAATAAAAGAAGAAAATAAATTAAATAATAAAGAAAAATTAAAAGAAAATAATAATATAGAAATTACAAACGAAAATAAAAAAGAAGAAAAAAAAGAAGAAAATAAAATTGAAAATAAAAAAGAAGAAATAAAAGAAGAAAATAAAAAGGAAAATATAGAAGAAGAAAAAAAAGAAGAAAATAAAATTGAAAATAAAAAAGAAGAAAAAAAAGAAGAAAATAAAATTGAAAATACAGAAGAAAAAAAAGAAGAAAAATCTGAAGAAAAGAAAGAAGAAAAAAATAAAGAAGATAACAAAGAAACAATAACAACAGAATCAAAAATATTAGATAATTGTATTGAAATAGAAAAAGAAGATATGCCAATAGAACAATCAAAAAATTATATAAGTTGTAAAAAACAAGAAAGAAATGCTTTTTCAGAAATGACAGATTTAAAAATAATAATAACAACACCAGAATACATAAAAGGAAGTTTATTTTCATTTTCATATTATCAATACACATTATTAATTCCAAAATTAAATTCAGAATGTATAAGAAAATCTTCAGATTTTGAATGGTTACAAAAAAAATTATTAATATTATTCCCAGCAACATTTTTTCCTCCTTTACCAGAAAGTTCTTTTTTTGATAAAAATACTCTTGATAATGTATATAGAAAAGTTAGAGAATTAAATTATTATATTAATACAATATCACAAAATATTTTAGTTCGTTCTTCTAATTTTTTTCAAGACTTTATAACTCTTCCTTTAAATGAATTTCAAAGAAAAAAAAAATTTTATGATTCTATTAATTCTCCTATTTCAATGCAAAATTTTACTACTATGGAAGGGATAATTGATGTTACTATTGATGATCAAAAAGATTCTGTTTGTTGTAATATTATTTCTGATATTAAAAATAAAAGTATTTTATATAATAATTTAGATAATGCTTTAAGAAATTTAATTTTAGAATTTGATATTATGTCTACTAGAATAAATGATGTTGCTATTTCTTTTGAAAAATTATCTAATTCATATCATTTTACTGTTAAAGGAGATAAAATTAATAAAATTTTAATGAGATTTTCTGAAAGTTTTAGTAATTGGGGAAAAAATTATTTAACACAACAAATTTTTTTTGATGAAGAAATTAGAGAAGTTTTTAAATTTATGAGTAAAGATTTAATTAATCTTAATTCTTTAAATGAGGAATTTTCATGTGCTAGAATTAATTATATGGAAAGTAAGAAATTATATTTTTCTAAAGATCAAAAAGTTGTTAAAAAATCGGAAAAAGATTTTGAAAATAATCAAATTTGTTTTGGATTTATTTTAAATAGATTTTATGATGAATATTCAAGAGTTAATGTCGAACATTCAAATAAATTGAAGAATTTACAAATATATTTACAAGAAAGAAAAGATAGTGTATTTAGTGATTATCTTGGATTAAGTAAATTAATGAATATGGAATAATAATTATAATTTATAATATTTTTGTTAAAATATTAAGATATTTTATTTAAAATATTTATTTTTATATATTTTATTTAATTAAAAAAAGAAAAATATATTAAGCATATTATAAATAAAATGAATTAATTATAAAACTAAAAATTAGCTAGTATTAATAAATTATTTTATTAAAATAATTTAATATATTTTTAATTATTGACTTAATTCTTAGTATAAAGTTTAATAAAATTATAATAGTTTTATAAATTATAAATATATGTTAATTTTAAATAGAATTTAATTTTATATTTAATAAATATTTTTTTTATATTTTATTATAAATATTTATTATCTCATAATTTAATAATAAAAATAAATGCTTATATCAAATTTTTTTTCAAGAAAACCATTTTCAATAATTATTTATTTCTGTATTTTCTTAGATATGATTTATATTTTAATCTCATTTTTAGTTTATAAACATCAATTAAATAATACTCAATTAGATGTAGAAAATCAAATAAAAATTCATTCAAAAGAAATTTCTAATTCCTTATCACAATTAATTATACATATAATTAATAAAATTCAATTAGATTTATTTCAACTTTATAAGCATTATGAAATAAATAATTTTAATAATAATCAAAATATAGATTGTTTTTTAGATAATAATATTGAAGATGAAGAATTAAAAGATTATTTAAAAGAATTATCAAAAAATAATTCATATCCAATCGCAACAATTGAAAAAAATATATCGAATTCAACAAATCTTTTAATAAATGAATATTTAAATAAATTAAAAAAGAAAAAAATATTTAATACCATAAGTTATTTAAAAGGAACAAATGATAGCGAAAGACATATAATTTGTTATATGATTCCAATATTAAAAAGTATTATGTTTAGGGAAATTTCAATAATGAAAAATAATACTCTTTTAAATAATATTTTTTTCATTTCACAAAATTATGTTTATCAATATCCTCCTAATAATACAACATTATTACTTTTACAAAATATAGAAAATTATTCAAAAAAAATTACAAATTGTCGTTATAATTATTCTGGAAGATGTTTTATGGAAGAATTAAACCAAAATTTAAAAGGGAAAAATACTTCCAATAGTAATATTATTCATATTTTAAATAAAGATATGAAAATTTTTTCCTGTATTTCAATTAAAAAAGACATTAATACAAATAATGATATAAATTTTATTTGTTTAGAAAATATTTTAGAAAATAAATTAAATATAGTTAAAGATTTTGAAAGAAAAAATAATTTACTTATTCTTGCAAAGATACAAAATAATTCTCAAATTCAAATTTATTTTTCTTCTAATATAAATAAAAATGAATTTATGGAAATTTATTCTAATTATAATAAAATTCTAGGTAATTATTCTTATTTGAATGAAAATATTACATTATTTCATATTTTATATTATGAAATTTTTAAATATAAAAAATCAGATATTACTAAAGATTTAATTAACAATTTAATTAATGAATATGAAAATATTTCAAATACAATAAATAAAGCAATTTCTGAAAATAATAAAAAATCAATAAATTTAGAATTGAATTTAACATTTATAGATGTAAACTATAATATTTCAGGGGTACTTGATTATGAAAATGGAGATATTAAAAAGAATACTAAAGTTTTTTTAGAAATAACACCTATTTTAATTAAAAATATTAATTATAATGATCAATTAATTTTAAATTTAACTTCAAATAAAAAAGATTTATTTTGCTTTGAATTAAATCTTTTTAGATTTTCTACAAAAATATTTCATGGAAGAGAAAATGATATTTTCTCAATGAAATGTATAAAAAGTTTTTATATATTTTTTTTTATTTTATATTTTCTTACTTCTATAAATAGTACTTTATTTACTAAATTTTTAGATAGTATTTTCCATCCAATAATTTTATTAACTAAACATTTAAAAAAAAAAATTTTATTAAAAGATAGTTTTCAAAATCTAAATTTAGAAAAAAGAAAAAAAAATAAAGAAGAATTAAATATTAATTCACCAAATCCAGAAATGCAAAATTTAATTCAATTATGTAAATTTTTAGAAAATATAATTGATATGAAAAAATTAATTCAAACAAAAGACCAAATTGAAATTGATTTTTCTTTAATGAATGAAATTTATTCTGAATTAACAACTAATAAAGAAATTATTAATTATGGTCATTTTGTTTCAAATTTTTATTTTCAAAAAGGAAAATATGAAGAATGTAGTAATTCTATAAAAATAATAGAAGATATTTTATATAATGAAAAAAAAAAAATTAAAAATGAAAATGAAAATATTGAAATTGAAATATTAAATATTTTAACAAATATTTCATATGTAAATGAATTTAAAAAAAGTAATGAAATTTTTCAAATTAATAATATAACAAATCAAAAATATTATTATGATTTATTAATCATAAGTGAAAAATTATATTTTATGAATGCAATTTGTTTATATTTTAAAGCAAAAAAATTCAAAAAAGATTTAAAAATTTTAATTGAAAATGAGAAAAAAACAAAAAAACATAAAAATGTTATATTCAAAAAGAAAATAATAGATAAATTAAAAAAAAATAATATTAAAAATAATAAATCAAGTGATAATAAAGAAGTTGATATATTAGAAATTAAAAAAGAAATAATATCAAATTTTATTAAAGCAGGAAAATATTTTAAAAAATCTTTAGACATTAATAAAAAATTTGGAATCAATAGAATTAAATCAATTATAATTTTAATATATTTATCTAAATGTTACATGCAAAAGAATTTATTTAAAAAATCAGATTCAATTGAAGCTATAAAAAATGCAATTATTTCTTTATTTAATTTAAATCAATATTTTATAGAAATGAATAATAAAATCTATTTAAATCCTCGAATAATGTTATTAATAAATGGGATAATTTTTGAACAAATTATGTATAATATTGCAAAAATAAATCAAAATAATAATAATGATAAATTATCAGCAAAATTATTTTTAAATTCATTAAGTATTTCTTATTTTAAAACTGATAATATTCAGTCTAAATCAAGTAAACATTTAATTAATTTAATAAAGTATTCTGTTTCAAAAAATAATAAAAATTTACTTTTACATTTAAAAAAAATACAATTTAGATTAAATCCAAAAATTATTAAATATCAAAATGATTTTGAAAATATTTCAAAAAATGTATTTTTATTGTTTTCAAATAAATTAATTGAGATTATTCCAAATAAAATTGAATTATGTGAAATTATTTCTAATTGTGTTAAAAATTATTTAAATAAAAATGATAATATTTGGTGTAATAGATTTGATTTTCAAATTGAATTTCCTTTTAAAAAAGCAAATGATATATCAAAAGATTTTTTAATGAGAATTTTATCTCAAAATTATAATTCAAATTATGAAAAATATGGAATGCAAAATTCAATTTTTAAAATTAACATAATTATAAATAAAATAATTGAAGAAAAGAAAAACTTAAATAATAATGATATTTTTGATATTGATAGAGTTAATAAAAATAATTTAGATGATGAAAATATTATTTTTGATGATAATTATATTTTTCAATTTATTTTATTAAGTGATTATAGTTTTGATAGTACTAATTCAAAAGATAAATTTAAAAAATTTTTAAATAATAATAATATTTCTCTTTATACTTTTGTTTTTGATGAAGATTTTAAAAATAGAAAAAATTGTTTTAAAGAAATTAAATTTAATAGAATTATTCATAATTTAAAACATATTCCTGAAGGTGTTTTAATTTATGTTAATAATTTTAATTTAATAAAATTAGCATTCCAAAATATTTCAAGGATATATTTTAATAAAAATATTTTTAATATAAATTTTGAATTAAATAAAAATATTTTTTTAGATTATCACAATGGAAATTAAAAATAAAATAATAATTATTAAATAATAAATAATTTAAATCATTCATAAGATAGTATAATTTAATTTAAATATTTATAATTAATATAATATTTCTCTAAAAATTCCATTTAAAAAATGAATTTTTATTTTTTAATCATCTATTTATTAAATTTATATGTTTCAAAAATTCCAAATACAGAAATAATAACATTAAAAGCAGAAAATGTAATTTTTCCAAATGAATGTTCAAATTTTCCAAAAGGAACTGAAATTAATATAGAAACTTCATCATTAAAACCAGCAATTTTATCAACAACAGAAAGTTTTTCTTTAATTACAATTGATAATGAAATAGAAGTTACAAAATTAAATTGTGAAATAAAAGAAGAAATACAAAATCCTATATTAATATGTAAAACATTAAATGATATAAATTCAAAAATTACATCTCAATTAAAATTTAAAAAATTAAAAAAAGAAGAAATAATATTCAAACCAAAAAATTCAACTGAAAAAAATAATGAAATGGAAGATTTTATAATAGAAACTCAAACAAAATATTATAATCCAAATTATATTCCAATATCAATATCAAAAACAAAAAGAAAATCTCAATATTCTTTAAATGAAAAATCAATAAATAAAACATTTACAATTGTATCAAAAATATCATTAAAAGAAAAACAATTACCAATATTTTATTCTATAAACGAAGAATATAAAATAAAAAATGAATTAGAATGTGAAATAGGAAAAAAAAATGAAAAATTTATAGAATGTAAAATAAATTTAAAAAACTTTCCAATATATGCAGAAAGATATAATTATACAGATTATGATATTCAATCAAAAGATATATGTGGATTTACATATTCGATTAATCAAATAATTCAAGTTAGAAAAATTCCAAATGAAAATATTATTATTTTCCCAAAAAAAGCAATTTTAGATAATAAATGTAGTAGATTTGAAGTATCAAAAAGTTTAACTATAGAAACTTTATCTTTTAATAATCCTGTTTTTAAAGGATATACTCAAGATTTATTTTTAGAAAGTTCATCTGATAAAAATGATAAAAGAAAAATTCCTTTACTTTGTTTTATTAAAAAAGAAGAATTTGATCCTATTATTAAATGTGGTACTTTGGATGATGCACCAAAAAAATTAAAAGGTCCTTTAAAATTTGGTAAAGTTAATCAAAAAATTATTTTTCATAAAATTGAAAAAGATGAAAGTGAATATTTTACTATTTTTAATAATTTTGAACTTAATGATACTACTAAATTTTATTATTATGATTATAATAAAATTTTATATAATCAAACTATTAATTATACTTTTGATTTTAGTAAAATTGATTTTGGTGAATTTTATGTTATGTTTTATTATGAATTATTTGATGGCCCTTTTGTTAATATTAAAGAAAGAAATGGAAATTTTGAAAAGGAAATTAAATGTGATATATTTATTAAATATAATAATTATGCTGTTTGTAAAATTGATAAAAATATGTTTCCTAAAAAAGAAGGAGAAACTTTTTATGATGTTTATTATAAAAATAGTTGTGGTGAAATTGAAAATGCTTTTGTTAATTTAATAATTAGTTTTTAATATTTTTTAAAAATATTATTATAATTATAATTATAATTATTTTTATTTTAATTCATTTATTGATTGATATTTTTTGTAATATTAATATTAATTTTTAATTAATATTTATAAAATTTTGTAATTACTATTTATATTTTTTATATTATTTTTTCTTTTATTTAATGAAATCATATTTATTTTCATTAATTTTTATAATTACTTTAAAAGAAATATCATCAAATTCAATTTTAGATTGTTCAATTTTAACAGATGAAATGGAATGTAATTTCTGTAATGATGAAGAAAATTATTGTCATTGTTATTGGAAAGATAATAAATGTGAAATAAATGAAGAAATATATAAAGAAAAATTATTCATATCAAATTTTAATTTAAAATATAATAATCAAAATAAATCAGATATAGAAAAATATTGTGGAAATATACCAACATTTTTAAATAAAGATTTTTTTTTTGTTCCAAAATTACTTGAAAATAAAAAATATGGAAAAAAAAATGAAAATATATATTGTAAATTCATTATAAAAATTGAAACAGAAAAATCAATGTTAAAAATAACAAAAGCAATAGAATTTGATATACCAAAAAATGAAAATCAACCAGAAATTTATATGAAAATAAATTCAATAAATAATTTCCAAGAATTTTATAATATATCAAAATCAGTAAATTTTGAAAAAACAGAATTTAAATTTTATTTAACTCTTTTAATTAAATTAAAATCAGAATATAATGAATATCCATTTCAAATAAGAATAATATTCCATCAATATGAATTAATAAGAATATACATAGCATTAATAACATTTTTAATAATAATAATATTTATAATAAGAACAGTAATAGTAGTATATTTAAATCAAACAAAAACAAAAAGAAATATAGAGAAAATAATAAAAAAAAGGAAATATAAACCAAATATGGGAAATTATGGAACAACATGTTCAATTTGTTTAGAAGATTTTTTTATTGGAGGAAGAGATGTTAGTATTACTCCTTGTAAACATATTTTTCATTATACTTGTATTCATGCTTGGCTTTTAAATGATAATAATATTAGGCATACTAAATGCCCTTATTGTAATGCTACTATTTTAAAAGATGAAATTATTAATAATAATAATAATAATAACAATATTGAGAATAATAATAATAGGAATAATAGGAGTAATAATCAGAGTAATATGAGAAGGGTTAATATTGTTTGATTTTTTTTTTTTTGAGTTTTTTTTATTTTTTTTTAATATTTTTTTTGATTTATAAATTCCATAAAAGTTTTTTTTTGTTTTGTTTATGTATATTATTTATTATTTAATATTTGATATTTTTTCGATTTGTTTCCTTGGATTTATTTTATTTTTATTAAATTTAAGGATTTACTGTCGAAATAAATAAAAAGAAAAGATAATATTAAAACAAGTGAATTAATAATAATTTACAAAAAAAATTTCTTTTCTTATAAAAATAAAAAATAAATAAAATATGAATAAAAAGTGTTTCAAATTATTGAAATTCCAGAATAAAGAAGAAAATAAAATTAAATATAAACACGAATTCAAATATGTATTTTTATAATGAATATTTCTTTGATTATAATTTTGTTTAAAATATAGAAATGAAATTCAATTTTAAATGTTATGGGATAAATTTTTATTTAAAGAATAAATTTTTTAGTTTATTGATATTTTATATAAATTCGAATATTATTTTATCAAAATTATTTTGATGTTATAATCATTATAAACTAATAATATGGAAAAATATTCTAATTTATAATTTGGAAAAAATAAAAGAAAATTGGAAAATTTCAAAAATAATTATTATTTAAACATAAAAAATCAATAAAAAAATTCAAATTAATATTTAATTTACCCAAAAAAAAATTCATTAAAAAAAAACTTCAATATAATGCAAAGTAGAAA
>Ga0310695_10014048_pt1 | contig 10890 bp, 6 predicted proteins | sample RumenRJG_04DNA_FD_203882 | JGI IMG/M metagenome (GOLD analysis project Ga0310695, IMG submission 203882) | Bovine rumen microbial communities from Lethbridge, Alberta, Canada - RJG_04 (v2) (version 2) | ecosystem: Host-associated > Mammals > Digestive system > Stomach > Rumen | place: Canada... | reverse complement strand
GCTCGATGCCTACGCACAAAAAGACGGTCGGGCGCGTCCGATGGGGCGTCCCTGGGGTATAGGGTTCATAGCGATGCGCCTGACGCGCCACGACAACTCGGATTGGCTGCTGCGCTGCACCCCTGTAGCCACCGCTTCGCGGCTCGCCTTCGGCTCGGGGGATACGGTTGTTGGTTGCTGAGACACTTCCAACGCATTAAAAACGATTCAGGGGCCCCAAAGGGGAAGAATCGGCTTTTAATACGTTGGCCGTACCGTCCCAGGCCGAAAAAATTTTTTCATTTTTTTTTGCATATCCCCCTTGCGGGGGAAGAAAAAATATGGTAAGATACGCAACGTAAGGAAAAAATAGGAGACACAAGACATGAAAAAAACTCTTGTTTCAATCATATTTACAGCTGTTTTGGCTATGTCTGCCAAAGCATACGACAAAACAGTCTCGACGTTTGAAACCGGCACGGCTGAATGCTTTGCATCGTTTGATTCTGATGCCGTCGAGTATGTGACTCCGGATTACTCGAGTTATAAAGGCGTGCTCCCTTCAGAGACGGCCTCGAGGAAATGTCTTGGTGTTAAGACCGATACGGCGCTCGTCCGTCAGGCGTCGGGTGGTTCTGCGGTCGCAATCGACAATTACTTCTATATAGATATGATGGCGCAGTTCACGCCCACCGAATCGGTCGATGTCGAATTGGGCGACAAACTTGCGCTATATATGAACACCGGGAGCAAGCTCGTTGTTGTCGCGAACAACGGAAGCGATGCCGCGTGCGATTACGCAACGACGAATTCTCTTGTCGAGGGAACGTGGTATCGCATCACCATCCGGGCTTTCAAGACGATAAGCAAAACGTCAACCGTCCCCGGTTTTGTCGTTTATGTGAACGGCGTCGAGGCCGTTGCGGAAGAAACTCCTGCGACGGATGCGAATCTTACCGAAACGGCTGCGCCCTACGCTACCGCGAAGAAGCTTTTCCGCAGTTTGTCGAACGATGCCAAGATTACGGGGCTTGCTCTGACAGGCGTCGGCAAGGTCGACGATATCGTTTTCAGCGAAACTCGCGGCACCGATGCCGATATCGTCAATCCTTACGATTCCGGAACCACGACCTACGAGGTTGTCGATGCGGCCGGGAACACTCAGGCCGCCGGAACGACAGCCAACTACGCCTCGCTTCCTACAGGCGTCTATCAGGTCAAGGCCACCAATGGCGGCAAATCGCAGATGGTTGGCACGCCGGTTGGCGTAATCAAAATCGCCGACACGAGCACGAATGCGTTTATCGCCGTCCCGTGGCAGTCGCTTGATGGAGACAATGTCGCCGTAGCCGACATGTTCGCGAGCCCGAACAAAGACGATGTGGTGAGTTTCTATCATGACGGTGAGTATCGCAACTATACTTACAGCAACGGCGCATGGGAGCCCGACGATAAAGCGTTGGCTGCAGGCTATACCGCCGACAAGACATTCGCGCCCGGCACTGCGGCGTTCTACAAGAGAAGCATTACGGCGAGTCCGATTGTAATGGTCGGAACCAAGAAGGACGGCGTTTCTATGGCCCCCGCAGCGGCAAGCGGCGCGGAAACATACAGCGCAATCGGCGTCCCTTCGGCAACGAATGTGGTTGTTGCATCGGTTATTCGCGATATTCCTGAGGACGCAAAAACAGCGAGCAATAAGGCCTCTGACGCAAACGATATGATCATTATACAGAATGCTTCGGGCAAGTTCGAGCCGTATTTCTTCGACTCAAACGGGAAACTCAGGGACAGGCTCGGTCGGGTGTCGGAATCTGTCACAATCCCTGCCGGCCGTGGTTTCATGTACAAGGCGACGACATCGTCTGTTCCTACGTTCACTTTTGAATAATCGCTGGAAGTACAAGGAGAGCAAAATAATGAAAAAAATCATAACAGCTGCTTTGATGCTCTGTGCCGCTGTGTCGGTTCATGCAGATCTTGCGCTTGTCTGGAATGCGCCTGAGTGGGATACCTCGGCTCTTTCATGGTGGGGCAGAGTGCAAACCGTTGGAACGGCTACCGACAAGGGCGGGACGACGCTCGGCGAACCTTCGTATGCGAAAATCGGCTATTTCACCGAGAACCATGCCGTGGGAGAATATCAGGCTTTTGTCGGCAACAACAACTGGGTGGCAGATTACGACAATAGTTCTGCCGCTGCCGTGTCGACATATGCAGGAAATAGTTCTGCAGGGTCGGATTCTTATGCGTTGATGACCGGCAAGAATTATTACTATTACATTGCCGTCTTCAACAGCTCCGACACTCTGGTGGCCTATTCATCGACGTTCCAGCAGTCGGATGCAGATGTTAAGAGGTATATCTGGAATGACGAAGACTGGGCATTTCCTTCCGGCGCGTTCACGGGTTCCGGCTATGCAGTCCCGGAGCCGACGAGCGGGCTTCTCGTCCTTCTCGGCATGGCAGGACTTGCTCTCCGTCGCAAGAAAAATGCGTAATAATTTCAAGTCAAAGACAAGAGAAAGGAGTTCATCATGAAGAAAATCCTTACTGTGGCTTTCGCAATGGCCGGAGCGGCTGTTTTCGCCGATGCCGCCAACACGCTCGTCTATTTCAGCACGAAGGGGCCTGATACTTACGCCGACGGCGCAACCGTGCTCGACGGCGAGCGTTATGCGCTCGTCTGGTCGGCGGACGGCAATTTTGACGGCATCACCATTTCGGGCGAGGCTGTCGATACCAACGACACAGTGTTTTGCATAATGTCGCGCGCGAAGAACGGCCGCTGCCCCATGACGGCCTTTCAGGTCGATTCGCTCAAAGCTCCTACAAACGGTACGTATGAGGTCTATCTTCTCGATACGCGTGTCGCCGATGCAGAAGGATCGCTTTCAAAACTTTCTGCGGCAAAGGGATCGGTCCCCGAGGTGATCAGAGCCTCTTCCAATGCAGCCACGGCTACGTATGCCGCGAAAGCGCAATCTTTCGGCGGCGCCAATCAGAAGACTGCTTCCGAAACTGCATCGGCTGCCGTTGCCACGGCAATCGCTCCCGGCAAAGGTGCTGCGCCCGAAGTGACCGGCATCAGGATGGAAGGCGACAATGTCGTGATTACGGTAAAGAACACGTCCGGCTTCTTCACTTACGGTGTTGTCGGAGGTGACGATCCGTCCGCGCTCGACGAAGTGAAAGCGACAGCCAAGGGCGGCGAGACGGCAGATGCCTCAGTCGACATTTACGTCCGCAAAAAAGACGGTGGGCGGTTCTTCAAGGTGAAGCGCAACTGACGCTTTGAAATGAAAAGGAACGCGATATGAAGCTCACACATCGCATTCTTCTCATAGGGTGCGCGGCAACTGGACTTGCCGCGCTCTTTTTTGCTTCCGTGGCCACCGGAATGCTGCCCGACGCCCCCTACTCGAGATGGGTTGCCGTATGGACGGGCGCGCTTGCCGCATCGGAGGCGAACCATTCTGTTTGGGGGTCTCTCATCGCATGGGCTGGCATAGGCAGGGAAGTCTGGATTTCCGTCTTTTCGGGCGCGCTGTGCGTAGGCATCGTCACTTTCCAGTCGATGATGCTCAGGCTCGCGTTCTTCTTTCTCGACGACACGGAGAACGAAAAACAGTTCAACCATCGCGTCTATCTCACGGGAATAGTTACTTTCCTGATTATGATGTTCGCCTGGCCGATTTCGGCGAACGCCACGAGAATATCGTTTCTCGCGTTCGATTACGTCTTCGTTCTCGTCATACTGACGTGTCTGCCGGTCTTCAGGTACGACAGGCGCTATTCTCTCGTTGCTCTGCTCCTTATCGCCGTTTCGGCCACCGTTCTCGGCATTGAGAGGCCATCGCCTCTGACGCTTCTGCCGATGTTCGCGATAACCGTTTTCGCGATATTCGTCTCCACGTGGGTGTCGTGGGCGTATATACAGTTCGTGGCGCTCGAGCATATCGAGGAAGAGGAGACGTACCGCTTCTCCGTATATGTGCGCTCTTTCTTCAGAAAACCCTATGCGTATCTTGCCTGCTTTGTAGCCTTTCTGGCAATATTCGCGTGCGCGGCCGATTGCATATGGCGCCTCGCAAGGGCCGACGGTTTCCTCGCCGAACGTCTCGCGGGGTATGTTCTCGAAGACGCCAAAGACGCGCGCTGGCTCGTTTCCGATCCGTTCCTCGGCGATGCTCTTGCCAGACGTATGGCTGTCGAGGGCATCAAGACGCCGCGTCTCGTCCATACCGGGTGCAATTACGATGCCGTCTACCAGACAAATCTCGTTGCTGAAACGGAGAAACTCGGTTACAGCGCCAAGGATCTTCTCAATTTGAAAGTGGCCGCATCGCTGAGCGTGAACGCCTTTGCAGAGGAGCTGCACATAACCGAGACGAACGCAAATGCCGTGAAGTTCGTCTGGACGCGCGAACTCTGGCCGTGGGACCGTCTCACCAACATCTGGGAAAACGTCAAGGACGACATAGAACTCGCCTCGCGGCGCGACAGCTTGTATGTGCGCCGCTCGTTCGGCCGGCAGGCCATGGCCGAGGCCGCGGCGCTGCAGGATCTCGGGCGCACCGCCGAGGCGGCAGGCATATATCTCTGGGTCTTGAAAGACGTGGACCGCGAGAACGCCAGCGCCACGATAAATCTCCTCGAACTCCTCCGGCGCGGATTCGAGGTGGATTCTGAAACCCGCGAGATGATCGAAAACGCGGGGCAGACGCTTTTCAACGAACGCTACAAGGTAGACCAGCTTCAGGAACTCGTGAAGATGAGCGGCGTCGTGTATGTGCCGGCCGCCGACCGCCGCGCCGCGTTCGACAGAGTCCGCCCGCAGCTCGAAGCGTATCTCAGATACCGCCGCGGCGTCGAATTGGATCGCCACAGGCGTTTCAATCTAAAGCTCGAAGAGGTGATAAAGACCGCCGGCAGGGACGAGGTTCGCATGGAGGCCATAAATGTTCTGCGGCAGGAGCGCGACAACGTCCTCGGAAACGGCATCATGGGCACGATAGCCGCTTTCGACGGCGATTATGCCGTGAGCGAGCTTTATCTGCGCCGTGCCGTCGATTCGCCAGAGGCCTCCGCCGCGGCGTTCAACAATTACGCGGAAGTGCTCAGGCGCCTGGGCCGGTACGAGGAAGCCGAGGCGAATGCGAGGAAAGCGGTGGAGATCGCTCCGGATTTCTGGCGGGCGCACGAAACCCTCGCCGACGTTCTTCTTGCGAAAGGCGCCTCGACGCGCGAAATACTCGTACCGCTCGAAACGGCCGAGAAGCTTGTGGGCACCGGCAGCGAGTGGAAGCTCGTCCCGCCAGAGGCCGCGACGCTCGCGCTTATACGTCTTTCAGTCCTTTCGCGCGATTCTTCGAAGTCGCGCGAACGCGAACTTCTCCGCCGCAAGATAAAGAGGCTCCCCCTTTCCGATATGCAGCGCCGCCGCATAGAATCGTTCGAACCGGCCGGGCGCAAACGTTTCAAGAGCAGATGAACAAAATACACTTCGTATTCGCCGCCGCGGCGCTTTTCGCCGCCGGATGCGCCGAGAAAGACGATGCAGGACGCGAGCGTTACCGCAAGTCGCCCATCGAAAAGAAAGACATAGTTTCAACCGTGGAGGCCACAGGCACCGTCACGCCGAGAAATTCTTCGGGTGGAGTTCCCGTCGGCGCGCAGGTGAACGGAAGGCTCGTCAAGCTTTTCGTAGATTACAATTCGGCCGTCACCAACGGGCAGGTGCTTGCGCTGATAGACCCTCTCGTCTACGAGGCGAACTACAAGAGCGCCGTCGCTCGGCTCCATGTGGCGAAAGCCAATGTCGATGTGGCAAAGGCGACGCTCGCTTCGCGCGGCGCCGAGCTCGACCTCGCCGCGAAGACGCACGGCCGCAAGCTTGCGCTTTCGGACAAAGGCATGTCGAGCGTATCCGATCTCGACAGCGCCGTCGAGGCGCTCGCTCGCGCCGAGGCCGCGGTGGAGAGCGCGAAAGCGTCGCTGAAAAGCGCCGAGGCGGCGGTGGAGCAGTGCGAGGCCGATGTTTCGCAGGCGAAAGCCAATCTTGAATATTGCACGATCGTTTCGCCTGTGGACGGCGTCGTGATCGACCGCAAGGTAGAGGAAGGGGAGACGGTGGTTTCGTCGATGAACGCCATTCCCGTTCTCACGATCGCGGAAGATCTCGGCACGGTGTGGATCGAGGCTACCGTCCCCGAAGCCGACATCGGCGGTATAAAGACCGGCCAGAAGGTGATGTTCACGGTCGATGCATACAGGAGAAAATTTTCGGGGCGCGTGCGCCAGGTTCGCCGAGCCGCGACGACCGTGAACAATGTCGTGACGTTTCCTGTCATCATAGAAGCGGAAAATCCCGGCGAGATGCTTTTCCCCGGCATGACGGCGACGCTTTCCATCGAGACGGCGAGGGCGGAACAGCTTGAAGCCGTTTCCGCAGCGGCTCTCCGCTTCAGACCGAGAGACGAAGACATTTCTCCCGAGGCGGGCGAAATTCCGCGCGGGCCCAAGCTTTGGTTCGAGCGGGACGACGGACTGCTTGAAGCCGTGTCTGTCAAAGAGGGCGTTTCGAACGACATGTTCGTGCAGGTTTCGCCTGTGGGAGAAACTCCGCTCGCAGGCCGCGAAGCCGTTACAGGATACGCTTTGAGCGCGTCTGCGCAGTCTTCCGGCGCGAGCACCAATCCGTTCATGCCTAAACCTCCGCAGCGAAACACGAACAAGGGAACTGCGCCGGAGCCCAAAAAAATTTTTGACATCCCCCTTGTGGGGGAAGAAAAAATATGATACAATATGGTTGAACCTTGAGAAAGGAAAGGAGTAAACAATGAAGAAAATATTGACTGCACTATTGTGCGCACTCGGCTTTTCGCTTGTATCGCAGGCGGATCCGAGAAGAATAAATGGTACCAACTTCGAAGCCCCCGGTTTGCATATTGGAGCCTCGCCTGTGGGTTATGCGGATGACGGCATAACGGCAGACGTGGACAATTGGTCGTGGACGAACGCCACGATGGACGGTGTCGCTGTCATTGTGACGAACGATATCAAACAGTATGCCAGCGAATGCGGCTTCCCTGCAATTCACGGCGGCGATGCCAACGAGAAGTATCTTTATTTGCAAACGAAGGGGTCGCCTCTCGTTCGCAGCGTCAAAACCGACGATCAGAAAATCGACGAAACGTACGGATTTTATTTCGATTCGCTCGTCCAGTTCACGGCCACTGATTCTCTTGCCTCCAAAAGCAACGAGGACAAGCTGATCGTCTGGCTCCGCGAGCAGGACGGCGAAACCAACCTTGTCGTCACGGCAGGGTATTTGAAAGGCGACTATTCTGCGGAGCGGAAGGATTATGTCGTTTCCAATGTAGATGTCGAGTCCGACAAATGGTATCGCCTTACCATCGAAGCAAAGACTGATATTTTCAAGGATAACAAAAGTGCTACGTTTGTCGTTTATGTCGATGGCAAGCGTGCAGAGTATTCTCCCGACGAGGCGGCTTTCGACAGCGGCACCTGGACTGTTGACGAGAAGTATTCGTACCTTTACACGGCTAATTGCCATGCGGTGTTTCCGAGCATGGTTCAGAGTGGCGATAACAAGGCAAAAATCGCATCCGTCGCTTTCGAGGGCGTCGGTCGTATTGACGATATAGAGTTTACCACGGACGCTCCTCGTTTCACCGCGGCGCCTGCTTCGCTGAAGGTGACTTGGACGAATGGTGTCGATACGCTGACAATTACTCCGAGTGAGGGCGCCCCAATCGAAATCGCGGCGAACGGTGATGCCGGCTCCACGAATCTCGAGGCAGGCGTCTACACTGTTACCGCGACGGTTCTGGATGGCTATATGGCGGCGACGGTCACGCCTGACGGAGAGGTGGATGCTTCGTCGTCTGTTAAAACTGTCGAAGTCACAACAAGCCCTGTGCAGGCTACTGTGGACGACACAGCCTATGGTTCGCTCGAAAAAGCGTTTGAAGCGGCGGCCGCTGGCGATGGAAAGGCTGTTGTCAGTCTCGTGCGTGATCAGGCGATTGTCAAGGCCGCCGGCATTGAGATCTCGGGCAAAAACGGTTTTGTTCTCGACCTTGCAGGCAATACTATCGAAGTAACGCCAGATTCAAATGCTGACGGCGCCATCAATATTGGCGTGCCGCTTACGCTGATCGATTCCGTTGGCGAAGGCGCGATTACAAATACCGCAGACAATACGACTCTTTACGTCATCAACGGCGGTGCGCTTAACATCGGCAATGCCGACGGCGATAAAGGAGCGACGGTTTATGGTTCGATATCAGCCGACAGCGATGAATTACAGATCTCGATTGTCAAGGGCTTCTTCTCTGAAAAGCCGGACAGCAAATATGTTGCAGAGGGCTACAAGGCCGAGGAAGGCGAATCGCTCTGGGAAGTTGTTCCTGCTGACGTCCCTGTCGAGAACGATGTTGCCAAGATCGGCGATCAGGGCTACGAGACGTTCGAGGGTGCGCTTTCCGCCGCAGAAACGAATGATACGATCGTGCTTCTCACGAATGTCGTGCTCTCCTCGACTGTGACGGTCGACAAGAACCTGACGATCGACCTGAACGGCAACGACATTGCGGCTACGGATTGCCGTGCGTTCCACGTGAAGGCTGGTGCGTTCGCGCTCACTGGCTCCGGCACGGTCAGCGCCACGGCGTCCGCCGAAGTGCGCGCGATGGCGACGCCTTCCTTCAAAACATCGAGCTCTGTCGTCCGCGTCGGCAGCGATACCGCCACGACGTCCTTCACGCTCGGCGAGAATGTGACGGTCTCCTCCGACTGGTGCTATGGCGTGTCCTACTTCGGCACGAAGAAGCAGACGGTTGTGATCGACGGCACTGTTACGGTGACAGGTGTTCAGGCCGCGCTTTCCGGCAACGGTCTCGCGAAGTACAACACTGCCGAAGGCGGAGCCGACGTGACGGTTAACGGCACGGTTTCGGCGACGCAGGATTACGCGATCTACAATCCGCAGACTGGCACGACCGTCATCAACGGCAGCGTAACCGGTCCCGGCGGCATCGAAGTGAAGGCCGGTTCCGTGACGGTGAACAGCGGAGCAGTCATCACCGCGACGGCGCAGGAGCAGACGCACACGGCCAGCAATGACGGCACGTCCACAGCGGGCTACGCAATCGCGGCGGTCGGCAGCAAGTCCTACCAGGGCGAGCCTGCGATCACGGTGACGGGCGGCACGATCAACGGCGTTGCGGTCGTCCTTGCGGACAGTGCGGATGTCGAAAACGGCACGATCACCGCGACATCAAACGAAATCTCCAAGCCTGAAGGCTACAAGTGGGTCGACGCAACCGAGACGCCTGGTAGCTATACACTCAAGGAGATTGAGTATGCAACGGTGACGATTGCTTCTGTCGCCAACTGCACGATCACCGTGAAGAACGGCAACGACAATGTCGCTACCGGCGCACGGTTCGATGTCGATGATGCTGTAGAGCTCACGGTCACGCGTGTCGCCGCTGCGGGCTACAAGCTTGCGGCCGGCTGCCTCGCCGAGGAAACCGTCACCATGAGCGAAAATCGCACGATCACGGCTGTTGTCGAGGAAGACAAGACCGATGACTGGGCGGTAGACACCAAGGATGTCGAGGGCAAGAATGCTTCTGAGGCTTACGGCATCACGGGCGCTCTCGCCGAGGTAGACGCTGTGAAACTCACGGTCTGGGCGAAGGCTAACAATGTTGCGTTCGCAGAGGCGTCCACGATTCTGCCCGAGGCGTATGCGCTGAACTGCGCAAATTCCGCCGAGGCTGTCGCGACGGCCAAGGAGGCTTTCGAGGTCCAGGCGATCACGGTCGACTCCGAAGGCAATGTCACGGTGACGGCGCCTGCGGGTACGTTCAACGGTACGCTCCAGATGAAGGGGTCGACAGACCTCAAGACCTGGACCGACACCGAGACGACCGAGGGCTACAACTTCTTCTATTACGAGCTCAACCTCAAGTAAGACCCGGTGCAGACCGAGTGAAAACGAGGCCCGCGGCGACAAGCCGCGGGTTTCGTTTTTCCATCGCCTATGCACTGCGGATTTATGGTATAATAAAAGGCGAAATGGAGAGAATATCGGATTATGCGCCTTGCACGCCGCTTTCGCCGGTCGGTTTCTTCGACTCTGGCAAAGGCGGTCTTTCCATTCTTGCCAGATTCAAAGCGATATGTCCTTTTGAATCGACCGTATATATCGCCGACGATGCGAATGTCCCTTATGGAACGCGGCCGCCCGAAGAAATCCTGCGGCTGTCGAAAACAAACGTGGAGCGCTTGCGCCGCGAGTACGGCTGCAAGATGGTGGTGATAGCGTGCAACACCGCCACCGCCGCAGCCATAGACGTTTTGCGCAGCGAATCGCCGTCATATCCGTTTGTCGGAGTCGAGCCTGCCGTAAAGCCCGCCGCGCAATTGTCTAAAAGCGGCAAGGTGGCCGTTCTCGCGACCGCAGGCACGTTCGGAGGCAGGCTTTTCCGTCAGACGAAAAACAGATTTGCCAAGAACGTCGAAGTGATAAACGTTCAGGCTCCCGAATTTGTCGAAATGGTGGAGCGCGGCGAGACGTCGGGAGACGATGCCGCAGAGAAAGTGGAGCGCCGCATAAAGCCGCTTCTCGACGCTGGATGCGACGTGATAGTTTTAGGATGCACGCATTTTCCGCATCTTAAAAAACTCATAGAGAAAGCGGCGCAATCCCGGGCCGCGGTGATCGATCCCTCCGACGCCGTGGCCCGCAGGGCCCGCGATGTCCTCGTCGCGGCAGGCCTTGCCGCGCCAGCGGGGACCGGCGTCAAGCACGTCGAGATTTCCACTATGGCCAACGCATTAAAAGCCGATTCTTCCCCTTTGGGGCCCCGGAATCGT
>Ga0310695_10014047_pt1 | contig 10891 bp, 9 predicted proteins | sample RumenRJG_04DNA_FD_203882 | JGI IMG/M metagenome (GOLD analysis project Ga0310695, IMG submission 203882) | Bovine rumen microbial communities from Lethbridge, Alberta, Canada - RJG_04 (v2) (version 2) | ecosystem: Host-associated > Mammals > Digestive system > Stomach > Rumen | place: Canada... | reverse complement strand
ACATCGAGCCGCAGCCGGTTATTCTGATCGAAGGGATCCTGATCTTTGCCATCAAAGAGCTCCGGGATCTGATGGATATGAAGATCTTCGTGGATACGGACGCCGATATCCGCTTTATGCGCCGGCTCACCCGGGATATGGAAGAACGGGGCCGCAGCCTGAAATCCGTCTGCGACCAGTATTTCGGTGTGGTCCGCCCGATGCATGAGGCTTTTGTGGAGCCCTCCAAACGTTATGCCGATATCATCGTCCCGAACGGCGGAAGGAACCGGGCTGTACTGGATATGGTTGCCACAAAGATCCGCTCCCATATGAATGCCGCCGGTATACCGGAAACAGACGGGACCGAACCCCGGCAGGAATAGAGCGGGCGCTGCAGGCCTGAGCCCCGGGCCGGATCTGCGGATCACGGAATAGGGAGAATGACCCCCGCATCAATAAGAAAAAGCCCCGGATCAGTGTCCGGGGCTCGTTTTATCCCTTTACGGGATCATTTCTTCTGTTCGGGAAGGACGACCTTGATGTGAAGTTCTTCCAGCTGACCGGGCATGGTCGGTGACGGAGCACCTGCCATGACATCGCGGCCGGCGGTGTTCTTCGGGAAGGCGATGACTTCGCGGATGTTCGGTTCATCAGCCAGCAGCATGACCAGACGGTCGATCCCCGGGGCGATACCGCCGTGCGGCGGGGCACCGTATTCAAAGGCGTCCATGATCTGATGGAAGCGTTCGCGGGCGACTTCCATGGACATGCCGATGATGGAGAAGACCTTCTCCTGCAGCCAGCGTTCATGGATCCTGAGGGAACCGGAAGCCAGTTCATAGTTGTTCATGACCATATCATACTGGTTGCCGCGTACGGCGCCGGGATCGGAATCGAGCATGTCGAAATCCTCATCGACAGGGCGTGTGAACGGATGATGGGTGGCATCCCAGCGGTTTTCGTCTTCATTCCACTCAAAGAGCGGGAAGTCGATGATCCAGCAGAAAGCCAGCTTGTTATTGTCGCGCAGGCCCAGGCGGTCGCCCATCAGGATACGCAGGCGGGCGAGGGAGTCGTAGACGACGGCTTTCTTATCCGCAACGAAGAGCAGCAGGTCGCCGTTTTCGGCGTCCATCATCTTCATCAGTTCAGCCCATTTATCATCGGCAACGAATTTGCGGAAGGGACTGCTGACTTCGCCCTTGGAGCTGACCTTTACATAAGCCAATCCGTGGGCGCCCCAGAGTTTGACCTGTTCGGTCAGTTCATCCAGCTGCTTGCGGGAGTATTCACCGGCACCCTTGGCATTGATGCCGCGGACGCTGCCGCCATCCTTCATGGCATTTTCAAACACGGAGAAACCGCAGTCCGCGGCCCAGTCACCGATGTTGACCAGTTCCATGCCGAAACGCATATCCGGAGCGTCCTTGCCGAAGCGGTCCATCGCTTCCTGATAAGTGAGTTTCGGCCAGGGGTGGAACATTACCTGTTTCTGCGGCGTCACGGTCTCGACCATCTTATTAAACATCTCTTCCATCAGGTCCAGGATATCATCCCGCTGGCAGAAGGACATTTCAAGATCGAGCTGGGTGAATTCCGGCTGGCGGTCGCCGCGCGGGTCTTCATCGCGGAAACAGCGGGCAACCTGGAAATACTTTTCCACGCCTGCCACCTGGAGCAGCTGTTTGAGCTGCTGCGGGCTCTGCGGCAGGGCCCAGACTTCGCCGGGGTAAATGCGGGACGGGACGATATAGTCACGGGCGCCTTCCGGTGTGGTCTTGAACAGGATCGGGGTCTCGATCTCAAGGAAGCCCTTATCATCCAGGTAATCGCGCATGAATTTGATGACTTTGTGGCGCAGGATCAGATTGTCGCGCATCTTTTCCCGGCGCAGGTCGAGAAATCTGTATTTCAGGCGAAGCTGTTCATCGACCTTTTCATCAGGATTGTTGATGGAAAACGGCAGGACTTTGCATGTATTCAGCACCTTGATGCTTTGGGCAGGCACTTCGATTTCTCCGGTGGGGAGATTCGGGTTGGGCGTTCCCGCGCGGAGCTGGACGGTCCCTGTCACCTGCAGCACCCATTCAAAGCGGATGTTCTGGCAGAGCTCCGCCATCTTTTCGTCACTTGGATCGATCACGATCTGGGTGAGCCCGTAACGGTCACGAAGATCCACAAAATACACGCCGCCATGGTTGCGATAGCGGTGGACCCAGCCGGCGAGGGTCACGGTTTTGCCGGCGTCGGAGGCTCTGAGCTCTCCGCAGGTATGCGTCTTATACATAATTATCGCCTTTAATCCTTCGATTCTTTGACTTATAAAACAACGTTAACCGTCACGTCCATGGAACAAAGCACTTCATATCCCCGGACCACACCCATTGTCATGGTATAGACCCCCGGTGTGGAAGGTACGATCGCATCAAGCGCGTACTTCAGTGTTCCGCCGGGCGCTACATCCATCGGCAGATCCTTCCTGACCTGATCTTTCCGCTTCAGCATGTTTTCTCCGCCGATATAGGCAATATCCATATTTTCGGTATCCCACATGAAGCCGGAATCATTCCGGACACGGAAGATAAAATCCGTTTCCTCTCCGCGTTTGAAGGAAGCACGGTATGCCGGCACGACGGACAGCAGCGTGCAGCCGGTGTTCAGCGGCACCACTCCGGGAGCCACGGTCGCGATATTCTGGCTGTTCCCGACTACGATCTTAGCCCAGATCGCGTCATTCTCGGAATTGGATGTCCCGAATATGTTCCCTGCGGGGCTGCGGAGCTTCCACAGACTCTGGTAGGTCCCGTATGCGTTTGGAGCGGTCAGGTCGATACTGATATCAACGGTTTCTCCGGGAGCGACTGCTTTCGGAATGTTGACGCCGTAGTTCAGCCCCATTGCATCCCCGCCGGCAAATATCAGCTGGTAACCGGAAGACCAGGCACAGGAGCCGGCGTTCTGGATACGCCATACTTTCCGGAAGATCTGCCCGGGCTGCATCTGTGTGTTGTCCGGGACTGTCACATCTTCAATAAAGCGCATCCGCTCGCAGACGGTGTTGACCTGCTGCGCGTAATTGGGAACAGCATATGAATTTGTCGGCTGCTGCTGCGGCTGTTGCGGCTGATAATACGGATACTGTGAATAGGGGGTGGCGGTGGGAGGATTATAGACCGGACGGGTGATCGTCCCGCCGTAATCCGGTGTGGAGATGACAGTCATCCCGGAACCGGAGGAAGCAGGGGTGTTCAGCACCGGACGGATCATCAGACCGCCGGAGCTGCCGGATGCCTGGGCTGTCATAGTCTGCTGGGCATACATCTGGACCTGGTCCATGGACAGATTCCCCGCCCCTCCCGGACCGGTTCCGGTACAGCCTGCCAGAAGGATGAGCATGATCAAAATCAGGAAAATATATTTTTTCATAATAGGTACCTCTGTGGTCCTTACCCGCCGGAAACGCTAAAACAGGGAAAGCTGGGAGGCTTCTCCGCTTGCGGGTTCCTCGGGTTCTGTCGGTTTTTCTTCCGCTTTGGGTTCTTCCGGTTTGGGTTCAAAGCGTTCTTTCGCCTGTTCCAGGTATCCCGGGATCAGGGAAAAATCATGTTCGATCGCACTGCGCAGGCTGGGCTGATGAAGGGCTGCGGCCGGATGAAACATCGGGATGATCAGCCGGTCGTTGACCCACAGCCCCTGACCGTGGATGGCGGAAATGCGCTGCAGCGGGAAATAGCGGGCCATGGAGAACCTGCCCAGCGTCACGATCACCAGTGGGTTGATCAGCTCGATCTGGCGGTTCAGGAATTTGGCACAGGCTGAAAGCTCTTCGGGCAGCGGATCCCGATTGGACGGCGGCCGGCATTTGACAACATTGGTGATAAACACCTCCTGCCGCCTGACATTGGCGATCTCCAGCAAATGATTCAGAAAGTTGCCCGCTTGCCCGACAAAAGGCCTCCCGGTCATATTCTCATTGGCTCCGGGGCCTTCTCCGATGAAAAGGATTTTTGTGCGGACATTGCCTTCGCCGGGAACGGCTTTATCCCGCGTAAGGTGCAGCATACAGTCCCGGCAGACGGAAACCTGCGCAGCCAGTTCATTCATTTGATCTAAAAGTTTGCTCATTCCTGTCCAGCCTTCATCAGTTTTTCATAATCAGCCGGGTCGAGATTCATCAGGAGCGCATCTTCATGATTGTCCTGATAATATCTTTTCCGGACGCCTTCCGTGTGATATCCGCTCGTCTCATACAGATGGATCGCGGGTTGGTTGCCTGCCCGGACCTCCAGGAAAGAAACTCTTGCCCCGCTGTCATAACAGGCTTTCAGCCCGTGAACCAGAAGAGCGCGTCCTGTTCCCCTGCATCGGAATTCCGGCGCCACCGCAAAATTAGCCAGATGCGCTTCATCGATGATGAGCCAGAAGACGATGAAGCCGAGGATCCTGCCTTCATCATCCACCGCGACGAACGGCCGTGAACTTTCGTTTTTTTCAACCTCAAAGTGATATGAGCGCTCAGGCCAGTACAGGACAGCGGATGCCTTATCGATCTCAAACACACGCGGAATATCCGCGGCGCTCATGGGACGTATGGAAACCGACGTCATAATGAGCCGGGGATATCATCATGCGTGTGCAGATAGATCGGGGCAAGGGAAGCCACAGGAGGAAATTCACCCTTTTCAAAGATCTTCCATCCGGTTTCAGCGAGGTAGCCCGCCCGCCGCAGGTTTGAGGCCGGGGATGGCATTTTGATATTTTTGTTTTTCCGGAAGATCACACGGTTTTCCGGGTCAAATTCTCCGGTGAGCACGGTGGGTTCCGTGATTTTTGCGCTCAGCGATTCCGCGGTATGGATCTCAGCGGCTCCGCTGGCAGTCCAGCGTCCCCGGCGGATCTCATAGAAGGAGACCGCCAGCTTGCCGCGCCCTGCCTGAAGGAAAGCACAGAGGGGCATTTCGGCAAGGGGCTGCTGGGAAGCTGTGATATCCAGTGTCGGGACCCCGATCACCGGGATTCCCCAGCCGAGCGATAACCCTTTAGCGAATGAAAGGCCCACCCGCAGACTGGTAAAAGAACCCGGCCCGAGAGCGACGGCTACTGCCTTCAGTTTCTTTTTTTCGATCTCCAGGTCGGAAAGCAGGGTCTCCACAGCCGGAGCGAGGGCTACCGTATGCCGGTTCGGACTCGTCCAGCAGCTTTCACCCAAAACTTCGGTTCCATTAAAAACAGCGATGCCCAGCCGGGCTGTTGATGTGTCGATTGCAAGGATCATAATTTATTTTCAGACTCCAAAACATTGACGCCGGAATTCGGCGGTCAGAGCGGTATACCGTTTTCCCGTCGGTTTTAATGTGAAACTGCGGATGCCTTCCGAAATATATTTCATCTGGATCCACAGGCATTCTTCAGGAAGGATCTCCCGGATCCGGTCTGCCCATTCGATCAGCAGAGGGCCTTTGCGGAGCATACGGTCAAAATCCAGTTCCTCAGCTTCCCATAAGCTGCCGATACGGTAGGCATCCATGTGGAAAAGGACGCTGTTGTCGACGCGGTAGTACTCATTCACCAGCACAAACGTCGGACTGGTGACCGGGTCCATGGATCCCCATCCTTTTGCCACTCCGCTGACCAGGGTGGTTTTCCCCGCACCCAGATCACCGGAAAGCCCGACGAGGTCTCCCGGACGCAGCAGATTCCCAAGCCGCATCCCGAACCGGCCGGTCTGGTCTGCACTTCGGCTGAAACATTCAACAGAGTTCGGGTCTAAAATTGGCATAATGACTGCACCTTATTAATGACTAAGAATTCGGAAGATCTTGAACTGTCTGCCTGACCGGATCCCCCTTCATTCTCCGGGCAAGGTCCCGGCGGGAAAGGAAGATTTTACGGCCGCATTTCAGGCATTCCAGCCCGATATCCGCACCGATACGCACTACTTTCCATTCCCGGCTGCCGCAGGGGTGTATTTTTCTTAAAGTGATAAGGTCATTCACTTCAATATTTTCCATTATACTAATTATAAAACAATTTGCAGAATGGACAACATGACTGAGCCTAATGCTTTCGGATCCGTATGTTCGGCCGGAAACGGATCATTTTGTGACGGATACGAGCGGATGCCATTATAAGGTTGTTCTAAGGGTGAGGGATTATAAAGTATACAGGAGATATGCTCTGGCTGTGCCTCAAAAATTTTTGAGATCTCCCTCTTACACAGTCCGGGATCAGCATGTCTCCTCTGTTGTAAATACTATCGCGGGAAGCACAGGGCTTTCCGTTCAGGAGAAAAGATGTCGGGATCAAAGCGGCTGCTGACGGTCTGTATATTGGGAATGATCCTCCTGATCGCTGCAGGCTGTTCACGGAAGCCGGCAGATACGGTCGAAACGGTTCAGACACTTCCCGCAGTGAAGGGAAGCGTCCGGAAGGTCATTACCTTTGTCGGAAATGTTACGTCCGGCCAGTCGTCGTCTCTGACCTGGGGCACTGACGGAGTGATCGAGACCGTCAATGTCCGGATCGGTGACAGTGTGAGTGAAGGACAGATCCTTGCCACACTTGCGGAGGATTCGCTTTCATCCGCGGTCCTGAACGCGGAGATTCCGCTGATCAATGCGCAGGAGAACCTGGATGAGGTCCTCGCATCCGAAACACCGAAAGCACAGGCTTATAAGGAGATGAAGGACAGGGAAGCTGCCCTGGTCAAAGCCGAAAAGCATCAGGAAAGCCTGAAATATCCCCATGCCCTTGCGGGGGATATCATGTATTGGGCCGACCAGGTTGAGATCTACCGGAAATACTATGAGGATGCGCAGGAACTCCTTGACGGTGCCATCGGCTGGAAAAACAGCCCGGATGAGACCTATTACAACCTTTATGAAACCTTCCGGAAGAATCAGCTCACAGCGCTGAATAACTACGCCGAAGTCTACAATAATTATTTGTACTACAGCGGCAAGGCGACCCAAAACGATTTCGATCAGGCAGCTGCGGATATCGATGTGGCAAAATCCGAATATGAAAAGGCCTTGAAGAATTTCATGACCTACTATTCGGAATATCCTCGCACCAAGGATGTTGCTGCCGCGGAGCTGACCTTGAAAAATGCGCAGGATACCTATAACCGCCGGAATATCGTGGCAGATATCAACGGAGTGGTGACCTCGATCCGTGCAAGAGAAGGAGACTATGTCACTCAGGGAACAGCGGCTTTTCAGCTGGATAATAAGGTCCGGCTTTATGTTCCGATGGATGTTCCGGAGATCGATGTGGTGAATATTCAGGACGGAATGCAGGCGCTGGTGGTGCTGGATGCCGATACGGATAAAGTGTATGACGGAGTGGTAACGACCATCTCCGCTTCCGGGGAGGAATCCGGAAATAGGGTCACCTTCGGAACTGTGGTCGAGATCCTCGCACCGGATGACAGTGTAAAGATCGGGATGACTGCGGAGGTCGATCTGGTTCTTGAGAAATCTGAAAACGCGCTTCTGGTTCCCGCCAACGCTGTTTTCAGTGATAACGGAAATACCTATGTCGCGATTCGGAGCGACGGCGAAAGTAATGATGTCCCGGTGAAGGTCGGGATCGTTACCGAAACGGTCGCCGAGATCACGGGCGGCTTTTTGAAAGAAGGCGATGAGGTCATCGTGCCCTCGATCGACAGCAGCATCCTGAAAGATATGGGACTGAACGGGTCCCGTGAAACGATCGAAGAGGAAGGTCTGCTGATCGGGGGCGGTCCGGCTTTGAACAGAGAAGGTTTCAGCGGAATGCCGCAGGTTCCCGGAAATGATCAGGCTGTGAATTAGAGCAGAGGAATGATAATGGATAATAAATCAGGCAAACGAACAAAGAGAAAAATCGGAAAGAAAGCGGTTATCTGGATCATAATTCTGCTTGTGATTCTCCTCGGGATCTCCGGATATGGATATTGGTATTATGTTCAGACGACCCGGCAGATCGCTGAAAAACAGAAAGAAGCGCAGGAGCTGGAACCGGATACGGCAAAAGTGGAACGGGGTGACCTGACAAATACGCTTGATGACATTTCCGGGATCGTCCGTTCCAATCAGTCGGTCTATCTTTACTGGCAGATATCGGGAACGGTCTCGGCGGTGAATGTGGAAGTCGGGGACGAAGTGAAAAAAGGGGATGTCCTGGCTGAGCTTGACAGAAGTACGATCGATTCTTCCGTGATCGATGCGGAGGTGACAAAAGCGCAGGCAGAAGAAAGCCTGGAGCGGCTTTACACATCAGCGCTTACCCTTGAACAGGCACGGACGAAAATGGTTAACGCAAAACAATCCGTCAGAGATGCGCAGAAGGCGCTGGATGCGCTGGGCATCGTCAGGGAAGACCAGATCGAACTCGGTGTAAAATACGACGACTATATGAAAGCGGTAAGTGCCTATGAACAGGCTCACGACAAATTTGACGAAGTAAAAGACAGGGCTTTGGATGATTCGGTCCGGATCCGTGCCCAGCAGTCACTGGAATCAGCCAAATCAAGGATGGATTCCGCGAAGGCTGAGTATAACTGGTATAACGGCGAAACGGAAGAGATCGAAATTCAGAAAGCCGATGCCGCCCTGAAACTGGCTCAGGCAGAGCTTGATGATGCCGTAAGAGCCTATAACCGGATCAAGGACGGCCCTACGGAGAACCAGGTCCGTTCGCTTCAGGCTCAGATCAATGCCGCGGCCGCTACGATCAATACTTCCAGGATCGTTGCTCCGATCGACGGGACGGTGGCGCAGGTCGACGCGAAACTCTTTGATGTGATCACTTATGAATCCACTTCCCAGGCACGGGATATTTTGGCTGTCCGTATAGATGACCTGAGCTCACATTATATCGATATCAGCGTTACGGAGCTGGAAGTGAATAATATTTCTCTCGGGCAGGATGTCACGATCACATTTGATGCCATCCCGCTGCGGGAATATTCCGGAACGATCGTCAATATCTCCAACGCGGGAACTGTCAGCAATCTTTCGGTCAACTATGATCTGACCGTAAAAATGGATGAGGCTGATGACAGCATCAAATCCGGCATGATGGCGGATGTGGCGATCGTGACTTCCCGGGTAAAGGATGTCCTGTATGTGCCGCAGAAAGCGATCACTGTTTCCGATGACGGGATCACACGAGTCGTCAATAAGAAAATGGCAGATGGCTCCTATAAGGAGATCCCTGTCCAGGTGGGGCTGAGTTCCGGCTCCGATGTGCAGGTCACCGCTGACCAGCTGATGGAAGGGGATGAAGTCCGGCTCACGAAAGTCAGTTCATCATTATCTGCCGGCTTCGGCTTTGGCAGCATGTTCGGAAATGTCGGCGGCATGGGCGGAGGCCGTCCGCCGGGAGGCAGCAGAAGACCCGGTGGCAATATGGGCGGCGGCAGAAGGCCCTGAATCAGTCAGGAGTGATGCAGCAATGAGTGAGATCGGTGTTATTCATACTGAGCATATCAAAAAATATTACATCATGGGTGATGTGGAAGTCCGCGCGCTGAATGATATTTCGCTGGATATCCATAAAGGAGAACTGGCGGCGATCATGGGGCCGTCCGGTTCCGGAAAATCAACATTGATGAATATCCTCGGATGTCTTGACCGTCCAACCGGAGGGATCTATAAACTCGGGGGTGAACTGGTATCCGAAATGAATGATTCACAGCTGGCGGATGTCCGGAACCGCAAGATCGGGTTTGTTTTTCAGAGCTTCAACCTGCTCCCCCGTTCAACCGCGCTTGAGAATGTGCTGCTTCCGACGCTGTATTCAAAGAATAAAGCGAATGCCAAACAGCGGGCTATGAATGTGCTGGAGATGGTCGGGCTGGGATCCCGTATGAATCATAAACCGAAGGAAATGTCCGGAGGACAGCAGCAGCGGGTCGCTATTGCCCGGGCGCTGATCAATGATCCGGAGATCATCATGGCTGATGAACCGACCGGCAACCTCGACAGCAAATCCGGGAAGGAGATCATGGAACTCCTGATCCGGCTGAATAAGGAGCAGGGAAAGACGATCATTCTTGTTACTCATGATCCGAAGATCGGGAAACAGGTCCCGCGGGTGATCTCCGTGTTCGACGGAATGCTGGGATCAGAAGAAGAACAGCAGGAACTCAGGCGCTGGACCGATGTCAATTATTCGAAACTGGATGGCCTTGCGGATGAAAAAGCCGCGCTGGCTGATGATGTCCCGGAGACCGCCAAAACGTCCGGAACGGATGAACCGGAAAACGGCAGCGGAGGAGATAAAGAATGAATTTAGCAACGCTGATCAAAGAAGCATTGAAGAGCATCATTTCAAATAAAGTCCGGTCTTTCCTCACGATGCTCGGCATTTTTATCGGCGTCGGTGCGGTTATCGCCATGATGTCGATCGGCCAGGGGGCGCAGAATTCCATTACCAATTCACTGAGTGCCCTGGGCACACAGACGCTTTATCTGACTCCCGGAAACTTTACCGAGAATGTCCGGAACGCGCAGAACCTGACCAATGATGACGTGAGTGCCATAGCGCAGATGGATTGTGTCGAGATCGCTGCCCCTCTGGTGACGCAGAGCTCCATGCTTTCTCAGAGCAACGGGAATACCGTCAGCGCCACCGTGACCGGCGTTGTTCCGGGATATTTGAAAGTCGGAAATTATGCGATGGGGCAGGGTTCCTTTATTTCGCAGGAGAATCTTGACAACAAGGAAATGGTTGTGGTGATCGGGACCGAGATCAATAAATCGCTTTTCGGTGCTGCCAACAGCAGTTCTGTGGGCGAGACGATCCGGATCATGGGACAGCCCTACCGTGTCATCGGCATCCTTGAAGAAAAAGGCAGCTCGGCTATCGGTACATCTCAGGACCAGAACGTTTTTATTCCGATCACTACGGCACAGTCCCGTCT
>Ga0310695_10014041_pt1 | contig 10894 bp, 9 predicted proteins | sample RumenRJG_04DNA_FD_203882 | JGI IMG/M metagenome (GOLD analysis project Ga0310695, IMG submission 203882) | Bovine rumen microbial communities from Lethbridge, Alberta, Canada - RJG_04 (v2) (version 2) | ecosystem: Host-associated > Mammals > Digestive system > Stomach > Rumen | place: Canada... | reverse complement strand
GCGCTCCGCCGCGTCATCGATGCGGACGATCGTCCGCTCGGAGAGGACCGGCACGATCCGCGCGACACCCAGCTCCGTCGCCTTCTCGATCGTCCAGTCCCAGCGCGCGCCCTTCGTCACGCACGCGAAGAGCGTCACGCGCGCCGGGCGCGGCGGAAACGTCCGGACCGGCGCGGCCGCCGCCAGTTCCTTCGTCCGCGCGTCATACGTGAACACGCGCGTCGCGCCGCAGCCGTCGAACAGCTCGACCGCTTCGCCGTCCTTCGGGCGCACCACCTTCAAATGGCGCGCCGCCTCCGGCGAAAGCGCCGGACGCGTGCGCGCCAGTTCTTCAGTTGTTGCCCTCAGTCGATGCATGGCCGTCTCCTTGACGGACAACAGTATATCAAATCTCGGCGCTTACAGCGCGAACGGATTTTCGCCCGGATAGAGCTGGCCCGCCGGCAGCGGCGTGTTGATGTCGTCGACACCCAGCATCTTCAGGGCCTCGAACATCACCTTGCCGACCTTCTGGAAGCCGAACGCGCCGTGGTGCGGGAAGCGCTTCTGGACGAGCACGTGGCGGTAGAACCGCGCGAAGCCCGGGATCGCCGCGACGCCGATCGACCCGAACGAATGCGGGTTGACGTCGAGGAACGCGCCGTGCGCGATGTACGAGACGAGATGGCCGTCCGAGTTGGACTGGAGGCGGAACATCGTCGTGTCGCTCGGCTTGATCTGCCCTTCCATCGTGCCGCGCGAGATGACCGGCTTGCCGCCGCCCTCGAGACCGCGGTTCATGATGAGCTGGTACTTCATGCCGCAGTTCTTGAGGCACTTCGAGCACGTGTTGCCGCAGTGGAAGCCCATGTAGAGGTCGCGCTTCTCGGCGCCCGCGAGCTTGAGGCCCTTCGGCAGGATGTCGTCCGGCACCGAGTTGTTGATGTCGAGGAGCGTCGCCGGCAGTTCCGTCGCGCATTCGAGCATGTATTCCGAGACGGCGCCGTACATGTCGACCTCGCACGCGACCGGGATGCCGCGGCCGGTGAGGCGCGAGTTGACGTAGCACGGCACGAAGTGGAACGACGTCTGGAACGCCGGCCAGCACTTGTCCGCGAAGACGGCGTACTGCGCCGCGCCGCGCTGCTTCTCGTACCAGTCCATGAGCGCGAGCTCGAACTGCGCGAGCTGCGGCAGCAGGTCGGGATACGGGCACCTGGAGCCGAGCTCCTTCTTCATGTCCGCGACGATGGCGTCGATCTCCGACTTGCGCGACGCCATCTTGTGGAAGTGCTCGAAGAGGTCGAGCTCGGAGTTCTCCTGCACGTTCACGCCGAGGTCGAACAAGGGCTGGATCGGCGCGTTGCACGCGAGGAAGTCGTACGGGCGCGGGCCGAAGCCGAACACCTTGAGGTTCCTGATGCCGATGACGGTGCGCGCGATCTTGATGAAGTCCCTGATCTCCGCGACCGCGCCCTTCGGGTCGACGTTCGGGTATTCGGGGATGTAGACCTTGAGGCGGCGAAGCCCCACGTTGTAGCTGAAGTTGAGGACGCCGCAGAGCGCGTCGCCGCGGTCGGACGCGAGCACGCCCTTGTTCTCCTCGCGCGCGGCGAGCACCATCGCCGGGCCGCCGAACTTCTCGACGAAGAGCGTCGTGGGGCCTTCGGGCCCGAAGTTGCCGAGGAACATGCACACGGCGTTGACGCCTTCGGTGCGCGCCCAGTCGAGCGCCTTCATCGTGTCGTTCTCGTTCTCGATGGTGACCGGGCAGTCGACGACGTTCGCGACCTTGGCCTTCTTGAGTTCCGCCATCACGGCGGCGAGGCGCTTCTGGGTGAGCGCGGCGGGGAAGCAGTCGCGGCTGACGCCGACGACCGCGAGTTTGACGACGGGTTGGTTGATCATGTGGTGTATCCTTCTTCTTGGTGGTGAATGGGGTCGTCCGGCGGGCGCTTAATCGAGCCAGGTCCAGAAGTACGCGTAGGCGGCGACGACGCAGCCGACGACGAGGACCGAGCCGAGCACGTCGATCCAGTTCCACGACGCGCGGTTCTCCTGCTTGAACTGCGCGTCGAGGCCCGCGAACGTGAGGCCCTTGACGTGCGCGTCGTCCGGCGCCGGCGCGGTGAGCGAGGCGATGAAGACGATGATGATCGACACGGCGAGCAGGATGCCCGAGAAGTAGAAGTCCTGGATGAACGCGAAGCCGTCCGCGCCGCCCCAGACGGCGTTCGCCGCGAGCTTGCACATGCCGAGCACGAAGCCGAGCGACAGTCCCCACACCGCGCCGCGCAGGTTCATGCGCTTCCAGACGAGGCCCATCACGAACACCGCGACGATCGGCGGCGCGAGGAACGACTGGACGGCCTGGATGTACATGTAGAGGCCGCCGCCGGAGATCGCCTTCATGATCGGCAGCCACAGGAGGCCGAGCGCCGTCATGACGACGGTCGTCGTGCGGCCGATGGTGACGAGATGGCGCGGCGAGGTCTCGGGCTTCAGCTTCTGGTAGACGTCCACCGTGAAGAGCGTCGAGACGGAGTTGAAGAGCGAGGCGAGCGACGACATGAGCGCCGCGATCATGCCGGCCACGACGAGGCCGCGGAAGCCGACCGGCAGGAGCGTCTGCACGAGTGTCGGGAACACCTTGTCGCCGTCGATCTGCTTGACGCCGTCGACCGTCTTGCACATGAGCGTCTGGAACTCGACGCCGCCGATGACGACGTTGTTCTGCCACAGCGCGAAGCCGAGCATGCCGGGGACGAGGAAGAGGAAGACCGGGCAGAGCTTCAGCGCGCCGCCCCAGATCGCGCCGCGGCGGGCGTTGGTGAGGTTCTTCGCGGCGAGCGTACGTTGGATGATGAACTGGTCGGTGCACCAGTACCAGACGCCGATCGTCGCCGACGCGATGGCGACGCCGAGCCACGGGAACGCCTTGTGCGAAAGCGAATGCCACAGGCCGAACTGCTCGACGTTGCCCGTCGACTTGATCGTCTGCTTGAGGACCGCCCAGCCGTCGCCGATGGACGAGGCGACCGCGCCCGTCTGCGCGTCGAGCGTCACGCCCGAGTGGCCGAGGTGGTAGAGCGCAAAGGCCGTCACGGACAGCGTGCCCGCGAGGATGATGCCCGTCTGCACGAGGTCGGTGTAGACGACGGCGGAGAGGCCGCCGATGGACGAGTAGACGCCCGCGAGGATGACGGTCGCGATCGCACCGATCCAGAACGAGGTGATCGTCGTCCCGCCGATCGTCAGCTGCATCTCGGGGAGCATCACCTCGAAGAAGAGCGCGCCCGCGAAGACGGTGACGGAAATCTTGGTGAGGACGTACGCCGCGAGCGAGACGAGCGAGAGGATCCAGCGCGCCCGCGCGCCGAAGCGCCGCTCGAGGAACTCGGGCATCGTGGAGACGCCGCTCTTGTAGTAGAACGGGAGGAACACCCAGCTCATCATGACGAGCACCCATGCGTGCAGCTCCCAGTGCGCCTGGCTGAGGCCCGCCGCCGCGCCCGAGCCCGCGAGGCCGATCAGGTGCTCGGAACCGATGTTCGCGGCGAAGATCGACGCGCCGATCGCCAGCCATCCGACCGACCGGCCGCCGAGGAAGAGATCCTCGCCCGATTCGATTTTGTTCTTGCGCAACGTCACGTAGACGACGCCCGCAAGGAGCGCAAAGTAGCCCGCGATGACCAGCCAGTCGATGAATGTCATGATTTGTTCCTCTTGAGTTTGAGTGAGATTGGCAGATAGTTTATCATCATTCGCCGCCGAACGCAATCACCCAATTGGGTAATGCGCGCGCCGTCCGTCGGCACGCCGCGCGCGGGCGCTGGATTTTCCCGCACCGATTATGATATACTACGAACCTGACAAAACAAAGGTTCTTTGATATGACGGTGACGCGCAGACAGGCCCGGGAATGGGCGATACAGATGTTGACGGCGGCGGACGTGAACCCGCCGAAACCCGAGGAGGTGCCCGCTTTCATCGCGGCGTTCTGGGACTCCGCCCGGACGCTCGAGCCGAACGAAGGCGCCGTGCCGAAGCTCCGCGACAAGCTGCGGCTCTTCGTGGAGGAGCGCGTCGCCGGCGTCCTCGGCGAGCAGAAAGACATCGATTCCATCATCATCGGCTACCTCGAGAACTGGGACTTCTACCGCCTCGGCTCCGTCGAGCGCGCGGTGCTGCGCCTCGCCGTCTGGGAGCTGCGGCACACCGACATCCCGCACCCTGTCGTCATCAACGAGGCGGTCGATCTCGTCAACTGGTTCTCGGAGCCTTCCGCGCGCACGATCGTCAACGGCATCCTCGACCGCTACGCCAAATCGCTCGCGCAATGAACGACGCGGACTTCATGCGCCGGGCGCTCGCATGCGCCGCGCGCGGTCGCGGCCACACGCGGCCCAATCCGCCCGTCGGCGCGGTGATCGTCCAGGACGGCCGGATCGTCGGCGAGGGCTGGCACAAGCGCGCAGGCGGCGACCATGCCGAAGTCGCGGCGATCAAGGATGCGCGGCGGCGCGGGTGCGCGTCGTTGGCCGACGCCACCCTTTACGTCACGCTCGAACCGTGCTCGAAGCCGGGGCGCGTGGGCGCGTGCACGGACGCGATCCGCGCGGCAAAAGTGCCGCGCGTCGTCTACGCCGTCCCCGACCCGAACCCGACCAACCGGGGCCGGGCGAAGCGCGCGCTGGCCAAGGCCGGCATCGCGTGCGAGCGGCTGAAGGACGCGGCGACCGTGCGCGCGGCCGAAGAGCTGATCGCGCCCTTCGCCAAGCACGTGACGACGGGCCTCCCCTTCGTGACCGTCAAGATCGCGCTGTCGCTCGACGGCCGGATCTGCGACGACTTCGGCAACGCCCGATGGATTTCGAGCGCGGCGGCGCGCCGCACGACCGGGAAGCTGCGCGAACAGGTCGACGCGATCCTGGTCGGCGCGGAAACGGTGCGCCGGGACGATCCGTCGCTCCTCGCGCACGGGCGGCCCAACCGCGACCTGATCCGCGTTGTCGTGTCGAAGAGCGGCAACCTGCCGAAGACGGCGCAGGTCTTCACCGACGGCGCGCCCAACCCGACGCTCGTCTTCGACGACGCGCGCGCGGCGCTCGTCGAACTGGGGCGGCGCGGCGCGCTGCACGTCCTCTGCGAAGGCGGGCTCAACCTTGCGACCGCGCTCGCCGAAGCGGGCCTCGTGGACGAATGGTGGACCGTCCTCGCGCCCAAGGTCATCGGCCACCGGCGCATCGGCCGCGCCACCACGATCAGGAGCGTGAAATGTTTACTGGACTCATAGAACGCATCGGCACCGTCAAGCGCGTCTCGTGGGGCGCGGGACTCGTCCTGGAAATCCATTTCGAGCCGTGGCCGCGGCCGCTCGAACGCGGCGAATCCGTCGCGGTGAACGGCGTGTGCCTGACGGTCGTCGACTGCGACGCGACGCGCTTCACGGCGGACGTGCTCGGCGAGACGATCGCGCGCACGGGGCTCGGCGGCCTCATCCCCGGCGAGAAAGTCAATCTCGAGCGCGCGCTCCGGGCGGGCGACGCGATGGGCGGCCACCTCGTGCAGGGCCACGTCGACACGCAGGGGACGATCCTCGCGAAGACGCCGAAAGGCCGCGACTTCCAGCTGAAGATCGACTGCGGGCGCGTCCTCGCCGCGCAGTCGGTCCTGAAAGGATCCGTCGCCATCGACGGCGTCTCGCTCACCATCAGCGGCCTTGGGCCGAACTGGCTGACGGTCGATCTCATTCCGACGACCGCGCGCGACACGACGCTGGGCTTGAAGAAGGTCGGCGACACGGTGAATCTCGAAGGCGACATCCTCGGCAAGTACGTCGCAAAGCAATCCGCCCGTCCCGGCCTCACCGAAGAGATGCTGGAGCAGGCCGGCTTCCTCGGCTAGCCGTCCGCCCGGTTGAGAAGCGCGCACGCATTGCGCGTCGTCACCGCCGCCAGCTTTTCCAGCGTCGTCTGCCGCAGTTCCGCGAGGAAGCGCGCCGTGTGCGCCACAAACGCCGGTTCGTTCGCCTGTCCGCGCTTCGGCACGGGCGCGAGGAACGGCGTGTCCGTCTCGATCAGCAGCCGGTCGTCGGGAATGATGCGCGCCGTTTCGCGCACGTTGTCCGCCGCGCGAAACGTGACGATGCCGGAAAGCGAAATGAAGAAACCCAGATCCAGCAGCGCGCGGCCAAACGCCGGCGAACCCGTGAACGAATGGATGATGCCGCGCGCGCGAATCTCGCGCAGGACGCCGAGCGTATCGTCGTCCGCGTCGCGCGTATGGATGACGACGGGCCGGTCAAGCGTCTTGGCAAGTTCCAGCTGACGCGCGAAGAGATCGATCTGCGCCGCACGCGTTTCGGGCGAATAGTGGTAGTCGAGTCCGATTTCGCCGACGGCCGCGATGCCGGTGTAGTCGAGCGGCGGCAGGTCCATCCCCGCCTGGTCGCGGTCCCAGCCGAGGGCCTTGTACGGCGTCGGCGCGTCGAGTGCGCCGCGGTTCAGCTCCGCGCTGCCGCCGACCGCCATCACGCGCGTCACGCCCGCGTCGCGCGCACGCGCCAGCACGGCGGCGATCTCGTCCGCCGTCCGCTGCTCGAAATGCGCGTGCGTGTCGAAGAGTTCCATCGCGCTAGAGGGCCCGCAGGATCACGCCCTTGAGGTAGTGCCCCTCGGGAAAGCCGAGCGCGACGGGATGGTCGGCCCCCTGCCGCGTGCGCGCGATCATCTGGAAGTCGCGCCGCGCGTCGGCGGCGGCTTCGGCGAGGATCTTGTCGAAGAGCTCGCCCGTCATCGCGCCCGAGCAGGAGAACGTCGCGAGGATGCCGTTGGGCCGCAGGAGCTTCATCGCCAGAAGGTTGATGTCCTTGTAGCCGCGCGCCGCGCGCATCACCTGCGACTTGAACTCCGCGAACTTCGGCGGATCGAGAACGATCAGATCAAACGTGCGCCCCGCGTCGCGGCACGCGCGCAGATACTGGAAGACGTCCGCTTCGACGTAGTCCATCTTCGTCCCGCAGAGGTGCGCAAGCGCTTCGTTCTTCCGCGCGAGCGCGAGTGCGTCCGCCGAGACGTCCACCTGCGTGACGGAGGCGGCGCCCGCCGCGCGCGCGAAGAGACCGAACCCGCCCGTGTAGGAAAAGCAGTTGAGGACGTCCGCGCCGTTCGCAAGCGCGCCGACGAGACGCCGCGCCTCGCGCTGGTCGAGGTAGAAGCCGGTCTTGTGCCCCTTGCGGACATCGACGAGGAACGCGACCTCGCCCTCGAAGATTTCGATCAGCTCCGGCGGCTCCGCGCCTGCGAGATGACGGAACGGCACGTCCGTCGGCAGCCCCTCGCGCGCGCGGCTCTTGTTGTCGCACCGCTCGGACACGCCGCGGCAGTCGGGCGCAAACTTCTGGAGCGCGGCGACGACCGCCTCTTTCCACTGTTCCGCGCCCGCCGACGTGAACTGGCAGACGAGGTGGCCCGCGTAGCTGTCGACGACGACGCCCGGCAGTCCGTCCGACTCGGCGTTGACGAGACGAAAGGCGTTCGTCTCGCCGCGAACGAAGAAATCGGCGCGGCGCGCGATCGCGGCGGCAACCTTGTCGGCGATGAAGGCCGCGTCCGGCACGACCGCCGGATCGAACGAGAGCAGCCGCACGCGAATCTGCGACTGCGGCGAAAAGCTGCCGTAGCCGAGCGGCGCACCCGTCGAGGAGACGACCTCAACCGTCTCGCCGCACGCCGCGTCGCCTTCCGCGACCGCGCCCGACAGGATCCACGGATGGCGACGCGCGACGCTCCGCTCGCGGCCGGGCTTGAGAATGACGCGCGTCATCACCGCACCCGCCGGATCGCGCCGAACTTGCAGACCTGGCTGCACTGTTTGCAGCCTGCGCACTGGTTCGGGTCGATCACCATCTGGAACGCGCCGGGGCGGATCTCCTTGCCGCGCGTCATCGCGGGGCAGCCCATCTTGAAGCACGCGCCGCACGCCTTGCACTTCTCGGGATCGACGGCGCAGAGCCCTTCCTTCGTCAGCTTCGCGGCGATCCGGCACGGCGCATACGCGATGATGAGCGCGCCTTCGTCGCCGTCCATCGCGTCCTTCAGCACCTTTTCAAGTTCCGCGAGGTCGTCGGCCGAAACCTTGACGACTTTTTTGTAGCCCATCGCCTTGGCGATCTCGCCGATCTCGGTCACGGGCGCGTCCGTGCCCATCAGCGTCTTGCCGGTGCCGGGGTTGTCCTGATGGCCCGTCATCGCGGTGATGCGGTTATCGAGGACGACCGTCGTCACGGGCGTGCCGTTGTAGAGGCAAGAAAGGATGCCCGTCATGCCCGAATGGAAGAACGTCGAATCGCCCAGCACCGCGCAGATGCGGCCCTTGAGCCCCGCTTTCTTCATGCCCGCCGCATTGTTGATCGACGCGCCCATGCAGATCGTCGTGTCCATCGCGTTGAGGGGCGGGAACGCGCCCAGCGTGTAGCAGCCGATGTCGCCCGTCACCGTCGCGCCGAGCTTGTTCAGGACGTAGAAGACGCTGCGGTGGCCGCACCCCGCGCAGAGGACCGGCGGGCGCGTGGGCAGCGTCGCGTCGGCGCGGGCCTCTTTCGCCGCCGCCACGTCGCCGATCAGCTCGTGGCGGAGGTTCTGCACGCGGTCGGCGTTGAGCTCGAGCATGTTCAGCTCGGTGGTGTGCTCGACGACCGCAAGGCCCATCGCGCGCACCTGCTCTTCGAGGAACGGATCGAGCTCCTCGACGACGACGACCTTGTCGACCGAACGCGCGAACGCGGCGACGAGCGGCTTCGGGAGCGGATTCGTCCAGCCGAGCTTGAGGATCGAATACTCGGGAAAGATTTCCTTCACGTACTGGTAGGCGACCGCGCTCGTGATGAAGCCGAATTCCTTCCGGCCCGGCTCGATGCGGTTGAACGGCGAGACGGCCGCCGCCTCGGTCATCGCCGCCGTGCGCTTCTGCGCGTTGAGGCGGTGGCCGCGCGCGAACATCGGCACGGGAATCGTCTTGGCAATGTTCTTCCTGTAGGGGATGAGGTCGTGCGGCCGCGGGTTGAAGTCGCCGAGGTCCACGAGCGAGCTGGAATGGCTCGTGCGCGTCGTCAGGCGGATGATGACGGGCGCCTGGAACTTCTCGGACAGCTCGAACGCCGCGCGCGTCATGTCGTACGCCTCCTGCGAATCCGACGGCTCCAGCAGCGGCGCGCGCGCGAACTTCGCGAGGTTGCGGTTGTCCTGCTCGTTCTGCGACGAGTGCATGCCGGGGTCGTCCGCCGAGACGATCACGAGACCGCCCGTCGCGCCCACGTACGTGAACGTCATGAGCGGGTCCATCGCCACGTTCAGGCCGACGTGCTTCATCGCCGTCAGCGACCGCGCGCCCGCGATCGACGCGCCGATCGCCGTCTCCATCGCGACCTTCTCGTTGACGGCCCATTCGCACTTCACCGTGTCCTTGAACTTCGCGATGTTCTCGAGGATCTCCGTCGAGGGCGTGCCGGGATAGGCCGACGCGACGACGCAGCCGGCCTGGGCCGCCGCGTGGGCGACCGCTTCATTGGCGCTGAGAAACTTCTTCATCTTCATTCACTCCTGATTGTTGGGTTAAGCCTGCTTCACCGTCCCTTCGACGACGTCCGCGACCTGTGCGGCGGCGTCGGGGGTGGCGAGCGCGGCGATCTTCGCGGACATCCGCGCGAGCTGTTCGGGATGGTCGTACTTCGTGAGAATGTAGCGCGCGAGCTGCAAGGGCGTCAGCTTCGCCTGGATGCCCTCGTCCGCCGCGTTCGTGCGCGCGAACGCAAGTGCGTTGAAATGCTGATGGTCGCGCATCGCGCTCGGCAGCGGGATGAGCAGCGACGGCTTCGCGCACGCCGCGAGCTCGAAGCAGGTCGACGCGCCCGCGCGCGCCACGACGAGATCGGCCGACGCGAACGCATTCGCCATCTCGCGCTCGAACGCATGGACGCGCGCCGGGCAGCCCGCCTTCGCGTACGCCGCCATCACGACGCCTTCGTCCTTCAGCCCCGTCTGGTGGATGACGTACAGGGGCCGCTTCGCCGCCGCGCCGCGCTTCTCCAGTTCCTCCTTGACGAGCACGAGCGCCGCGCTCATGAGCTCGTTCACCGCGTGCGCGCCCTGCGAGCCGCCCGTCACGAACACGACGAACGCATCGGCGGGGATGAAGTCGAACCGTCTGCCCTTCGCGATCCCCTCGCGCACGGGGAGGCCCGTGCGCACCGTCTTCACGCCGCGCAGGTAGTCCGCCGTCATGTCAAAGCTGATCGCCACCGTCTTCGCGTAGCGCGAGAGAAACTCCACCGCCTTGCCCGGCACCGTATTCGCCTCGTGGAGGACGACCGGCACGCCGTACGCCTTCGCCGCGAGGACGGGCGGGAGCGACGAATAGCTGCCCATCGCGAGGAGCACGTCGGGCCGCGCCTTCTTCATCTCCTTGCGGCAGCGCAGCAGCGAATGGAGAATGGCCGGCGCATTCTTGAGCGCGAGCTGCTTCGCGCCCGTCGAGAAGATGTTGCCGGTCCAGCTGCGCATGACGCTCGACTCGACGTCGCGGCCCGAATCCCAGACCGTCACCTCGTGCCCGCGCCGACGCAGCTCCTCCGCCACCGCGAGTCCCGGGAAGGCATGTCCGCCCGTCCCGCCGCATGCCACGACTATCTGCATCACCAATCCCTTTCGTTCGGCGGGAGCGGCGCCTTGCGCATCCGCGCCTTCTTCTCCGCCTCGTGTTCGTCACTGCGCTCCTGCGCCTTCTTGAGCAGGGCTTCCACTTCCTTGTCCTCCGGCGAAGATTCCTGAGAGTCTTCCGAGTCCGCCGCCGACTCGTCCGGCTGTTCGTCCGCCGGCGGCTCGTCGTTCGTCTGTCCGTCGTCCGGCGGCTGCTC
>Ga0310695_10014039_pt1 | contig 10895 bp, 5 predicted proteins | sample RumenRJG_04DNA_FD_203882 | JGI IMG/M metagenome (GOLD analysis project Ga0310695, IMG submission 203882) | Bovine rumen microbial communities from Lethbridge, Alberta, Canada - RJG_04 (v2) (version 2) | ecosystem: Host-associated > Mammals > Digestive system > Stomach > Rumen | place: Canada... | reverse complement strand
CGGACGAAGATACATTTGCGTTCACCATCAGCGCGGAAGATGGAACTCCGATGCCTGCAGCAACGAGCATTGAGATTACCAAGGCTGATAAGGATCAGACAAAGAGCTTCGGTGAGATCAGCTTCACGAATGCCGGAGAGTACACCTATACGGTAACTGAAACAGCAGGCAGCGCAGGTGGAATGAACTATGATACCAAGGCCCATACTGTCACCATCAAGGTAGTGGATGACGGAAACGGAAACCTGGTGGCGGAAAAAGGCGACAGCCTGATCAAAACCGAGCAGGTTACCAATACCTACGCGGCAAGCGGCAAGGGCGAAGTGAAGGTTCAGAAGGTGCTGGAAGGCAGAGAGTGGACGGACGAAGATACATTTGCGTTCACCATCAGCGCGGAAGATGGAACTCCGATGCCTGCAGCAACGAGCATTGAGATTACCAAGGCTGATAAGGATCAGACAAAGAGCTTCGGTGAGATCAGCTTCACGAATGCTGGAGAGTACACCTATACGGTGAAGGAGAGCAAAGGCACAGCTGACGGAATCAGGTATGACGAAGATGAGCATACCGTCACCATCAAGGTAGTGGATGACGGCGAAGGACATCTGATAGCAGCAGAAGGCAGTGAGCTGATTCACACAGAAGAGTTCACTAATACTTTTGAAGTTGCGAAAGCATTCATTGAAGCAACCAAGTCATTCAATGACTGGGGCAAAGCAGAGAGCTTTACATTTGTCCTTGCACCGGTAACTAAGGAAGCTCCGATGCCGGAGAAGCCGGAAGCGATTGCTACAAAAGATTCACCTGTGGCAAACTTTGGAGAAATCAGTTATGAGGAATCCGGAGTTTATGAGTACTCTATCACAGAGAAGAATGGCGGAATTGACGGCGTGACTTATGACGTAAATTCTCACAAAGTTGTAGTAACCGTTACCAAAGACGAAGAAACAAATAAACTAACTGCAGATGTGAAGTATGATGGTGAAAAGAGTCTTATCATCACCAACACGTTTACAGCTGCGACAGCAAAACTCCAGGCAACGAAAGAGTTTAAAGACTGGGGTAAGGCAGACAGCTTCACCTTCAAACTTGAGGCAGTAACTGCTGGTGCTCCTATGCCGGAGAATACAACGGCAACAGCAACAGCAAAGAGTAAAACAGCAGTATTTGGTGATATCTCCTACGATAAGGCAGGAGAATATGAGTACACAATTACAGAGGTTGATGATGGAGTGGACGGCGTGTCTTATGACACAACGCCTCACAACGTCAAGGTTACTGTCAGCAAAGATGCAGCAAATAAGCTGACCGCTGTTGTGAAGTACGACGATAAAGATGAACTGGTAATTACAAATACCTTTGAATCTGCAAATGCCGTACTCGAAGCAACAAAAGAGTTCGATGACTGGGGTAAGGCAGATAGCTTCACCTTTAACCTTGTAGCAGTAACTGAGAACGCTCCGATGCCGGAGAAGACTTCTGCGACTGCTACGAAAGGCAGTAAGACGGCAGTCTTCGGCGAGATTTCCTACGATAAGGCAGGAGAATATGAGTACACCATTACTGAGGTGAACGACCATGTGGATGGCGTGTCTTATGATACTACACCGCACAAAGTTGTCGTCACGGTCAGCAAGGGGGATAACAACAAACTGACTGCCGATGTGAAGTATGATGGTGCAGCTGAACTGATAATCACAAATACCTTCACAGCAGTAAAAGCAACACTCGAAGCAACAAAGCAGTTCAGTGACTGGGGCAAGGCAGGGAGCTTTACCTTCAACCTTGCGGCAGTAACTGAGAATGCTCCGATGCCGGAAAAAGTCACAGCGATCGCAACGGAGAAAACACCTCTTGCCAGCTTCGGTGAGATTACCTATGAAAAAGCAGGTACGTATGAATATACGATTACCGAGGTGAATGACAAAGTGGATGGCGTGTCTTATGATACAACACCTCACAGAGTCGTGGTTACTGTCAGCAAAGACGCGGAGACGAATGCGCTGACAGCGGAAGTGAAATACGATGGTCAGGAGAGTCTGACAATCACTAACACTTACGAAGCAGCAAAGGCAGAACTCAATGTAACCAAGGAATTTAATGACTGGGGTAAGGCAGAACGCTTTACATTTAACCTTGCGGCAGTGACAGCAGATGCTCCAATGCCGGACGAAACTACAGCAACAGCAACCGAGAGTGCGCCTCTGGCCAGCTTTGGAGAGATTACCTACGATAAAGCAGGTACGTATGAATATACGATTACTGAGGTGAATGACGGTGTGGATGGCGTATCTTATGACACGACCCCACACAAGGCTGTGGTAACGGTCGTGAAGGCAGAAGACGAAACGAATGCACTGACTGCAAAAGTAACATATGATGAGAGTTCTGAGAAACTGGTAGTCACAAACACATTCACGGCAGTCAAGACAACCCTCGAGGCAACCAAGAAGTTTAACGACTGGGGCAAGGCAGAGAGCTTCACCTTTGAGCTGACTGCTGCAGACGGAACTCCGATGCCGGAAGAAACTACAGCAACCGCAACTGAGAAAACACCTCTTGCCAGCTTTGGAGAGATTACTTACGACAAGGCAGGTACGTATGAATATACGATTACAGAGGTGAATGACGGCGTGGATGGCGTGTCTTATGACACAACACTACACAAGGCTGTTGTAACTGTAACAAAGGCAGAGGATGCGACAAATGCACTGACTGCGAAAGTGACATACGATGATGGTTCTGATGATCTGGTGGTCACAAACACATTTACAGCAGTTAAGGCTCCGATTGAGGCAACCAAGGAGTTCAAAGACTGGGGCAAGGCAAAGAGCTTTACATTTAATCTTGTAGCAGTAACTGAGAATGCTCCGATGCCGAAAGAAACTACAGCAACCGCAACTGAAGAAACACCTCTGGCCAGCTTTGGAGAAATTACATACGACAAGGCAGGTACGTATGAATATACGATTACTGAGGTGAATGACGGCGTGGACGGCGTATCTTATGACACGACCCCGCACAATGTTATTGTGACTGTCAAAAAGGCAGAGGATGCGACAAACAAGCTGACTGCAGAAGTGACTTATGATGATTCTGAGAAACTTGTCATCACAAATACATTTACAGCAGTCAAGGCCCCGATTAAGGCAACCAAGGAGTTCAATGACTGGGGCAAAGCAGAAAGCTTCACCTTTGAGCTGTCTGCAGTAAACGGCGCTCCGATGCCGGCAGGAAAATCACCTGCTGAAACAGAGGCAGATGGAACAACTGCAGAAGCTGGAGAAACAGCAGAGGCAGGAACGGATAAGGTAACTGCGACGGCGACACAGCAGGTTCCGACAGCAAGCTTTGGTGAGATTACCTACGACAAAGCAGGTACGTATGAATATACGATTACTGAGGTGAATGACGGAGTAGACGGCGTGTCTTATGACACTGTACCGCATAATGTAGTTGTTACAGTTACAAAGGCTGACGATGCGACCAATGCCCTGAGTGCTGTTGTTACTTACGATGGCGCAGAGAGCCTGACAATCAGTAACACATTTACAGCAGCAAAGGCAACACTCGAAGCAACCAAGAAACTTGACATCTGGGGCAAAGGTAAAGAATTTACATTTGACCTTGCAGCTGTCACAGAAGGCGCCCCTGTGCCGGAAGTGACTACCGGAACTGCCACAAAGGAGAACCCGCTTGTAAAATTTGGCGAGATCACCTATGACAAAGCAGGAACGTATGAGTATACAATTACGGAGCAGGATGGCAAGGCACCTGGTGTGGCCTATGATACAACCCCGCACAAGGTTGTTGTCACAGTTACGAAGGCAGCGGATGCAACCAACGCTCTGTCTGCAGCAGTGAAGTATGACAGCGACAATGGCCTGGTAATTACCAATACTTATCACGCTTCCGGAAGTATCAAACTGGAGGCAGAAAAGAAGCTCAACGGCAGAAAGCTTACCGCAGACCAGTTCACCTTCGAGCTTCTCGACGAGACCGGCGAGGTGCTGCAGACCAAGAAGAATGCAGAAGACGGAAGTGTAGTATTTGATGAAATCAGCTACACCGAAGCGGACGCAGGAAAGACATTTAACTACACAATCAGGGAACATATTCCGGAAGGCGCGTCAAAGAATGCCGACGGAACCTGGACCAAGGACAGCTACACCTATGACGGCACAGAGCATGCCGTGAAGGTGGAAGTGAAGGATAACGAAGACGGAACGCTGAAGATTACCTATGATGGTAAAGATGAGATGGATAAGGTGACATTTACCAATGAGTATAAGGCAGATGGAACCACAGCTCTTACCGCACACAAGAACCTGGTGAACGGAACCCTGACCGAGAACCTGTTCAGCTTTGAACTTCTCGACGCCGAGGGCAAGGTCCTTCAGACAAAGGGAAATGCAGCCGACGGCAATGTTTCCTTCGACGCTATCAAGTATCAGACACAGGATGCAGGTAAAGAATTCACCTACACCATCCGCGAGAAGATCCCGGCCGATGCTGTGAAGAATGACAGCGGAAACTGGGTGAAGGGTGATTACGTCTATGACGGTCACACCGTAACTGTCACGGTTAAAGTAACCGATGCAGGAAACGGAAAGCTGGAAACAGCGACAACCTATGCGGGAGGTACGGCAGCATTTACCAACACCCACGTAGTAACTGACATCAGGAAGGTAACTGAGGACGGTACGAATCTGGCCGGCGCGACACTCCGTGTTGTGGACAGCACAGGAAAGACCGTAGCGGAATGGACTTCCGACAGCAGCCTGAAGCAGCTGACCGGATTAAAGGACGGCAAGTATACGCTGGTTGAAGTTTCTGCTCCGGCAGGATACGCGAAAGCGGCGGATATCAGCTTCACGATGAAGGACGGCGTGCTGCAGGGCTTTGATGATGGCGTTATCAACATGGTTGATGCCAGAATCAGAGGCAATGGCGGCGGCGGTCCGAGCGGCGGAAAAGACAGGAAGAAGCCGGATAAACCGACGGTACCGACCCGTAATACACCGGATACTCCGACAGGCAGTGTCCTCGGAGCAACACGTGATGTAGGACATCAGGTACTTGGAGCGGTTCGGACAAGACCGCAGGAAGTTCTCGGTGCAGTCCGTACAGGTGACACCTCCGCGATGCTGGACATGGCAGCAATCTTTATGGCAGCACTGTCTACACTCGGTGCCTGGTTTGTATATTTCTTCCGGAAACGGAGAGAAATGCACAGTAACTAATAAAAAACGGATACCCCGACTTCGGGTACCCGAAACATAACAGCAGACTGCACCCTCGAAATCGGGGGTGCAGTTTTTTAAACGCAGACAAGAACGTATGTTCATCGTTCTCGGCAATATGTACAGAGTTTCGGGACATATGGAGAGAGTGAAGAAGGGTGTTTTTGTGCAGGCTCACGAACTTATGGTGAACAATAGAATATTGATTGAGAGAGGAAGAGCGCACAGGTATACTGGAATTACTAATTCCATAATGTGCTTAACCGGGGAGCCGAGGGGAGCGCTGGCCAGCCGCCGAGTCTTTGATGAGGAGGTGAGGCCATGGTTACTTATCTGCCCCCGATCTTTGATCGGGGGAGCCCGTCGTGGCTTTGAGCGACTTCAAAGGAATCCGTACGGATTCCTTCCTTGAGTGACTTGTTTACCTTTGTAATTATGCTTTGTGCGATTATCTCGCTTGTTGTTACTCTTGTAAAACGCAAAAAGTAACGCCCTCGTCCTGGCAGATGAAGCGTTACTTTTTGTAGTACTTTACTCTTCCGGCGGCTGATTCACACTCAGCTTTCGGCTCTCTTGTTAAGTACATTATAGAATAGTGGCTGTCATTTTACAAGGTGGACTTAGAATTTTGACAAATGAATAATGTGCTTAACCGGGGAGCCGAGGGGAGCGCTGGCCAGCCGCCGAGTCTTTGACGAGGAGGTGAGGCCGTGGTTACGTATGGTGACTTGTTTACCTTTGTAATTATGCTTTGTGCGGTAATTACACTTGTTGTGTCTCTAATGAAACGCAAAAAGTGACGCTCCTGTCCTGCTAAGAAGAGGCGTCACTTTTTGATGTGTCTCTTAACCGGCGGCTGACCTGCACTCAGCTTTCGGCTCTCTTGTTAAGCACATTATAGAATAGGACCTGTCATTTTGCAAGAGGGACTTCGAAATTTGACAAATCGATAATGTGCTTAGCCGGGCAGCCGAACAGGCGGTTATACATCCCGCTCTGAGAAATTGGAGGGGGTGATAGTAATGAGTACGTATGAAGAATTCATGGTTATCCTTAATGCAATACTTGTGATAATAGCGATTCTTACATATACCCATAAAAAATAGCCGTTCTTGTCCCTGGCTAGGTCGAACAGCTATTTTTAACTAACAAAATATGCCAGAGCGGGTAGCCCTAACCTACCTGTCGGCTCTCTTGTTAAGCACATTATAGAATAGTATCTGTCATTTTGCAAGATGGACTTAGAATTTTGACAAATCAATAATTCGTATATTTTGCAAGATGGCCTGCAGGTTCTGAGTCATTATTATCACATTTGACATTACCTCATGCATCTGTTATAGTTTAATTATAAACAGTTTAATAACTAAACTAAACAGGGGCTGAAACATGGGACAAATGACAGAAGTACTGCTGAACGGGGCGATGTACCGCAGGTTTGTAAACCAGCGGCTGGCGCCCGTGTATGACACATATGACCTGAATGCGGTGGATGTGAAGGTGATTCTGTTTCTGCAGAGCTGCGGGACGGATGAGAACCGGATGAGCGATATCGTGAAGCAGGAGGCGACGAACAAGGGGCTGATCTCTCAGTCGGTGGCAAAGCTTCATGAGCGGGGACTGGTGGACCTGCAGGAGGATGCGGCGGACCGCAGGGTGCGGCATCTTTCTCTGACCAATGGCGCAGAGCAGGTGGCAGCGGACCTGCAGTCGGTGTATGAGGAGATTCACCGGGAAGTTTTTGACGGCGTAGATGCCGGAGAACTTCGTTCGTTTCTGCGGGTCACAGAGAAGATTGTAGATAACCTGAATGAGATGGCGGGCATTGAATAAGCTGTTTTATTGTCTGTCGGCCACAGCCATCGCATGATGCCTGCAATGATGCCCGGAAACCGGATGATAATGGATTGCCGAAAGGAGGCGCAGATGCTGAAAGTACCGTGTACGTTGACATTTTCCAGAAAGGACGGGTCCGACCCGAAGACCTTCCTGTTCCGGGCCTGCGTGCCGGAGGATGTGCCGGATATCCTCGCGCTGCAGGACGCAGTCTATGAGGGACTTCCGGACAAGAGTACTTTCGTGCGCCTGACGGAAGAGGAGGTGCGGGAGTCCATCGAGAAGGATGCCTGCCTGTCGGTGTTCTGCGGGGATATCCTTGCCGCCTATACGCTGGTGGTGGCCAACCGCGTATCGCCCCAGAATCTGGGGTCTTATCTGGGGTATTCCGAGGAGGAGATGAAGGAGTGCGTGACTTACGACACCACCTTTGTGCATCCGGACTTTCGCGGCTACGGGCTGCAGAAGCAGTTCATCGCCTGGAAGGATGAGGAGGGCCGAAGGATGGGCGCGAAGTGGGCCCTCTGCACCGTCTCTCCGGACAACCCGAACAGCCTGAACAATACGCTGCGGGCAGGATTTGAGATCGTGGAGGAGAAGGAGATGTACGGAGGTATCCGCAGATATGTACTGCGGAAGGCGCTGGTGTAAGAGAGGAATGGGACTTTTACCGCAGGAACGGTTTTCGGGTGATTGCGGGGCTGACCTGCGATGAATTATGGACTGACCGACAGAAAGGAGGGCGGCAGTATTGGGAGCTGTACTGGAGATTAATCTGCAGAAGATATCGGAGAATGCCGCCGCCATCCGAAGGGTCTGCGGAAGTCACGGGATTGAAGTGCTGGGCGTGACAAAGGGATTCTCTGCGCTGCCGGAGGTGGTATCGGCCATCCTGGAGGGCGGCATTGATAAACTGGCGGACGCCCGCCTGGAAAATATCCGGATGCTCCGGGAAGAGGGATTTGAAAATCCCATGACGCTCCTCCGGATTCCGATGATCAGCCGGGCAGACCGGGTGGTGGAATATGCCGACTGCAGTCTGAATTCGGAGCTTCCGACGCTGGAAGCCCTGTCGGCAGCGGCTGTCCGGGCCGGAAAGGAGCATGACGTCATCCTGATGCTGGAGCTGGGAGACCTTCGGGAAGGGATGTATCCGAGGGATGCGCTGCAGATGATGGAGTCTTCGATTCATCTGCCGGGAATCCGGATTAAGGGCATCGGCACCAACATGGGCTGCTACGGAGGCATTCTCCCCACGAAGCAGAACCTGACGATGCTCTGTTATCTGGCAAATGCTCTCGAACACTACACCGGCATGCCCCTGGAGACGGTCTCCGGCGGCGGAACATCTTCTCTTACGCTGGTCGAGCAAGGTGTGATGCCGAAGCGGGTCAACCAGGTCCGCATCGGCGAGGGGCTTCTTCTGGGGACGGACACTACCAATCACAGCGCCATCGCCTGGCTTCACCGGGACGCTTTCCGGCTGCAGGCGGAGGTGGTGGAAGTGCGGAGCAAGCCGTCGGTGCCGATCGGAACCATCGGCCGCGATGCCTTTGGAAATACGCCGCAGTTCGAGGACCTGGGCATAAGAAGGCGGGCCATCATCGCCCTGGGGCGGCAGGATGTGCCGCCGGAAGGAATCATTCCTCTGGACAGGGGCGTTAAGGTGCTGGGCGGAAGCAGCGATCATATCATCCTCGACATCGAGGATGCGGAAGAGAATTACAAAGTGGGAGACCGGATGGAATTTGACCTGAAGTACCAGGGGATGCTGCACCTCTGCAGCTCCCGGTATGTGAAGAAAGTGTATATACGATAGAGTTGCAGATTTCGGGCAGAAATCGCATTTGCAGAATGTGGTTTCTGCGGGAAAGAGTGTGATTGCCGGATTGCAGAGAGGAGGTACGCCATGATTGCCGTAACGCTGGCGCTGGAACTGCTGCTGATGACCATGGTGGGCTTCTTTGCGAGAAAGCGGGGCATCGTCAATGAAACCTTTGCCGGACAGCTGACAAACTTCGTGATGCGTATCACCCTACCGATGCTGATATTCCATTCGGTCCGCAGCTCCGTGGAGTTTACCCCGGAGGCACTCCGGGACTGCGGAGTGGCGATTGCTGCGGGATTCTTTGTGATGGTCTTTTCCCTGGGAATCGGACAGCTTCTGTGGATGGTGACGGGGAAAGGCGGATACGGACGGATACTTCGGTATGCGGCGACATTCACCCACTTTTCTTTTATGGGGATTCCGGTGGTGGAAGCGCTGTTCGGCAGCGTGGGAACCATGTATTACGCCTTCTTCATCACGCCGGTCCGGATTTTCTACTACGCGCTCTCGGAACCCCTGATGACGCCGCCGGAGCTGAAAAAGGAGGCGCCGTCTTCTTCGGCTTTTATAAAGAAAACGCTGACCAATCCTGCGCTTATCGCCATCGCCCTTGGTATTCTGTTCTGGGTGACGGGGTGGAAGATTCCGGAGGTGCCGAATTATGTAATTAAGCAGTGTGCCTCGCTCTGCTCACCCCTGGGCCTGATTCTCTGCGGCCTGACGATGGGAAATCATGACCTGCGGGCCATGTTTACCATCGACAATCTGAAGATTCCGCTGCTCCGGCTGATCGTGCTGCCGGCCCTTGCGATGGCGGCGGTGCTTCCTCTCGTGCGGGCAGGGCTTCTTACGTCCCTGCTGGGGCAGATTATTGTAATCTTCATGGCCCTTCCGGCGGCGTCCCTCCTTCCGGCCTACGCCATGCGCTATGACCCGGAAGAGAAGAATCACTTCCTTGCCGCCGGGGCAAGCGTGTTGTCCACGCTCTTTTCCCTGCTGACTCTGCCGATTTGGTATGTGTTGATGAACGCGGGGATGTGAGAGGGGAGAAGGCTGATGTCTGAGCCATTTTTCTGTTGATGTCAGATGCAGAGGGGGAAAGCAGACCTGGTGAGCATAAACAAGCCTTTAGTTCTGAAAAAACGCGACAGACTGGCAGGATTGCTTTGGAAGCCGAGGTCGAAAGCAGATCCGGCTAGTAAGAACAATCTTTGAGATCTGCCGATGAACGACAGCCTGACAGGAAGCAGAGGGTCTAAAACAGACCTAGCAAGCATAAACAAGCTATCAGATCTGAAAAACCGCGACAGACTGGCAGAATCGCTGCAGAAGGCGAGGCAGAAAGCAGATCCGGCAGAGAAAGCCGGGCTCTGAGATCTGCTGATGAACGATAGCTGGCAGAAAGTCGAGGGGAGAGAGCAGATCTGGCCAGCATAAACAAGCCATCAGATCTGAAAAATCGCGACAGACTGGCAGGATCGCTGCAGAAGCCAAGGCCGAAAGCAGATCCAGCCGGCACAATCAAACTTTCAGATCTGAAAAATCGCGACAGACTGGCAGGAACGCTGCAGAAGCCAAGGCCGAGAGCAGATCCAGCCGACACAAACAAACTTTCAGATCTGAAAATCGCCGGACCTACATAACAAAACACTCTCACCAGCCATCGATTTATACCATGGCCGGTGAGAGTGTTTGTTTTGTGTATCAGAATTTTGTGCTGCCGGACATGATCGAGAGGTCGTGGGCGGCATTTTTGACGTCTTCCATCAGTTTTTCCAGATGCTTTTCGTTGGGGATCCGGGAGTAGGGGGCGACCAGGCCTATGGAGGCGATCACCTTGTTGTCCGGCCCGTAGACAGGGGCGCCGATGCCGGCGGCATCGTGGACATATTCGCCGTGGGTGACGGCGACGCCGTCTCTGCGGATCTGCTCCAGTTCCAGCTCCAGGGCTCTGCGGCTGATCTGCGGAAATGCTTCCGGCCGATCCA
>Ga0310695_10014038_pt1 | contig 10897 bp, 8 predicted proteins | sample RumenRJG_04DNA_FD_203882 | JGI IMG/M metagenome (GOLD analysis project Ga0310695, IMG submission 203882) | Bovine rumen microbial communities from Lethbridge, Alberta, Canada - RJG_04 (v2) (version 2) | ecosystem: Host-associated > Mammals > Digestive system > Stomach > Rumen | place: Canada... | reverse complement strand
CCGCTCACGGCACCTCCTTCGTGTAGGTTTCGTACCTAGTATAACATAGCTGTAAGCCTTTTCGTGAAAAAAGAAGCCGCAACCGATAGGCATTGTTAAAATTTATCGTTAGATAAAAATATCATACGTCAAAGCGTTGCATTCTCGCGGGTAATTTGCTATAATCTAGCCGTAATGAATCATAAATTGTATTCATTATATAAGAGACACGATGTATGTGTTTCTCAAAGCGTTCCGGAGCCGCTCCCCAGTAGAATGGGAGTTGGTTTCATCTTTTGAGGAGGCTATTTTATCATGAAAGTAACAGTTGTTGGTGCAGGTAATGTTGGTGCTACCGTCGCGAACGTGCTGGCACAGAAGAAGTTCTGCAGCGAGGTTGTGCTCGTCGATATCAAAGATGGCGTGCCGCAGGGCAAGGCTATGGATATCATGCAGACGGCGCATATGCTGAACTTCAACACGCGTGTGGTTGGCGTTACGGCGCAGCCGGGCGATGAGAACGGCTATGCACCGACGGCTGGTTCCGAGGTCGTCGTCGTGACCTCCGGCATGCCGCGTAAGCCGGGCATGACGCGTGAGGAGCTCATCGGCGTCAACGCGAAAATCGTTAAGAGCGTTGTCGACCAGGCTATGAAGTTCTCTCCGGATGCGTACTTCATCATCATCTCCAACCCGATGGATGCTATGACGTACCTGACGCTGAAAGACACGAAACTGCCGCGCAACCGCATCATCGGTCAGGGCGGTATGCTCGACAGCAGCCGTTTCCGTTATTTCCTCGCTCAGGCTCTGACGAAGGCTGGTTATCCTGCTTCCGTGACGGATGTCGATGGCATGGTTATCGGCGGTCACAGCGACAAGACGATGGTGCCTCTCGTCAGCCTCGCTACGTGGCGTGGTGTGCCGGTGACGGAGCTCCTGTCCAAAGCTGAGCTCGACGATGTCGTGGCCAACACGAAGGTCGGCGGCGCTACGCTGACGAAGCTGCTCGGCACGTCCGCTTGGATTGCTCCGGGTGCTGCTGCGGCGGCTCTCGTTGAGGCTATCGCTATGGACGAGAAGAAGCTCATCCCGTGCTGCGTGTCCCTCGAGGGCGAGTATGGCGAGAAAGACCTCTGCATTGGCGTGCCGGTTGTGCTCGGTGCCAAGGGTGTTGAGAAGGTCGTTGAGCTGAAGCTCACGGGCGACGAGAAAGCTAAGTTCGAGGAGTCTGTCCAGGCTGCCCGCAACACGAACAGCAAACTCGGCGACGCTCTGAAATAATTCAGGCGGCAACTAAATAGTTTATCCAGCACTCTGCATGGGAGTCCGTTCCTGTGCAGGGTGCTTTTTCTTTGCAGGATTTAACACCAGTGGTCACGAATAAATAATCAATAAGATTTAGGTGCGCACGCACCGGAAGAGGCAGGTTGTATGCAGAAAGGCATTTATGCTCTGGCCAATAATTACGGCTGGGGTAATCAACAGTTGACCAAAAACTGCGGGTTGGTGCCATATTTATTTCAGCAGCTATACGGTTATCGTGCCGTGATGGTAGGGACGCGGGCGGAGTGGGACTACCCGGGGCAGCAGTATATCCCCGGCGTCGAGCTGGTGCCTTTGCCCGATGGCAGTCCTGAGACCATGTGTGACTATATCGCACAGCATGCAGCGGCTATGGATATTGTGGTTTTGCACGGCCCTTTTCCCTTCTACGAAAAGCCGGTAGCACTGTATCGGCAGCTGCGGCCAGACGGGAAGATTTATCTGGAACTCGACCCGAATATTCACTCGCTGGACAAGCTGGAGTGGGACGAACCGGCCTATCGTCAGATGCTGGCGTCCTGCAACGTCATCGGTTCCAGCGGGCACAGCATGCAGCGCTATCTGTCGGCAAAATGGCCCTGTATTATAGATTACCTGCCCAATGGCTTTTATGATTTGACGGGTACCTACCGGCCAATGACGGAGACGGATTTCCAGCGCAAGGAGCCCCTTATCCTCACGGTGGGGCGCATCGGTACCGCGCAGAAAAATAATGCCTGTCTCGTGGCGGGCTTTTTGCAGGTATATCGGCAGTTCCCTGAGTGGCGCCTGCTCATGGTGGGGCCGGTGGAGCCGGCTTTTCGTGCTGAAATGGAGGAACTCTGGGCGCAGGAACCGGCGCTGCGCGAGCGGATTCTCATGCCAGGCCCTATCCAGGATAAGGAGCAGCTCTGGAGCCTGTACCGCCGTGCCCGCATCTTTGCGCTCACCTCGGTGATGGAGGGCGGCACGCCCAATGTAGTAGCGGAGGCGCTCATGCACGGCTGCTATACGGTGATGTCGGACTATGATGCAGCTGATGATGCGACGGCTGACGGGCGCTGTGGGGCGAAATTCCCGCTGGCTGATGCGCAGGCCTTGCCTATGCTCCTGCAAAAATTGCTGGCCCAGCCCGAGACACTGGCGGCAGGTGGCAGACAGGCCTACGCCTATGCACAGCGCAATTTTGATTTCGTGAAAATCGTGCAGCGGCTGCATTATTTACTGGGGAGACGGAACTGATGCGAGAGGAAGCTTTTCATTACTACGCCCATGATGAGCAGGGCGCGGCAGTTGAGTTGCTAAACACTATGGCTTTGCGGGAGAACTATAGCGCGGTACCTATCCACATCGACTATATCAGTGATGCGCCCACCGGGGATGGCAGGCCAAACCGTTATACGGACTTTCCGCTTAACCGCATCACCCGGCAACTTTTGGGGCGCCTGTCTGCTACGGAGGATGCCTATCGCCTGCTGGCTTTGCTGCTCATGCGCCGCCTCATGGATAAATATCAGCCCGTGCCCGTTTTGTGGGCAGGCGGGACGCATCAGCCTTGGGAGGGGCTGCTGAGTAACATCCTGCATACTTTTCACCCGCAAAGCCAGCTCTACCGTCTGAATGCGCAGGGAGAGGCCACGACGGCGCAGGCCGCTGTCTGGCAAATGCCTTGGGCACAGGTACTGCTGCCTGAGGCGGCTTTTGCGGTGCTCATCATCGATACTTTGGCGGCGCCGGTGCCGTGGCAGGAGGAACTGGCTAGGCAAATGCTGCTGTCCCTGCGCCCCTATGGTGAATGCCTCGTTTTGGCGGAATCGGGACAGACGACCTGGTTGGAGCAAATGCGGGCGCGTTTCGGCACGGCGGTGCAGGTCTATGTCAGCGCAACGGGCAGTGTGGTGGGGCAGGTGCAGTTGACTCCGGCCTTGCGGCAGCAGGTGGCTGACAAGACCCTCGTGTACACCGTGCGGCAGGCGCGGGAAGCGTGTCAGAAGCTCGTGGCGCAGGCACAGGCACTGCTGGCCCAGCCTGACTGGGAGCCAGCCGCCGTGTTAGAGCTCGCCGAGGCGGTTGAGCAGTATCTGCTTTGGCTGTTCCCTTATCTGCACAGTACAACAGTAAAGTATCATGCGAACGAGTGGCAGCGCCTGCTGCTGGAATATCATTTAGGATATGGCACGCGGGAAGAGGTTCTGGCAAGCTGGCAGACGTTCCTGCAGGATTTTCAAACGGATTTTGTGTAATGAAGCCAATAGCTGCCATCCGGTTCAGACAGAAATGGAGGGATTATCATGTTAGCCAAGGATATTATGACAGACCGCGTACTCACCGTGCAGCCGGAGACGAGCGTGCGCGAGGTAGCGGAGATGCTCGTGACACACAAGATTTCGGGCGTGCCCGTCGTGGACGACAAGGGGGTGCTCGTTGGTATTGTGAGCGAGGGCGATTTGCTCTGCAAAGAGGCGGGGCCCACTTTGCCTGACGGCCTCTGCATACTGGGCGCCGTGATTTATTATCATGGTCTGCGTGAGTATCAGCGTGAGTTCCGCAAATTCGCGGCGCTTGATGCCCAGCAGATTATGACCGCGGAAGTCATCACCGCACGCCCCAACGCTGAGGTCAGCGACATCGCACGCCTCATGCAGGAGAAGCATATCAAGCGCGTGCCTATCGTCGACGAAGCGGGTAAGCTCGTCGGCATCGTGAGCCGTCAGGACATCGTGCAGATGCTGCTGGCGGAGTAGAAAAGCGTAGGATGATGTGTATGGTTTGCTGAGGCCTATATCCATGTTACGCGCTTGCGGTAGATGTCCATTAGCGGTAAAATAAAGGTGTAGCGTACGAAAGGCCATGTTGCGTGGGAGGAAGTAGCATGACGCAACCTGAGATTAAGCAGAAAATTATCAACGACCTTAATGCTCACCGCATCAATCCGATGAATGATGTCTTGTTCAAATTCATTTTTGGCAAGGAAGAACGTAAGCATATCACCATAGATTTTTTAAATGCAGTTTTAGAGGATTCATTGGCGTATCCCATCACAGAATTAAACTTTACGCAGACGGAGTTTGTGCCACAAGATGATAGTGGTAAATTGACTCGCTTTGATGTGGCATGCAAACTGGATTCTGGTGAAGTTGTTGATGTTGAGGTGCAGGTTATTAACTACCAAAACATGCAACGCCGCACCTTATATTATTGGTCACAAATGTATTTGATGGGAATTGTTAGCGGTGAAGACTATGCAGAGTTGCGTCCAGCCATTACTATAAATATTCTAGCGTTTAATCTTTTTTCACAATCCGAACCGCACGCGATGTTCAGCATATACAACATCAAAACTGGTGAACGCTTAAATAGAGATATGGAATTGCATTTTTTGGAGATACCCAAATTCAAACATAAGCCGGTCAAGCAAATGAACAGGATGGAGCGTTGGCTGGCGTATTTTTCTAATAGACTTAATCAGCAGGAAAGGGAGGAACTGGCTATGAGTGAAACAGCAATCAGCAACGCTTATGACGCTACGAGTACCTTCTTTTTGAGTCCGCAGGAGAGGTTGAATTATATCAACCGTCAAATGGCTATTATGGATTACAATTCCGGTATTAATGCAGCTAAAAAACAAGGTGAGGCCAGGCTATCCAGTCTTATGCAGTGCCTGCACAAAGCTGGGCGAGATGAAGACGCTTTTAAAGCTGCGGCAGATGAGCAATATCGTCAGAAGTTGTATAAGGAATTTGCACTATAAGAACCATTTTTTATCGTACAAAATAGCAGGATTGGCAAGCTGCTTGGCGACATTGTCAGGCAGCTTTTTTGTGTGGGTAGGCGATAGAATTAGACTGCAATAAATATGTAGATTAAGATATTAGCACGGGAAGGATGGTAAAATTATGACGGAAATGGATGGCAAATCGGAGGATATCCAGCAGGATAATATCAAGGCACTCGGGCAGCTGTTCCCCGAGGTAATCTGTGACGGCAAGATTGATTTTCAAAAATTGCGGCAAGTGTTAGGGGACGCGGTAGATAATGACGGTGAGCGCTACAATTTCACCTGGCATGGCAAAGCACAGGCCCTGCGTCTCTCACAGACGCCGAGCCTAGGCACGTTGCGTCCGTGCAAGGAGGAAAGCAAGGACTGGGACACGACGCAGAATCTCTACATCGAGGGCGATAATCTCGAAGTGCTGAGACTCCTGCAGAAAAGCTACCACGGCAAGGTCAAGATGATTTACATCGATCCACCCTATAATACGGGCAATGATTTTGTCTATCACGATGATTTCCGCGACAACCTCGCAAATTACAAGCGACTAACTGGGCAGGCCGATGCAGAGGGCAATACCTATAAGACCAACAGTGACACAAGTGGACGGTATCACACAGACTGGCTCAACATGATTTATCCTCGGTTGCGGTTGGCGAGAAATTTATTGAGAAATGATGGTGTCATCTTTATCTCGATTGATGACAATGAGCAAGGAAATTTGAAGAAGATATGCGATGAAATATTTGGTGAAGAAAATTTCCTTATCAATGCGATATGGATTAACGGTCGTACGTCTGCAAGTTATTTCACAAAATCGCACGAATATGTCATTGGGTATACAAAAAATATCAATCAATTTCCATTGTTTAAATACAAAGGTGAAGATGTAACCATTAGTGACAGGACGATAAAGAAGCCGGGAATAAAAAATCCTCCTTCCAATATCGATTTCCCGAGTGGTATTGACTTTAAGGGACCTAACAGGGTTTTTCCAAAGAAATTTGGGGAAAAAGAGCCTGTTGAAATCGTTAATGGGATTATGGAATGCTACAATGGAAAATTGAAAAATCCAATTACTGTGAGAGCAGGTTGGACTATGAAAGATATGATTTGCAAATGGTTAAAAGGCGAGCAAGTTTATGATCAGAAGGGGCAACTGGTAACGGGATTTTTCTTCAAAGAAAATGGAGTGCTTCAATATGAGAAAGAAAAAGGGACGCTTCATCCCAATTCTGTTATTACTGACATCACAACAAAAAGCGGTAGCAATCGCGTCTCCAATTTGTTAGACGTAGATGCGTTCTCTTTTCCAAAGCCTATGGAACTCATCCAGTATCTTTCCCCTATGGTGGAGAATGATGACATCGTATTGGATTTTTTCTCTGGTTCAGCATCTACAGCTGATGCAGTGATGAACTTGAATGCTGCAGATCATGGGAAACGTCGTTTTATTTTGGTGCAACTTCCAGAATTATGTCCAGATAGTTCTAATGCGGCGAAAGTAGGATATAAAAATATTTGTGAAGTCGGAAAGGAGCGCATTCGTCGTGCAGGTCAGGCTGTAAAGGATAATTGCAAGGCGGGGGGGGACACTCTAGACGTTGGCTTCCGTGTATTCAAGCTCGACACTTCGAATTTGAAGAAGTGGCAGCCTGACGATGCTCAGCCCTTGCAGGAGACTTTGCTGGGAGCAGTTGATAACCTCGTGCCGGGACGCTCGGAGGAGGACTTGCTCTATGAGATTATCCTAAAGCTGGGCTTTGACCTCTCCTGGCCGGTGGAGAGCTATGACGTTGCGGGCACGCAGGTATTTGTGACGGCAGCTGGCGCGCTCTTTATCTGCTTGGCTGACCAGATTACTCCTGTCGTAGCTGAGGGCATGGTGCGGTTGCATCAGGAGCTGCAGCCGGAGATTTGGAAAGTTGTCTGCCGCGACACGGGTTTCCCCACCGATGCGGATAAAGTCAATGTGCGAGAAATTCTCAAGGCCGAGGGGCTGGACGAGGATGCCTTTGTCACGTTGTAAGGGGGCGGGGATATGACGATGAAATTACAGTTTGATGCCTCGCTGGATTACCAGCAGACGGCCATTCAGTCGGTCGTTGACCTTTTTGACGGGCAGCAGAGGAAAAAGAGTGTATTTACGGTTGCCACTGAAGAGTTCATGGGGCAGGCTAGAGCGGAGCTGGGGATTGGCAACCGGCTGGAACTCTCAGAGGCAGATATTCTGGCCAATTTGCGCAAGGTACAGCTGCGCAATGGGCTGAAACAGTCCGACAAGATAGCGCCATGGCTGGATTTTGATATCGAGATGGAGACGGGCACAGGCAAAACGTATGTTTATCTGCGCTCATTGCTCGAGCTGCATCAAGCATACGGTTTTACGAAATTTATCATTGTGGTACCGAGCTTGGCTATCAAGGAAGGCGTGAAGAAGACGCTGGACATCACATGCGAGCATTTTGCCAATCTCTATGATAATCTGCCCTATGATTATTTCATCTATGACAGTGCCAAGCTGAATGAAGTGCGCTCTTTTGCCACCAGTGATAATGTCCAGATTATGGTCATCAATATTGATGCTTTCCGCAGGAGTTTTACCGATCCCACGAAGGAGAACAAGGCCAATATTATCCATCGCTCAAATGACCGCCTTAATGGCCGTAAGCCCATCGAGTTGTTGGCAGAGACACGCCCTATCGTGATTATCGATGAACCGCAGTCTGTTGATACCACGCCTAAGTCCAAGGAGGCGATTGCCTCTCTGAATCCTTTGGCGATTTTCCGTTACTCGGCTACGCACGTGGAGCATCACCATCTGATTTACAAACTGGATGCCAAGGACAGCTATGAGTTGCAGCTCGTCAAGCAGATCGAGGTGCAGAGCTTCACTACACGGGATGACGACAACTGGCCCTATATGCGCCTGCTGGCAGTGAATTACAAGAAAAAGCCTATCTCGGCCAAGTTGGAAATCGGTGTGCGTGGCAAGAACGGCGTGTTGTACAAAGCCGTAACGGTACATCAGGGCGATGACCTCTATGAGAAATCCAAGGGACGTGACGTTTATGATGGTTTTATCGTCAATGATATCGATGGCACACCGGATGCCGAGTATATAGACTTTACAGGTAGTCCTGTCGTGTTGCATTTGGGCGAGGCCTACGGTGCTGTTGATGACGATTTATTGAAGGAACAGCAAATCCATGAGACGATTCGTGCGCATCTGGATAAGGAATTGAAACTTCTGCCACTGGGCATAAAAGTGCTGTCGTTATTCTTTATCGATAAGGTGGCGAACTATCGTGTTTATGATGAGCAGGGAGACAGACAGCCGGGTAAATATGCCAAGATGTTTGAGAAATGCTATTACGAACTGATTAACCGTGAAAAGTACCGTACTCTACGCACGCGGTTCCATGGTGAGGTCGTAACGGATATTAGCGCAGTGCATGAGGGCTATTTCTCCATTGATAAGAAAGGTCATGCCAAGGATACCAGCGGCAAAACGCAGGATGATGACGAGGCCTATAATTTGATTATGAAGGACAAAGAGCGGCTGCTTTCGATGGAGACGCCGTTACGTTTTATCTTTTCCCATTCTGCCTTGCGTGAGGGCTGGGACAACCCGAATGTATTCCAGATTTGCACGCTGAATGAGACCCATAGTACGATGAAAAAGCGGCAGGAAATCGGCCGCGGACTGCGCCTATGTGTGGACCAGACCGGTAAGCGCCGTTATGGCTTTGAAATCAATACGTTGACGGTGATGGCCAACGAAAGCTACGACGAGTTTGCCGATAAACTGCAGAAGGAGTATGAAGAAGACGGCATTCGTTTCGGCGTATTGGAGCCGCATGATTTTGCCAGCTTGCTGGTACCGTCGCAGGAGGGACAAGCCGTGCCCTTGGGCGTGAAGGAGTCGCAGGCACTGTACACGTTTTGTCAGGAACAGGGTTATGTAGACAGGCATGGCGTGATTCAGGATACGTTGCGCAGTGCCTTGGCCAAGCATACGATGCAGCTGCCCTTGAACATGGAATCTGTACGTGAAGGCATTGAAAGTATTTGCAAGAAAGCGGCAGGCAAGCTGCCCATCCGCAATGCCAAGGACCGCGTGGAGGTCAAACTGCACAAAAAGGTGTTGCTTAATCCAGAGTTTAAGGAATTGTGGGACCGCATCAAGTGGAAAACCACCTATCATGTAGAGTTCGACAGTACGGCGCTGGTCAAGCAGATTGCTGAAAAAATCAACCAGACGCTCGTGGTGCCTGTGCCGAAACTGATGCTGTCCACGGCTAAATTGGTCATCAATGAGGCCAGCGTCAGTGCTACGGAGGAAGGTTATACAACGCGGCAAATCCTGAATGATCGGCAGCCCTTGCCAGATATTATTACGTATCTGCAGAACGAAACGAACTTGACCCGTAAATCCATCGCGGCGGCCCTTATCCAGTCAGATAAACTGCAGCTTTTCCGCCGCAACCCACAGGTGTTCATGGATGGCGTTGCCAAGATTATGCGTGACGTGATGCAAGATACTATCGTCGATGGCATTAAATACACGAAAATTGGTGATGATGCCTACTATGCACAGGAACTTTTTGAGCAGGAGGAGTTGACAGGCTATTTAGAGAGTAATTTGCTGGCCAGCCAGAAAACGCCATATGATTATGTCGTTTACGACAGTGAAAACGAGAAAGATTTTGCCACAGCCTTTGAGCATAATCCTGCCATTGATCTGTATGCGAAATTGCCGGACTGGTTCAAGATTGATACACCGCTGGGCTCGTATAATCCTGACTGGGCTGTGGTGGTCAATAATGAAGCAGGTGGGAAACGTCTCTATCTCGTCGTCGAGACCAAGGGAGATATTTCTGAAAATAAGTTGCGCCCTACTGAGAACGCAAAAATCAAATGTGGTAAGGCCCATTTCGCTGCACTAGGACAGGGAGTTACTTTTGAAAAAACCAGTAATTATCACGAATTAATGGCTGAAGTCGGAACGCCGGAAGTATGATTGTTAGTGTTTGGTACGCTATGGTAATATAGGCACACAAAAAGCTGTTGTCGTTATGCGACGTCGCTAACGACAACAGCTTTTCTCTTTAGTGAACAGCTTATAGCATTATTTCTTTTTCGAGGCGAAGAGGTAGACGAGCACCGTCAGCACCAGGCCGAGTATGCCGTAGAGGACCCCTTTTTCTACGAAAGCATAAATGGTGGCGGCCAGGCAGAAAAGGACGGCCAGCAGGGTCATTTTAGCGTTCTCGCGCCGGAAGGCGAAGGTCTGGTAGTCAACGCCGGTAGCGGCCTGAAAGCAGCTTTTGCAGATGACTTCGTAGTCCCCGTCACTGGTTTTGTGCTTGAGTGCATCCGTCTCCGGGATGTCGCGGCCGCAGTGCGCACATTTTATCATATTTTTATATCCCCCTTATTAGTTCCTTCGTCCCATTTTACTCCTATTTGCCTGCGTTGGCTAGTACCTGTACCTATTATAGGTGATTTTCTTGACACTATGCTGTAAAAACCGTAAAATAGTAGGGTATGGTTATAAACGATATATATTGATATACGCAACTTAAAATTTCCATATCAAAATTTATCGAACACAACCGCATAAATGCAATAAAATGAAAGGAGGGTGCATATTATCGTTACTCTAATTTTAGCGGTAATAGTAGCCGTGCTCATCGGTGCCGGTGCGGGCTATATGCTGCGTAAACGGGCAGCAGAGGCGCAAATCGGTTCGGCCGAGGAACAGGCTAAGAAAATTGTAGCTGACGCCGAAGAAAAAGGCGAAACCAAGAAAAAAGAAGCTTTGCTGGAAGCCAAAGA
>Ga0310695_10014037_pt1 | contig 10897 bp, 5 predicted proteins | sample RumenRJG_04DNA_FD_203882 | JGI IMG/M metagenome (GOLD analysis project Ga0310695, IMG submission 203882) | Bovine rumen microbial communities from Lethbridge, Alberta, Canada - RJG_04 (v2) (version 2) | ecosystem: Host-associated > Mammals > Digestive system > Stomach > Rumen | place: Canada... | reverse complement strand
AGCCAAACAACAATGGCTATTCCTTTGATATTCAAAAGAATAGCCATTATTTTTCATATTCCAACCACAAAACGAAGATGTCTTTGGTCAAACAAAAAAAGAGGATGACTACTTTTTAGTCACCCCCTTTTTTTGTCCCTTTTGCCTTGTTTTGAGTAACTTTACGGCCTATTTAATAAACACAGTAATATGAACTTAAGATTTGTTGCAATTGCTCTTGCTACGGTTGTTCCGTCGTTGTGGAACAGGAGCAATGCACAGGAGAATAATTGGCATAAGCTCATCATAAATGAGGTAATGCAGTCAACTCACGGCACCCGTGAACTGGATTTACTTATGGAATATCCGGACGGCTGGGTAGAGTTATATAATCCGGGTGATGATCCGGTCTCGCTCAAAGATTGGCGTATAGGCAAAAAGTCCAAGTACAAGAAAGGATATGAACTGCCTGACATTGAAATACCTGCAAACGGCTATTTTGTTGTGTATTGCGATAAATCCGATACTGTGGTAACAGCCATTGGAATAACCGAGGTTCATGCCGATTTCAGGATAACTACCGACACTGTCAGTTACATATATCTTTTTGACTCTCAGAAAGGGATTGCTGACTCGGTTGAACTGCCAAAGATGTTTGTACCTGATGTGGCATACGGCCGTGAAACCGATGGAGCCGATAAGTGGGGTTATGAACTTAAGGTTACAAAAGGAGGCAGCAATACAGGTGGCCTGGCAATTGCCATATTGCCTCAGCCGTTCCTTACCCCATCCAGCTACATAAGTACCGATGCGGAGCAGGAACCTGGATCAACGGGAACGGCATTGCAGGTTAGACATATGACCGACCTGTCACTGGTTTGTTCCAATGGAGAACCTGTTCCTGACGAGGCGGTATGTCATTATACTCTTAACGGGACAGAACCCACCCTGGATTCACCTGTCCTGGAGCAATCGGCATTCAAAGGACTGTTTATAAGACATAATACCCAAATCAAGGCTTCGCTGTTCATGGAGGGCTATATTACACCTCCGGCCGAATCACATCTGTATCTTTTGCACGGCCGTAAGCTTGCAATCCCCACGGTAGCCCTTTCGGTTAATAATGAGGACCTGTTGAATGCGGAGTACGGTATCTTTGAGAATCAGCCCAAGAACAGTGATGAGGCCCATGACAAATCCTTGATGAAGAACTGGCGTCGTCCGGCTCAGTTCCAGTACTTTAATGCATCAGGGGGAGAGCCCAGAATGACTAGACTGTGCGAGATTCGTGTGGGTGGCGCATATACAAGAATAAATAAGCTTAAGTCACTGATTGTTTATGCCGACAAACGGTTTGACGGCAATGACCTGTTTGATTACAACTTTTGGAATGCTACCAAAAAGGGCATAGCTGGAGTACCTTCGCTTGGCTTGCGTGCCAGCGGCAACGACTTTGGAAACTCTTATATGCGTGACGGCATTGCGCAGATAATGATAGGAACTTATACCGATGTTGACTGGCAGGGCTATCAGCCTGCTATATATTATATCAATACGGAATATAAAGGTGTAATTAATATCCGTGAGCGTGCAAATGAGGACAATGTCTGGACTCACTATGACGGTTTGGAGGATATTACCCTTGTTGAGATAACATCAAAACAGCAGCGTGGAGAACTAAAGGAGGGTAATTATCAGGATTATTCCGATTTTCTGGACTGGTGCATTGACTCCATAAACCATCATACTCTGGCCGAGTATGAGGAAAGGATGGATGTGGTAGAATATACCAATGCAATGATATGTCACATATTCTTTGGTAATACTGACTTTCCTGCCAATAACGTCATTGTGTGGAAACCCAACACTCCGGAGGGCCGTTGGAGATGGATCCTTAAGGATGTTGACCGTGCCTTTGGCCTTTGGAACTTTTGTCCTGCCGACGGAGAGTCTTTAAAGTGGATTCTAAGAGAACCTAACAATATTACCAGTGACAATGAACACAATTCCGTTCTGGCCACTGCAACTTTCCGTAACCTGATCAATTATGTCCCTGAGTACAGAGACCTGTTTATTGACAGGCTTTCGGTCTATATGGGCGATTTCCTGACTTCGGCCAATATGAATTCGTGGATTAAGTGGGCTCATGACCTGATGGCTACCGAGCAACCTTATTTTAAGGAGGGTATGAGCAGTAACTGGAACAACGAGGTGGAGAATATGAAAAAGTGGGGGGCTGCCCGTATTCCTTCTATGTATAAGCAGTTGCAGGAACGTTTTGAGTTGGGAGACATTATACCCGCCAAGGTCAATAATGGTGTTAAAAAGATGGATTGCAAATACTATAGGGTATCAGTAAACGGTGTTCCCCTGACTGAGGCAAAACTGAACGGTTCATTGTATACCCAACGTGAGTATGTTTTTGAAGGTCATCATACCAGGAATGGGTATGAGATCCTGGGCTGGAACCTGACCGAGACTGTGAACGGAGTGGAGCGCAAGACAACACTTTGGGGCAGTACCGTAAGTTATACTCCCGATGCAACTGTAACCGCCTTCAGCATTGATGCTATTGGTGGCGTAAGCGGTGTTGAGAGTTACGAAAAAGATCTGCTGGAGATAAAGAACATCATATATTACAATGCCGCAGGTGTTTCGTCGGATAAGCCTTATAAGGGTCTTAATATTGTAAGGTACATTTATGAGGATGGAAGTATGAGTACCGAAAAACAATATATGGAATAATCCTTCAGATTATGACAAATAAATAAGGAGTCCTTGACGGGACTCCTTATTTTATTGATGTTTTATTAACTCCGGATTAATGTCTGTCCTCCGGGGTCTCGGCATCGTAGATGCTCTTAGAAGCAAGCTCAATAAAGCTGAACGGCATTACACCTGCGGCAAGAACCTGACGCATTCTCAGGTAGTAGTCCTGATTTGCTCTCATGAACTGCTTGGTAACAATCATTCTGTAGCAGTTCTCACTATCCTTAATATTAGTGTAGATATCAGGTGCTTTCATATAACCGTTGTTGTGCATGGTTCTGTCAATTGCCAGAGAGTCAGTGCTTGAGCTGTACTTTTCCCAGCCAACGCGTGGGTTAGAACCGGCAAGACGCATATCGAGCGGGGTTGTGCAGGCTTCCCAGTCACCGTCTTTACCCTCACGGAAATAGAAGATAGCCATACCGCGGTCATTCTTATTTGATGTACCCAGTGAGTTGTTCCATACGCGGACCTCGTAAGTTCCGTCAACAGGAACTGCGGGCAGGCGGTAGTTGATATCATATACGTTCTTTACGGTTATCTCGTCACCATACAGAGTGCCGAATCCGGCATCGCGGTAGCGTACGTAGAATTCTGTCTCCTGCGACCAGTCAAAGTTCTTGCAGAATCCGTGTTTAAAGCCTGTAGTATAATCGTCTGCATCTCCTTCACTTGTATGAAGACGTCCACGTGCACCACTGTTTATGAAATCAGGTGACATTGTACTTGACATAACCCTGATTCTGGTGTTAAGGGTCTTTCTTGTTGCATCATCGTAAAGCAGCAGGGTGTCAACGTAATAATAGATGCCGTTCAATGCGCTTGATTTGAACTCAGTGCGGCTGCTCAAGTCTTGAATCTTGATACCGGGAACAAAGAGTTCTCCCTTTTCGGCTAGCTCTACGGTTCCTCTACGGTTAATGAATATACCCCTACGGTTTTTCTTGACATCAGGTTTTTTAGCTGTGTTGTATGCAGTGCTGATACGCATAATTGAATGAGGCAGCAAAGTCTCATAGAAATCTTCAACATCAAGTTCGTCGCAGAATTCACGATTATCAAGTATTTTTTGCTGTGATGTGTTGAGTTGGTCATAAGTAAGTATCATAGGCAGGATATGATATGAGATAAGCTGATTGAGAGAGCTCTCTCTAAGGGTATCGGCCTTTCCCTTACCATCCGGGTAAACGTCTTCGGCAAACTTACGCAGAGCGTCCAGTCCTGCATTGGGGTCTGTGGCACCCTCTGCAAGATAATTATTATCAATGAGGTATTTCTCAAGGATAGTGTCAGGTACGGCAAACAGCGTGTACATGAATTTGCGCTGCTCAGGCCAAGTGGCATGCTCATTCTCCTCATATGCTGTAGAGTATATAACTGCGCAATTATCTGGAGTGGCATGATAACAAGCCACAGTTGAGTCATATGATACGGGAATGTAGTTGGGATCAACATACATATCCAGGGTGTCACTGAGCTTGGTAGCAAAGATGGCCTTGGTGAATATTGAGATTTCCTTATTTTCCTTTAACAGACCTGACAGGAACTTGTTACTTGGGCGGAGAACCTTGTCAATGATATGTACTACACCGTTCTGAACTGAGTCATCGTCCTCAATGATCTTTGACTCCTGGTTAACACGGTAAGCAACCTTGATCTTGAAGGTGTCTCTTCCTTCCTTGTTCTTGAGGTTGTTGCCGTCCTCATCGGTCCAGATGGTATCCTCATATGAGTAATATGAAAGGAAACGGTCCAGCATGTTAGGATAAGGGAATGCACCGTCACCACCCATATCGGCGCAGTAGAATGTCTTGGTGCAAAGGTGAGTCTTGGCGATGGAGTCACAAACCTTGAAGGGCAGGGTTTCAACACTGGCAAAGGCTGCGATGATTGAGTCTCTCTTGTACTGGTCCTTTACAAGTTGGGCCTCTTCTCTTCTCTGCTTGAGGTACTCATCAATGGCATCGTTTGTGGGAGCAAAAAGGGTATGCTCTCCATAAGTTTTCATTTCACCCCAAATATTGGCGGCCTTAAGGATGTAAACGAACTTGGTGAATTCGCCCGAAGGATGATTCTCAAGGAACGTTGCAACGGTTTCGCCTGAGTTGATGTAATAGTTACCTGGATGCTGCTCGCTCCATACATCACTACAAGAAACCTGTAAGGCACCGGCAATAGTTGTCACGGCTACGGCCAGCATAAGCTTGCCGAAAGGATTTTTTTGTCTAAGTGAGTTCATATTAGTTGGTTAATTGTTATTAAGTTCGGGTTAATTAGGCTCGTCTACGTGTATGCGCATATGCGCGTACTGCAGTTAAAGCGCGTAAAGATAACAATTATTTTATGCAAACCGGCAAATTTTGGCAAAAAAAATGAGACATCATTTTGGGTGATGTCTCATTCTGTAAGGATTTTTTGTATTACCATGACATGCGGTAGTTGCCGCTCAGGTGGAGCAGGGCGAACAGGTAGATCAGTCCGTCATAGTAAATGTCATAGTAACCGTCCTCATAGGGCTCGTGCTTTAATGAGAACATATGCTTTACCAGTTCCTGGTTGTACTCGCTGTCACACATAAGGGCTGTGGTGGCCATTGTGCCTACAAAACCTATTGAGTGACGCAGGTTGGGACGCCAGCGGCCGCCGCCCATGGGACGCTTTGACTCGTCACCGTTCAGGGCGAACTGGTCCTTGAACTCGGTTACGCCGTAACGGCCTACTATAGCCTTTTGGAACTTGAGTGCATATTCGGTCTGCCAATCGGCATCCTTATGATACCATGTAAAGTCCATTGCAATGTTCATAGGAACGCGCCATGAATCGTAGTGGAACTCACTGCCACGGTTGGGAGTGCCGTCAAACTGGCTCTGGTCGGGGTTGATACCGGTAACAGGGTCGCAGGCGCGATGCAGGTATGCACGCGCGCTGTCGGCAAGTTCGCGGTATATTGCCTCACGGCCGTCCTTGGCGGTCTCGGCCCAGATCTCATAGAATGCGGGCAGATGGTATGAGGGATCGGTCCACTCGTTGGAACGTACATCGGGACAGAAGTTGATGAGCTTCTTTTCCATGTTGATGATGTTGGTTACACCACCTGTGCCGTCCTTTGAGAACAGGTCGTTAAGGAGTTCCTGAGCCTCGGCCAGGTAGTTGAACTCCTCGTAGCTGCCCCAACGGCGTGAAGCCAGCAGAAGGTCTGTTACATAGTAAAGTTCACCGTCACTGGCAGATCCGTTTGAAGTGCGACGGCCGTTGGTGCGGCATGACCATGCAAACAGGCCGTGTGAGGGACCCTCCTCGTTATGACGCATATAGTGCTTTGACCAGCGCCATACACGGTTGAACAGTTCGGGTTTGTCCATCTGGACGGCTATCATCATGGCGTATGACTGGCCCTCGGTGCGAACGTCGTTGTTCTTTACGTCCGATATGTAACCCATGGGTACCATCTTGCCGTCAACCTCAACGTCAACATCGTGGTAAGCGGCTTCCTCACCCTCAAAGATGATTGAATAGATTTCCTGGATCTTACCGTCAATCTCGGCCTGACTGAAACCAAGCTCCTTAAGGTAGTTGCGGTACTTTCCGGTCTCGGCATATCCCTTCTTGGCGGGTGCCAGCTTGGATGCGCCCTTTGATGATGCGCATGCGTCCAAGGCAAGAGCTGCGCACAAGAGTGCCATGAAAATGGCGGTCGATGTTAGTTTTTTCATTGTTTTATGCAATTGACTTAATCTTGATTAATGTACGATTTCCAACGCTGGTAAGCCTCGTCGTAAGCCGGCATATCTGATGCCTTGGGCTCTATGACTCGGATTTTCTGGAGTGAAGCGAATGCTTCGTTGTGGTCATTGTAGATGTGTGCTCCCATACCTGCACCCTTTGCGGCACCTATTGAACCGTCGGTATCATAAAGCTCGATGGTGGCTCCGGTTACACCGGCAAGAGTATTGCGGAAGAGCGGGCTGAGGAACATGTTGGCATTGCCTGCGTGAATCTTGTTTACAGGCATTCCCATGTCCTCCATTATCTCAATTCCGTACTTGAATGAGAATACAATGCCCTCCTGAGCTGCACGAAGCAGATGAGAGCGGTTGTGGATGTTAAAGTTTACGCCGTTAAAGCTGCATCCGCGTTCCTTGTTTTCAAGAACACGCTCGGCGCCGTTGCCGAAAGGCAGGACTGATACGCCGCCGGCACCTATGGGGGCCTGGGCTGCAAGGTCGTTCATTTCGGCATAACCAATGCCCTCGGGGACTATGTTGCGTTTCATCCAGGCATTCAGGATACCTGTGCCGTTAATGCAAAGCAGTATTCCAAGACGGTTGTAGCCGGTCTTGTGGTTTACGTGGGCGAATGTGTTTACCCTTGACTTGGGATCATAGCTTATCTCGCCGTTTACACCATATACAACACCCGATGTGCCTGCGGTCGATGCAATCTCACCGGGCTCGAATACGTTCAGTGAAAGGGCGTTGTTGGGCTGGTCACCGGCACGGTAGGTTACGGGTGTGCCCTCGGCCAGGCCAAGTTCTTTGGCAGCAGCCGATGTTAGCTTGCCCTGCTCGGCGAATGTGGGAACAATCTTGGGTATGAAAGAACGGGGTATTCCGTAGTAGTCAAGCAGGAATCCTGCAACCTCGCCTGTCTGGAAGTCCCAGAACATGCCTTCGGAAAGTCCCGAAATAGTGGTTGCAATCTCACCGGTAAGACGCATGGCTATGTAGTCGCCCGGGAGCATTATCTTGTCTATTTTGTCAAAAATTTTTGGTTCGTTGCGTTTTACCCATGCCAACTTTGAAGCGGTAAAGTTTCCGGGGGTGTTAAGCAGATGGGTAAGGCACTGTGAGCGGCCAAGCTGCTGGAAGGCCTCCTCGCCTATACCCACGGCGCGTGAATCACACCAGATGATGGCGGGGCGAAGCACTTTCTGGTTCTTGTCAACACATACCAGACCGTGCATCTGATATGATATACCAATAGCCTGAACATCTTTTGCATCTACCTTGCACTGTGAAAAAACATCGGCCGTAGCAGCCTTGAGATATGACCACCAGTCTTCAGGATTCTGCTCAGCCCAACCCGGGTTGACTGCTTTAATGGGTGCTTCACTCTTGGGGGCGAACGCTGTTGCCACGCAACTGCCGTTCTGGACATCTACAAGACTGCACTTCACTGAAGAGCTGCCTATGTCATAACCTAACAGATACATAATTTATTTTGTATAATTGATTGTATTTTCAGTTGTCTTGCAATAAGGCAAACAAAGGTAGTGAAAAATTACAGAAAAGTAGTATTTTTGAACTCAATTACTAATTTCAACCAAAAATGAGAAAGATATTATTTACTGTTCTGGCTGCTGCCATGTATGTAGGTTGTTCTGCCGGAACCGAAAGTCAGTTAAAACTGTGGTATGACGCCCCCGCTCGACAATGGACCGATGCCTTGCCACTGGGTAACGGACGTTTGGGTGCCATGGTGTTCGGTACACCGGCCCAGGAACGTATTCAAATCAACGAGGAGACCATTTGGGGCGGAGGTCCTCATAACAATGTAAACTACGCCGCCAAGGATGGGTTGGATAAGATACGTACAGCCCTTTGGGAAGGCCGCAGGTCCGATGCCCAGGCTCTTTGCGACGAGTACATTTCGTCCAAGAGCGCACATGGCATGCCTTATCAGACAGCCGGTTCGCTTATGCTTGATTTTGACGGAATCACCGATTTTACCGACTATTACAGGGAGTTGGACATAGACCGCGCCGTGGCTCTGACCCGCTTCAAGGCAAATGGTGTGGAATATACACGCGAGTGTTTCGTATCATTCCCGGATCAGGTAATAGCACTGCGTCTTACAGCATCGGCCAAGGGTGCCCTCTCGTTCAAGGCCAGTTACAACCTGCCTTACCGTGATGACCGGATTCTGAGCCGTTCAGCACAGATTGACGGCAAGCAGGCTACAATGACCGTATCCTGCAAGGGTGATGACCATGAGGGTATAGAGGGTAAGATACGCTTTACAGACAAGACCCTGATCATTCCCCAGGGTGGCAGCATGACATCGGCCGATAATGCCATAACGGTAAATGGAGCCGATGCCGTTACCATATACATATCAATAGGTACGAACTTTGTGAATTACCAGAGCGTAGGAGCCGATGAGAACAAGGCCGCTGACCGCTGGCTGGAGCCTTTCATAAAGGGTAAGAAAAAATATGCCACCGTATTGGCCAATAATATAAAGGAGTATCAGAAACAGTTTGGAACCGTTACTCTTGACCTGGGTACCAATGACCAGGCCAAACTGCCTACCGATCAGCGTGTAGCACAGTTTGCCCAGACCTTTGACCCGCAACTGGTGGAACTCTACTTCCAGTTTGGCCGCTACCTGCTCATTTGCTGCTCACAGCCGGGCGGACAGGCCGCCAACCTGCAGGGTATCTGGAACGAGAGCCGTCAGGCTCCCTGGGACGGTAAATATACCACCAACATTAACGTTGAGATGAACTACTGGCCCGCATTCGTCTGCGGCATACCCCAGACATTCGATCCGTTCCTCCAGCTGGTCAAGGACTGCGCCGAACACGGCAAGGAGACAGCCCAGATGTACGGCTGCCGCGGCTGGACCCTGCACCACAACACAGATATATGGCGCTCCACAGGTGCCGTAGATGGTGCCTATAACGGCATGTGGCCCACCGGTGCCGCATGGTTCTGCCAGCAGATATGGGACGGTTATCTGTTCAATCAGGACCGCAAGTATCTTGAGGAGATATATCCTATAATGAAGAGTGCCTGCGAGTTCTTCATAGACTTCCTGGTGGAGGAACCCGTATCGGGCCACAAGTATCTTGTAATTGCACCGTCTTACTCACCTGAGAACGCACCCCACGTACAGGATGTGCTGGGCAAGGGTAACATAACCACCGTATTCGGCGCCACCATGGATAACCAGATGATGGCCGATTTGTTCGGTAATATGATCGATGCCGCCGAGCTGATGGGTGAAAAGGATGCCGAGTTCGTAAAGACACTCAAGAACGTCAAGAGCCGTCTGGCTCCCATGAAGATAGGCAGCTGGGGACAGCTCCAGGAGTGGTTTGAGGATTGGGATGATCCCAAGGACAACCACCGTCACGTATCACACCTGTGGGGTATGTATCCCGGACGTCAGATCACTGCCGACGGCACCCCTGACCTGTTCAAGGCAGTACGCACCAGCCTTGAAGCACGCGGTGACGAATCGACCGGCTGGTCCATGGGCTGGAAAGTCTGCCTGTGGGCACGCCTGCTTGACGGTAACCACGCATATAAGCTCATCCAGGATCAGATCAAGCCTGCCGGCGGACGCGGATTTGGCGGTCGCGGCGGCACATACAACAACCTGTTCGATGCACACCCGCCATTCCAGATTGACGGAAACTTTGGCTGCACCGCCGGTATAGCCGAGATGCTGGTTCAGAGCCACACCGGTAAGGTAGTCCTGCTGCCCGCTCTGCCCGATGTATGGAAGGACGGATCAGTCAAGGGTCTTTGCTGCCGCGGCGGATTCGTACTGGAGGAACTTACCTGGAAGGACGGTAAGCCTGCAACCGTAAAGGTTCGCTCTACCGTGGGCGGTAAGCTTGACATTGCATGGAACGGCAAGGATCAGAGCCTTGATACCAAGCCCGGCAAGGTTTATGATATTAAGTTTTGACAATAACTTTGGCTATTAGCTGTTGGCTCGAAAGCTAAAAGCCAAAGTAGGGACCTTGGTCCCGTAACAGCTAAAGTATAACTCTTTAATAACATAATATGAAAATCAAAAATGTAGTTCTGCAGGCCCTGGCTTTTGGCCTGTTGCCAATGGGCGCAAACGCTCAGAAACAAGTGTCAATTGACTGGTTCGGTTTTGTTGCAGCACAGTCTTTTTTCAATACGCATGAGAGTGCATCGGCCGCCGAGGGTTTCCTTTATCTGTATCCTACAGACAGGGTTCTTGACAAGGATGGCAACGACCTTAAACAGAGGTCTTTCGGATCTGAGTTCGGCACAATGGCACGTATTGGTTTTAACCTGCATGGTCCTGAGATTTTTGGTGCTTCAAGCCGTGCAAAGGCAGAGATAGAGTTCTCCGGCCACTCTCAGGCGGAGAATCATGTTCTTTA
>Ga0310695_10014035_pt1 | contig 10898 bp, 10 predicted proteins | sample RumenRJG_04DNA_FD_203882 | JGI IMG/M metagenome (GOLD analysis project Ga0310695, IMG submission 203882) | Bovine rumen microbial communities from Lethbridge, Alberta, Canada - RJG_04 (v2) (version 2) | ecosystem: Host-associated > Mammals > Digestive system > Stomach > Rumen | place: Canada... | reverse complement strand
ATCAGGCCCCGGGAACCTTCAGAAACGCCCGTTAATCGCTTTTGAGGGCGAAGCTGAAGAAGTACCCACTGAGGAAAAGAAAACGCGTTCTAGGGCCCGTAAAACACGCTAGAAGGGGAAGGAAGGTGCGGCAATGCTTACAGAGTTATGCAAAGAGCTGAAGAACTGGTTCGATTGGAATCAGCCGCATCATTTCGGCGTGTTTACCATTGCGGACGGCGTTCTTCAGGACATTGATGTCCCGGACGGGCAGTATTTCCGCATTATCGGAAGTACGTTCAATGACGGCGTACATCAGGCCCCGAAGATTTTCCCGAAAGACGAGGTTTTTGACGGTGCTGTGTGGCTGATGGCAGTCCCGCCGGAGGTTATCGCCCTCGATGAGGAGATTGATGCGTGGCGCGGCAAGTTTGAGGCCCTTGATAGTCAGGCGATGAGCCCCTATCAAAGCGAGAGTTTCAACGGCTATTCCTACTCAAAGGCAGGCGGCGGCGCGAATTCGGCAACAGCTACAGGCGGAACGGTTCCCGGCTCATGGCAGAGCGTGTTTGCAGGAAAACTGAGGTTATGGAGGAAGATTTGATGTCACTGCTCAGTGAAGCGATGGAAGAGTGCATCCTGATCGACAGGACGACCGTGTCCGATGGATACGGCGGAATTGAATATCAATGGGTTGACGGGGCCTCTTTTCAAGCGGCTGTGACATTGGATTCATCAATTCAGGCCCGGCTTGCAAGCGTTCAGGGAGTTACTGACCTGTACACGGTCACGACTTCCAAGGCCGTCAATCTTCAGTTCCACGATGTTTTCCGCCGTTTAAGTGACGGCAAGACATACAGGGTAACTACTGACGGGAACGACAAGCACACTCCCGCAAGTGCAACTCTTGACATGAGATGCGTAAACGCTGAGGAGTGGGAGCTCAAATAGCGGAGGAATAGTGATGGACAAGTGGCAAGCGCAGGATCGTTTTTGGAACTCCTTCGGGATTCCTGCTTATGACCAAAACACCGAATTCACAAGCGGTGATCAGCCGTCATATCCTCATATCACATACGAGGCGCAAGCGGGAATCTTGGAACAACCGCTCGCGCTTTCTGCGTCTATATGGTACCGCTCAGGCTCTTGGAAAGAAGTCAGCCAAAAGGCGGACGAGATTTTAAAGGCGATAAAAGGAGGGCGCGTGATGCCCATAGATAACGGCTATCTGTGGTTCATGGTGCCCGATAGAACCCCGTTTGCTCAGCGTGTAGCAAGCGGGGATGATGCGATCAAAAGGATATTAATATCCGTCGAGGCTGAGTGCCTGACGGCAGATTAACGGAGGGAAAGACATGGGTAAATTCACGAAAATCCCGAGTGCAACTTTTCAATCTCTTCAGCTTGATGCAGGTGTGCTCCTGAAGAACTTTGACCCGGAAACTGCGGCTGAGCCCGCTGATGAAGACATCATCACCGCTACTACAGGCGGTATCAACGCAACCTGCGTTCCGACATATTCAGACCTTGGCGAAGATGTGGATAACGTGCCGATCAATATGAAGGAGCTGAAGCACCTTGATTCTTGGGAGTGCAAAATTTCCACAACTGGCATCGGTACATCCCCTGAGCTTATCAGATATGCGCTCGGCGCGGCGGACATTAGCGGCGCGACTTATGCCGTGACCAGTGACAAAGCCATTGATGAAACCAAGACGTACTATATCAGAAGCGGCACTAGTCCCAATTACATTTACACCAAGGTAACAACCCCTGATGTTTCGGACATTGGCACCTATTATGAGATGACAAGCCCGGGTTATAAGATCACTCCCCGTCGTGACCTGAAGCAGACCGACTTTGCGACCATTTGGTGGGTCGGTGACCGTGCTGACGGCGGCATGGTTGCAGTTAAGCTGATGAACGCCCTTTCTACTGGAGGCCTTTCCCTTCAGACCACCAAAAACGGCAAGGGTCAGGTTTCTATCGAGCTGACGGGCCATGTGTCCATCAACGCTCAGGATACCATGCCGATGGAGTGGTACAGTGCTGACCCGGTTACTCAGGGCGCAGGTGCTTAAGTAGGAGGAAAAGATGCGGAAGTTATCAGAGATTGAAGGCGACAACGCGCTTGACATACTCGCGGATTTAATTGACCCGGTATGCGAAATCGTCGTGGATCAAGAAGTTGTTACGGCGTTTACAAGCGGCGACAAAATGAGGGCGATCAAACTCGGGCTGAAGAAGCACAAGAAGGCGGTGACAACCATCATTGCTCTGCTTAATGAAAAGGACCCGGCAACATACAAACCTTCTCTTCTTACGCTTCCGAAGATGCTGATGGAACTCCTTGAGGATGAGGCCCTGATGGGGCTTTTTTCCTCGCAGAGCCAAACGGAAAAGACCTCTTTTGGCGATGCTACGGAGAATACAGAGGCAGAAGAAAAGTAACTCCTTTTCTCAAATATGTCAGGGCCCGACAGTTGCAGGAACAACGCGAGTTAGATTTTCGGATCTATGTCACGGATGCGCTGAAGGGCCTTGGCGGATTTGCGGGGGTGCCGCGCTACTATGACCTGATTATGGGTACGGCAGGTAAAGCAACGGAAACGCGTTCGGCTGATGAGATAAAAGACGGCATCAAGGAACGCCTGAGCAAGCTGAGGGGGGATTGATATGGCGAATGTAATGGATCTGATGGCCTCTCTTGGCCTCGATGCTTCAAAGTTTGAGGAAGGGCTCAACAAGGCAAAGCAACTCGGGCAGGGCCTCGGGGATAAGATGCAGGGGGCTTCCGGCAAACTCGAGGAATTCGGGAAAGGCATGGAGAAGCTCGGCGGCAACATCACAAAGGTCGGCAAAGCGTTTGCTCCCATGTCTGCGGCGGCAGGTGCAGGCCTCGGCCTTGCTATCAAGACGGCGGCAGGATTTGAAGCGCAGATGTCCAAAGTACAGGCCATCAGCGGAGTAACGGGTGGCGACCTTGAAAAACTGACCGCAAAGGCCCGCGAGATGGGCGCAACCACGAAATTCTCGGCATCGGAAGCAGGTGCCGCGATGGAGTACATGGCTATGGCAGGTTGGAAGGCCGAGGACATGATGGGCGGTATCGAAGGCATCATGAACCTCGCGGCGGCTTCAGGAACAGACCTTGCCACAACCTCCGACATTGTGACTGATGCTCTTACGGGCTTCGGGCTTGCGGCTGAGGATTCCGGTCACTTCGCGGATGTACTTGCGGCGGCATCGTCCAACGCGAACACCAATGTTGAGATGATGGGCGAGACATTCAAATACGCGGCCCCGCTTGCGGGTGCTTTGGGATATAGCGTTGAGGATGTGGCTGTCGCTACTGGCCTGATGGCTAACTCCGGTATCAAAGCAGGAATGGCAGGTACGGCCCTCAGAGGATGGCTGACCCGTCTTGCAAAGCCCACAAAAGAAAGCGGCGCGGCGATGAAGGCCCTCGGCATCAGTATGACCGACAGCGAGGGCAACATGAAATCTTTCATGCAGATCATGGAAGAGACCCGGGACGCTTTTCAGGGCTTAACAGAGGACGAAAAAGCGCAGTATGCGGCAATGCTCGCAGGTCAGAACGGAATGAGCGGTCTGCTTGCCGTTGTAAATGCAACAGAAGCCGATATGCGCAAGCTGTCCGGGGCTGTTGATAACGCCGACGGCTCAGCGAAACGCATGGCGGAGACCATGCAGAACAACCTGAACGGACAACTGACGATCCTGAAGTCAGGCGTTGAGGAAGCCGCTATCAGCGTCGGAAACGCACTGCTCCCGAATATCAAAGACCTTGTTAGCAAGGTACAAGATGCTGTTAACTGGTTCAACAACCTTGATTCTGCTACTCAGAGCTCAGTGGCGCAGATGCTTGTATTTGCGGCAGGTATTGCGCCCGTAACGATTGCGCTCGGTACGTTTATCAGCTCTGTGGGAACGATTGTTGGTGCGCTCCCCGCGCTCGGAGCGGCATTTGCGGCTCTGACATCTCCTGTTGGTCTGTTTGTGGCGGCTGTTGGGCTTATATCCGTCGCTCTGCTGAAATTTAATTCAGATGCGGCGGCGGCAACCCCGGCGATGGAAGAGTTTCAGCGGCATATCTCGGCAACGGCAACTGAAATCCAAAACAGCAAGACGACTATTGAAGGACTTGGCGATTCCATCAAGAAGTCCTTCGAAGGGTTCAGTTCTACGGGCGGCGAGCTGAAGTTTTGGCGTGACGAACTGCATAAGTGCTTTGACGAAACGGGCAACCTGAAGGAAGGATGCGAAGATCTTGCGAATCATGCCCTTCAGGAATTGAACGGTGCAATGGGAACGGACTACAGTCTCGCGTTCATAACTCAGGCTAAAGATTCCGCTTTGGCCCTTGGGGAAATCGACACGGCGGTTGATTCGACCATCGCAAAGATGAAGGAGCTCGCAATTCAACAGGCGGTCTCCAACGACTACGCAAAAGCCCTTCAGGAGCAGGCCTCCGCGCAATCGCAATACACAATCGCCCTGAACGAATCAGAAAGTGCCCTCGCGCAGTTAAAAGCGGCGACGGAAGAGCTGAACGCGGCAAACAATGAATCGTTTTGGACTCCGGGACACCTGCAAAGAGTCCGTGATGCAAGTGCGGCTTTCCAAACTGCATCGGAAAACGTGAACACGACAAAGGAAGCACTCCTTCAGGCAGGTGAGAACGCCGGGAAGGCCGAGAGCATGGTGCAGGGCCTTGAGACCGCGATGGAAGAGCTCGGAAAGGGCGGGCCTGAAGCGGCAGATAAAGCGGCGCAAGCATACGGTCGTGTTGGAGTGGAGGCCGAAAAGGCAGGAAAAAAGGGGCGCGAGGAAGCAACCGCAACCTTCAAGCATTACAACGATACATTCAGTGTTCCGTTAAATGCGCCGAAATTTAACGAACAAGAGGCATCTGCTCACGCAACCGAAACAAAGGACATTATGCAGGGCATTGTTGAAACCCCGATGCAGGGACAAATCGACAGTGTTCAGGGCGGTGATGCGGCGGCAACAACGGCTCATGGGCAAATGCAGGGCATTGTCGGTAAAGCAATGACAGGCAATGTCGGAAGCGTTACAGGCGGACAAGATGCGGCGGCGGACGCGAGAAGCAATATGCAGAGTTTCTTTGACGCTCATCCGCTTGTTGCAAGAGTGACAAAGGTTATGTCGGATGACGGCAGTAGTAAAAGCTACGGCGGCAGAAGCCAAAAGGCAAGCGGCGGTTTCATCTTCAAGCGGCAGGATGTCACAGTCGGTGAGGCGGGCCCGGAGGTTATCATTCCGCTTTCGGCCAACAGGCGCGACCGGGCGATCAACCTTTTTGCTAATGCAGGAAGACAGCTTGGAGTGCTTGCCCCGATGACGGGAAACGACAGAAGCGGCGGAGGCGGTGTTGTGGTAAATAACAACATTAATGTATACGGTTCAGAAGGACAGAATGTTGAGGAACTGGCACAGCTCGTTTCCGATAAGATTAACAGACAGATAGTGAACAACAGACGCGTATGGGAGGGCGCACCAACATGATGCAAAGGATTGACTACTTTGTGTATGACGGTGTGTCCTCCGTCGATTTTGGTATGAGAACTTACGGCCTCCGGGTTCTCACTGCGCCGAAGCCGGATATTTCAGAGATTGTGATTCCGGGGAGAAATGGCGTTCTTCATCAGTACAACGACAGATTCGGAGATGCAACTGTGAGTTATAGCGTTGTCGCAATCGAGGATGCTCTTTCTTCCAACGTACCATTAAAAGTCACGGATATGATTGACTACTTGATCAGCAAGAAGGGTTACTGTCGCCTTGAGGATTCCTTTCGCCCGGAAGAATATCGCATGGCTGTTTACAAGGGCAGTGACCGCATGAAAGCAACTATGCACGAGGAGGCTGTCGGAATCGTGCTAACGTTTTCAGCAAGGCCGGAAAGATGGCTCAAGGATGGCGAGATCCGCAGAGAATGCAAGTCAGGAGGGGCACTTTTTAATCCGACTCAATTTACTGCGAAGCCATTACTGAGGGCATACGGCACAGGCACTCTTACGGTCTCAAATTCAGCCGGAAGCACATCAGTTAAGATAAACTCCGCAAATGTATACACGGACATTGATTGCGAACTTCAGGAGGCGTTTAAGGGTGCCGCAAATTGCAATGGAAACATTCAGCTTCCAAGTGGCGATTTCCCGAATTTGACACCGGGCGAGAATAGATTCAGCTATTCAGGGATCAGCAGACTGGAAGTTGTTCCGAGGTGGTACAAGATATGATTCCGATTCTTTTTGACAAAGGCGAAACATCATTCAGCACAAATGGCATCGGGCGGCTTCGGGACGCAATTTCCTGTATCGTCAATGAGGGCCGGAATGGCGAATTTGTGTTGTCGATGAGATACCCGGTCGATGGCGCACATTTCGGTGAGATTCAACACGGAAGATTCATCTATGCATACGCTGACAGCCGGAAGAAGGCTCAGGCGTTTGAGATCACTCGCGTATCGAGACCGCTCCGTGGGCAAGTGGAGATCGACGCAGAGCATATCACATACAGGTTGAATAACACGCCCTTTATGCCGTTCTCCGCGCAGGGCGTGGCTCATGCTCTTAATGGATTCAAGCAAAATGCGGCAGAGGAATGTCCGTTCACATTTTGGACAAACAAGACTTCGCAAAGCTCTTATGTTGTGAAGATTCCGGGAGCAATCAGATCGTTCTTGGGCGGACGGCAGGGAAGCATCCTTGATGTGTTTGGCGGAGAATATGAATGGGATAACTGGACGGTCAAATTGTGGGATGCTCGCGGAAAAGACAACGGAGTGGTGCTGAGATACGGGAAGAATATCACAGACCTGCGGCAGGAAGAGAACATTGCAACAACATACACTGGCATCTGCCCTTATTGGACGAGCTCCGAGGGGCAGGTCGTTACCATTCCCGAGAAGGTTGTCCACAGTAGCAACGCCGGGAATTTCCCATATCAGAGGACGGTGCCGATTGACTTCACAGAAAAATTTGAAAATGCGCCATCGGAAGCTCAGCTCCGGGCGGCGGCTCAATCCTATGTTCGGAATACTGGATTCGGTGTCCCAAAAGTAAGACTTGAGGTCTCTTTCGTCAATCTAACTGACACGGAAGAATACAAGGACATCCTCCCGCTTCAGACCGTAAGTCTTTGCGATACGGTGACTGTGCAATTTGAAAAGCTCGGGGTTAACGTGAAGTCAAAGGTAATTGCAACAGAATGGGATGTTCTCGCGGAAAGATACAACAGCATAGAGATTGGCGAGCGGAGAACCGGGCTTGCGACAACCATTGAGGATCAGATGGAGAAGATCAGCGTCATGCCAACCACGGACAGCATGAGGAGAAGCATTGATCTTGCTACAGGAACACTTAACAGCGGCCTTCGCGGCTATGTGGTTATCAACCGGAACCTCGGCGGTTGGGCCAATGAGATTCTGTTTCTTGACAATGACAACATCGCTCAGGCAAAAAATGTTCTGCGGATAAACAATGCAGGAATCGGGTTCTCCTCGGGCGGATATGATGGTCATTATTTCCAATCTTGGAATATCAACGGAAAAATGACGCTTGGTGGAGTCAACAACGCCTATGGCGATTTGTGGCTCCTGTCCGCAGAAGGTGTCCCGCTTGTCGAGGTTGATAACAACGGCCTGAAGCTGTGGAAGATGAAAGACGCGGGGTATTTGGTTGAGGGCACATTCTATAAGGATGACGAGCACAAAAACCCAATAACTCCTGAAAGCGGCGCATATTATTACGATTATGTCACTGGCACCGTATATAAGTCTGACGGGACAGCATACACAGCGGCTGAGGGAAACGAAGGCATCATGGCGCAGATGGTTCACACTGGTCTCGGGCTCTATTCAGGAGATATTGACCTGAAGTGGAATGGTCAGACGGGGATCTACTTCAAGGCTTCCGATCAGGAGGGTACATCCGACACATTGCAGATTGGTGATTTCCTTGTCATGACAGAAGGTGAGTACGGTCGGCAGATATGGGAGTCCTCGGACGAGAAGACGGGCATGAGCGGCGAGCCGACGGAGAGCGGTCAGATGTACCTGTGGGCCGGATGGAACGGCTCAGAGGACACGTGCGCGTTCTATGTCGATAACACTACGGATCAGGGCTACGGCAACACCGTGATTAACGGCGGGCTGTTCGTGAACGGTACGGACATCATGAACGAGATCAACCGACTGTGGGATGCTGTGCATAGCAGTGACGATGACGGAGGCGGAGATGGCCCGGAGGGCGGTACAAGCGGCGAGAGCGGCGGAACCGGTCCGGGATATCAGAATTAAGGAGGCTTTAAATGGCTATTTCAACTCAAACACAGAATCTTAACCTTATCCCGGGAAAGTCTGCACCTGTTGTGGTGCATTGCTCTCAGGGAAATGTTGGAGATACTGTTCAGTTCTATCTGTATGACGGAGACGATCCGTTTTATCCGACGAACGTTTCTATTGCGGTTCATGGCGTCCGGGCGGATGGCTCCGTGTTCGGGCCTTATGCGGTGGCGGTAACTTCCGGTAGCAATCTTGTATCGTTTGAGCTTGTTACTGCTATGACAAGCGTAAACGGTGCGGCAATTGGGGAGCTTGTAATTACAGATAGTGACGAAAATCAAGTAGGCTCCGCCAATTTTGGCATCTTGGTGGAGGCTACCCCATATTCTTCGTCGGTCACTTATGAGGACGACCTCTCGATTTATCAGCGGATTTTAGCATACGTACAGAGCATTCCTGCAGAGCTGTCGGGACAGATTTCTGCAGAGGCAGAAGCAAGAGACACCGCTGACAAGAATTTGCAGGGTTTAGTTGCATCTGAAACTTCAGCAAGAGAAACTGCATATAACAATCTACAGTCTCAGATTTCAGCAGAAGCATCCGAGAGAGCTACCGCCGATTCAAATCTCCAGTCGCAGATTAATCAGATCGTGGCGCCGAGTGGAGAAGCCCCGTCAGCCGCAGAGGTTCAGAACGCAAGAATCGGGGCCGATGGTATAACATACGCCAATCTCGGAACGGCGATCCGTACACAGTTTACAGATGTAAAGAGTTTAGTTCACAGCGAGCTTGTTACATTCAGTGATAACAATTACGATATCAACCTCGCCAAAATCAGCGTGCTTCAGGCCACAACTAATGGCGTGACATTCACAGCGAAAGACGGGAAAGTGACCGTAACCGGAACGAGCACCGGGGTGGCGTATGCTGACCTTTTTAATAATCACAACACCACACCGTTTCCGTTTATTCCGGGGAAGACCTACGAGCTCAGTTATGAGCAGAGCGACGCCACAAATCTGTATATTCAGATGCAATATAGAACATCAGCGAGTGCCTCGTGGACGTCTTTGATGAGCTCGGACAGGCAGAAGAACAGCGTAGTGTTCACCATGCCTTCTACGTTTGAAACGTTTGTTGTCAGAATGATATGTGACGCGTCGGGACGAACCTACAATAAAACAGTATCGTTTGTTATTAAAAATGCTGTTACAAGTGGTTTCGGTACTTTTGACGGCTTTTTATTTGATGCGGCAAAATACGGATACGCTGATTTTGCCAAGTTGTTTAGACACCGCGATGCATATACAGGCAATTATTTCGGTGTTAACATAACGAGCGACGGGGACGATATAACTTTATCCGGAACGGGATCCTATACCGGTACGTATATGCTGTTGGAAGATAGCAATAACAGATTATTTAAGCCGGGAGACAGGATCGTTATTGAATACACGGATCCGGCTGATAATGTTTATATTGAATGCGTCACCAAAAGCGGATCAACCACGCACACGCCCATGCTTCAGACTATGCATACCGGGGTGTATACGTTAACGTTCCCGGATGTATTTGATTATGTTAGGATCAATCTGTTGATCATAAACGGAACCGCATACGACACGACCCTCACCGTTAAGGTTAAGTCCGCGAACCTGAATAACCCCGCACGTACGATTGTTGTTGCAAAAGATGGAACCGGCGATTACACAAAACTGAAGGATGCCGTGGAAGACGCAATTACGACCTACGGAACGACGGTCATTGTAAAGCCCGGAACTTATGACTTGGTTGCCGAATACGGGAAATCATATCTTGATTCGCTTACGGATGGAGATTTCGGGCTCATGCTTGGAAACGGAATTGTCCTGAAATTTGCGCCGAACGCTTACGTAACTTTCAATTACGACGGAACCAATGGCTGGATAACTCAGAACTTTTCACCGTTCAATACCGGAAACGACCTCGGCTTCACTATTGACGGGATGCACTGCACCGCAAAATACTGCCGATATATTCTGCACGATGATCCAAGACCCGGAGTAAAAACAAGATATAGCTACAACGTCATTAAAAATTGTTATCTCGAAATGCAACCGTCACTCAATCACACGGACTGGGTAAATCATCAGATTATCGGCGGCGGACTCAGCGACTCCACTGAAATACTCATAGAGAATAATATATTTAATGATGTATTCACGGTATCGGATTACGGCTCTGTGTCATACCACAACAGCACAAGCGGAAGCGCTTCGTATGAGTCTAGAATAATCGTCAAAGATAATTATTTCGCTGATGGCAATAGACTTATATTTGAAGGGCATGGCGACGCTACAGAGAAGACAAAGATCATAGTAACGAACAATTGCTTCAAGGATGCCGCTCAGGATATTATTTGCAATCCCGGAACTCCGGACAATATGGCTCTGTACTCTTGGAATAACGCATCAAGGGGCTGATTGGAGGATAACAAATGGAAAATCTGCCGATCCTGATATCCGTGGGGGCTTTTGCCTTCACGATTTACCAATTCCTTCGCAACAGCAATCGTGAAGGAACGACACAAATTACAACTGTATTAATC
>Ga0310695_10014034_pt1 | contig 10898 bp, 9 predicted proteins | sample RumenRJG_04DNA_FD_203882 | JGI IMG/M metagenome (GOLD analysis project Ga0310695, IMG submission 203882) | Bovine rumen microbial communities from Lethbridge, Alberta, Canada - RJG_04 (v2) (version 2) | ecosystem: Host-associated > Mammals > Digestive system > Stomach > Rumen | place: Canada... | reverse complement strand
TCCCAGTTCCTGATCTTCCACGTCCAGCACCATTTCATCGGCAATAGCCTGCCCTGTAGCCAGGGCTTCATCATAATTCAATACCGGGGCGAAGCAGGAATCGGAACCTTTTGCCAGTTCTACCCACTCCTCCATGGTTTTTGTTGCGATGATTGCAGTCAGTTCGTCTTTCAGCCAGGGATACTTAGTTTCATCCTGAATGACGGGAATCAGATCCGGTCTTTCCAAAACGCCGCAGAGATTTTTCCAGAACTTCTCTTCCAGGCAGCCTACACTCATGTAGCGCCCGTCCTTTGTCCGGTACACATTGTAATTGGGATTGGCCCCGCTGAGCCAGTTGTTTCCCCGCATATTGACAAAACCGTTGCCGAAGTAAGTAGCACTGACGCCGGGTACCAGAGCCAGGCAGGTATCAAAAAGAGAAAGGCTTATTTCCTGTCCTTCCCCGGTCCGCTCCGCATGATGGAGGGCCGCAAGGATGGACATGCCCGCCATGGCGGATGCCTGCATGTCTGCAGCCAGGACTCCGGGTATAGAGGGTTTCCCATCCTTTTCCCCGCTGAGGGAGATCAGACCCGCAAGGCTCTGGTAACCGATATCATGGTCTGCCTGTTTCACAAGGGGCCCCTGTTTGCCGTAACCGGTAATGGAACAGTATACAATTTTAGGATTTACCTGCTTAACTGTTTCGAAATCGACCCCCAGCTTTTTCATAACCCCGGGACGATAGCTTTCCACCACCACCTGGGCTGTTTTCGCAAGTTCCAGAAACAGCCTGCGTTCTTCTTCATTTTTCAGATCCAGCGCCACACTTTTTTTATTCCGGTTCACTTCCATGAACCAGCAGGCAAAATCGCCCCGGCGGGGCACAAAGTTCCGGGAATAATCCCCTTTCACCGGTTCTTCGATTTTAATAACATCTGCTCCCATATCCGCAAAAAGCCGTGTGCAGAAAGGTCCCGGCAACAGCCGCGACATATCCAGCACTCTGATATCCTGTAAGGGTCCCATGGTTTCACTCCTTAAAATTCAGTTTATTACATTGTAATCAATAAAGTTAAAGTTGACAAGTTTTGCCTGACCACGTAAACTTGACTATATAAAAAATTTACAAAGGAGCTGCCAATATGTCTGTTGAACGCACACGGAAATATCTGTCCCAGTTCGGTATGGATGACAAGATCATAACATTTAAGGAATCCAGTGCTACGGTAGAGCTGGCCGCCAAGGCGGCCGGAACGGAGCCGGCCCGCATCGCTAAGACTCTTTCCTTTGCCGGAAAAGAAAACCCTGTTTTAATTGTAACCGCCGGGGATACAAAGATCGATAACGCCAAGTTTAAGCACTTTTTCGGCATCAAAGCCCATATGCTTCCTTTTGCGGAAGTGGAACCGCTGATCGGTCACGCGCCGGGTGGTGTTTGTCCTTTTGGTGTTAACGAAGGCGTAAAGGTGTATCTGGATATTTCCATGAAGAGGTTCCCCACCATGTTTCCTGCCGCCGGGGAAGAAAACAACGCCATTGAGCTGACACCGGAGGAACTGGAAAAATATACGGATAACGAAGGCTGGGTGGATCTCTGTAAGGGCTGGCAAGAATAATTCCCACCCCATTCCTGTTTTGACGGGGAACGATTTCCAATCAGTATTCCTGAAGGATGCAGCCTGAAAATTCACAACCGCAGCAGCATGTAGATGCCGCTGCGGTTTTTATATTTTTTTCTATTTATTATTAGATGACCGATCCTGTTTCTGATTATTGGTTAACAGTTTTCCATAAAACGCAGTGTCTTCCGCCATCATCCGGTCGCAGTCATCGCCAATGATTGAAACCGGAACGTCGCCCTGTTTCCGCAGAAGCTCTTTATACTCTTTGCTTCCGCAGATTTTCGCTGCCGCTTTCCGAAGTATTTCCACCCGTTCCTTTGGCGTGTCTTTCGGCGCCGCCAGCACCGCCCAGGCCCGTATCGTCATTGGGTGCCCCAGTTCCCGGAAGGTTGGTATTTTAGGATATGCCTGCAACCGGACGTTAGTCGTTACTGCCAGCATTTTTACCGCCCCCGAATCAAGCCTGCTCCGAAATGCAGCCGGATCTGCCAGCGCTGCGTCTATATGTTTTCCTTCCATGGCAACGGCAATATCCGCAACTCCCTTCGGGTAGGGAACATGTTTAAATTTCACGCCAAATTCTTTTTCAAAATTCAGTGCTGCCAGATGCCAGATACTATCGGTACCGGAATTTCCCATCCGTATCTTTCCCGGATTTGCTTTTGCATACCTGACGAATTCATCCAGAGACCAGACAGGAAATTCCCCAGAAACGATCAGGGCCGCAGGCGCTACCGTGGTTGCACAGATGGAAACAAAATCCTTATGGGAAACAGAAGCCTTGCCCTGATGGGGGATCATGGCAAGCTCCACCGTTACCATCCCTAATGTATGCCCGTCCGGCTTTGATTTGGCCAGCTCTGCCATGGCAGTAATACCGTTTCCTTCCGGTCTGTTTACCGGCACAAATTTGCTGCCCTGCAGCTCTTTCTTCATAAAGTAAAGCATATCCCGGGCGCTGGTATCCGTTCCGCCTCCCTGGGCTTTCGGAATCAGCACAGTTATCTTCCCGTCTGCAGGATAGGCATCCCTTTGTTCTGCTTTGGATTCCGTATTGCCGCCGCAGCCTGACAGTCCCAAAAGCATAATGGTCAGCATCAGCAGTGTTAAAAACTTCTTCATCTGTTTCACCCTCATACAAAACTTATCACTTCAGAAGTATCCCCTCGGTTTGCGGTCACGACTGTTTTACTGCTTCACTGATCCGGAATTTCCGGCACTGGGCGATTTCCCGCCAGGGTAAAAAGGCAACGGCAATGTTTTTCCTGTTATAGGTGTACGATATCCATAGACCATTGAATGTATATGTGAGAGACGGATAACTGAATTCGCCTTTTTCTTTTTCCAGCCGCAGGAACATTTCCCATCGGCTGCCGTCTTCCTTTCCCATAAACAGGGCCAGAGGCGTCCTGGGTCCCCAGTTCCCTTTTACAGGATTGCAGGCCATAAAAAGACGTCCGCCTGGCGTACGTATCAAGTCAAAACCGCTGTTGTTGTTATACAGCTCCGTAAGCTGCGGCTCCGTCCAGTGTTTTCCTTCGTCGTCGGAAATACTGCTGTAGATATAGCCTTCCGTACTGCGCATATACATATGCAAACGGCCTTTATCCTGCCAAAGCACAGGCTGGATCACGCCCCGGCCGTTTAAGCTCTGGGAACTGACCGGCGGCAGGGAAGCCGGTTCCCCCTGTTCTTCAGCTTTTAATACTGCCTCATCCTCAGGAGGAAGGTTCAGCAGGTTCAGGCCCATCAATGCAGTACGGTTCCAGGTGATGCCGTAATTATCGCTGTAGTCGCAGAAGGAAAGCCAGTCCCCCCGTTCAATACTGCCTCCCGCACAGATGCGGCCGGACGGGAGGATAATGGGTTTCGCCCTTACAGGTCCCCGGCCCCCGCTTGCATCGCCCGGCACCAGTGGCCTGGGATGCCCCCAGTAAACCGGATCGGTACGGCTTAACATCACCATGGTCTTCCAGTCAGCAATTTTATTTCCTGTTTTAAAAAACAGCAGCACGTGCTCATGTTGGATAAGCAGCACCGGATTCCAGCATGCCTCCGGCGTATTCGTAATACAGACGGGGTCGCTCCACTGGCAGGAAGCCGTAAGCATTCCCTCCGGCTGTCCATCATGGATATGACTGCCGGAATGCCCCGGTCTTCCGGTTTTATTTTCAAAATAGAACGGCTTGCCCACAGAATAATAAATTTCCGTATCCGCCGCCCCTTCCCTGCTTCCCCCAAACCATACGCACAAAAGGGACCCGTTAGGAAGCGCCGCCAGGCAGCTGCTGTGGCACATTGCAGTTGGCAGGTTCTTGCAAATCATTTGTTTAAACAAAAAAGGTCAACACCTTTCCGGATAAAAATCTACAGGTAACGCTAATTGAATAAATTTCCTTTGTTATATTTTATCATTCCGGATAAAATTACGCAAAAAAATCACAGCGGGGTTACGGTAATTCGCAACTCCGCTGCTTTTTTATAAATAACGCAATCGATCCGCATGTACGCCCTGCGTTATGTAAAGACCACATCGCTGTTCCCGCACATTGCAAAGCGTATAAACACAATACCCGTTATTTATTATTTTGATAAAAATCTTCCATAAACCGGGCCAGGGCCTCACAGCCTTCCAGAGGCATAGCGTTGTAAATGGATGCCCGGATACCCCCTACGCTGCGATGGCCTTTTAATCCACCCAGCCCCCGCTTCTTTCCTTCTTCAACAAACTTTGCCTCTAACTCTTTGGTGGGAAGGTTAAATGTTACGTTCATGATGGAGCGGCTTTCTTTTGCAGCCCGCCCTTTGTAGAATTCAGGATACGTATCCAGTAAATTATAGATAAGGGCAGCTTTTTGCCGGTTGACGGCTTCCATGGCTGCCAGTCCACCCTGCTTCTTCAGCCATTTGGCAACTTTGCCTACGATATAGATAGCAAATACCGGCGGCGTATTGTACAGGGAATCTTTATCCAGCATGGTTTCATAGTTCATCATCACCGGCAGGTTTTTATCCCGTCCTGCCACAAAATCTTTCCGGGCAATTACCAGCACCGTGCCGGCAGGGCCGATATTTTTCTGGGCCCCGCTGTAGATCAGGGAGAATTTTTCTACAGGGAATGGCCTGGATAAAATTTCAGAAGACATGTCTGCAATCAGAGGCACGTCACCGGTTTCCGGATAGGTAAAATACTCCGTGCCTTCAATAGTGTTATTGCCGGTTATATGCAGATAGGCGCAGTTGTCGGGCAGAGCGACTTCTTCCGGGCGGGGCACCCGGTCGTAACCCTGAGGTTTGGAACTGAACACCTTGACCGCCTTTCCTACTTTTTCCGCTTCCTGGAAGGCCTTATCGGAAAAAGAACCCGTATCAGCATAAGCAGCAACCTTTCCTTCTGTCAGAAAATTAAAAGGCACGCAGCTGAACTGGAGGCTTCCGCCCCCCGCCATAAAGAAGATCCCGTAATCATCCGGCAGGTCCAACAGATCCTTGATATCCTCCTTAGCTTCCTGAAGGACCTTTTCAAAAGCCGGACTGCGATGGCTTATCTCCAGAATCGACATACCAGTGCCGGCAAAATCCAGCAACTCAGCCTGTACTTCCTGCAATACTTCCAAAGGCAGGGCGGCAGGTCCTGCGTTAAAATTAAAAATACGGCTCATGGTAAAAACTTCCTCTCCTGTAACATTTACAAATTTTCAGTCCACATCTTCCAGCAGATGGACCACCATACCGTCCCGCAGCTTGGGCTCGAACCAGGTGGATTTGGGCGGCATGATCTTCCCCGCGTCAGCAATGTCCATCACTTCCTGCATCAGGGTGGGGTACATGGAGAAGGCCACGGCATATTCCCCGTTGTCCACCTTCCGTTCCAGTTCTTCCAGTCCCCGGATTCCGCCAACAAAATTGATCCGGTTATCCGTACGGGGATCGCCGATGTGCAGCACCGGCGCCAGCAGATTATTCTGCAGAATGGAAACGTCCAGCGCGTCTGTCACATCCTTCGGATCGAAGGTTCCCTCTTTAGCTTTCAGTTCATACCAGCGTCCTCCCAAATACATTCCGAAGGAATGACGGGCTTCCGGATGGTAGGCCCTGCGCACGGGAGTCACTGCAAATTTTTCTTCCACAACCTTCAGGAAGGATTCTTCACTATGGCCGGCCAGATCCTTCACCAGCCGGTTGTAATCCATGATTTCCATCATATGGTCCGGGAAAATAACGGCCTGGAAATATTCATATTCTGCCGATAAATCTTTTGCTCCCGTTTCCTTTTCCATTTGGTCGGCCACACGCATGGCGCCGGCGCACCGGTGATGACCGTCTGCAATATAGAAAGCAGGCACCGCTTTAAAGAGACGGATAATTTCCTCCACTTCAAGAGGGTTATCCACTACATACAAGGTGTTGCGTACACCGTCTTCGGCAATAAAATTGGAAACCGGTTCCTTTTCCGCCATCAGCTTCAGCATATAGGTGCCGATCTCCGGCCGTTTTTTGTAAGCCAGGAACACCGGGCCGGTCTGGGCCTTTGTCTCCGTAATGTGGCGCACCCGGTCCTGCTCCTTTTCCGTCCGGGTAAGCTCGTGGCGGCGGATGATTCCGTTCCGGTATTCTTCCACAGCAGCTGTAGCCACCAGACCAATCTGGATGTGCTGGTTCATCCGCTGCCGGTAAATATAAAAGCAGGGAGTTTTATCCTGTTTCATCTTGCCGTTTTCCACATATTTCAGCAGATTCTCCCTTGCTTTGGCGTACACTACGTCGCTGTAGGGATCCGTGCCTTCCGGCATGGTGGCTTCCGACTTGGTAACTGTTAAAAAGCTGTAAGGGTCTGTAGCAATTTTTGCCCGGGCTTCTTCTGTATCCATTACGTCATAGGGGAGGGAAGCGATTTTTGCCGCCAGCTCCGATGATACGGGTCTGAGTCCTCTGAATGGTCGTACTGTTGCCATATATATTCCTCCTTTATCTGTTATGAATTCAAATTGAAGTTTGTGTGCCAAAGTTATGCTGTCAGGCAAAGGCATCGCAAACCCGTCACCGATTGCTATCCCATGGACTCATTCGCCTGTGGCTTCGAAACTCGGGGCTTCGCCCCTCATGGCTCGTGCGCAACGCATTACGCTTCGCCTTCGGCTTGCGCTCTGCGGCGCACTGCATATAGACAAAAGTTTCCAATCAGCTTCGCCCTGCGGGCTTGCTTCTTGGACTTTTGTCGTAACACAGTCTCGCCACGACGGCGAAATTCATCTCATGGAATGACGCAATCGCTTCCGACGGTTTGCTCACGCCTTTCCCTTGCCGCATAATTTTATGCACATAAATTCTGATTTTACTTAATAATTTATTATAAAAACAAATGAGTATATCGTCAACAAATGCGGCCGAAGTTTCACAAATTGGGAATTTCTTTTCACAAATTCGGTTTTATTTTGTAAACAAAATAACAATTGGCCGTAATTTCTTGCTGAATCGAATTGCAGAAACGAAAAAGAAAATATATAATAAAGTACTAGATTTTTTCAGAAACTTTTTAAAAGGAAGGTTCTCATTTTGCATTTCAACAAAAAAGTTATTCAGCGGGCCATGCCGATTTATATCGGGTATTTGTTCCTGGGTCTGGCCTGCGGTATTTTAGGGCAGCAGGCCCACATTGCTCCCATTGAAGCGTTCATCATGAGTATTTTGGCTTATTCCGGCAGCGGACAGTTTATCTGTATCGCAATGCTGCTGGACCATGCTTCTCTTTTTTCCATACTGATTACAAATTTTATGGTGAGCCTGCGATACATGTTTTTTTCCACAGCCATGTATCCTCACATCAAAGACTGTTCTCTTCCCTATTCCGTGGTATTTGCCCAGAATGTGACCGATGAAACCTTTGCGGTCAACATCGACAGTTTTACTAAAGATAAAGATTGGAATGTGGAGCAGGGGCTGGCCCTTGGGTTTTCTCCCTGTCTGGTATGGGCCTGCGCCAATTTCATCGGCTGCGCCGCGGCAGCCTGGCTGAACCCGCCTACGGAGCTGGTCTCTTATATTCTGGTAGCCATGTTCCTGGGAATCTGGAGCGGGTATCTTCATGACACGGCGTTACTTGTCGCCGGCGTTGCAGGAGGCCTTCTTTCCGTACTGCTCTCTTTTGTGGTTCCCTTCAAGCTGCATATCGTGCTGGCCACCCTTATTGTATCAGCCATCGCCTGCTGGCTGGAAGTAAGACAGATTGGAGAATAAATATGTCTGACGAATCCCTTTACATATACGGTGCCACCCTGATGATGGTCATCGGCACTTTTTCCTGCCGGGAGCTTCCGCTGCTGCTGTTGCGGGGCCGTAAACTGCCGGACTGGTTCAATATCTGGCTGAAATATATCCCCACCGCCATCTTCGGCGCCCTGATCTTTCCGGATATTTTCCTGAAAAACGGCGCCCTTGACTTTACGCTGCAGAACTATGGTTTATGGGCCACCATCTGTGCCTTCCCCATCGTCTATAAGACCCAGTCCCTTCCGGTAGCCCTTGTTGCCGGAACGGTTTTCTTCTGCATTTTTAAATACGTAATATAGCATTTAGTTTAGAAAAACAACGATCCCATAAAGGGCATCCATTAATGGGAAACTGCTTCGACGTTCCTGCAAGATCGTTCCAGAGGAATCAACAAAGTTTCCAATATGCCAGAAAACACCCAGAGGTAACTCCTATGATTTTTCATTTTCGTAAAAAACAAGCCAGTCTCATAGCTATTGCTTTATATTTTTCCTTTTCATCCCTTTCTTTTGCCGCGCCGGCAACGCCAGTGATCCGCAAGCCCGAACCTCCTGTCGGTTCTGTTTCCCGGGAAGCAACCGTAAATTCTTCCGCCACACCGAATACAACGCAAAATAAAATTGAAAACAAAACACGGCAACCGAAAGCGGCTACAACAAATACAACAACACATTCAGCCGTTGGGGGCCATGCCCCGACGACCAGTACAGCTACCGAAAAACACGCGCCTGTAACAACACAACGAGATACCAAAAGCACATCTGCCAAAACCGCAGCTAAAAATACGGCGGCACAGGAAAAAGACAAAAACGTTGTAACCCCTGGCCACCCTTTCCGTATCCAGGACAAAGAAGAAAATTACAGGTCACATCTGTCCAAAGCCGCCACCAAACGGTTGGACACAACTCTGGCCAATATGATCGGCGGATCGGAAGACAAGGTCCCGGGTCTTGCCGTCATTGTATTTAAAGACGGTAAGGAAATTTACCGAAATATGATGGGAAACCGCTTTCTCAGCCCCCGCAATCCCAAATGGAACCTTCCTGTCACGGCAGACAGCCGTTTCCGGGTCGCCTCTATCTCTAAAATTTTTACAGCGGCAGGCTACCTTAAGCTGGTGGAACAGGGAAAAATCAAATTAGATGAAGACGTGAGCCGCTACCTGGGCTTTACCCTGCGGAATCCCCATTTCCCCAACAAAGTCATCACGTCCCGCATGCTGCTTTCCCACACTTCTTCCATACGGGATTACCCGACTCCGTACGTGCCTTTCAAAAGCAGCGTCAAAGCCTTTTTTTCTTCCAGTGACTGCTGGACTCCGGCCACCCGGGCTCCCGGCGTTTATTTCAGCTATTCCAACCTGAATTACGTCCTGCTGGGAACTATTATTGAAAAGGTCACCGGCCAACGGTTTGACAAATACATGACCCAGGCTATCTTAAAGCCTTTGGACATTAAAGGCAGTTTCAATCTGCGGGACTTCAGTTCTTCTGACATACAAAAAATGGGAACCATTTATCGTAAAACAAAAGGGGAAAGTGGCCGTTACTATGCCCAAATTGACGACCGCCCCCTTGAATTGCCAGACCCGGGCCGCCTTGCCAGTTACCGTCCCGGAACCAACGCCGGCTTCTTCTCTCCCCAGGGAGGCCTGCGGATTTCCCCGAATGAGCTGACCCATATGCTGCAGATGCTGATGGACAAGGGCAAGTACAAAGGGACACAGATCCTGTCGCCAAATACGGTCCGGCTTATGGAAACCCAGGTTTGGAAGTACGATCCTGTAAGCCAAAACGGAAATATTGAAGACAGTTCGATCGAAAGCTACGGCATGCCCTTACAGCTGTTCCGGGGCGATGGCGAAACCCGGCCTGCACCCAACCGGCCCGGGTTCCACCTGCTGGGTCATCTGGGCGAAGCCTACGGCTTCATAGGCGGCCTGATGTGGCAGCCGGAGACTCAGAACGGCTTCATTTTCCTCCAGAACGGCTGCGCCTCTTCCGGCAATATCAACAAAGGCACTTACAGCCTTAACTACCGCTGGGAAGAAAATTTCATGAAGGCCATCATTGATAACGTGTTCCCCTATGATAACAGGGAATATAAAAGTTTCTGACTTATCCCAAGAACAGCAAATCCGGTCGCATAAACGCAATGTCATTAAGTTAAGGGATTACACAAAAAATTTCCCCTGTCATTAAGTTTTCAGAAAACTTGACAGGGGGATTTTTTTTATTCTTACTATAACCCATGAATTATTTTACTTTTTTAAATCTACGTTTTTATTTTTACCGTAAAATATATGTCCTCGTTCTAATTGATGTCGATATGCACACGCCGTAGAATATAATTTATTTGGATGTACACATTTTTTAGCATCTGAACATTCCATATATCGTGAACAACATCCAAACGGGTCTTCGGGAGAATAATAATGTTCTATTGCATGTATAACAAGTTTTTCCATAAATACAAGAAGGCAAGAATCACTTACCAAATATCTAACTGTTTTAAGGCTCGAACTTGAAAGTATTTTCGGAGAACCAACAACACCGATTTTATCTAATATCTCTTGCCTAACACTGCATGCACATGCCAATCCTTCTTTAGATAACTCTTTTTTAGAAAAAGTAACTACAACTTCAATCTGTTTATCATACTTTTCATCTCCATACGGAGCAGGATAATATGATTCGTGAATACAAACAGACCAACTCGTAATTTTTTCTTTTGATATGTTTTCCTTAACATATAAACTGTCTTTAGGCAGTTCTTTTTCAATTTCTATTTTCTTTAAAACAGCATTCAATGATTCTAAAAACTCATCAAACGTTTTTATAGATTGTCTTTCATTAAATAAATTTTGTGTATTATTCTCCATTTAATATCTCCCCAATCATTTCATAAAATACATTTTCTGATAAAACTTTAATATCGAAACCCTTTAACTGATAATCTTCCGCTTTCTTCTGTTTATTGCTTTTTCCGTCTTTAATAGTGGTACAATAATCATTATTTCCA
>Ga0310695_10014032_pt1 | contig 10898 bp, 10 predicted proteins | sample RumenRJG_04DNA_FD_203882 | JGI IMG/M metagenome (GOLD analysis project Ga0310695, IMG submission 203882) | Bovine rumen microbial communities from Lethbridge, Alberta, Canada - RJG_04 (v2) (version 2) | ecosystem: Host-associated > Mammals > Digestive system > Stomach > Rumen | place: Canada... | reverse complement strand
AGAGCACCATTGCCGTGTCGCCGACGATCTCGCTGTTGGCGCCGCCCATGACGCCCGCGACGCACACGGGCTTGTGCTCGTCGCAGATGCAGAGCATGCTGGTGGTCAGCTTGCGCTCGTTGCCGTCGAGCGTCTGGATGCTCTCGCCCTCGCGGGCGGTGCGGACGACGATCCTGCCGCCCTCCACGCAGGAAAAGTCGAACGCGTGCATGGGCTGGCCGTATTCGAGCATCACATAGTTCGTGATGTCGACGATGTTGTTGATGGGGCGCACGCCGGACGCGCGCAGCCGCTCGCGGAGCCACAGGGGGGACGGCGCGATCTTGACGTTTTTGACCATGCGTGCGGTGTAGCGCGGGCACAGCTCGCCGTCCTCGATCTCAATGTCCACCAGCTCCCCGATGCTGCCGCCACAGCCCTTGACCACGGGCGTGTGCAGATGAATGGGGCGCTCAAACGTGGCGCTTGCCTCGCGGGCGAGGCCGATGACGGAGAGACAGTCGGGGCGGTTGGGGGTGATCTCAAACTCCACCACAGAGTCGTCGTAACCCAGCACCTTGGTGATCTCGTCGCCGGGCTGGGGATCCTTCGCCATCACGTCGGGATCGGTGCCGAGGATGAACAGCCCGTCGGCGGCGGCATAGGGCCAGTCGTGCTCGGTCATGCCCAACTCCTGATAGGAGCAGCACATGCCGTTGGACTCGACGCCGCGGAGCTTGCCGGCCTCGATGTGCTTGCCGCCGGGAAGATCGGCGCCGTCGAGGGCGACGATGACAAGATCGCCGGCCTTTTGATTCTGCGCGCCGGTGACGACCTGGATGGGAGCGCCCTTGCCCACGTCGATCTGGCAGACCCACATGTGGTCGCTGTTTTCGTGGCGCACCATCTCGACGATCTTGCCCACCACGACGTTTTTGATCTCGCTGCCCTCGCACTTGATGGTTTCCACCTTAGAGCCGGAGAGCGTCATTTCGTCGTTGAACTGCTTGTCCGTAACGTCGCTGAGATCGACGAATTCATTGAGCCACTTTCTGCTTAAATCCATGATAACGCCCTCCTTTCTTAAAACTGCTCCAGGAACCGCACGTCGTTCTCGAAGATCAGACGCAGGTCGCTGATTTTATACTGGCCGAGCGCCAGACGCTCCAGACCGAAGCCGAACGCCCAGCCGGAGTACACGCTGGAGTCGATGCCGCAGCCCTCGAGCACCTTCGGGTGGATCATGCCGGCGCCGAGGACCTCGATCCAGCCTTCGCCCTTGCAGGTGGGGCAGCCCACGCCGTGGCACTTGTAGCACTGAATGTCCATCTCGCAGCTCGGTTCCGTGAACGGGAAGTGGTGCGGGCGGAACCGGGTGACCGTGTCCTCGCCGTAAAGCGACTTGACGACGGTGTTGAGCGTGCCCTTGAGGTCCGCCATCGTGATGCCCTTGTCGATGGCCATGCCCTCGATCTGGTGGAACATGGGGGAGTGCGTGGCGTCCACCTCGTCTTTGCGGTAGACGCGGCCCGGCGCGATCATGCGGATCGGCAGGGGGCGGGACTCCATGGCGTGGATCTGCATCGGGGAGGTCTGGGTGCGCAGCAGGATGCTGCTGTCCTCGGTGAAGTAGAACGTGTCGCTCCACTCGCGGGCGGGATGGCCCTCCTCCACGTTGAGTTTGGTGAAGTTGTATTCCGCCAGCTCCACCTCGCGATCCTCGATGACCTCAAAGCCGAGACCGACGAAGATGTTCTTGATCTCGTCGAGCACCTGATACATCGGGTGCTGCTTGCCGAGCTTCTGCGCCGTGCCGGGAATGGTCACGTCCACGGTCTCGGACATAAGACGCATCGCCATCGCCTTGCTCGCGAGCTCGCCCGCGCGCGTCTCAATGGCGGATTCCAGCTTGGCGCGCACCTCGTTCGCCAGCTGCCCGATGACGGGGCGCTCCTCGGCGGAGAGCTTGCCCATCTGCTTCAATACGGCGGTCAGCTCGCCCTTTTTGCCCAGATACTGGACGCGCAGCGCCTCCAGATCCTCGGCGTTCGACGCGCCCTCCATCGCCGCGATGGCGGCGGCGCGAATGGCTTCCAACTGTTGCTTCATAGCTTCTTCTCCTTTGAAGGATTCTTAATTGCTCAAATAATACTTATATCATAAGGGCAGAGCCGTTGCAAGCGGTATTTTGACCGATATATGCTTGACTTTTCTTTTATTAACTGTATAATTATCTCGTTTATTATGCGAAACGCACAACCTCAGAGATACGAAGGGAGTTTCCCAATATGGCGACTTATTCGATGCATGTGGCGGGCCTGACCCGCGAGCTTCCCATCTGCAAGGTCAACGACGACCTCTATATCGGTGCGTTCATCATGTTCGGCGACGCCGAGCTGACGGTCGAGTGCGCCCGCGCGCTGCTCAAGCTGGCGGAGAGCGTGGAGTATGATTACCTCTTCACCGCCGAGGCAAAGAGCATTCCGCTCATTCATGAGATGGCGCGCCAGTCCGGCGCGAAGAAGTACTTCATCGCGCGTAAGGGCCCCAAGGTCTACATGCCCGACCCCATCTCCGTGGACGACCAGTCCATCACAACGCTGTCGCTCCAGCGCCTGTATCTCGGCAGCGACGACGCGGAGCTCATCCGCGGCAAGAAGATCCTGATCGTGGACGACGTGATCTCCACCGGCGGCTCCCTCAAGGCGATGGAAGCGCTGGTCGAGAAGGCGGGCGGCACCGTGACCGGCCGCATGTCCGTGCTCGCCGAGGGCGGCGCGGCGGATCGCAAGGACATCATGTTCCTCGAAAAGCTGCCGATGTTCAACGCGGACGGCTCGCTCAAGTAAAAAACATTGTCCGGCAATTATGTGACAATTTTAGGGACGCGGGGATCGGTTCCCATGTGCGGTGCAGACTTCGCCCGCTATGGGGGCGCGACCACCTGTGTCCTTGCGCACATGGGTGGGCAGTTTATCGCGCTGGACGCGGGTACGGGCATCATGAATCTGCCCGCTGAGGTGACGGCGCAAAAAAAGCTGCCGCTGCTGCTGACCCATGCTCACGCGGATCACCTGTTGGGCCTGCCGATGTGCTCCTACGTCATGGTCAAAGGCGCGCGGCTGGATATCTATGGTGCGCGGCGCGCCGGCCTGAGCCCGCGGCAGCAGGTGGAGCGGCTGGTTTCACCGCCGCTCTGGCCCATTACGCCGGACGATTTTCTGACGGAGCTATGCTTCCACGATATGCCGGATACCATGCAGCTTGGCGAGGTGCGCGTGGACGCGATGGAGGGGAACCACTCCGGCGGCGTGACGCTCCTGCGTTTGAAAGCGGAGGGCAAATGCTTTGTGTTTGCCACCGACTGCACGTTCAGCGATGAGCTGCGCCCGGAGCTGGTCGAGTTTGCCCGCGGCTGCGATCTGCTGTTGGCGGACGGGCAGTACAACGACGAGGAATGGCCGACGCGCAAGACTTTCGGTCACAGCACCTGGCGCATGGCGGCGGAGCTGGCGGAGGCATGCGGCGCGAAGCGGCTGCGCGTCGTCCACCATGATCCGACGCACACGGACGCGATGCTCGCGGCGTGGGACAAGACGCTGCAAGAGCAGGATCCGGCATATGCCTTTGCCCGGGAGGGCGAGACGATTGAACTCTAAGCAGGACGGGAAACCGTCCTGCTTTTTCGTTGTCGTTTTGCCTAAAAAAATGGCGAGAATTTTGGCTCGACAGGATTGCAAATCTGTAGTAATCTATTAAAAATACTAAAAAATATTTAGTGACACAAAAATTTGAATAGGAGGCGCTGTGATGGCAAAGGAAAGCTATACCGGGAAAATCAACCGCAAGCTGAACAAGAAACTGCACGTCGTGGAGGTCGCCGCCGGCCGCCGAAAAGCGGATCTGGTGCTGAAAAACGCCACCTATGTCAATGTGTTCTGCAATGAATTGAGCCATGGTGACATTGCGGTGGCGGGCGGCCTGATCGCCGGCATGGGCGAGTATTCCGGCGAGGTGGAAGTGGACGTCGGCGGCAAGCTGGTGCTGCCGGGCTTTGTGGACGCGCATATCCATCTGGAAAGCTCGCTGGTGTCTCCGACGGAGTTCGCCAAGGCGGTGCTGCCGCACGGTACCACCACCGTCATCACCGACCCTCATGAGATCACCAACGTCATGGGCACCGACGGCATCGAGTACATCCTGCAGGCGACCGAGGGGCTGCCGGTGGACGTGCGCGTGATGCTGCCGAGCTGCGTGCCTGCCACGCCGCTGGACGAGTCCGGCGCGTCGCTGGACTACCGCGCCATCGATTCGTTCTACGACCACGGCCGCGTCAGCGGACTTGCCGAGATGATGAATTTCGTCGGCGTGGTCGGCGGCGACGAACAGGTGCTGGAAAAGATCGTCGCGGCGCAGGCGCATCACAAGAAGATCGACGGCCACGCCCCCGACCTCGGCGGCAACGACCTCAACGCCTACATCGCCGCGGGCGTGTACTCCGACCATGAATGCAGCAACGTGGCGGACGCCAAGGCGAAGCTGGAGCGCGGACAGTACATCATGATCCGCGAGGGCACCGCCGCCCGCAACCTCGACGCGCTGCTGCCGCTGCTGACGCCGCAGTACTATACCTACTGCATGTTCTGCACCGATGACAAGCACCCCAACGACCTGCTGGAAAAGGGACACATCGACTACATCGTGAAAAAGGCGATCCAAGCCGGCGTCGATCCCATCATCGCGGTCAAGTGCGCGTCCCACCACGCGGCGCGGTACTTCCTGCTCAATAACCGCGGCGCCATCGCGCCGGGCTTCCTCGCGGACTTTGTGGTCATCGACAACTTTGACGATTTCAACATTCTCGAGGTTTACAAGAAGGGCCGCCGCATGTTTGATGGCAAGGAGCTTGCGCCGATCGAGACGCCGGAGATCGAACCGTCCCTCGTCAAGCACGCCCACGAGACCTTCCACGTCGCGCACCTCACGCCGGGGGACTTCGCCGAGACGCGCCCCCGCGGCGTGCTGGGCATGGTGCCGGGCGAGATCGTGACGACCGACGCGGGCTATGCCACCGAGATCGACGTGGACAAGGATATCCTCAAGATCGCGGTCATTGAGCGCCACAAGAACACCCATCACATCGGCATCGGCTATATCAAGGGCTACGGCCTCAAATCCGGCGCGGTGGCGACTTCGATCTCCCACGACAGCCACAACATCATCGTCGTCGGCACCAATGAAGAGGACATCGCCGCGGCGGCGAACCGCGTGGTCGAGCTCAACGGCGGCATCGTCGTTTGGGACGAGGGCTCGGCGAAGGGTGAGGTACCGCTGGAGATCGCGGGCATTATGAGCGAAGAACCCCTCACCGTCGTCAACGACAAGCTGGAAGCGGCGAAGGAAGCGGCCTATGCGCTGGGCGTCAGCCCCGGCGTCGACCCGTTCATGACGCTCTCATTCATGGCGCTGCCGGTGATCCCGACGCTGCGGCTGACCACCCGCGGCGTGTTTGACGTGACAAATCAGAAATACGTGTAAAACAGCAAAAAAGAAGAGGCTCGTTACGAGCCTCTTCTTTTTTGCTTTCATCGAATCCTGTGATCCCCGCGCCCCGCGCTGCGAAAGCCGATCTCGGTGCCGTTGGCGATCCGCACCAGATTGCCGCGGTGCTTCCAGACCATCGCCGCCGACGCGATACAGAGGATCAGAGCCATGGCGACGTGGTTCGTCGCCGCGCAGTAAGCGGGGAAGGCGAGCACCGTTGTCATCGTACCCACCACGATGTAGTCCGTCACCAGCAGCAGGATCAGGATCGCCGCGATCAGAAGCAGCGCGAACTTCCAGTTCAGCGCCAGCGTCATGCCGAGGTACGCCGCGAAGCCCTTTCCGCCGCGGAAGTGCGTGTAGAACGGGAACATGTGCCCCAATACGCAGGCGACGCCCGCCACCACGCCGCAGTACGCGGCGTTGGGAAACAGGACGCCTGCCAGCCACACCGCCAGCACCGCCTTGCCGATGTCGTGGATACCGACGAGCACGCCGGCTCTCCAGCCCATCAGGATCAGTGCGTTGGACGCGCCGGGGTTGCCGGTGCCGCCGTCGGTCCGAAGATCGACGCCCTTGAGCTTGGCGAGATAAAACGCCATGTTGGACGAGCCAATCAGGTAGCCGATCAAAGCGATGAGGGGGTAGACGGAGAATTGGTTGACATAATCAATTGTCATTTCGCACCTCCGAAGCGTTCCCGATCCTTTAAAATCTGCTTGGCGTAGCGATCTTCTTCGGAGAACACGCAGCCGCAGTATTTCTGCATATAGAGCCCCAGCTCCCGCGCCTTCGCCTGACCGTCGCGGAAGCCCGGGCGGAAATCGCGGTACAGGAACGCGACGCCGTACTGCCGCGCCATTTCCTCGCCGACCTGCCGCAGCAGCTCGTGGTTCTGGTAGGGTGAGATCAAAAGCGACGAGGTGAAGGCTTGGAAGCCGTTCTCCGCGGCGTACTTTGCCGCGGTGCCGAGGCGGATCGTGTAGCAATGGGCGCAGCGGTGGTCGATGTCCGACGCGACGGCGCGCACGAAATCGCGCAGTCCGTAGTCGTCCAGCACGCGCACCTCCATGTCCACGCTCTCGCCGTAGCCGATGAGCGTGTCGCGCCGCGCCTTGTATTCCTGATAGGGGTGGATGTTGGGATTGAACCACAGCGAGGTGGGCTCAATGCCCTCGCCGCGCAGCGTGTCGATGCAGTACACCGAGCACGGCGCGCAGCAGGAGTGCAGCAAAACGCTGTCCATGGGAATTCACCTGCTTTGCCGGAGGATGGTTTCAGTATAGCATGGAGTGCGCGGGATGACAATGATAAAAATGACGCGCTTTTTCCGTTGACGGAAGCGGACGGCGGGAGTATAATACATTGATTTAATATGAAATGATGGAGAGTGTGCGCATGTGGATCGCGGACGGATGGAAGGATTATGAGCTGCTGGACTGCGGCGGCGGCGAGAAGCTGGAGCGCTGGGGACGGCAGATCCTGGTGCGTCCGGACCCACAGGCGATCTGGGAGTCGAAGCGCGACAATCCCGGCTGGCGCAAGGCGCAGGGGCGTTACTTCCGCTCGTCCGAGGGCGGCGGCCATTGGGAAAAGGACAAGCTGCCCGAGCAGTGGCAGGTGAAGTACCGCGACCTGACGTTCAACGTCAAGCCCATGAACTTCAAGCACACCGGATTGTTCCCCGAGCAGGCGGTCAACTGGGACTTTGCCCGCGAGAAGATCAAAGCCGCGGGGCGGCCCATCAAGGTTTTGAACCTCTTTGCCTACACCGGCGGCGCGACGGTCGCCTGCGCCGCCGCGGGCGCGCAGGTCTGCCATGTGGACGCGGCGAAGGGCATGGTCTCCTGGGCGCGGGAGAACGCCAAGGCGAGCGGACTTGAGGACGCGCCCATCCGTTGGATCATCGACGACTGCGGCAAGTTTGTCGAGCGCGAGATCCGCCGCGGCAAGAGCTATGACGCCATCATCCTCGACCCGCCGTCCTATGGGCGCGGGCCCGGCGGCGAGGTCTGGAAGCTGGAGGACAACCTGTTCCCGTTTTTGAAGCTCTGTGCGCAGGTGCTCTCCGACAAGCCCTTGTTCGTGATTTTGAACTCCTACACCACCGGTCTCGCGCCGTCGGTGCTGGGCTATATGCTGCACCTGCTGGTCGCCGAAAAATACGGCGGCAAGGTCACATGGGACGAGCTGGGTCTGCCGGTGACGGACACTGGACTGTGCCTGCCCTGCGGCTCCACCGGCCGCTGGTGCAGCGAGTGACAACGAACGGGCGATTTCTGCACGAAATATACGGAAAGTAGTCGAATTATGTCAATCAATATCCGAACGGACAACCTGTCTTTTTCCTATCCCGGCGACGAGGAGCGCCAGCCCACCGTGGCGCTGGACGGCGTGACGCTGGAGATCGAGCGGGGCAGCTTCGTGGTGGTGCTGGGGCACAACGGCAGCGGCAAATCGACGCTCGCCAAGACCTTCAACGCGGTGCTGCTGCCCAGCGGCGGCACGGTGTACGTGGACGGCATGGACACGAGCAACGAGGAGCTGCTGCTGGAAATTCGCCGCCGCATCGGCATGGTGTTCCAGAACCCGGACAACCAGATCGTCGCGAACGTGGTCGAGGAGGACGTGGCGTTCGCGCCCGAAAACCTCGGCGTGCCCACGGCGGAGATCCGCCAGCGCGTGGACGACGCGCTGGAAGCGGTGGGCATGACGGATTTTACGCTCCACGCGCCGCACCTGCTCTCCGGCGGACAGAAGCAGCGCATCGCCATCGCGGGTGTGCTGGCGATGCTGCCGGAGTGCATCGTGCTCGACGAGGCGACGGCGATGCTCGACCCCATCGGGCGGCGCGAGGTGCTGAACGTCATCGAGGGGCTGCACCGCGAAAAGGACGTGACGGTGGTGCTTATCACCCATCACATGAACGAGGCGGAGAACGCCGACCGCGTGATCGTGATGGATCACGGCAAGGTGGCGATGGACGGCACGCCGAAGCAGGTCTTTGCCCGCGCGGAGGAACTCAAGGCGCTGGGGCTTACGGTGCCGGACACGGTGGCGCTGCTGCGGGAGCTGAAAGCAAACGGGCTGGACGTACCCGTGGACGCGCTCACGGTGGAGGAGTGCGCTTCTGAAATTATGAAAGTTATTAAATAACGAGGATAACACCTTGGAAGAGATCATCAAAGTTGAAAATCTGACCCATACCTACGGCATCGGCACGCCCTTTGAGCGCAGCGCAGTAAAGGACATGAGCCTGTCCGTCTACCGCGGCGAGCTGCTGGGGCTGATCGGTCACACCGGCAGCGGGAAGTCGACGCTGATCCAGCACCTCAACGGGCTGCTGAAGCCGACGTCCGGACGGATCTTGCTCGATGGCAGGGACATCTGGGCGGAGCCGAAGAAGATCCGCGACGTGCGCTTCCGCGTGGGGCTGGTGTTCCAGTATCCGGAGTATCAGCTTTTTGAGGAAACGGTGTACAAGGACATCGCCTTCGGGCCGACGAACATGGGACTCAAGGGCGACGAGCTGGATCAGCGCATCCGTGCCGCCGCGCGCTTCGCGGGACTGGGCGAGGACAAGCTGGACAAGTCGCCGTTCGCGCTCTCCGGCGGACAGAAGCGCCGCGTCGCCATCGCGGGCGTCATCGCCATGGAGCCGGAGGTGCTGGTGCTGGACGAGCCCAGCGCCGGCCTCGATCCCCGCGGCAGGGAGGAGCTGCTGGAGCATATCCGCGCCTATCATCAGGAGCGCGGCAACACGGTCGTGCTCGTGAGCCACAGCATGGAGGAGATCGCGCGCTACGCCGACCGCATCGCGGTGCTCGCCCATGGCAAGGTACTGATGAGCGGCACGCCGCGTGAGGTGTTCGCCCGCGGCAGCGAGCTGATGAAAGCGGGCCTCGACGTGCCGCAGACCACCCGCGTCGCCATGGAGCTGCGCAAGCGCGGTCTCGACATCGACCCCGCGGTGTACACGGTGGAGGAGCTGCGCGACGCGCTGCTCGCCCTGAAGAAAGGGGGCGCGCGCTGATGCTCAAGGACATTACGCTGGGCCAATACTTCCCCGGCACCACGCTGGCGCACCGCCTCGATCCCCGCACGAAGCTGATCGCGGTGGTCTGCTACATCGTCGGCATCTTCAACTGCCACTCGGCGTGGGCGTACGGCCTGATGGTGCTGACGCTGATCGTCTCGGCGCGCATCGCGAAGGTCGGCGCCAAGGCGCTGCTGCGCGGTCTCAAGCCGGTGCTGTTCATCATCGCGTTTACGGCGGTGCTGAACCTGTTCTATACCCCCGGTGAGGTGATCTGGACGTGGTGGGTGCTGAAGATCACCCGCGAGGGCATCCGCACCGCCATCGCCATGATGGCGCGCATCACATTGCTCATTACGGGGACATTCCTATTAACTTATACCACCAGCCCGATCCAGTTGACCGACGGACTGGAAAGCCTCTTGAATCCGCTCAAAAAGCTGCGCGTGCCGGTGCATGAGCTGGCGATGATGATGTCCATTGCCCTGCGCTTTATCCCGACGCTCATTGAGGAGACGGACAAGATCATGTCGGCGCAGAAGGCGCGCGGCGCGGACTTTGAATCCGGCGGACTTGTGCAGCGCGCCAAGGCGCTGATCCCGCTGTTGGTGCCGCTTTTCGTGAGCGCTTTCCGCCGCGCGGACGAGCTGGCGACGGCGATGGAGTGCCGCTGCTACCACGGCGGCGAGGGCCGCACGAAGCTGCACGTGCTGCACTACGCGGCGCGGGACTACGCCGTGCTGGCGCTGTATCTGGCGCTGGCGGCGGGGATCATTGTGTTGGATTGATATGAGAAACATCGCATTAAAACTGATGTACAACGGCACCGCCTACCACGGCTGGCAGGTGCAGAAAAACGCCGTCAGCGTCGCGGAGACGCTGCAAAAGGCGCTGACGATGGTCTGCGGGAACGCGGCGCGGCTCACCGGCTGCGGGCGCACCGACGCGGGCGTCCACGCCGAGCATTACATCGCGAATTTCCACACGGATTCCCGCATCCCCATCGACCGTCTGCCCTTTGCCGTCAATACCCACACGCCGGAGGATATCGTGGTCAAAGAGGCGTTCGACGTGCCCGACGACTTCAACGCCATCGGCTCGTGCCTCAAAAAGGAATACACCTATCGCATCTACAACTCACGGATCAAGAATCCATTTTATGTAAACAGGGCATATTTTTACCCCAAGCATCTTGATGAAGCGGTCATGGATCGCGCGGCGCGGGCATTTGAGGGCACACACGACTTCCGTGCGGTGCGCAATGTCGGTACGGAGACCCGGACGACGGTGCGGACGATCTACTATTGTTATGTAACCCGTGCAGGGGAGCTGCTGGAGC
>Ga0310695_10014030_pt1 | contig 10899 bp, 7 predicted proteins | sample RumenRJG_04DNA_FD_203882 | JGI IMG/M metagenome (GOLD analysis project Ga0310695, IMG submission 203882) | Bovine rumen microbial communities from Lethbridge, Alberta, Canada - RJG_04 (v2) (version 2) | ecosystem: Host-associated > Mammals > Digestive system > Stomach > Rumen | place: Canada... | reverse complement strand
CACGCAGAGGATCTCCATATCCCGGAAATCCTGCACCAGGAGACTGTCCATCGCCTCAGCCAGGTAAGGCTCGGCATTGTATACGGCGATAATGACCGAGAGGAGCGGCCCCTGTTCCGATTCGTCCCCCGCGTATGTGTTTTTTACCTTGTCGTCCATGCTTTCCCCCGATTGTCCTATAAAAACTATATGATGGCGAAAAGCCAAAAAGCTTTTCGCCACGCCGCTTTGCCATATATTCATTGCAATGAGCATCGGGCGAATGATTCTTTGAATCATTCGCTGCCAAACTTGTCGCTTGGCAGCGAAATCAATCGGATCTTCGATTGATTTCGCCATCCGATGATCATTATAAAGTCCACGGCGGCGTCACAGGAAGCCTGATTCTTAAACAGGCCCGGCTAATGCAGCCGGTCCGCCTCCGCTGCATCGTATATTGTTTATGGGTTCTTTCGGAAAGCCCGGTAGAAGGCCAGAGCACCCAGGCCCAAAGACCAGGCCATGATCCACCAGGAGATGGCTTCAGCCGGAGAGCCGTGGACGATGGTGCTGACGGCTGTTATGAACAAATAGGCCATGTTGACGCCTGCCACACCGTGCAGGATGCGCACAAAGAGACTCCGCGCTTTTCGAGGCGCCTCGCAAAGGCGGTAGCGCAGATAAATCAGGAGAGCCGTGAACAGGCCGCAGAGAACCAGTATGGGAACATCACCGGGCCGGGTGCCGGACGAAGAGGCCAAGCGATCTGTGCCGTAGTAAAAAAAGAGTAAGCCCATGATCCAGCTTGCTACGCGCAGCTTCCTGAAGCCGCTGAGGTTCTTCTCACTGAGCCGCTGCTTGTCCTTTTCAGCCTCCGGGTGGCCCATGTCCGCCGCCTTCTGATACCAGTCCAGGGCGGTATTCACCTGGCGTTTGGTGCTGTCGCCCTTTTCATACAGCTTCGCCAGACTGTAAGCCGCCTGGGCCGAGCCCAAGTCCACAGCTTTCTCATACCAGGAGATGGCCTGCTTTACATCCTTGGGACGGCCCCGGCCCTCCCGGTACAGATCGCCCAGACTGCAGCAGGCGTAGGCGTTGCCCTGCCGGGCTGCATGTTCATACCAATCGACCGCCAAGCCCGGATCCGCCTCGACGCCCAGACCCCGCTCCAGGCAGCGGGCGTAGCGGAATTGGGCAAAGCCGTGACCCTCCTGCGCGGCACGCAGGTAACAGGCTGCGGCCTTGGCGGGATCCGGATCCGTGCCGCGGCCCTCTTCAAAAGCGATGCCCAGATTATATATGGCCGACACGTTTCCCTGAGAGGCCGCCGCTTTCAGCGGCGGCAGCGCTTTGCCCAGATTCCGCTCGACCCCAATGCCGTTTGCATAGCAGACGGCCAGAGCCAGCTGCGCGTCGGCATGGCCCTGTATCGCCGCCTGGCGATAGAGCTGAGCAGCCCGCTCCCGGTCCACTTGCACGCCAATGCCGTTTTCGTACTGCAGGCCCAGGAAATACTGCGCCCGGGGGAAGTTCTGCTCCGCCGCGCGGGCAAAAAGCTGGGCTGCTTTCTCCCGATTCTTTTCCACACCCTGGCCGTTATAATACAGCACACCCAGGTTGCAGAGCCCCTCGGCGCCGTCAAGCGCCGCCGCCTGCCGGTAAAGCTCGACGGCCCGGTCCAGATCCTGCTGCACGCCGCGGCCCAGCTCATAAAACAGGCCAAGATACGCCAGACCCTGGGGATTGCCCGCCTGGGCGCTGAGCTGAAAGCATTGGAAAGCCTTGGCGTCATCTGCGTCAGTGCCGCTGCCGTGCATGCAGGCAAGCCCCACACGGAACATGGCCCGGCTGTCACCGGCCTGGGCGGCGCGCTCATAGTAGCGGAAGGCTTCCGCTTCATCCTTTTGCGTGCCGTCGCCGCGGTCCAGACAGAGGGCGGTGAAAAACTGGGCCTTGACCGAACCCCGGTCTGCCGCTTCGCGGAACAGGGAAAAGGCCTTCTCCCGATCCTCCTCCACATCCATGCCGTTATAATACAGTATGCCCAGGGAACAGATGGCGTCGGCGTAGTGCTGCTGGGCGGCCTCCTCGTAGAGCAGACGGGCCTTTTTCAGGTCCCGCGGCACGCCTTCGCCGTTTTCATAGCAGACACCCAGGAAGAAAAGCGCCCGGGGAAAGTGCTGGTCCGCGGCCTTGGCAAAGAGCTGGGCGGCCATTTCCCGGTCCTGGGCCGTGCCGAGGCCGTTATAGTACAGCACACCCAGGCTGCAAAGTCCCATGGGATAGTTCAGATCCGCGGCGACACGATACAGCTGAAAGGCCCGGGCGGGGTCCGGCTGCAGCAGAGAACTGCCGTTTTCATACTGCAGTCCCAGCGTGCAGAGCGCGGGGAGATACTTGGCCTCCGCCGCCTCCTGCAGCAGCTCCAGCGCACGCTGGGGGTCGGGCTCTGTGCCCAGCCCCTGGTCGTAACAGTAGGACAGATAATAGCGGCCGGCCGGGTCCTCCGGCGGCAGTTGGCTGAACCAGTAGAAGGCCTGCTCCGGATCCCTGGGACGTCCGTCCTCCTCACCGAGGAAGTACAGCCCCAGTTCCAGGGTGGCGACGGGGTCGCCCCCTTCGGCGGCGCTTTGCAGCGCGGAGAGTTGCTCCTGATGCTCCTGCTTTTGCTGCTGCCAGCGCTTGGCCGCCTCCAGAAACTCCGGCGAAATGAACACGGTCTCGTTGCTTTCCCGCTCCAAGGGAGCTTGATCGTACGTATCCATGGCCCCTTCTCCTTATGAGAAAGTTTTCTTGTTGCTATGATAGCATGTTTGCCGGCGGCTGACAACGCCTTTTCCCTGAAAAGGTGCGGCCGGTCGCTGCCTCGACGGGAAAAAGTTGGGGCTCCGGGGCAGGCCGCTATTGAGAAAAGGGCGGCGCTGTGATATAATTTCATTGTTATAAGTGCCGCCTCCGCCCGGCCCATGGGGCGCGGACGGACCCGCAGGAGAGCAGGCGGGACCGCTGAAGAATACGAGACGCATTTGAAGGAGATACAGCTGAGATGAAATTAGGCATTGTGGGTCTGCCCAACGTGGGCAAGACGACGCTGTTCAACGCACTGACCGGCGCCAGGGCGGAGACCAGCAGCTACTCCAACGCCGGGGCCAAGCCCAACATCGGCACCGCCAAGGTGCCCGACGAGCGGCTGGACTGGCTGGCGGAGTACTATCATCCGAAGAAGTACACCCCCGCCACCATCGAGTTCGTGGACGTGGCCGGCGTCAGCGCCGGCGGCAAGGGCAACGAGGTGTTCCAGGCCATCCGGCAGGTGGACGCCTTGGTGCAGGTGGTCCGCTGCTTTGAAAATGAGGATATCTTTCTGGAGAAGGCAGACGCGGTGCGGGACGCTTCCTCTTTCGAGCTGGAGCTGATCCTGGCGGACATCGAGGTGGTGGAGCGCCGTCTGGAGCGGGCGAAGAAAAACGCCAAGAGCGGCGATAAGAAGTATAAGCGCGAGGTGGAGATGTGCCAGGCCCTGATCGCCCACCTGGAGGAGGAGAAGCCGGCCCGGGATTTCGAGTTCACCGACGAGGACAAGGATATCCTGGCCGACGGCGGCCTGCTGACCATCAAACCCGTCATCTATGCCGCCAACCTGGACGAGGACGGAATGAGCCATCTGGACGCCAACGCAAACTTCAAGGCGCTCAGCGAGTACGCGGCCAAGCAGGGCGCGGCGGTGCTGCCGGTGGCGGCCAAATTTGAGGAGGACATCGCCGAACTGGACGACGAGGAGGCCCGGATGTTTATGGAGGATCTGGGGCTCACCGAGACGGGCCTGGACCGGCTGATTCGCACCTCCTATGACCTGCTGGGCTATATTTCCTTCCTGACCGCGGGCGAGGACGACGTACACGCCTGGACCATCGTCAAGGGCACCAAGGCCCCCAGAGCTGCGGGCAAGATCCACACGGATATCGAGCGTGGCTTTATCCGGGCCGAGATCGTGGCCTTTGAGGATCTGAAGGCCTGCGGCAGCATGGCCGCAGCCAAGGAAAAGGGCCTGTTCCGGCTGGAGGGCAAGGAGTATGTGATGCAGGATGGAGACGTGACCCAGTTCCGCTTTAACGTATAAACCATCGAAAGCAGAGAAAAACGTCCGCCTGATCTGGAAAGATCGGGCGGGCGTTTTGCGCTGGACATTGCCGGCGAATGGGTGTATATTGCTCATATATGCCATTAAAGAGGAAGAAAGAACCATGAAGAAAAAACTGTTTTTGCTGCTCGCCCTGACCGCGCTGGCGCTGGTTCTTTGCGCCTGCGGCGCAGCACAGACCGCCGAGCCCACGCCGGAGCCGACCCCGGAGCCTACGCCCACACCCTTTCCCGAGCCGGTGATGGTCCAGGGGGGCGAGGTCTATATGGACGGGCAGGCCCTTGCCGGCGGGCGGCTGATCCAGAACGGCGAGGAATACATCAAGCTGTCTGAAGCGGCGGAGGCCTTGGGCTCCGCGCTGCAGCATGAGGCGGACAGCGAGGACTTTGCCTTTGCCTGGCGCAAGAGTATGGTGGAGCTGAGCGCGGGCAGCAGGACGGCCAGATATCTGGATCAGGACCGGGAGCTGGATGCGGCGCCCCTGCTGTGTGACGGAGGGGCCGACCTGTACGTGCCGGTGAAGTCCTTCTGCGACGCGGCGGAGATCGGCTATTTCTTCGACGAGGAATATGACACCGTGTACTGCACGCCGGCTACCGGCAACTGGACCCTGCCGGAGAACTACGTGGTGGCAGTGATGATGTATCACGAGCTGGGCCATGCTTCGGAGGAGGCCAACCTGTTCGTGGACGTGAGCAGCCTGGAGGAACAGATCCAGTTTTTGCAGGAAAACGGCTTTACCCCCATCTGGTTTGAGGACCTGTGGCATGTGGAGGATTTTTCAAAACCCGTGATCCTGGTCTTCGACGACGGCTACAAGAGCATGTATACCAAGCTCCTGCCGGTGCTGGAGAAGTACCAGTGCAAGGCGGAGGTGGCGGTCGTCCAGCGCTATTCCGAAAAGGTGGGCGGCATGCACATGGATCTGGACGAGGTACTGGCCCTGAACGATTCCGGCCTGGTGGCGCTGTCCAGCCATGGCGTCAACCACCTGAACGTAGGCGAGTGGGGCGTGGACTATGAGCATGAGATCCGGGACTCCGGCATCTGGATGACGCGGACTCTGAAGAAGGCGCCTCTGACCTTCGTCTATCCCATCGGCGGCAGCACCCCGGCGGTGCAGGAAGTGGTGCGCCAGTACTACCGCTTCGGCGTGAAGATGGTGGGCAACCCCTTCAATACCAGCAATGATCCCACCATGGTTTACCGGTTTTTCATCGAGCGGCAGACTTCTCTGCCCAGCTATGCCTATATGCTGGCCAAGGCCTTTGATGATCCCTCTATCAACAACTATGTACCGAGAAAGTGAGGAAAAAGGCAGCGTGAACGTTTTCGTGCCCGCCGATATCCTGCTGCCGCAGCTGGAGGATATGGGCAAATGGGCGGTGGTCGCCTGTGACCAGTTCACCTCCCAGCCGGACTACTGGCGGGGGGTGCGGGAGACTGTGGGCGCGGCGCCATCGGCGCTGGAGCTGATCCTGCCGGAGGTGGAGCTGAGCGGCTCCTATGAGCAGCGCATCCCCGCCATCCATGCCGCTATGGCCCGGTATCTGACGGAGGGGCTGTTCCGGGAATGCCCGGTCTCCTTCGTGTACGTGGAGCGGCGGCTGCTGGACGGAAAGATCCGCCCCGGCCTGGTGGGCGCTGTGGATCTTGAGCAGTATGACTACAGCGCTGATGCGGTCTCCGCCGTAAGAGCCACCGAGCGCACGGTGGTGGAGCGCATTCCGCCCCGGCAGAAGGTGCGGCGGGGCGCGAGCCTGGAGCTGCCCCATGTGCTGCTGCTGTGCGACGACCCGGAGGACCGGATCCTCGCTCCGCTGGCGGCGGTGAAAGAAAGGCTGCCCCTTCTGTACGACTTTGAACTGATGCAGGGCGGCGGGCCCATCAAGGGCTGGCTGGTCCAGGGTGAGGAAGCGCAGCTGGTGCAGCAGCGCCTGGCGGCGTATGAGGCCGAAGGCCGGGAACGCTGCGGCCATGAGAGCGCGATGCTCTATGCCGTGGGCGACGGGAATCACTCCCTGGCCACGGCCAAGGCCTGCTGGGAGGAGCAGAAGCGGACTCTGTCCCCTGAACAGTGGGCGGCGCATCCGGCGCGTTTTGCGCTGGTGGAGCTGGAGAACCTGTACGACGACAGCCAGCAGATCGAGCCCATCCATCGGATCGTGACCCGTGTGGACGCCGCGGCCCTGCTGGAGGCGGCCCGGACGCAGATCTGCGCCGATGGAGGTTTTCCGGTGCCCTGGGTCAGCGGCGGCGACAGCGGTGTGCTGTTCCTGGACCCGGCAAAGGGCCAGCTGCCGGTGGGTATCCTGCAGAATTTCCTGGATGCGTATCTGGCCGCTAAGGGCGGTGAGATCGATTACATCCACGACGACGAAGCCCTGCGCGCGCTGGCTGCCAGGCCGGGGGCCGTCGGCTTCCTGCTGCCGGCCATCGGGAAGGAGCAGCTGTTTCGCGGCATCATCGCTGACGGCGTGCTGCCCCGCAAGACCTTCTCCATGGGCCACGCGGTGGAGAAGCGCTATTATCTGGAAGCCAGAAAGATCGTATAGTTACCGATACAGAAACAAAGCGCGGTATGCGCTTTTGAAAAAGCCCTTGCGGAGAAAGCCGGACGGGAGGATCAGAAGTCAAAGCGGGGATCCCGGCCGCAGCAGCGGGACTGCCCGGGTCGGCACAAAAAAGAGGATGTGCGTCGCACATCCTCTTTTATATTTACTTGGCGGTCAGCAGGACCTCATCGCTATCCAGCTGGACGCCGGCCAACTGGGCGAACTTGTCCACAAGCTGCTGCTTGGTCAGCTGCTTTTTTTCCTCGCCGCTGACGTCCAGGATGATGCGGCCCTCGTTCATCATGATGAGCCGGTTGCCGTGCTGGATGGCGTCGGTCATGTTGTGGGTGATCATCAGGGCGGTCAGATTGTTCTCGTTGACGATGCGGTCGGACAGCTCCAGCACCTTGGCGGCGGTGGCCGGGTCCAGGGCGGCGGTATGCTCGTCCAGCAGCAGGAGTTTGGGCTGCTTGAGGGCGGCCATCAACAGGGTGACCGCCTGGCGCTGGCCGCCGGACAGCAGGCCCACCTTGGCCGTCAGCCGATCCTCCAGGCCCAGGCCCAGGGTCTTGAGCAGCTCGTGGTAGTCCGCCCGCTCCAGCTTGGTGACGCCCCAGCGCAGCCCGCGCTTATCGCCCCGACGCTTGGCCAGAGCCAGGTTCTCCTCCAACTGCATGTTGGGCGCGGTGCCCATCATGGGATCCTGGAACACGCGGCCGATGAGACTGGCCCGCTTGTGCTCCGGCAGGGCGGTGATGTCCTGCCCATCCAGTACGATGCGCCCCTCATCCACAGGCCAGACGCCGGCGATGGCGTTGAGCATGGTGGATTTGCCCGCCCCGTTGCCGCCGATGACAGTGACAAAGTCACCCGGGGCCAGATGCAGGGACAGATTGCTGAGGGCTTTCTTTTCGTTGATGGTTCCGGGGTTGAAGGTCTTGCTGATGTTTTGAATATCCAGCATATCGTTCAGCCCCCTTTCCTTTTCAGCTTGGCAAAGGAGCTCTTCCTCTGGCCCCGCAGATAGGGGACCGCCAGGAAAAGCGCTACTACCACGGCGGTGAACAGCTTCAGATCGTTGGAGTTGAGCTTCAGCCACAGCACGATGACGATGACCAGGTAGTAGACGATGCCGCCGATGACGGTAAAGCTCAGTGTGCCGTAGAAGTTCAGCCATTTGCCAAGGATGGCGCCGCCCAGCACCTCGCCGATGATGACGGCGGCAAGGCCTATGACGATGGCGCCGCGGCCCATGTTGATGTCCGCGAAGCCCTGGTACTGGCTGAGCAGGCCGCCGGACAGGGCCACGATGCCGTTGGACAGGGACAGGCCCAGCAGCTTCATGTTGTCGATGTTGATGCCCAGAGCCCGGCTCATGGCCGGGTTGTTGCCGGTGGCGCGCAGGGCGGAGCCCTGCTCTGTGCCGAAGTACCAGTACAATATACTGATAAGCACCAGGGCGAGGATGAGCCCGGTCAGAATGGCGGAGGGGATATTGCGGGACGAGAGCAGCAGCTGATACTTGTCCACGCTGACCGCCTTGTTGGCCGCCATGCCCATGATGTGCAGATTGATCGAATACAGAGAAAACTGGGTCAGGATGCCCGCCAGGATGGCCGGGATGCCCAGCTTGGTGTGCAGCAGGCCGGTGACCAGGCCCGCCAGCAGTCCGGCGATTGCGGCCACGATCAGCGCCGCCCAGGCGGGCCAGCCCCCCAGGATCAGCATGACGGTCACGGCACCGCCGGTAGTAAAGGAGCCGTCCACTGTCAGATCGGCTACGTCCAGCAGCCGGAAGGTGATGTAGATGCCCAGGGCCATGATGCCCCAGATGATGCCCTGCGAAATGCCGCCGGGCATATTTTTAACCAGTTTGAGCAGGCTCAGAGAAGCAAAATATGCGGATATGCTCACAGATCACACCTCAGTCATGTACCCCGGCGGGAGAGATCCCGCCGGGGTGCGTAGTTTCAGAGCAGAGAGGGATCAGCCCTCGATGGCCTCGTAAGTGTCGGGAACCTCGATACCAAGGGCCTCGCAGTTGACGGGATTGTATTTCTTGGCAAAGGGAGCGTACTGGATCTCCATGGAGGAGACGTCGGCGCCCTCGCTGAGGATCTGAGCGGCCATCTGGCCGGTCACGACGCCCAGGTCATAGTAAGAGATGGACAGGGTGGCCACGCCGCAGCCGGAGCACAGGCCTTCCTCACCGGCGACGATGGGGACCTGCTTGTTCAGGGCCACGTTGTTGATCAGCTCCGCGTTGGAGGCGGCGGTGTTGTCGGTGGGGATGTAGAGCACGTCGTTCTCGTCACAGGCGGTGTTGGTGACGGCGGCCACGTCGTTGGAGTCGGCGAAGGTGTAGTCGGTGACGGTGTAGCCCATGCCCTCCAGGACGGGACGGATCTCGTCAGCCTGGAACAGGGAGTTGGGCTCGCCGGAGCAGTAGAGCAGGCCCACGTTCTTGGCATCGGGGAACAGCTCGTTGACGACGCCGGCCAGCTGATCGCCGGGCACGCCGTCGGAGGTGCCGGAAATGTTGATGCCGGTGGCGCCGGACCAGTCGTCAATGCCCAGAGCGGAGGCATAGTCGGTGACAGAGGTGCCCAGGATGGGGATGGAACCGGTGGCGGCCTGCGCGGCCAGCAGAGCCGGGGTGGCGTTGGCCATGATCAGATCCACCTCGTCGGAGACGAACTGGTTGCAGATGGTGGCGCAGGTGGCGGAGTCACCGGAGGCGTTCTGCTCGGTGAAGGTGACACTGTCGCCCAGTGCGTCGGTCAGAGCGTCCTTGAAGCCCTGGGTGGCGGCGTCCAGCGCGGGGTGCTGCACCAGCTGGCAAATGCCGACGGTGTAGCTGGCGCCCTCGGCGGCGGGCTCGGCGGCGGGCTCGGCAGCGGGCTCAGCAGCGGGCTCGGCGGCCGGGGCGGCCGGGGCGGCGGAGCTGCCGCAGGCAGCCAGCGCGAAGACCATGGTCAGTGCGCAGAGAATAGCGATGATCTTTTTCATTTTGTTTTTCCTCCAATTGTTGCGGCGGTTCTCGCGCCGAACGAATAAAAAAACTGCCCGGTCCGTGAAGTCCGTGCAGCGTTCAGATCGTCCGGATGGGGCCTGTTTCAATTGCAGCACAAACTTCTATTACCCACTTTAAAGTAGTAATAGGAGTAGTATGCAAAAACAAACAGGAACAGGGCCATGATGCGCCTCCGCCGATTGATGCTTGTACTTTAGCACTTTTTGGTGTTGAAGTCAAGCCGCATCTGCGCCCTTTTTGAAACTTTGACCGATTTCACGAAACACTGTGGCTGACGGCGGCGGAAAGATGCAAATTGCATAAAATTATGGGCTTTTTTCCCGCGGGTCCGGTTGGAAAGCGGGAGGTCGGGGCATACTTCTATTGATTATTTCTGAGAAAATAGGTATACTATGGACGCTTGGAAAGGGAACGATATGCAGGACGAGAAGAAACCGAAGAAAATACGCATTCTGGCGGCAGTACTGGGCGGCCTGGCCGCGGTGCTGCTGGTGCTTTACTGCGCCTACCGGGTCTGGGAGCGGCCGCCGGAGATCGAAGCGACGCCGGAACCCACCGCCGCGCCTACTGCCGCCGCGCCGTCGCCCACGCCTACCATGGAGCCCATGCCGGAGGGCTTGGCCTTTGACACCAGCCGGCAGGACGGCGTGTATACGGTGCTGCTGGTGGGCGGCGATCGGGTCAGCGGCAACACCGACACCATGCTGGTGGCCAGGTTCGATACCCGCAAGCATGAAATCAACGTGGTCAGCGTCCCGCGGGACACCATCATCAACGTGGACTGGGATATCCGCAAGCTCAATTCCGTGTACGCCGGATCCCTGAACAACGGCGGCACTGGCATCGATTCGCTGACCATGCACTTCAGGCGCCTGCTTGGCTTCGACGTGGACTGCTACGCGGTGATCAATCTGGACTATTTCGTGTATCTGATCGACGCGCTGGGCGGCGTGGATTTCTACGTGCCCTTTGATATGGACTATGAGGACGACAGCCAGGGCTTGTACATCCATCTGAAAGAGGGGCAGCAGCATCTCAACGGCTACGAGGCCATGGGGCTGTGCCGGTTCCGGGCCGCCTATGTGACCGGGGATCTTGGCCGCATCGAGATGCAGCAGGCCTTCATGAAGGCCTGCGCCGAGCAGTTCATCACCCTGGGGAACGTCCCCAACGCTCCCATCGTGCTGGAG
>Ga0310695_10014029_pt1 | contig 10899 bp, 7 predicted proteins | sample RumenRJG_04DNA_FD_203882 | JGI IMG/M metagenome (GOLD analysis project Ga0310695, IMG submission 203882) | Bovine rumen microbial communities from Lethbridge, Alberta, Canada - RJG_04 (v2) (version 2) | ecosystem: Host-associated > Mammals > Digestive system > Stomach > Rumen | place: Canada... | reverse complement strand
CAGCAAGCTCCCGGAGAGGTGGGTGAGTGGCTGAAACCAGCAGTTTGCTAAACTGCCGTAGGGGTAACTCTACCGCAAGTTCGAATCTTGTCCTCTCCGCCTTTGAGCAACCGACCACGCCAGTGGCCGGTTGCTTTGCTATGTGGCGCACCGAACATGTTCGAGTGCAGCCACATAACAAAACAACAGAAAGATTGCTTCAGCAATCGGTTGCCCAAAGGCAGTGCCCCCGCCGGGGCGCACAAGATGCGCGAAGCGAATGCGAGCGAATCTTGTCCTCTCTCTCTGGGTGCCGAGTGCAGCCGAAATCCAATACTAGTGAATCTTGTCCTCACCCTCACTCAAGAAAGGCGAAGCGTAAGCGAAGCCAATCTTGCCTTCAAGTGGTCAGAAAGGCAGGTCATCATCTTCGCTAGGTTCGGAATCATCATAACGAAGGCGGTATTCCTGGTCGAGTTGCTCGTCGGTAGGCGGCCAAGTGCCGGGGGCGATGTCCACTCCCAAGTCAATCATTTCTTGAACATATTGCTCACGGCAACGCTTCAGTTCTGCCCAATTCTCCTTAGAGGGGCCGGCAAAGGGGTCCTCAACATCTATGTGCCACCGCCACATCATCTCATAGATTTCTTCGTGGTGATCAACGAATGTCATCGTGCCGTTCTTGTTATATGCCCACCAGAAATTTGCTTGATCGTCCCACGAGGTCATTCGGAACGGCATAGCGGGAAACGCTTTTGCCAGTTCTGCCACCTTTTCCTTGTGCCACACTTCACCTATATGGCCCATAAGACCATAACTGATTGTCATTTCGTCTGCGTTGCAACACGGAATAACCTAACGCTCTTTGAGCAAGGGCGCGATGAAACGAAAGGCCCGTTGTAGGTCATCCTTGTTCTTAAATTCCAGTTTCAAACTATAATCCATCGCCATAACTCAATCATGTTTATATGTTATTTTCCCTTCTCGAAAACGACTTTAACTGACTATCAATGCGTTAGCACCGGATGTTGCATACATGTCGCAAAAACGGAAAAACCATTGATAATCAACATGTTACAAAATCACCCAAAGGTATGAATTTCTCCCCAAACAACCAAAAGAAAACATAGAAAAAATCACAAACCTGATGATTTTCTTGATTCGGGCTTGTTATACATGGAAGAGTGAAGATGTCTATTCCATGATTACATTGTTCTTATTTTCTCCTGCGCGAATATAATCGCATCGTTGCATAAGTCACGTTCTTGCTCATCATCAACAGCATCAATGAACTTATCCGCCAACCAAAGGGTAAGCATCTCCTTTTCATCCTGATGCAGATAATCCGCAAGTTTGATGACCTGCTCACGCTTTGCTCTTCTGTCACCACGTTCAATCTTACTGAACATCGGTGTGTCAATCTCTAAGAATGCTGCCAACTGTCGTTGCAACAAACCCTGCTCTTCCCTAAGCTCTTTAATTTTATTTCCAAATAACATATTATATCAATTTTTGCGTTCTTAGCATATTACTGGCAAGTTAGACTAGGCTTAACTTTGGATAAACCAATATCTTTACCAGTTTGCCAATCTTTCAAAAGGGTTCGATTCTTTACTCGCTTTTATAGTTGAGAGTTCATTTTCAGCCTCATGCAATTGATTTTTTGTCACTTCCAATTCTTGCACTTTTATATTAACGCAATCTTGTAGGCTTGATATTTTATTATGAAGAGAAGATATTTCTTTTTGAGCGAGAGCCATTTCTTCTTCTTTTTTCTCAATAGTCAAGTTGGCAACTTCTAATGCTTTTTCTTTTTCTTTAAGCGCCTTAGTTGTTTCTTTCAAAATTGATTTCAGTGATTTTATCTCATTAGAAAGATTACTCATTTCATCAGACTTTTCTGCAAGTTTTTTGTTCAGACTCTCAATTCGTTTATCTCTACGATCTAATTTTGAAGTCGTACTTGACAACTTTTTTCTCAATTGTCCTATTTGTGATGAAGTTGATTTTAGCTCATTGTCTAATTTGCTAATTCTGTTTTCTCTTGAACTTGCTTCCTGATTCATCTTGTTGATTCTTCTTTGTTTTCTCATTGCAGTAATAGTCAGTGCAGCAAGAAGAATTAGAGCAGCCAATCCTATGCAAATAATAAGACCATAAGAGACGCGTATTTTCCCACTTACAATGAGACGGGAAAGCGTATCGATATTAACTAATAGTATATGCATAATTCTTATTCAAATAAGTGACCTTTAAACAAATAAATATCTTGAGTTGGACTATCTATACCAAAAACCCTAACAATGAGGTAAGATTTGCCTCGTTCTTTATCACATTCTCTTATCATCGACCACTCATTACTACTGATGGGCATGTTTTCTATATATCCTACACTAGTTGTGGTGGATTTAACTTCAATAAGCATTTGATGTCCGGTTTCTGTTTCAAACGAAATATCGCATTCGCTATTGTAATTTGATTTGCAATAGTATGTTTTACCATTTACGACTACTTCCTTTTCATAGTCATCTTTGGTAGAAATAGAAGGACAAACAGGTCTGTACCCCATAGCGACCAATTTCTCATAAACAATTATTTCACCTTTAAAGCCTGTAATCAAATTGCGTTCTTGAGCAGACTCATCAGGATGATAATCCAATGACACATTAAGGTTTCCACTTGCAGGTATTATTTCATCTTCAATCAAAGACACGTCATATCCTTTATCTTTTAGATTTTGCTTAATGCCATCGATGTTTTCATAAAACATAATAAACAATTCACGCTCTTTTCCCTTTATCCCTAAGTATCTACACAGTGGCTCTAATAGTGGTTCTATATTTGCAGGTCGTAAATTGCCTATATAGTAGAATTCATTTTTATTACCAAATGTATGCTTCTCTATGACATCATCTGAATTGCCATAAGTCAACTGTATTTTGTCACAATGATAGAAATGGGTCTCATCTATCAAATTATTCAACCTTGATTTATTCTCGACATATTCAAGTTTTTCTCCATTTTCGCCAGTAGCAATTAAAGCCAATGGAGATACTTTCCCTTTTAGGATCTGCTTAAGTTCTTTGCTCTCTTTCTTATCTTCAAATTCTGCTTTTATACTTTGGGGAGTAATAATTTTAACACCCATTAAAGCCAGCAATTCTACAACTTTATCCTTGTTAGATGGGTTGCCAATATAAACACGATTCTTAGGCCCAAATCCATCCAAAGTTATATGGCTCAAAGTCGTTGGAGCGACGAACTCATTGTCTTTAGATAAAATAAGGTTATTAGAGGCCCAATCAACAACTTTACTTCTATTATTTGTTGACAAAGCATCTAGTTCGATGAGTCTTTGATACAATTTTGTTATTCGTTCTTTGTTTTGTTCTACATTTTCAGAATCATGTGACACCTGTGTTAGAATTGTAAAGCAGTCATCAATCCTAATTGTATTGCGTAGGCACAATAAGTTATTCCAACTTTCGTGGATGTCACCTTCAACAGCAATCACAGGCAAATATGAACCTGCCAGATTTCTTATTTCCTCAGTATTGAGAAACAAATCATTTGGTTTTAACAAACAACCATTTGAAGAAGGAAAGCATTGAATGTTCTTAAAAGCCCATTCAATGAAATTCTCTTTATCTAAATCTCCAAACGTTCTTGAAGCACCCCAAAAACCAGCAGAGCCTTCAACTTTATCTGTATGTGGAATGTATTCTTTTGTAAGAATAGAACTCCAAATCAACTTTTGAAATGAATGAGAGCACTCATTAGTAAGGATAAAGGGTGCATAGTAGATTAGGAAACTGCTAAATGAATAATAGAAATGCGTTCCCCAAGAACCAACATTATATTCCTTTTCAAATTTTGATTTAAGATCACTCAACAATGAATAATTCTTTGTATCTTTAAGCCTCACTTGACTTATTACTAATGAGCTATGAACTCCCATCTTCTTAAAAAATAGATTCCACTCTGTGGCATCCTCATTTTGGCTATAATCCTCAGATACATAAATATCTCCATCATACACTTTTTCTATATCAACATCAGGCTTATAAAAAGAACCTAAATAAAGGCTATTTGCTTCGGCTAATGTATTGTTCTTAGTTAAGAATTTGAGATTTGAAAAATAATAGTCTCCTATCTCTTCAAATATATTTATGTTTCTATTAATCTCGAACAAATAACGAATGACTTCAATAGAATTATCTTTTGTTACATATCCGCTTTTGCAAATTACGTTCTTGATAAATGTAACATCTGATAAAGACTCTACACCTAATTTTGAGAGCCAATCAATAATTGCACTGTTTGATTCAATTAAATCATAAACAGCTTGATTTAAAAGTTTAGCATCTTCAGCTAACTCGTTTTGCTCTTTATATGTTGAAGGGAAAAATAGATCACCGGGGATACATAGTAATGCTTTATCGTCCAAGATAAATTGAGTAGACTGCAATATTGGTACAAATTCATCCTGTTCAGCTTTATTCTGCATATAATAGCCAAAAAGGAAATCAATAAGTTTTGCATTTAGTTCTGGCGAAATATTCTCAAATGCCTGTTTGTCATCAAACAATTTTTTTAATTTCTGCTTGTCAAAGACAAAAACGCCATAGTCATTAAGGATTCTACTACCCTTCCAAATATTAGCAATCTGATTTCTATTTTCAAATAAACATAAATATGTTCTATTAATGTGATTGACAAGAGCCTCTACAGAGATTGCATCAGAAATGCCCATCCTATCCATGAACGCATCGGCTGCCAAGACTTTCTGACAAGAATCTTTCATACATGGAATAAATGCAATCTGACTAATTGCCTTTTCCATTTCATCTGTGTATATCTCTTCCAAAGAATTTCCTTTCCCGTATGTTTTTTCAGGTAAAACTTCCCAGTAATTCTTATAAGCAGTGGAAATCTCTGTCATCCATGTGAGATACTCGGAAGGGATTTTTGAAAAGATTAGTTTGTTCCATTCGGAATCTTTATGCAACTGTTGGCGTCCTGCATCTGTGATGAAGTTCGCATTAACAAGAAAAGGGAATCCCGCTGAGCCAAAGCAAAATGAAGTAGGTAGATATGTATATACTACTGCTTGCTCTAAACGCTTGAGTTTTCCTTTTTCATCCAATGCCACAGCAAAAGACAAGTCGAAAGTATCGACATTCTTCAATTTGTCGGGCGTGTTTATATCAGCGTTTATCGTTTCCTTCAATTCAGGTGGCACCTGGACATTTTTATTTGTATGAATCAGCCATCTACTTTCTTCCTTGCCATTAGTGGATAATACTACTTGGTTGTTCTGTTTCTGTTTTTCAATCCAGCACTTCGTCTTTCCATTACTTTCAAATGTCATACGAATATTATCACTCATTAAAAAGAGTAAAAACTGACTACTTGAAAGTAACTTCAAAATTTTTTGTTCTAACGAGTCGGTTCCATTTATCTTTATATATGTGGCAACATTATATTCATAGTTGCTTAACGAAATAGGTGGAGTGGTTTCAATTGGTATTATCTGCCAGGGCATCAAATATTTCTTTTCTGTATCTCGTGTGCCAAAATCGTTATCATTCCAATGCTCATTCCAATAGTTCTCCCAATATGACTTATCGAATTTAAAACAATAGCCACCAGATTGAACCGTGACATTTGTAGAGCGCATAAAAACTGACTTAAAACCAATCCCTTTATAGCCAATCTTTTTGACATCTTTCATTTTGTTGCCGTTTCCAACATCACAAAGCCCCTCTATGTCACGCTCTGTAAACGCTTCGCCATTATGAAGAAAAATGAAGTAGCCATCCTTAATAATCATCTTGACATCAAGGATTTCCGATTCTTCATTATGTGCATCGACAGCATTCTGCAACAACTCAAATACAAAACGTTCTTCTTCTGTATAGATTCCAGAAGAAAGAAGGATTAGACTATTAGCTTGACTGGTTGCTTGATCAGGATGATTATAATTGCAACGCTTCTTTTGTAAATTCGAAATGAAGTTAGATTTCATTTTACTTTAATATGCTACCCGTTGGCGGAATTAAGCGAGCGCATACTTAATCCTACCGATGGGCCTGTTATTAATCTTGTTTAGGTATTGTGCAACAGTAAGTGCGCTCACCTTACTGATGATTCTTGTGAAGAAGCCCAGCCAAGTGAAAATCTCTCAGGTTTTCAGCGACGAGTGATAAGCAAAACGCTTTTTATTTCAAAAATGTCGTGGATTATTTCCAATCCAACCGCAAATATACAACATTTTTCTTAACTGCAAGCCATCGATGATGTTTTTTTTGCGAAAAGGTCTTTTTGCGGCTGATTTATAGCGAATTTTATATTTCGTTAATCAATAATTTGTACCTTTGTGGCATCAAAAGCAGAAAGATTATGGCAGAAGACATCACAATAATTCCTAACCAAACAGAGTTGGAGGCGCAATTCGCATTTGTCAATTCGGTGATTGAAAGATACCGTTCATCAGCGATAGCCATGATAAACACAGCGGCTTTGCAGATGAACTGGGAAATAGGTCAATACATTTCGATGCAACTTAAATCATCCAAGTGGGGAGCGAAAGTCGTCGGTGATCTAGCTGACTATTTGAAACGTCAAAATCCAAGACGACGAGGTTTGAGCAAAAGGAATCTTTACAACATGGTAAAATTTTATGATGTCTATAGCCGACCTATATTCATTGACCGTATTTCACAATTGAATATCAAAGAATTTGTGCAATTGCCAACTGCACAAATTCAAGATACCACAATCGTGCAGTTGCCAACTGCACAATTAGAAACAACGAGTAATACACCTATTCCCGCACTATTAACAATTACGACGTTTACCAATCATGTGGAGATTATGAACCGCTGCCGAAGTGATGAGGAACGCATATTCTATATGCTATATGCCCGACAGCAGGGGCTGAAAACCGAAGAACTGCGCCGTTGTATTGTCAATCAAACTTTCTCGTCGTTGATGGACAAAGATAAAATGATGTCGCCAAAACTATTGGAACAATATCCTTACTCGGAGTTTATGCTTAAGGACCGTGCGATAGTTGACTTTCTCAACCTGCCTGAGAAGCATAATGAGCATCTCTTACACAGTAGTTTACTGGAACACATGAAAGCATTTATTCTTGAGATTGGCAAGGATTTCTTGTTCATTGAGAGTGAATTTGGTGTTCAAGTGGGTGGTTCAACTAAACGAATTGATCTCTTGTTTTTTCACCGTGGCTTACAATGCTTGGTGGCAATTGAACTGAAGGCTGTTGACTTCCAGCCGGAGTTCGTGGGCAAGATGGACATGTATCTTGAAGCGCTTGACCGTGATGTTAAACGTGATAACGAGAACCCGAGCATTGGCATCATCCTTTGTCCTTCGGCCGACAGGAGCATGGTCGAATATACTTTGAGCCGTTCATTGAGTCCAACGATGATTGCCGAGTACCAGCGTAAACTCATTCCTCAGCAAGTAATGAAAAAATCATTAGAGGAATATTGCTCTTTTCTCCAAGAAAACAAATAAATAAAATTCAAACAGTCGTATTTTAGAATTAAAGGTTTATTAACTTGCTGTCAGCACATTACAACGCTTGCGTACCGGGACGATATAGGGACGGTAATAGGCCAAAAATCGGTCAAAATAGGCAAATGTGTAGAATGTAACTGATTGATGTTCAGGGCGAGAGTTTTCTCGGAATATGTGCGGTGAATCTTGTCCTCTCCGCCAATCAAGGCCGCAACGGTTGTGACGATAGTTGCAACCGTTTTTTCTTGTTGGTGCCCATGGCAAGCTTGCTTGCTGATGGGTGCCGGCAAGAAAAAACGACTGCTCCAGCAGGGACCGTTGCGGCCTTGATTGGCAGCGGCCCCGCGGGAGCGCACCAAGATGCACGAAACGAATGTGAGTGAATCTTGTCCTCTCCGCCTTTGAGCAACCGACCACGCATGTGGCCGGTTGCTTTTTTGGGAGGAATACTGCGCTCTTTTAAAAGAGAACAAATAATTAGGGCAAGGGCATCACGGACATTCCCCCCTGCGCCATATTGTAACAGCTCAACTTGGATGGGTGACTGGTTTCAGTCGCCTGGCGATAACGCGCGGCACGGCGTGCTCGCAGAGTTGTGCATAGTGCCAAGGATGATTTCGTCAATTCATGTTGTTATAGTGTTTTTTTTGAATAAGTAGATCAACGAACTGGCTTGCTTGGAGTTGCTCAAAACTTGTGCAGTGAAGTGGAAACTGTTGACCAATGCTTTGACTTTGCTTTGGTCGCTCATCAGACTGATGTAGAATGCGTCGAGGGGGAGAGGCTTTATGTCGATGAGTTTAAACCCATGGCTCACGGCCAATTGTGTCATGGTGTCAATGGAGAAGTGCCATAAATGCCTGGGCACATCCCATGCCGCCCAATTGCTGCCATAATAATGTGCGTCGACACTGTCGCAGTTGGGGACGGCCACGACCAGCAGCCCGTCGGGTTTTAGCCAAGCGTGGAAACGCTTCCACAAGCTCTGCTGGTCATGGATGTGCTCTATGGCGTGCCACGCCGTGATGACATCGGCACTGGCCGACGGGTATTGAATTGTCATGACATCCCCGTCAAGGCGCATCTTGCAGCGCCTCCATGCCTCGCGGCGGGCCTGCTCGCTCTGCTCGCAGCCCTTGACATTCCAGCCCTTTCGACGCATATAAGCCATGAAATCTCCACTACCGGCCCCCACGTCAATCAGTGTGCCCTTGTGTTGCTGATGCCGGCAAATCAGTGCGTTTTTCTTGTGAAACATCATTGACCGCACCACACGATAGACAAGCGAAATAGATCCTCGTCCGTTGTTGTGCGGCAGGTAGTTGTCAGAGGCATAATATTGCCCAATCGTGTCAGGAGCTGGGGCATCTTGCGTGAACAAGAGTCCGCAGCAATGGCACTGCGCAATCTCAAATTGTTTGCCACTGGCTTGATGGTCAGTGGCATTAAGATAATGTGTCAAATGGCTGCCATGGCACAACGGGCAGCGGTTGTGATGGATTGTGTCATCTGTCATACAAACGTCTTTTCCTTAATGACAAACAAGGAAAGCCGTTTGCTGCATCATCACCATGTGAGCTTTATTCCTATCGGCATAGTCACGTTCCAAGGATGTTCGGCTCTGATGGTTTTGGTCCCGTTGTCAAAATAGTAGGTGACACCGGGTTGTGCGTAGATGCCGATGTGTGGTGTGATGTTGAATTGCAGTCCCATGCCAGCATTGACCGACCATTGAATCGGAACAGTAAGACTGCCCGGACGTGAGTAGATTGTCTGTCCGTTCAGCAAATGTTCGGTGCACCATGAGCCAGCGACAGGTATGTCAAGTGTCGCTCCCGCGGTTGCGAATAGCGACCACCTGCCTCGCTGGAATAATGTGTAGGAAGCATTGACAGGGATGCCCAGATAATGGATTGTTTGCTCGTTGCGTATCAATGCCTGCGAGTAACCCATGTCAAAAGTGGAATGTAAACGCGTGTAGTTCAGTCCGCTACCTACGCTCCACCGCTGGGTTATCGTCTTGTTGAACGACAAGCTCACTGTGAATGGAATGTCGTGATGAGCATGTTCTTCAATTTCTTGTTGAGGATTGCCCAACACATTGCTTTGAGCTATCCGTCGCAACGAGAGGTTCTCGTCTGTCGGGTTTGCAATAGCCTCCTCCTCGATGAATTGTGAATATTGTGTCCAATTATCAAATTCAGCCGGTGCTGAACTGGTGCCATCAGTTGGGGCAAGTGATGAAATGGCAGTTATTGTGGCTGGATAAGCATTGCCGTTGACATTGGGCGATCCGTTGAAAGCCAAACCCAACGACATGTGAGTGCCGCTTTGCCATTCTGCGCCGCTGTGAGGCGGTTTTTGAGTCGATGTCTGTGCAATGCTGATTTGTGGCAACACCTGGTGCGGTGCCACTTGTTGGGTCTCGTTGGGATGTTTGGTCGTGTCGGCACACTGGTCGCAAGCGATTGAATCTGCAGTGTTCAATGCCGGCCGACTGCTTGACACGTTGGCTGGTGATACCTCGTGCTCAGCGATGTGAAGACTTGGACCTGCTTGTGACTGATTGCTCTTGCTGTTGCTGCTGTCTGGCAATATTGTGTCATGGGTTTCAGCCGTCTTAGGCGTCACCGGCTTGTCGAGGGCGGCATGTCTGTCGGGCCGATAAAGCGCAATGAACGAAATCACTGCTATGATAACCGTGAATGGCACCATCCACCAGTGCTGAACCATAGCCCGGAGCAGACGGCGCGCGTGGGTGTATTGTGAGCGACTTGTACTGCTGGTGATGCCAAGGCGATTGCTTATCTCATCATGGCTCAGGCCTTCAAATGTGCGCAGACGGAACACTTGCTCATAGCCATTGGGCAATTGCTTGACCATGCTCATGAGCGCATTGAGAAGAATGAGCGGCTCGTCGGGCTGACTGTCGGCAATGGTTTCTTGAACGGTTTCAATGGGTTGGGTTTGTGTCAACCTCGCGTGCTTGATGTGGTTGATAGCCACATTGCGCACGATGCGAGTAATCCACGCCTCTATCTGATGTGCGTTTCGCAACGACGACAACGAGGCCAGCGCAATCAGCCATGAGTCATGCACAACATCACGGGCGGTGTCGCGGTCGACATAGTGCTGTGCTGTTGCCACCAGTTTCGGATAGAGCTTGGTGTATAAAATGGACAGAGCTTCATTGTCGCCTTGCCTGCATCGCTCGACCAAAGCGGAGATTTCGATTTCGTGAACGGAGTTCATCAATCTGTTGACAATCGAAACCACCGATTTGCTGCATCAATTAACTATTTTTAAAGAAAAGAAACAAAAGGTTACGTTTTCCTGCCTGTCCAGCGATTTGCTAATTTCTCCCCTCTCAGA
>Ga0310695_10014028_pt1 | contig 10899 bp, 7 predicted proteins | sample RumenRJG_04DNA_FD_203882 | JGI IMG/M metagenome (GOLD analysis project Ga0310695, IMG submission 203882) | Bovine rumen microbial communities from Lethbridge, Alberta, Canada - RJG_04 (v2) (version 2) | ecosystem: Host-associated > Mammals > Digestive system > Stomach > Rumen | place: Canada... | reverse complement strand
CGGCAGACTTGCTCGGTACGACGATTTATAACGCCCGCGAGGCAAAGTTTGAAACGCGCAAGGGTCCGCTCTTTACGAACCTTGTGCTTGCTGATGAAATTAACCGTGCTCCGTCGAAGGTGCAGAGTGCTTTGCTCGAAGCCATGCAGGAACGCCACATCACGATTGGCGATGAAACGTTCAAGCTGGACGAACCGTTCCTGGTGCTTGCCACGCAGAACCCGATTGAACAGGAAGGTACGTATCCGCTGCCGGAAGCTCAGGTGGACCGTTTCCTCTTGAAGGTGAAGGTGAGCTACCCGAACAAGGCTGACGAAATGAAGATTCTTGATGCTGTCTCGGGTGCAGGACTCCGTCAGCCGAAGGCTGTTGCAACGAAGGAAGATATCTTGAAGGCTCGCGAGCTCGTGAAGCAGGTTTATGTGGACGAACGCGTGCGCGAATACATCGTGAACTTGGTCTTGGCTACGCGTGATCCGGGTAGCATCAAGCGTAGTGACTTGGTGGGCTTTGTGGAAGTGGGCGCTTCGCCGCGTGCTTCTATCGGTCTTGCCCAGGCTTCGAAGGCTCATGCGTTTATTCAGGGCCGCGCTTACGTGACGCCGGAAGATGTGAAGGCTGTTGCAATGGAAGTGCTTCGCCACCGTGTGATTCTGAGTTACGAAGCTGAAGCGGAAGAAGTCACTGCCGAAACCGTCGTGCAGAAGATTTTGGACTCAGTTGAAGTGCCGTAAAAATGAAAAGCATGTGCCCTCTTCTAGTTTTGGCGCTTTTCTTGACATCTTGCGCAATGATTATTCCAGTAACTAAGCCTGATGTATCGAAGGCTGAGTACAATAAGATGCTGGAATTAAATGATCCGAAGGCAAGTTGTTATAGAAGAGGTATTAGAGGATGGGCTATTGCAGGCGATGCGATGCTAAGCAAACTAACAAAGCGATGCTATACGTAGAATAAAAATAATGCGGTATTGAATTCGTTATTAAAGCCGGGCGTAAACGCTCGGCTTTAATTGTGTTTTAGATTTTTGTAATCACGAAAAAAAATGTTTATTGTTCTGTAGGTGTTGAGGAAATTTCTTCAGAATTAGTTTCTTTAACAGGACTTTCAACAGTTGTATTGAATATAGCATATGATTCTATAGCTGTATTTTCGTTGAGGTTTGCTGTCAGACGATCAAATGTCTTCGTGATGTTTCCGGTGGAGTCGATTGTGAAAAGGTAGTCTTTGAATGATTCGGGAATATTGTAATTCATATAAGATAAGTCTTTGTAAGTGAAATATGATTCCGCTTCACTATTTTTTGCCATAAAAATACTGACGGAGTCTATGAGTGCTGTAATTGAATCATTTGGTGAAATAGAAATTATTTGTATATCTATATCTCCGCTTTTGTTATTTGATTTTAATTTTTGATAGTAGGGAATATCTATTCCTTTCATTTTATACTTCGCTATGAAAAAATCGAATCCGAAATTTTTATTGGATGTAATTTGGATATTGATACTGTCAATTTTTTTTATTTCTCGATCTGGCGAAGTTATGTTTCTTTGGAAAAATTGTAGTGTTCTTGAAAAGGCATAATGATTTTGATCTCTGAGGCTAGGGGTGGAGGGAATGAACCATTTCTGATAGAAAAGGGCACAGGAAAGCTGAGCGATGGTGTCCGTTCCCAGAAAGTTGATGAGATTTTCGCTTTTATAGTAGTTGAGGTAAGCGGTGGGAATATCATGACCTGATGGTTCAACGAATTGGAGCGGAAGTCGAAGTGTATCGGGTGGCGTTCCTTGTTTTACCAAGATGCAATGAGAGTATGTTGTATCTGGAATGATTAATTCACCGAAGGTGTTCCAAAGTATCGGTTTCAAACCGAAAATGAGATCGCCCATGGGGAATGAACTTCTGTATTCTGGCTCAGGTTGAATATCGGTGGCCATCCAGCATGTGCCTGGTTCTTTGCTCATAGAAACGTTGAATGTCATGTTAATATTTCGACATTCATCTGCGTCAAAAAGAATCTTGAAAACATGGTCATTTGCGAAATCTGGAAAATCAAAAGTGTTTCGGAAATGCTTTTGTGGACTACCTTGATTTGTATCTAAATTAAATGGAATTGCTTCTCCGTCCATAAACAATTTCATTTTATCTACGGAACAGGAACTTGTGTCCGAAATAGTATAGTCTAAGAGTATATATCGGTAATCTTTTAGTGTAATTGTTGTGTCTAAAATATTCTGTGCATCACCGATCCAATTATAAACGTCATGAAAGAAAACCCTTATGCCTGAATCGCTATCTTTGGTAAATGATACTAAGGAAGCGTGTTTGAAAACATTTTTTGTATGGTCTCGAAGTGTCCAATAAGGGATTTTAGTGGATGGGGGAGTTTCTTCTTGGGGTGGAAGAGGCGGATTTGGTGAAACGTCGTTGCAGGCTGTTATTATAACCAACGACAATAGAAAAAATAATATTGAATGATTTTGTTTTTTTGTCATATCAATAAATCTAAATATTTATATTATCATTATTGTATAGGATTATTATTTATGATAAAAGTTTTTACTTTATTTTTGCTTTCTCTGTTTTTTATGTCTTGTGACAATAGTTCTACGAATCCGGGCTTGGATAATGGAGTGTCGTCTTCTAGTGTGAGCAGTTCTTCGAAGGATTCATTGGAATATGTGATGCCTCCTAAGTTGTCGGGTAGGGAGTATAATCCTGACTTTAATGCGATTATAAGTCATCTTGCTCCTCCTCTGTATAGTGATGGAAAGTGGGTGACGGCTCGCTATGAATCAAAAAGGATTGAGATGGGGAAGTATGAAGTGCCTAGATATGATAATTATTATGTTTTTTTCGTGTCCAAAGATGATATGGCAACATGGGAAAAAACAGATACGTTAAAGTGTAACCGTTACGACAATGTAATATCAGCTTTTACATGGAATGGTCGTTTTTATTATTTGTTTCATGTAGATGAGGAAAGTACCTTCTTTTTCAGCTCGGAAGATGGTACTCGTTGGGAATCAGTTCCTATGGTGGGGCTCCCTACGGAATTTTATAATGATGCCGTGCTGCGAAATGCCAATTTCCATGTGGTTAATAATAAGGTATTTGTGACAAATAACGCTACCTGTTATGTAACTTTTGATTTGGAAACGTGGCAAGAGTTAAAACTGCGAGATGGCGGATCTGCTTGTGGAAAAAATGTGGCTTGGGGTGAACCCGGCTACAGGATGGCTGATGGTAGTATCATTATGTATTCCGATGACGGTGTCGTATGGGATTCTACGAGTACAAACGGATATCACGGTTATGAAATTGCGTATGGCAATGGTGTCTTTGTGAGGGCGGCTTATAATGGAAGTGATGCGTTACAGTGGTCGAAAGATGGTTTTGAGTGGAATCCTCCGAATTATGTAAATAGTAATGGTTCTGTTATTTTTTACGATGGCGTTGTTTTTGAAGGTGGGATCTTTCTTGCCTATGGTGGAGGTATGATGTCGGGAACAAGATCGTATTTACTTGTTTCTGTTAATGGACGAGATTGGGTGGAACAAGATAAGGTCGCTTATAGAGAATTACAGCGAATTATTTACGGTAATGGACGATATCTAGCAACTATTTCTGGCGAGAATTATTTTGCCGTTTTTCAAAAAGAGCCTTAATTTTTTTTAATGCGGCTGCATGCAGTGATGGTGGATATAGATTTATTTGAATCGAGTTTCGATATATACTTGCACTTGTTTCATAGATAATGGAGTGGAAGCGCTTTCGAATGTGGCAATGAAATTCTTGCCTAGGATATATCCGTTTGTGGCGTAATGCGCAATTTTCTGGATGGCGTTTTCTGTATACTCCGCGTCGTCCATGAGTCCGAAATGTTCCCAAATGATTTCTTTGTGGGTACGAATGTCGAGACAAGTGAAATCGGGGTAAAGCGTTCCCCAGCCTTTGAGACTTGTGGGGTATTCGTAGCGGTAGGGAATGTTTGCTCGGGTAAGAGCGTCTGCGATGATGACTTCGGATTTTGAGCGGACGCGGATGTTGCTTGTTGTGTAATACTCGGGAGCGTTTATTTCAAATGGTTTGTGGGTGTAGGGATGGCGCAACCAATTGGCTATGAAATCTTCATCGGGTTCTCGGACGGGAGTGACGAGAGTCTTGCGCCCTGGATGCAACAGGATGTACGCGTTGTTTAGTTCTTCGGGATGATATGCTGTCAAGAATTTGTTAATTGTTGCGAGTTGTCGTTTGAGGATTGCTACAGCCTCTTTGTTGTAATCCCGCTGGGCGATTAATGAGGCTTTGCGAATGTCTTTGCGTGGAAGATAGGTTCCGTTGGTTTCACCTGATTCCTTTATTATGTAGTATTGAAAACAATTCTTCTTGGAGAGAACTCTTAATTTTTCTTTTGGAGAGCTTTTGGTAAGCTTTATCGATTTTAGTATTTCTTGCAGGTTTGCTTGCTTGGCGGTAAGTTGTGAGATGATTGGGTCGGTGACTTGATTTAAGCTTGAACTCATATATTGCTCCTTCGTAAGGCTAATTTACAATGCTTTTGCCTGGAAAGTGCATGTTTTGCTGAAATTGGTTCATTTTGCAAACGGTAGTTAGCAAGGGCTTGTCTGATTTTTGATGCGATGCATATAAATTTGTAAAATTGAAGCTTTTATATGCATGCGTGTTTGTTTTGAAAGGCGCGCTTGGTAAGTGTATGCATATAAGATGACGGGTGGCTGGTGTTTTATATGCATTGAAAGGTTGAAAATTGATGTTTTGCTTATTGTGCAATATGAAATTTGTATGTAAAATGCATATAAATCTCTGTATTTGAATTTTTTATATGCATGTGCGTTCAGAAAAACGATACTCAATACCGCTCATGATGAGATTGATGCATATAAAAATGAGCTTTTAGTGTTTTTATATGTAAGAGCTACTTTTTTCGGGCTGTTTTGATGTGTGGTATATACGAAAAAGCCCCCGGGCGGGGGCTTGAAAGTACCTGTAAATTATTAGTAGGTGCGCAGGAACCCATCATCCAGAGCTGTGACGGGAATGACGGTGTTGTTGTTGTCTGAGTCTACGATGATGGCGACGCCGGTCAAGTAGTTAATCCAGTAGTTGAAATTATTTTCGTGCTTGTGGAACTGCAATGTGTAGTTGCTGTCGTCATGGATTTTTTTGTGGCTGATGGCGATGACAAATGGCACGAGAAATTGGTCATGCGAGATGGCGAGGGTCATCTTGTGCATGTTGTCGTATGTGAAATGTGTGCTGATAAACTCTTGTGTTCTTTCTTCGATGTTGTATAATGCATCTTCGCATGCGGCTCTGTTTTCGCTATCGCTATTATTTTTCTTGTCATATTCTTCGTAGGCGACTTTGGAATATATGCTCCAGCCCCAGCTGTTTTGACCTTGGCAATCTTTTTTTCTGTTTTCGTTTCGGATGTACCAAGATTCAAGGAGGTCCATGTTCTGTGCGTGGTATTCGTTGGAAGTTGTGTTTTTCCATTCGTCTTCGCTTCCGGTTGTTTGGCCTTTATTTTCGGAAATGATTCGTGCTGTCTGTAGGGTGCGATAGACGTTTGTGTGCATGTAGAAAAAGTCGTCGATGTTGAGTTTTTTGAGCTTTTGGCCGACTTGTATGGATTGATCGATTCCGGTTTGGTTGAGGCTGCCGTTTGTGCCTGTATTGTTTCTGTCGCGGGCGGCGTGGCGGAGGATGAATGTGACTTTTTCGTTGGGGCGGAGACAGTAGAAAACGTCGTACATGGATGAGAATGTGTCTGTTGTGGTGCGCAAGACGTTACACGCATTGCTCAGAATTTCGACGGGTTTTGCGTCCTTTCCATTCTTACCATCAGCGCCGTCTTTGCCGTTTTTCAGTTCGCCGACTTTCTTGTTGCCGCAGAAGACTTCGAACCCGTCAATGTCCTTGTTTTCTTCTACTCGGCACGACGTCCCGTCACTTCCGTCCTTACCGTCAGCGCCGTCCTTGCCGTTGCGCAATTCACCGACCTTTTCGTCACCGCAGAAGACCTCGAATCCGTCGATATCCTTGCTCTCTACGATTCGGCAGGATGACCCGTCACTTCCGTCCTTACCGTCAGCGCCGTCCTTGCCGTTGCGCAATTCACCGACCTTTTCGTCACCGCAGAAGATATCGAATCCGTCGATGTCCTTGCTCTCTTCGATTCGGCACGACGTCCCGTCACTTCCGTCCTTACCGTCAGCGCCGTCCTTTCCGTTTTTCAGTTCACCGACCTTTTCTTCACCGCAGAAGACCTCGAATCCGTCGATGTCCTTGTTTTCTTCTACTCTGCACGACGTTCCGTCTTTTCCGTCCTTACCGTCAGCGCCGTCCTTGCCGTTGCGCAATTCACCGACCTTTTCGTCACCGCAGAAGACCTCGAATCCGTCGATGTCCTTGTTCTCTTCGATGCGGCAGGATGCCCCATCTTTTCCGTCCTTACCGTCAGCACCGTCTTTGCCGTTGCGCAATTCACCGACCTTTTCGTCACCGCAGAAGACCTCGAATCCGTCGATGCCCTTGTTCTCTTCTACTCGGCACGACGTTCCGTCACTTCCGTTCTTACCGTCTGCGCCGTCCTTGCCGTTGCGCAATTCACCGACTTTCTTGTCGCCGCAGAAGACATCGTAACCGTCGCCTTCAGAGTTCTCTTCAACGCGGCATGATGTTCCGTCGCTTCCGTCCTTACCGTCAGCGCCGTCCTTGCCGTTGCGCAATTCACCGACCTTTTCGTCACCGCAGAAGACTTCGAACCCGTCAAAGTCCTTGTTCTCTTCTACTCGGCACGACGTCCCGTCACTTCCGTCCTTACCGTCTGCGCCGTCCTTGCCGTTGCGCAATTCACCGACCTTTTCGTCACCGCAGAAGACTTCGAACCCGTCGATGTCCTTGTTCTCTTCGATGCGGCACGACGTCCCGTCACTTCCGTTCTTACCGTCTGCACCTGATTTGCCGTCCTTGCCGTTTTTACCATCTTTACCGTCCTTTCCGTCTTTGCCGTTCAGGACGACGCCTACAGAATCGCCACCACAAATAATCTTGAGACCGCTATCGTCGTCTAGCGGTTCCGTTGTGCAGGCCAGTGCCGACATGTCCGGTGCCTCTGTGACTTGGTCGAGGCAGCCGTTGAGTGCGAAGATTGCGAAAATTGACGTTGCTAAGAGTAATTTGGATTTCATGCATTGCTCCCAAATAAATTTTCCGCGCCAAATTTAAAAATTTTGACATTGCTGCCGGGCGCATTGGGGGCGTTTTTCGGTGACTAATTGCCCATTTATGACTTCTTTTGTATATTAAAATCATGAGATTTGTTTTAATTGCTTTTGCTTTGTTCGTTTTAGGCTGTGCGTGCGATAATCCGAGGGGTTGTCCTGCTGTAATCGGTGTTGGAAACAATCCGAGTGAAGTGCAGTTGAAAAAGGATGGTCGCGATGATCAGACTGTCCAAGTGACAAAAATGCCTGCTCCGCCGACGGATCTTGGAACTCCCGATCCGGTAGACGTCAATGTCCAGAATTTGAATGAACCGATTCCGGTCGATGACGGGCTTGATTTTGATAAAGTGAAGTAAATCCCTAGCGTTTATTCCAATGTATAGCGCCTAAAATGCGCGTTTTTTTTCCATTCGTGTGCACGGGATGGGGTTATACATTATATTTATAATACTAGGGTATTAGCAATGATAAATTTTTGGGATTATGCAAATCATGTGTTCTTTTTCCCGTCGCTCTTGGCGAGCGGCTTTTTGCTTGTTACGCTGGCGACGCTTGGTGAAAAACAGAACCTGAAGAAAATACTTTTTTGGGGTGCCGTTTTTTCGCTGACCCCGTTCATGATCTATGCGGACTTGATTTATCATGGGCTTTTGTACCTGCTTTCGTGTGTAATGGACAAAGTTCCCTTGATGCTTGATGTGGTCGTGGATTATTTGAGCCGCATTTTGCTGATTCCGCTTGCGATTTTCGTTTTCAGTAAAAGATTGTCCATTCACTGGTCGCAATCGCTGTTTTTGCTTTCGGCTTCTGTCGGTGTAGGGTATCTCGGCATGGTGGTGGGCAAGACGCAGATCGGCGCTGCTTTGGTGAATCTGGTTGCAATTTTCTTCTGGTGGCGGCTTCTCTGGAATGAACTTTTGTTTGTCCGCAATACGCAGATTTTTACGCGTTTTGGATTCCTGGGTTTTGTCACGCTGTTTAGCCTGCTTGTGAACCTCGCCATGTACGTGTGTGTGCGCATGATCGAGGTGACGCCTGTGTTTTTGGATTACCTGGTGTTCGTGGCTTGGCTTTTCTGGCTTACGCTTACGATTGCGGTAAAGCTTATTTTTAGGACGGTTCGCTTGACTCAGCAGGCGGAAATTGCTCGTAACCATGACAAACTTACGGGGCTTCCGAATATCCTTCTGTTCACGAACTATGTGCAGGATTTGCTTTTTAGAAATCCTAAAAAGCGTTATGCCTTTTTCGTTTTCGACCTGGATAATTTTAAGGCGTTTAACGAAAGGTTTGGCTTTGAAGAGGGCGATAAGGCTTTGTGCTTTATGGCGGATACGCTTAAGTCGCTGTTTGGAGAACGCTATGTGACTCACGTGTCATGCGATACTTTCCGTGCGGTGGGCGATGCAGTCGGGGTAGATTCCAAGATAAAAGAAGCCCATGATAAAATCCGTGGCTTCTCAACTCAAGGCGTACTTGAAATCAAGGCGGGCGTGTATGTGCAACGTGTAGAAAATGAAAATGTGGAACGTTGCTTTATGCGTGCGCGCCTTGCAGAGGCGACGACCAAGGGCGTCTATGATGAATATGTTGCTTTTTATGCCGACGAGATGGGCGCTCGCGAGCGCTTGAAAATGTACTTGATTGCGCACATTGACGAGGCTGTGAAAAATGAATACATCAAGGTGTATTACCAGCCTGTTGTGGATATCAATACGAATAAGCTTTGTGGCTTTGAGGCGCTTGCCCGTTGGGATGATCCGGAACATGGCTTTTTGCCGCCGGTAGAATTTATCGGCATCCTTGAGGATGCGCACTTGATCCAGAAACTCGACTTGTTCATGCTCAAGAAGGTTTGCGAAAAGTATCGCAAGGAGACGAATTTGGGGCATAAGTGCGTTCCAATTTCGTTCAACCTCTCGCGTCTGGATTTTAAGCTGAGTGACATTTATAAGGAACTTACGCGGTTGACCAGGGAATACAACGTGCCGCATGAGATGATCCATATCGAGATTACGGAATCGGTGCTGGATGGCGACGAGGATGGCTTTATTCGTGAACAAGTGACGCGTTTCCAGAATGACGGTTTTGAAGTCTGGATGGATGACTTTGGCGCGGGATTCTCATCATTGAATGTTCTGAAAGATTACGATTTTGACTTTTTGAAAATCGACATGATGTTCTTGCGGAACTTTACGGAAAAGTCCAAGGTGATTATCCGCGCCATTGTGGACATGGCAAAACAGTTGCATGTCGGTACGCTTTCGGAAGGGGTGGAGACAAAGGAACATCTGGATTTCCTGAAGGATATTGGATGTGGCCGAGTGCAGGGCTATTATTACTCAAAGCCGCTTCCGTATGACGAGGTGATGGCGGTACTCAAGGAAAAGGGCGTGGAAATATAAGAGTCCGCAAGTTGCGTGGCTAAAATATTTTGAAAATGTGCGAATGTTTGAATGCAAAAAAAGTCGCAGCTTGAGTGCTGCGACTTTTTTCTCGTCTCTCGTCTGTAGCGAGCTTGCGAGTGTCCTTTCGTCTAATTAGGCCTGGTGAGCCTTATACCACTTGATCAGTCCGTTGGTGGAACTGTCGTGGTGGAGTTCGGCATCGGCCTTTGCAAGTTCCGGGAGGATCTTCTTGGCGAGCTGCTTACCGAGTTCAACACCCCACTGGTCGTAGCTGTTGATGTTCCAGATAACGCCCTGCGTGAAGATCTTGTGTTCGTACATGGCGATGAGAGCGCCAAGGCGTTCCGGGCTCACGTAGTCCATCATGATGGAGTTCGTCGGCTTGTTGCCTTCGAACACCTTGTGCGGAGCGAGGAATGCGATTTCTTCTTCGGACTTGCCTGCGGCACGGAGTTCTTCCTGAGCCTGGGCGAGAGTCTTGCCGTTCATCAATGCTTCCGGCTGAGCGAAGAAGTTGGAGAGCAACTTCTGGTGGTGATCGCCAATCTTGTTGTGGCTGTTGGCTGGGGCGATGAAGTCGCACGGAATCATCTTGGTGCCCTGGTGGATGAGCTGGTAGAAGGCATGCTGGCCGTTCGTACCCGGTTCGCCCCAGAGGATCGGACCCGTTTGGTAGTTCACGCGCTTGGAATCGCGATCAACAGTCTTGCCGTTGGATTCCATGTCGGCCTGCTGGAAGTAGGCAGCGAGGCGGTGGAGGTACTGGTCGTACGGGAGCATGGCGTAGCTGGATGCGCCAAAGAAGTTGTTGTACCAAACGCCGATGAGGGCGAGGATGACCGGGAGGTTCTTGTCGACCGGAGCGGTCTTGAAATGCTGATCCATTTCGTAGGCGCCCTGGTGGAGCTTCATGTAGTTTTCGAAGCCGATGCGGAGGCTGATGGAAAGCCCGATTGCAGACCACAGAGAATAGCGACCGCCAACCCAGTTCCAGAATTCGAACATGTTTGCCGGGTCGATGCCGAATTCGGTAACGGCTTCGGTGTTGGTGGAGAGAGCGACGAAGTGCTTTGCGATGGCGGACTTGTCGCCATTGAATGCCTTGAGGACGGCTGCCTTAGCGGTTTCGGCGTTCGTCATGGTTTCAAGAGTCGTGAACGTCTTGGAAGCAACGATGAAGAGCGTTTCTTCGATGTTCACCTTCTTGAGGGTTTCGGCCATGTGGGTGCCGTCGATGT
>Ga0310695_10014026_pt1 | contig 10900 bp, 12 predicted proteins | sample RumenRJG_04DNA_FD_203882 | JGI IMG/M metagenome (GOLD analysis project Ga0310695, IMG submission 203882) | Bovine rumen microbial communities from Lethbridge, Alberta, Canada - RJG_04 (v2) (version 2) | ecosystem: Host-associated > Mammals > Digestive system > Stomach > Rumen | place: Canada... | reverse complement strand
CAACCTCACGTATCCTCGATCCGCTGATTGTGGGTAAGGCGCACTACGATTGTGCCCAGCGCGTGAAGGAGATCCTCCAGCGCTACAAGGAGTTGCAGGATATCATCGCCATCCTCGGTATGGACGAACTCTCTGACGAGGATAAGCTGACGGTGAACCGTGCACGTCGTGTGCAGCGTTTCCTCTCACAGCCGTTCTCTGTGGCCTCCCAGTTTACGGGTCTGCCCGGTGTAATGGTGCCCATCGAAGAGACGATCAAGGGCTTTAATGCCATTCTTGATGGTGAGGTCGATGACCTGCCCGAGCAGGCATTCCTCAATGTCGGAACGATCGAGGACGCCAAGGAGAAGGCAAAGAAACTGCTCGAAGCTGCTAAAGGCTAAATCGTAAATAGTAAATCGTTAAATCGTAAATTACGTTTATGTTGCAGCTGAAAATAGTTTCGCCCGAGAAGGTTGAGTACGATGGAGCGGTGGAGAGTGTCCTGGTGCCTGGCACCATGGGACAGTTCGAAATCCTCAACGACCACGCACCGATCATCTCTACGCTCCAGCAGGGAGTGGTGGAGTATGTCACGCAGGAAGGGAAGGTCAGCCTGAACATCCTCGGCGGTTTCGTGGAAGTGCAGAAGAATGTGGTAAGTCTCTGTGTAGAATTGAGTAAGGCATGACAAAGAATATAGACCAGTTGAGTATGAGTTATCTCCGTCAGGAACTGTTTCTGGCTGTAGGCCTCTTCCTCGTCGCCCTCTTGGTGATGCGGGTATGGTTCATCGACGGGTTACTCGTTCCCGCCATCGTCGGTGTCGTCTTCACGTTGGTCGTGAGTACGGCTATCGCACAGGTGTGGCGGCGTGTGGCCAAGCGCTCTCCCGAGAGCCTTCCCACGTTCTTCACAGCAGTATCGGGTTTCCGTATGCTGCTGGCACTGGCCGTGATGTTCGTCTATTATCTGGCCTGTGGCCGGAGTGCTATGCTTCTGTTCTTCCTGGTGTTCATAGTGTTCTACTTCGTGTCGCTGGCTCACCATTCCATTTTCTTCGCCAGAGTGTCGAACCGCTCCTGACGTGCAAGAATAGTTTGCTTATACATATTATTATAATAATGAAACAACTAAAGTCGATAATCCTCCTGATGATGGTAGCTTTGCTGCCGATGCCGGTCTTGGCCGACGAGGGTGGGGAAGGCGAGAAGATCAACATCCCCGAGATCGTGCTCGAGCATCTGGCTGACTCTTATGAGTGGCACATTGCCTCCTACCAGGGCAAGCATCTGAGCATCCCGCTGCCCATCATCATCCGTAGTGAGAATACCGGAGAGTGGCATTTCTGTACGGCTCACAGTCTCCCCGAGGGCTTCTTCTTCAGTGAAGAGCATCACGGGAAGATCTATGAGAAGGTAGGCGGTGAGGAAGTGCGTCCCCTTGATCTGAGCATTACGAAGAGTGTGCTTCAGATCTGGATTGTGGTGATCATCCTCATTGTCGTCTTCCTCAGCTGTGCCCGCTGGTATAAGAAGCACGACGTGAAGAGCGAGGCTCCCAGAGGTTTCGTCGGAGCGATGGAGATGATTGTGATGACGATCTACGACGACCTGATCAAGTCGTCGATCGGCGAGAAGCATTACAAACCGTATGCACCCTATTTGCTGACGGTGTTCTTCTTCATCCTGACGTGTAACCTCATCGGCCTGATTCCAGTATTCCCCGGCGGCGCTAACGTGACGGGAAATATCAACATCACCTTCTTCCTGGCGCTGTGTACGATGCTTGCCATCAATATCTTCGCCAACAAGGAATACTGGAAGGAGATTTTCTGGCCCGAAGTACCTCTGTTCCTGAAGGCATATCCTGCGCCGGTGATGCCGCTCATCGAACTCTTCGGCGTCTTCACGAAGCCCTTCGCCCTGATGATCCGTCTCTTTGCCAACATGATGGCTGGCCACGCCGTGATGCTCAGCTTCACCTGCGTGATCTTCCTCGGTTGGTCAATGGGTGTCGGATTCGGTCTCGGCCTGAATGCCTTCAGCATCCTCATGCTGCTCTTCATGAACTTGCTCGAGCTGCTGGTGGCCTTCGTTCAGGCCTACGTCTTCACTATGCTGAGTGCTGTGTTCATCGGGCTCGCCCATAAGGACCACCATGCAGAGTGATATTTAAGAATAAACATTAAAACATTTATTAATAATTAAAAATTAAAACATTATGATTTCAGCTTTATTTTTGGCCGCAGAAGGTCTGGCTCAGCTGGGCTGCGGTATCGGTGCAGGTATTGCAACAATTGGTGCAGGTTTAGGTATTGGTAAGATTGGTGGTAGCGCCATGGACGCTATTGCCCGTCAGCCCGAGGCTACTGGTAAGATCCAGACCAACATGATTCTGACTTCTGCTTTCGTCGAGGGTTGTGCCCTCTTCGCTATCGCAGCTTGTGCATTCCTGATCTAAGAGACATTCCGCAAGTAAGAAACTAAAAACGTATTGCGAATGGATTTCAGTAAACTGCCAGCAATCCTCACGCCCGATCTGGGACTTCTGTTCTGGATGCTCCTGGCGTTTGCGGTGGTGTTCTTCGTGCTCGCCAAATACGGTTTCCCTGCCATCACCAATATGGTAGAGGAGCGTAAGAAGTATATTGACGAGAGCCTGAAGAAGGCACACGAGGCCTCCGAGCGTTTGGAGAACATCAAGCAGGAAGGAGAGGCTATTCTGCAAGAGGCGCGCGACCGTCAGGCACAGATCCTGAAGGAGGCTGCCGATACGCGCGATGCCATTGTGGAACAGGCTCAGCAGAAAGCCCGTGAGGAAGGAGCCCGTCTGCTTGGTGACGCTAAACTCGCCATCGAGCAGGAGAAGAGGGCTGCCATCGCCGACATCCGTCAACAGGTCGCCACGCTCAGCGTGGAGATCGCCGAAAAGGTTCTCAAGCAGAACCTCAAGGACGACAAGGCTCAGATGGCTTTGATCGAACGTATGCTGGATGAGGTTTCTACTGACAAATAAGGTATAGCGTATGGATATAGGAGTCATATCGGTAAGATACGCCCGCGCGCTCCTCAAGAGTGCGACAGACGCGAAAATCGAGGATGCTGTCTACACGGAGATGCAGCAGCTCGCCAAGAGCTACGTCGAAGTGCCGCAGCTGCGGTTTACGATTGACAATCCGATGCTCTCGAAGGAAAAGAAGGAGGCGCTGTTGCTGACAGCCGTCGGCTCAAAGCCCTCCCCGCTGACCAAGGCTTTCGTCCAGCTCGTGCTGAAGGAAGACCGCGAGGGCGTGATGCAGTTCATCGCTAATTCGTACGTCACGCTTTACCGCCAACAGAAGAATGTCATCCGCGGACGCCTCATCACCGCTGCCGCCGTCTCACCTGCCACAGAGCAGAAGATGCGTCAGATGGTGGAGAGTAAGACTAATGGAACAGTGGAGTTTGAGACCGAGGTGAACCCCGATATCATCGGTGGATTCATCCTCGAATATGACACCTATCGCATGGACGCCAGTGTCAAGGCCAAGCTCAACTCAATTCTACAAACACTTAAAAAGTAAGAACAATGTCAGATAAGATTAAACCAAGCGAAGTATCCCAGGTCCTGCTCGACCAGCTCAAGGGTATCTCCAGTGCCGAGAAGTTCGATGAGGTGGGTACCGTACTGACCGTCAGCGACGGTGTTGCCCGCATCTACGGCCTGCGCAATGTCGAGGCCAGCGAACTGCTCGAATTCGAGAATGGCACGATGGCTATTGTGCAGAACCTCGAGGAGGATAACGTCGGTTGTGTGCTTCTTGGTCCCACATCGGGCATCAAGGAGGGACAGGTGGTGAAGCGTACCCATCGCATCGCCTCTATCCGTGTCAACGACAACATGCTGGGCCGTGTTATCAATCCCATGGGACAGGCTATCGACGGCAAGGGCGACATCGACCTGAGCGACGCCTTCGAGATGCCGCTCGACCGTAAGGCCCCTGGTGTGATCTACCGTCAGCCCGTGAAGGAGCCGCTGCAGACCGGTCTGAAGGCCATCGACTCGATGATCCCCATCGGCCGTGGTCAGCGTGAGCTCATCATCGGCGACCGTCAGACGGGTAAGACCGCCATCGCCGTTGATACCATCATCAACCAGAAGAGTTTCTATGAGGCAGGAAAGCCTGTCTATTGTATCTATGTAGCCATCGGTCAGAAGGCCAGTACCGTTGCAGCGCTCGTTTCTACGTTGCAGGAGCACGGTGCCATGCCTTACACCATCGTGGTGTCTGCCACCGCTGCCGACCCTGCCGCCATGCAGTACTATGCACCGTTCGCAGGCGCCGCCATCGGCGAGTACTTCCGCGATCGTGGTCTGCCCGCCCTCGTAGTCTACGACGACCTGTCGAAGCAGGCCGTAGCCTATCGTGAGGTATCGCTGATCCTGCGTCGTCCTTCGGGACGTGAGGCCTATCCCGGCGATGTGTTCTATCTCCACTCTCGACTGCTTGAGCGTGCCGCCAAGATGAACGAGCAGCAGGAGGTAGCCGAGCAGATGAACGACCTGCCCGAGTGCATGAAGGGTCACGTGAAGGGTGGTGGCTCGCTCACAGCCCTGCCAATCATCGAGACACAGGCAGGCGACGTGTCGGCTTACATCCCGACCAATGTGATTTCCATCACCGACGGTCAGATCTTCCTGGAGAGCGACCTCTTCAACCAAGGCTTCCGTCCCGCCATCAACGTAGGTATCTCGGTATCTCGTGTGGGTGGCTCGGCACAGATCAAGTCGATGAAGAAGGTGGCCGGTACGCTGAAGATCGACCAGGCACAGTATCGTGAGCTCGAGGCCTTCTCGAAGTTCTCCAGCGATATGGATGCTGTGACGGCGATGACGCTCGATCGTGGTCGTAAGAACAATCAGTTGCTGATTCAGCCGCAGTACAGCCCGATGCCCGTAGGTGAGCAGATCGCCATCCTCTATTGTGGTGTACACGGACTGATGCGCGACGTGCCCATCGCCAAGGTGCGCGAGTGCCAGAACCAGTTCCTCGACAAGTTGCGCTCATCCAATCCCGAAGTCATCGAGACGCTCGCCAGCGGTAAGATCGACGACGAGACGACGCAGAAGATCGAGGCCGTGATGGCCGACATCGCCGGAACGTATAAATCCTGATAGCCTATGCCAAGCCTGAAAGAAATTAAAGGCCGCATAGCCTCAGTCAACTCGACGCGCAAGATCACGTCGGCTATGAAGATGGTGGCCTCCAGCAAACTGCATCACGCACAGGTGGCGATTCAGAACATGCTGCCTTACGAGACGATGCTGGAGCACATCCTCAAGTCGTTCCTGGCAGCCGAGGCCGAGGCCCATACAGTCTTCGATCAGGAGCGCCCTGTCAAGCGCGCGGCCCTCATCGTGTTCTCGTCGAACTCCTCGCTCTGTGGCGGCTTCAATGCCAACGTCATTAAAATGATGACGCATGCCGTCGACAAGTATGCTGCGGAGATCGGTCGCGAGAATGTCGAGATCTATCCCATCGGCCGAAAGGTCTATGAGAAGGCCAAGAAGATGGGGCTGAACGTGCAGGGCGAGTTCTCCGCGCTGGCCGACAAACCCAACGTCAACCAGTGCATCGAGATTGCCATGAAGCTGGGAGAGAAGTTCTATGATGGCAACATCGACAAGGTGGAACTCATCTACCACCACTTTAAGAGCGCCGGCTCTCAGATTCTCACCCGAAAGACCTTCCTGCCCATTGACATCCAGTCGGAGTTGGAGGCCGATCACGAGCGCGACCTGACGACGATCATCGCCACGAAGGAGTCGCAGGAGTATCTGAAGAAGCGTGGTGAACGTGAGACCGAGAAGAAAGAGGAAGAGGTAAAGCCGCTCAACGACAACTTTATCGTGGAGCCCGACATGAACACTGTCCTCACGCAGCTCTTGCCGAAGATGGCGCATCTGATGCTCTACACGGCTCTACTCGACTCGAACGCTTCGGAGCACGCCGCCCGAATGGTGGCCATGCAGACGGCGACTGACAATGCCGACGAGCTGCTGCGCCAACTGAACCTGCAGTACAACAAGGGCCGCCAGCAGGCGATCACCAACGAACTGCTCGACATCGTCGGCGGTTCAGTCAATAACTAAGAAGAGAGGCTTGCCAGTCGGCAAGCCTCTTCTCTTTTATATCAGTGAGAACGCTACGTCCATCATGTGCGTGAAATTGTTCTGCCGTTCCTCCGCCGAGGTCGCCTCGCCCGTCAGGATATGGTCCGAGACGGTGCAGATGGCCAAGGCGCGGTTACCCGAACGCGCAGCGTTCATGTAGAGGGCGGCAATCTCCATCTCCACAGCCAGCACACCCATGTTGATCCATTTCTCGTTGTGCGGGTTCTCTGTATAGAACGTGTCCGACGTCAACACGTTGCCCACCTTGTAGCGATAACCGAACTTCTCGCAGGCCTCAGCAGCAGCCCTGACGAGTTCGAAGCTCGCGATTGGTGCGAACGTTCCCGGCAGCTCGTACTGCGAGGCGTAGTTGCTGTTTGTGCAGGCACCCATCGCAATGGCCAGGTCGCCCACTTTCAGATCCATGTTGATCGAGCCCGCCGAGCCCACGCGGATGATCGTCTTCACGCCGTAGAAATTGTAGAGCTCATAGGTGTAGATACCGATCGAGGGGATACCCATGCCGTGCCCCATTACACTGATGCGCTTACCCTTGTACCAACCCGTATAGCCGAGCATGGCACGGACGTTGTTGAACTGTACGGCATCGTCGAGGAACTTCTCGGCCATGAGTTTCGCACGCAGCGGGTCGCCCGCCATGATCACAGTCTCGGCAATCTCGCCAAACTGGGCCCCGATGTGGGGAGTAGGAGTCTTATTCATATGCATATAAGTTTTTAGTTGATGCAAAGGTAATAAAAATCAGGCGAAAAACAAAACAAATCGCGAAAAAACCACAAATAAACTTGCGTGTGTAATGAAAAATGTGTATTTTTGCACCGATAGAAATCAAAAACCCCGACGAAACAATGATACGAACCTTTATTCTGACTATCCTGCTCCTGGGCACAGGCGCCGCGCGCCTATCTGCCGAAGAGAAACTCCCCCCTAAGCTCCAGACGCTCACCGACGAGGCCTACCGCGCCTATAGTTCTCGTGAGACTGACGATTTCTTTATGGTTATTCAGAATGTGAAAGAGGCCACCGAGTTCTCCCAGTATCAGGAGACCTACTATCGCGCGTGCAGCTACGAGGCGATCTATATGTTCGAGTACGTCGACCGTCAGAAGGGCGTCCAGCTGGCCCACGACATCTACCATCACGCCAGGCAGGACAACAGCAACGTCGGCATGTACTTCGCCACCTTCGCCCTGGGCACCATCCGCGAGCAGTCGGGCAACAAGGGCCTGGCCGAGAAGAGTTATCTTCAGGCGCTGAAGCTGAAGGAGAAATACTTGCCTGAGGAGAGTGCCGCGCCCTGTTATCTCGGACTCTGCGAGACGGCCCTTGCCCGTAAGGACTACGAGGAGGTGAAGGAGTACGCCCGCAAGGCCCTCGAGGAGCCCGGCATCATCCCGATGAACCAGATTACGGCGTTGAGCTACAAGTGCCTGGCCCGCTACAACCAGGGCGACAGCCTCGGCTTCGAGCAAGCTTACCGCGAGCGCGCCCAGCTCATCGCCGAGCACGGCGGCCAGGGCGGACTCTTCGGCGAGCTCATCAACGTATATCAGGCCAAGAACCGCAAGCAGTGGCAGCTGGCCCTGCAGCGAGCCGACAAACTCATCCACCAGCAGAATATGTGCGCCCAGAAAGCCTCGATCTACGAGCATATGGGCGACTGGAAGCAGGCCCTCTACTGGCAGAAGCGCACCCGTGCGGTGATCGACTCCATCCAGTCGTCGGAGGCTCGCTCGCAGATGAATGAGTTCGACACCGAGCTCTCCATCACCTACGCCGAGAACGACGCCAAGGAGCAGCAGATTGCCAAGGAGAGCACGATGCTCATCGCCGGCGGTGCCATCGCGGCCATCATCATCGCTTTCCTCGCCTTCTACGGATACCGCCGCAACACGCATATGCAGACCCTGCGCACGGCGAATATGAAGTTGCAGGAAACCTACGACAAGCTTGAGGAGACCACGAAGGCCAAGGAGCGTATTGAGAGCGAGCTGCGCATCGCCCGCCAGATTCAGAAGCGTATGCTGCCACACGTCTTCCCCAAGCGCAAGGATGTCGACCTTTACGCGATGATGACTCCCGCTCGAGAGGTTGGCGGCGACCTCTATGGCTACGCACTGATCGACGATCTGCTCTACTTCTGCGTGGGCGACGTCAGCGGCAAGGGCGTACCTGCAGCACTTTTCATGGCCGAGGTCACTCGCATGTTTCGCACACTTGTCGATGGTAAGCTCTCGCCCGACTCGATCGCCAACCGCCTGAACCACGCGCTGGCTGAGGATAACGACCATGGCATGTTCGTCACGATGTTCATCGGACTGATTGACCTGCAGTCGGGCCACATGGAGTTCTGCAACGCCGGACATAATCCCCCGCTGCTCGACGGCGAGTATATGAAGATGGAGGCCAATGCGCCTATCGGCCTCTGGCCCGAGGTCCAGTTTGCGGGCGAAGAGGTGGGCGACATGCACGGCAATACGCTTTTCGTCTATACCGACGGCATCAACGAGGCGGAGAACATCCACAAGGAGCAGTTCGGCGACGATCGCCTGCAAGCTTTGCTCCGCCGCGACCTGGGTGACGCGCAGCACACGTCGGAGAGCGTCCATCGCGCCGTCGAGGAATTTGTCGGCGGCGCCGAGCCCAGCGATGACCTCACGAAGATGTGCATCAAGGTGAGATGAAAAACGAAAAATATCAGATACTTGTCAAGCAGATCGCTTCGCTGATTGACGGCGAGAGCGACCAGATTGCCGTGATGAGCAATGTGGCAGCAGCCATTCACCAGACGATGGGATTCTGGTGGACTGGTTTTTATCGCGTAGTGGGCGAGGAACTGGTGCTCGGTCCCTTCCAGGGTCCTGTGGCGTGTATGCACATCCCCTACGGAAAGGGCGTGTGTGGCACGGCCTGGCAACGGGCAGAGACCGTCATCGTGCCCGACGTCGAGCAGTTTCCCGGTCATATCGCCTGTAGCAGTGAGTCACGTTCCGAGATTGTCGTGCCCGTGTTTGGCACCGATGGGAAAGTGAGGGCCGTGCTCGACATCGACAGCGCCCAGTTGGGCACCTTCGATGAAACCGACCGCCAGTATCTGGAGGAGATTTGCAAGAAGATTTAGACGACGTTTTTTATTTCATCCGCCTTTCACGAATCCCTTTCCCTTCCATTTACCCGACCGCCAGCGGCGCATCAGGATGATGCCGCGTACGTTCTCGTCGAGAGCAAAGCCGATCCACATGCCCACGAGTCCGTAGCCCAGCGGTATGCCGATGACGTAGCTCAGACCCACGGCAATGCTCCAGTTGAAGATAATGGCGATGATTACGGGATAGATGGCATCGCCCGTAGCGCGGAGCGTCCCGACGGCGAAGATGTTCGATGTGCGCCCGATCTCCAGAAACCAGTCGATCACGAGCACCCACATGCCCATCGTGATGATCTCCTCGTTGTCGGTAAAAGCACCGAGAATCGACCTTCCTGACAGCGCGAGCAGGGCCGAGCCGGTCAGCGTGATGATCATCGACCACCTGAAGAAATAGTTGCCCAGCACGTAGGCCGCCTGATGCCGTCGCTGGCCCACGAGATGGCCCACTAGGATGTCGCCGCCCTGGGTGATGCTGATGCAGAAGAGATACACGAACATGATCATGTTGTGGCAGTAGGTACGCGTGGCCAGCGCCTCGTTGCTAATCTGGTTGATGAAGTAGGTGATGACCACCTGCGACAGGCAGTATGAGATGTTCTCGCTCATGGCGGGGATGCCGATGAAGAGCAGGTTGCGCAACTCCTTCCATGGGATGGGACGGAAGTAGTGCAGAGGGAAGTGCGGGATATGCACCCGGGTGTGGATGGCGGCGAGCAGCACCATGGCCACGGCGCGGCTCGAGGCAGTGGCGATAGCTGCACCCTCGACACCCAGTTGCGGACAGCCCCAGTGACCGAAGATGAGCGCGTAGTTACCCAGAATGTTCAGTACGTTGACGATGCCCGTCACCACCATTGGATAGACCACCTTATCGGCGCTCCGCAACGAGGCCGAGAACGTCAGCGACAGCGCCTGAAAGAACGACAGCGCGCCCGTTAGCCGTAGATACACCAGTCCGTCGCCCATCAGTTCCGGTCGCAGACCCATCAGTTGCAGAAGCTGCTCGGCATAGAAGAAGAGTAGGGCGCTGACCGTCATACCGAGCATCAGGTTCACCACTAGCGCCATGCCCACCACCTGTACCAGCCGCTTGCGCAATCCTGCCCCGATGTACTGGGCGCAGAGAATCGCCGCACCCATTGAGAAGAACTGATAGACGAGGAACACGAGCGAGATCAACTGATTGTCAAGTCCCACTGCCGCCACGCTGTTGTCGCTGTATCGGCTCAGCATCACCGTATCCACGGCACCAAGCAGCATCACCAGCGCCATCTCGATAAAGACGGGGATGGTGAGCACTCTCAGCTGTCGCTTCAATGACTGTTCGGACATTCTTCGATTAGGTGTTAAGTGATGTTGTTCTTGTTGTTTAGTTCGTAACAGGCTGCGAAATTACGAATATTTTGCTTAATCTGCAACTATTTTGGTGGAAAAGTTATCTCTTTTTGGAGCGAGGTATATGCGCCAAGTGCAGGAAATAACATCGAAAGGAGGGGTATTTGCATGCAATTTGAGGCCTATAAGAGGGGATGTTTCACGATTTCTGTGCCTTTTGAAGGCTTAGTCATCGACGGAGCGACGCGGTCAAAACATTGT
>Ga0310695_10014022_pt1 | contig 10901 bp, 5 predicted proteins | sample RumenRJG_04DNA_FD_203882 | JGI IMG/M metagenome (GOLD analysis project Ga0310695, IMG submission 203882) | Bovine rumen microbial communities from Lethbridge, Alberta, Canada - RJG_04 (v2) (version 2) | ecosystem: Host-associated > Mammals > Digestive system > Stomach > Rumen | place: Canada... | reverse complement strand
GTTGCACACGTCGATGTTGGGATCTTTCCCGACTGCGATCGTGTCGTTCACGCCTTTCCCATAAGTTCCTTCCACAATGGAAGCTTTTTCCGTATTCTCCCATTTATAATCCTGGAACGAATAACCATCCGGAATCTCACCCGAGCGCTCTTCCACGCGATACTGCGTTCCCACCAGAAGTTCCCGAAGTTCCACCGTGTGGTCGACCGGTATCTTCGTTATGGAACCGTTCATAGATGTGTGGAAACTGACCGCCGTCTTCAAATCCTCCGGCACGTCTGCATAATTATTGTAAGACGTCGGCTCAAATTTCTGCGCCGCCGTATTCCATATACAATAATATCCGTCCGGATCCTTGACATGGTAGGTGTGCATATTCGCCAGCGTCAGATCTTCATCGGATTCCGTCCCCAGATACAGACGGAAATTGAAAACCGTCGTATCGTCCGGGAAATTGATCTGCGTAACACCATCTTCCTGGAACAGCCTCTTATTGATCGACACTGTGCGGAGCGCATCCGGGTCGACCTCGTTGACATACGCAACTTTCGCGCGATTGTCTGTCGTGTCATAAGGTACTGAATAATCCTTGCGATCAGGATGTCCGTCGACAGCACTGCCTTCGATCGAAGTCCCGTTGACCTCGACATCTTCGTAAACGGATGTGTTTACGCCGCACTCGGTCACATTATACCCCACCAGCTCCTCATGATCGCCAATAGGGAAGCTGACTTCCGCCAATTCGCCCGGCCTCAGAATGAACACATCCTGATACGTAATATCACCGGCTTCACCGTCGCGGATCGTAAATGTGTCTTTTGACGTCACCGCATTCGTTGTGCCTTTATAGATCACATAATCCTTAGAAGCCGTATTCTTCAGGACTCTTTCGCTCTCCGCTCCGGTATTCTTGTCTCTGACCTTGTACCTGATCTGGTAAGCGAACTCCGCCAGAACCGTCTCTTCCGCGTTTACGCCGGAAAGCTCCTTGCCCAGAATGAAGGTACCGGGCTTGACCGACGCCAGATTGAACCGCATGTGCAGGTTGGAAGCACCGGCGCCTCGCTCCATATAGAAGATCTTCATCTTGTGGGACGTGTTGTCTTTAAAGACATAGCTCGTCTGGCCGCCAACGACCTTCTCCTCGAAACGGGCAGCAAGCTCCGCCTCCACATCCACTCCGGGGCGATTCTGATAATGCTCTCTGAAAATATCGTAAAGTGTCGTGTGTCTCCCGTTGACATACACATCGCCGGTGCTGAAGTTGACAGACCCGGGTACCGCACTGTGAATACCGCCGAGGTCAATGACCAGCTCGCCGTCCACGTACAGCCAGAAATCGTCGTCACCGGTGAACTCATAGATGATATCGTGCCCCCAGTCGTCAAGACCATTCGGTGTCTGGATAAACCCGGCTTCCAGTTCCATGGCAAAATAGTAATCCGGATTTTTGATCAGATACAGCTGCTCGTTTTTGCGGGGGTCGCCGTCAGGCAGCGCATGTCCCTCCGCGTCGTACAGGTTCTTGCCGTTGACCGCCGCAAAGACACCCGGCTCGATGCTGTTGTAAGGGTAGAACTGGCCATGCTTGAGCGACGGTCTGCTGCTCCCGTCATAGGAGCCCAGTTCCTTGTAGACATCGAAGTTGCTTCCGTTAAGGTCCGCAAAGTTCTGCGAACTGTCGAACTCGAAATAACCGGTCGCGTTATAGGTACTCTCAATGAACAGGTGGTTGACTTCCTGGTCTCCTGCGTACATCTGTGACAGGGAACCGCCCGTTTTCGTCACCATCGGATAACCGTCGTCTTCCAGATGGTCCGCGAGGAGCCCCTGATGCAGATTAGTACCGACGCCGCCCTCCGCACTACCTAAAATGGCGTTCATCTGGCCGCTGATCGTGCTGCTGTTTTCTTTGTCGATCATCCTCATCGTGATGCCGTGCTGATAGTTGTCCACAGTCGGCACCGTATGAAGCTTATCGTCGATCGGCAGATCCTCCATGACCGCAAAGTAGAAGTCCATGGCCTCAGACTTGGGGCAGGACACTATTTTGCCGTTTTCGACTTTCAGCCCCGCGTATGCGTAGTTGCTGTCATCCCATGCCAAAATAGAGGAATAATACTTGCCGTCGCGCCGCCCGTTCAGGTTGATACCAATGGGGCTGTCTGACGTAGTCTGCCCGTCAGTGACCTGCGGTGCGATAAATTTCTCGCCATACTCGTTGTAGAGCTCGTAATAATAGTTGGGATTCGTTGTTCCTTCATCATAATATTCCACGAAGTCCCAGAGCAGCTCGTTGAACTGCCCGCCGACCCACTCGATGGAATCGCCGCTCTCGTAGCAGGGCACAAGCGTCCCGTCGCCCTTGACGGCATACAGCTCATACCGCTTTTTCTGCTCATTCCAGCTTCTCGTGTAGACAATGATCTTGGATCCATTCGTGATACTCGTATCTGAAACGCTGACTTTGCTGGCAGAATAGGTCCTGAAATAGTCCTCCGTCAGCGTGGATTCCTCTGTGAGGTGGAGCCACTCGCTGCCGGCGCCGCCGCCCACACTGAATCCCTGATTGATGTCTCCGCTGTAGGTGAGCGTTGTGTCGCCTGATTTCAGGCAGATCTCGCCGGCATGGACACCCGTTCCCGGAACGACCTTGACCGAACCCGCTTCTTCTTTGTCTGCCGTCAGAGAAAGCCCGGACGGACTGATCTTCAGATACATCGTGCTGCTGTCGACCACCGCCTTCAGGTAATAATTATCTTCACCTGCGTTCTCGAAAGTCCACATAGTGATGTCGCTGTTACTCGGTACGAAGAGTTTATCATCGTCATCGTCCGCATTGGTCATGCAGGTCAGGGCCTTGGCATCCAGTTTGTTCGCAGCAGAAGATGAGGCCATCAGTGCTTTGCCGGCTGCGCCTCCGTTCCAGTTCATAAGCCCATAGGTCAAACCGTCGAGCCCGTAGAGATCATCTCCCATCTCTTCCGGAACATAAGTGATCATGATCCTGCTGTTCGTGTCGTCTTTATTATCCTTAAAGAGACGAATACCACCGCCGCTATTTGAGTGCTGCAGCCACAAATCTTTTCCGTCAACCTTAAAGTAGAATTTGCCGTCTTCCTTTGCCCGGCTCACTACAAAAGCAGTCTTGGAATTAGTCGAAAGCACCATGTTGTTGCCGGAGGAGTTGTACATATACTGCTTTCCACTGGCGGTATATGTGCAAACATAATACTTATTATCTCCTGCGGACTCGAAGTACCAGACGGAAGCTTCGCTTGCATTCTGTGTCTCCACATAGACAGTGTTGTTTTTCACCTGATTGGTGAAATAATTGTTATTGCCATAGGAAAGGTAGAACCCTTTCTCATAGCCAAAATTCTGTGCCAGCTCATCGACCGTTGCCACTTTTTGGACAGGGATATCGACGGGCGCCGGCCCTTCCACGATCGCATAGGCAGAGAACCCATCCGCCGTAAAGCTGATGGTATCTCCGTCCACCTCAAAATCATCGATCACATCGCCCGTATCACTTCCATCCGCGAAGTGAATGATCCGGGTATCTTCGCCTGACAGGTCAATACTGCTGCCGTCACTGCCCAGAAGCTCGATCTTCACATCGACCGGCGCGCTGATCTCGACCTTATCGCCGCCGGGATCCTTGATGCTGATATCGAACAGTCTGACATGGGAAACACTGCCGTTTTCCCATCCCATTGTCTCCTCGATCTTCGAGACATACGTGTCATAGAGGGAAGTATTCTCCTCCCCGTCATCGCCGGATGCGTCCCCGCTCTCGTCAGATGCGTCCCCGCTCTCGCCAGATGCGTCGCCGCTCTCATCGTAATCGCCGCCGCTTTCCTCTTCCTCAGCGCTTCCTTCCTGCGCAACGATCTCCACAGCACTCAGCTCAGAGCCCTCCGGCACTTCTGCATCGGGGCCGTAGGTCACACTGATCCTGTAGCTGCTGCCGTCGCTTCCGATGACATACTTCTCGATCACCGTTCCCAGAACGCCATATACCGAGAAATCGTCCGAACCGAACTCAAATTCGCTGATCCTGCGGACGTCTTCATCATTATTTGACGCGCTCTTGCGCGCCGCCTTTGCGCTGCGCCTGCTCTTCGCGGAGTTATCTGCGCCGCTGACACCATCGCTGCTCACACCGCCTCTGCTGACGCCCCGGTCGCGCACATACACGTCGCCGTCGTCGAAAGGCTGCTGGCTGCCGAGATCATATCCCGCACCGGTCGCAACCTTCTCGTCGCCGTCCATCTTCCATTCCGACTCCATGAACTCGAAGCGCTCCGGCTCTTCATAATTCTTCTGGCCATTGCTGTCCACGCCGGAATCAAAGAAATGGATCATGTCGACGCGCGCCATATTGAGTACTTCCGGTTCGTTGTCCCTTTCGAATTCGAAGCGGACCTTTACCTTGGAGGCGGGCTCTATTTTGGCACCTTTGTATCGGAAACTGATGTCATAGAACCTGGCAAAAGACAGCATGACACTGTCATCGTACTTGTCCTTCAGTTCCTTCTGCGCTTTGTCAAAATACAGCTCAAACTCCCTCTCGTCATTATCCCGGGTGATCTCGCGCACCGAGACTTCCACGGCCTTGGGAAGCATGGACTCTTTGGAAACCGTCACATATACCTTATAACCATTTCCCTGTGCGACCAGCTCGGTCTCTTCGGTGATGAGCTCTTCTTCGGGCACGGCAACTAACGCCGTAGCAGCAGTTGCTGCGGCGTCTGCGTTCTCTTCTGTGTAAGCTGTGTTTGAAGTATCTGATGTGCCGTCTGTCTCGCCGGAGGATGCGTCATCGCTCTCATCAGAAGTTTCCCCTTCTGAAATGTCCTCTGCATCATCTGCGCCGTCTTCGCCGCTGCCGGTTCCTGCATCATCACCGCTGCCGGAACCGCCGTCGCCGGGATCCGTATCTCCTTCGGGGAAATCTCCGGAATCACTTCCGGATCCTTCGCCGGAATCTCCGCCGTCAGTTTCCGAGGCGTCGCCGGCAGATCCACTGTCTCCGCCGGCTCCTTCCCCTTGATCCGAAGCGGAGCTCTCGATATTTTGGCCCTCATCCGCCGGACTGTTCTCCTCCGACATCTCGATCACAGGGGATCGTGAGGGATCCAGCCGCAGGCCGCTCTGCTGTGAAGCTGCCTTCTTATCAAGCGTAATCGCGGGGAGCATCAGAATATACGTAGTTACGAACACAACAATACACGCCAGTACAGTTGCTGCTTTGTACAGGCGTCGAAGCTTTTTATGCTCTCTCAGTATTAATGCAATTAATTCCTTTAAAAGCTTCATTAATGTCCTCAGTTGTTATACTATCTGATGTCGATAGTTCAAGCTATTCTAAAGTTATCACGATAATCGGACAAGTCAATATCCATGATCTTCCTCATCCGTATCGATCTCATCGTCTTCTAAATCATTCTCCCCCATATCATTGTCTTCGAAGGCGTTCTCCCCTAATTCATCGTCTTCGAAGGTGTTGTCTTCCAGTTCATCATCTGCGAAATCGTCATCATCTGCGAAATCGTCATCTTCTGTGAAATAATCATCTTCTGCGAACTCATCATCTTCCGCGAAATCATCATCTTCCACGAAATCATCGTCTTCCGCCAAGTCGTCCTCATCTGCCCGGTTCATCAGCGCGAAGAAAGCTCTCCTCCTCGCGGCTGCCCTGCGCTGCTTGTATCCGCTGCTCGTAGTGATGAGCATCATGATCAGAAGGATCAAAAGGATCGGCGCCGCCACAATAGGCGCGACATAATATGGCCTGAACATCAAGGCATCTGCTGTAATATTGGCGGCATTCGGAATTTCGTTCTCTACACGGTGGCCGCGCACAAGAAGCCTGTGCGTATTCACCTTATACGGCGTACAGGTGACCAGCGTCATCTGATCCTTCTCCGGATCGATCTCCAGGTCCTGAAACTCTTCCGGCAGTACGATGCGAATCTGATCCACCTCATAGGTGAGCGTACGATCCAGCACCTGGACTAGGAACTTGTCCCCAACTTCCAGCTGATCCAGATCCGTGAATAGTCGAGCTGCGGGCAATCCTCTGTGTCCGGATACTACACAATGTGTTCCTTTTCCGCCGACCGGAAGTGACGATCCTTCAATGTGCCCGATCGCGACCTCCAGAATATTTTGATCAACACCATGGTAAATCGGCAGCGAAACATTGATCTTCGGGATATCGATGTAAGCCATAATGCCCGTTCCATCGACATCGAGAACGTTTCTGTACTCGATCTTTTGCTCATCAGAGAGTATGAACCGGTTTTGCCGCCCCAGCAGCTTCTCGTTATACGCTTCCGCCTCTTCAAGGATCCGGTCAAAATTCTCCCGATCCATATTTGCAACACTCTTCGAATATTTAGCGATCGCCTGCGTCTGATGAAATGAATTCCACCAATCACTGATCGAAGGGTATGCCATCAAGCAGACTCCGATTATAAAGACGATCGTCAGCAAGAGGGTTGCCCTATCGGATATGAACTTTTTCAAAGATGCTGTTCTCTCACTCGTCATCAAAAAGTCCTACAGAAGCGTCATTCAAGCACCACAGAAATGTCGTTCAAACATAATCCCCACACCCTCCCCGGATTGTCCCGGAAAGAATACGGGGATTATAACTCATTTTATGTAATTACAATTACAGAAGCAGTTTTCCTGCATCTGCTGCAATGCTATGAATCAAACTCTAATCAACTATCGAATCCTATTACTACTCATTCATGCGGCGGCGAGCTACCAGGAGAACACCTGCTCCGATCACGAGGATAGCTCCGATGATGTAGAACAGAGTTGTACCGATGCCACCGGTCTCGGGAAGAGTTGAACCGGAGTTGTTCTCTATCTGGATTTCAACTATACCTTCAGCAGCTTTTCCTTCCTTCAGTGCATCTGTTCCATTGACCGGAACATTTACTTCAAGTTTTGTTAAAGCATTTGATGCCTGAGTCTGCAGTTCGTCCGTATAATCTTTTCCATTTTTAGTAGTAGCTTTGATCTCAACAACAATGTCCGGCGAAATCAAATTATATCCGGCAGGCGCTTTGATCTCAGTCAAGAGATATTCGCCGCAATCAAGGCCGACAACGTTGAACTTGCCGTCCTCACCAGAAATTAGAAGCGCGCCGTTTGTCGTAGCATCTTTTTCCGGCTTCGTTTCTGTCCATCCGGTGAGAATGCCGTTCTTGTCGACCACAGCATATTTACCACTATGTTCTCCTGATGTAGCCTTGAGAGCAAACTGTGCACCGGGAAGAATCTTCTCAGTAGCACCATCGATCTTAAGAACATCCAACTCATAAGTAAAGGTGATTACCGTATCCAGAGTTGTAGTTGCTGTTGAAGTACTGTCAGGATCATTGCTGTATTTCAGTGTAGATTTATTAGTGTTTCCGCCTGTTCCATTACCAATCGCAGCATTTTCATTCAGCAGACCGAAGAACTCAATCACGATTTCAGAGCCTTCCGTATAAGTCTGAGTTGCGCTTGGGCTGGTCTTAACAGGTAGTTCAAGGGTAAATCCATGTGCTTCTTCATCAGGCGTAAGAGTATAGGCAGTGTCTGCAAGAGCAGTCCCACCAACAGTGATTTTTAGCTTCTGTGCATCTGCAACACCAGTCACTGTATCCGCAAATGTAAGGCCGGCACTCATTTTGTCCGTAAAGGTCATTGTATAATTCTCGAACTTTTCAGCATTCGGAATATTACTTGTAATCCTGTAAGGTACATAGTCCCCGATGTTATAATCAGACACTTCGTTCCAAGTCGACGTTGCGTTCTCTTTCACTTCTTTGTCCTGCTTAGGCTTGTCGACTTTAATACGGATTATATTAGATCCGGGAACTGCCATAAGAATAGATGCGTTTGTGACATCATCATCGAGAGAAGCAGCTTTTGTTGTGTCATCAACCATGTACAGACCAATACCGGCATCCAGTTTGACCGGATTCATGTTCTCCGAGACAATAATTTTCTGTCCTGTAAGGTCCAGACCCTTGATTACCTTGATCAGAGCTTCCTTCTTTACAGGGCTATCCGTGTAATCACTGATTACATCCGCAAATGCAGCTGCTGTGAACAAGGGCTTTGTTTCAGTAACTGCGGCAGGATTAGTCACAAAAGCACTGAAATCAGCTGCAAGAGTACTGTTTGCCTTCAATGCAGTAAGAAGAGCTGCTACCCCATCATCCTCAATTTGAGCACCCCATGAGAGTCCCATATACTCTTTAGTTTCTGCATCATAACTCTCCGCAGCCACAACCTGTACAGCGTTGAATGTATGGCCAATCAGATCAACTGATTCTGCCGCAGGGGCAAAATAAGCATGATCATATCCGACTCTATCAACAGTAGCCTCCGACTCTGCCGCCATTGCCCCCATACCCATCGACATCACTAATACCGCGACTGCCAATAAAGCTAAAACTCTCTTAAACCTTTTCATAGCATTGTCCTTTCCAGCTTGTTATCTGCACTTTTTGCTATTAGAGTTGCACTAACAGAAGTATTATAAACCACTCATATATCTTGCGCAATGTTACATTTTCACTGTTTTTGTTAATTATTTTGAAAAAATTAACTGGATTATTCGACCACACCGAACATTTTGATCGGCCAGATTCGCAGCACCAAAGCGCCGACGATCTGGTCTTTGGCAATGCAGCCGACTGCCGTATTTCGGGAGTCGATCGACACGCTCCGGTGATCTCCCATCACGAAGATCCTGCTCTCAGGTACCTGGTACGGGAATTCGACATTTGTCTCGCCGTAGTCATACTCGTCGACATACGGCTCCTCCAGAAGCTCGCCGTTGACAAAGACGCGGCCGTCCTTGTCCAGATTCACCCAGTCTCCGGGACCTGCAATGTAGCGCTTGACCAGCAGACGGTTGTTGTAATAAAACGCGACAATATCGCCCTGCTTCATTGCGCCGGTCTTTCTGGACACCACGACATCTCCGTCTTCAAGCGTCGGTGTCATCGATGAGCCGTAGATCAGAAGCACCGGCATCCACAGCGTCGCGATCAGCACTGCCATCGCTGCGACTGTGATCAAAGTAAATACCGTACTTCGGATCGTTCGAATGTATCTCTCCCTGTACCGCTCACGCTTCAGCTCCGACTCCAGTTCATTGAGTGCTGCTTTGCGTTTCCTGCGTCTTCCGGAATTCCCGGTATTCCGGTCAGCTGTATTATTCAGTTCATTTTCCGTAATTCTGATATCTTCTTCACTCATGTCATTTCCTTTGGTGTCACAAGGGTGTCAAGGGGACGGTTCTTCTGTCATCTTTTTTAATAGGTATCAGGGGGACGGTTCTTCTGTCATCTTTTTTATAAGTTTCAAGGGAATGGTTGGACCCAGGAAGCCTTTTCACTTCAACCTGCATCCATGGCTTTTCGCAAATTCACCAATAACAATGAATTTCCGGTGGTATTATCCACTTCGTTGGGCGCATCCGATCTTTTCAGAAGCATCTGCATACACAAATTCTAATCAAACGCTTCAAACATGGATGCAAACCGCTTCAAATAAACCTTCCTGTTCCAACCGCAAGAAATTCTCTGAAGTTTTTCAGCATTTCCCGATGAAAGTTCAAAACCCATGGGTGCAGTTTAACAAGAAATGATCATCTCAGACCAACCACCACCCTCACTGCACATGCTTCCTCAACGGACTGTAACTAAACGCAATAATACTCTCATTCTCACCCACAAATCTCTTGATCTCGCTATACTCAATCTCATCCGCGCGGAGAATGATACAATCAAACTCCACTTTGTCATCACGTTTCCAATTGATCGTGCTTTCCGTGATCTGGGCGCTCCATTCATCAAGCTGGTGTCTCAGAACCTTCTCAAAATCTTTGTCCGCCTTTATGACAAACCGCAAATGATAGCCGTCATAGGAATCAGCGCCAAGCGGAATGCGATAGATCACATACTGCAGAAGCCAGATGAGCACCAGCGCACACCCCGTCACAACGTACATCCCCGCTCCGATCGCAAGGCCGATTCCCGCTGTCATCCAAATGCCCGCTGCCGTCGTCAGTCCCTTGATGTTTCCGCCGACTTTAATGATCACACCCGCGCACAGGAAAGAGATACCGCTGACCGCCTGCGCGGCAATTCTCGCTGTATCCGCCCCCTTTGATCCGAAATACTCCATCGTATCCGCCGGCCCCAGGTCCGCAAATCCGTATTTGGAGATCAGCATGATCAGAGCCGTCGTGCAGCAGACCATAATGTGCGTGCGCACACCCGCCTCTTTAAAGCGGTTGCTTCGCTCCAATCCGATCAAGCCTCCGACCACAAACGCCACGACCAGCCGCAGACAGAGTTCCAAATTCTGCGCCATTGTAAAGTGCTCATAGTATGTCCTCGCAAACGTCACGAATCCAGCCCTCCTCTTCAAGAATTCCAACTGTCATCATGCCAATTATAATATACGAAGTTATCGTCGGCAAATTGCATGTTTACCGTTATTCAATAAATATCCCCATCTTATGCTATGATTTACTCATCACGGCAGCGAATTCCCCGCCGCCTTATACAATGCATACCATTCACTTCTGGTCAGCCCGACCTCCGCAGCCTTCGCCACGCTCTTCACCCTGGCCGGATTTGTCGTCCCGAGCACCACCTGCATCCGCGCCGGATACCGCAGCAGCCACGCGATCCGCATGCAGCCGATGCCGATACAGGATACTCTTTCATTTGTTCCTAACTCCAAATACTACATAGGAATCCCCCTTACAACCATTGAATGATAAAGCATATAAAAGCATCAGCTTTTCAGTGATATTTTACCAATTAGAAGAGTATTGTACAAACCGTCTATATGAACTGACGCCAAAAAAGCTT
>Ga0310695_10014021_pt1 | contig 10901 bp, 2 predicted proteins | sample RumenRJG_04DNA_FD_203882 | JGI IMG/M metagenome (GOLD analysis project Ga0310695, IMG submission 203882) | Bovine rumen microbial communities from Lethbridge, Alberta, Canada - RJG_04 (v2) (version 2) | ecosystem: Host-associated > Mammals > Digestive system > Stomach > Rumen | place: Canada... | reverse complement strand
TTCCCGTCTTTATCACCTGTTCATTCTTCTCTTTGTTATCCTTCGCTCTTCTTTCACTCTTTGCATATGCCGGTAAGTTCGCTATGTTTAATACAAAACATGCCACTACCAATATGCTCACCACTTTCCTAAACACGTGGTCGCTGTATGTCTCCTTAAAATATTTCTTTATGCCCATGACTATTTTTGTTATGATATTCATGTTGCCCTCCTCTAAGTCTTCTATATTTTTATTTTTTATTTCTTCTTTTTTCATCTTTCTTCCCCTAATTTTCCTCGTTTTTTGCTCATACAAAAAACAAAACTAACCTGTGCCTTATCAGCACAAGTTAGTTCTGTTCTCTATATTCCTTGTTATTATTGCTATCCCGGCTTCCTTTCTGTTTCTTATCGCTACCACAAATACAATAAAAAACAAGATCCCTATAATTGTGCCCTTGCTACTATACACCTTCACATTATTGTATAACCTGTATAGTCGCTCCGATATCTTCCCTGCAGATATCGTTACTACCCCTTCTTCTTCACTGTATACCACAATTTCTTTATATTGCCTGCTTTCTATCTCTATCCCGCTGTCACTGCTCGTATTTACAGGTGTCTCTTCCTTGCTCTGTCCGTTACTTATCGGCGCCTCTGTTCCCGTCTCTCCCAATCTTAAATATTTATATAAATCTTTCGTTACTTTGTTACTCATCACCGTCAGCGTATCGGTGCAACTCTTGAACGTTTCCACTATCACGTTGTTTACTACCGCTCCGATTATCGCCGCTATACTCTCTTTATTCTCTATCGATTTAGGCATGAATCCGTTGATTATCATACTGCAAAATATAACCATCGCAAGAGTAACTCTCATTACTCTAACAGATAACAAACCTTTAATTGATTTTTTATTAATCAATTTTACCATTTTACCCTTTGTTTTTACTTCCTTATTTCTAATCCTTTTCCTCTTCTAAAAGTATAATCTTTTCTCTTTGCTTTTTCAATGTTTTTTATTGTTTTCTTTACTGAAAATTTTTCACTTTTTTATAAGTATTTAAATTTCCAAGACTCTTCACATTTTATATTATATACTATCCGTCTAAATTTCCGTTGAAAAATTTGTGAAATTTTTGTAAAAAAAACACTTAAGGTTTGATTAAAGAATCTTTGCTTTTGTTTTTTTTCTTAATAATCCACAAACAAACAACATTAAAGTAGAGTATATTATACACAAATACACAAACAAATCACCGATTTTATCATATATCGTTATATAGTTATTAGGGTATACAATTTCTTCAAAACAAGCTTGTTCTTGATTTTTTGTTTGTCTTACTACTTTTCCGATAGGAGAAATTACCCCGGATATTCCTGTGTTCGCACTGACAATCAAATATTTCCTATTTTCTATAGCCCTGAATATATTTAAAACAAAATGTTGATACGGGTATGAAAGTCCGTCACACCATGCATCGTTTGAATGTGTGGTTAGTAATGTTGCGCCTTTCAAAACCAAATCTCTGGATAAATACGGATAATAATTTTCCGAACAAATATTTACTCCTAAAGTATATTTATCAAAATCAAAAACTTTTAACTCGTGTTCTTTTATAAAATTATCCGTCAAATTTACTTTTTTTAATAATTTAACAAGAAAATTGTTAAACGGAACATATTCTCCAAACAAAACAAGATGTTTCTTTTTGTACTTATCTATAACATTTCCTTCTCGAGATACAAGAAATATCGAATTAAATAATCTCTTTTTTTCAACAGCTTTACCGCCTATTAAACTTAAATCCGAATACCTTGAAATATCTTTGACTAAAGCTTGAATTTCTTCCCTTTCTTCCAATATTCCCGGAAGCATAGTTTCCGGATATGAAACAATATCGCATTTTTTGTCTTCAAAGTATTGAGCAGACTTGTAGATTACATTTATTATCTCTTTTCTCAGTTCTTGTTTACTTCTTTTTTCCTGAGAAACATTGGGTTGAACGACTCCTACATTTATTGCTTCTCCGGCATTCATTTTCGATATTTGATATATTCTTGCAAAGCCGTAAAACAATACAGTGCAGAAAATTAATATCACTGCTATTAAAAATTTTTTATTTTTATTATATAACAAATAAAAAAGTAAAGAATTTATTAGCATTACGATAAAAGAAATTCCGTATACTCCGAAAATATCGGCAAGCTGTACAATTTGTGTAAAACAACTTTGTGAATAGCCCAATAAATTTATGGGAAAACCGCTCAAAAAATAATTTTTTATATATTCGAAAACAACCCATAAACTTGCTGTAAATACAGCAACAACCACTTTGTTATAATTTTTAACAACATAAAAAAATATCGACCACAACATAAAATATATTGACTGATAAAGCCAAAATAATATCGCTACTATCAATGCTGCTGTCATTGACTTTGTATTTATAAACAAGAATAAAAACATCCAATTAAATGCTATTAAGGAATACGTTATTCCGGTGACAAAACCATATAGAATGGAATATTTTAAATTGTTTTTATATATGCAGTATATTAACGGAATAAACGCTATCCACGCAAGAAAATAAAAATTGAATTTCTGAAACGATAATGCAAGTAATATTCCCGATATTATTGAAAAGATTAAATATTTGAATTTATATTCTTTGATTGTAAATCTGCCCATTGTATTTTCTGTCATGATATTATTATATTATTTTATAAACAAAAAAGGCAGATGATTTGTTCATCTGCCTTTTTATTTTTCTGTTCTCTGTATTATGCGGAAGCTGCGATTGCATGAACGTTCTTCATATTAAACAATCCCGCTATCTTATTTTCCTCTTCCTGCCACTTCAAATTGCCCATCGACAATATATCCAAGATATTGTTTCTCTGCTCTGCACTGTAACTCTTTCCTTCTTCACTTACTGTCTTCCTCAATTGTGCTATATTTATAATGAAATCTTCATCACCTGATTTTGCAAAATTATCTTTATACTCTGCCTTCAATATTTCACTTATCATCTTTTGATTACCGTTTATCTTGGTCTGATCCAAATCTCCTATAACATTTGCACCCTGTGCTTTCATAGCTAACAATAATCCTCCGGCTATTGCCGTTAATTCTACTGATAATTCCGTAGCTGCCGTATTTCCACCTTCTTTTCTTATAGTCATCATTCTGTTCATCACATTATTCATTATGTCTCTCTCTCCGGTTACTTTTACATCTCCAATTCCGAATACATCTCCAAGTTCTTGTATACTTATTTCATTTGCATCTGTTTTACCCATCAATCCGCCTATCGCCTGTACTTCCACTGATTGTACTTTCGGATTAGTCAATGCTTCTACTACTATGCCGGCCATTACCAAACCTTCTAATCCTATTTTGCCGGCATTTATTTCTCCGTATACTTTATCCAATATTATTTCATCTTCGAACAAGCCTTCATTTTCAGCTATCACTCCTTTATCTGCCAATACTAAACCTGTAAACTTATACCCTTGTGCTTCTACTATTTCTATAGCTTCTTTACTGTCTACCTTAGCTACATGATTCTTATCGAAGTATGCTATTACAGGTGCTGTTACTGATTCTTTACTTGTAAATGCATATTCATAGTCGGTTAAATCTCTGAGTATTCCTATACTTGCTTCTTTTTCTGTTCCGGCTGCCTTCAAGCTATCCAATCCTTCATATTCACTTTCTCCGGATACCATTTCTATCGCTATTTTTGTTAATCCGTCTACAAATCTTGCTGTAGGTACTACTTTTGTTATTTCTTTCATTGCCTGTACCGCACAATTTTCTAATAACATACCTTCTACATCCACATTACTTACTTCTTGGTGCGTTGCTGCCTTTACTCTTTCGGTTATATCTACTATGTTACTGTTAATTACTTCCTGAGTTTGACTTGTGGAAATTAATTCTTCACTTTCTGTTTTACTCTTTTCAACGAACATTATTTGACCGGTAGATTGATTCAATTTTAATCCTGAATATGCACTGTTTATACCCTCCGTCGCATTCTCATTTACAGTCAACAATTCAGCATTGGCTTTATCAAATGTTTCAATATGTTCGGATATTTCCTTATCGATTTGTGATAATTTTTTGATGTTGTCTGAAGGGAAAAGTCCGACTTTTCCACTTTGATAAGCTCTTTGATCTTTTATAGACAATGATTGATAAATTTCACTTCTTTCTCTTAATTTACTTAAATAATTTTCATCAATCCATGTCATTTCTTTTATTAAATCATTCAAAGCGCTATTATTTGAAGTATCCGCACTTTGAACCATATCAAACATTTCCGAAATATCACCATTTGCCAGTTTTGTATAATCCAATTTATCTCTATCTATACCTAATGATTCTGCCAAGCCAACAACCTTAGCATAACTGCTGACAGCAAACCATTCTTCTCTATCCAATTGTCTGTCCATATCTGTCAATATATCCTCTTTTCCTGTTATCTGTTGCAAAATCTGTTTGGCTTGTTCACTATCCGAAGTTTGACTTGTAATTTGTTCTAATGCAGAACTTACTGTAGGCGCGGTTTCTCTTGCCTTAATCTTTTGTTCACCAAATGTTTGAGAAGCAAGAACTTTCGTTTGTTGTCCGGCTCTTTGTAATGCATCTAATTCATTATCTTCTTGTATTGTTCTCAAATTAGTCAAGATATCGGATATTTCCCAAACACCTTTACTGTCTCCGGATTTACTTTCAACAGCATCAGCTAATTTATCAATTGTTCTGCATGTTTCTATTGAATATAAGGAGATAATATCTTTAGAGTATGAATGAGAATCGAATCTGTTGTTTCCAAACGGATCTATTCTTCCTGCACCCTGCCTCATCTGAGCTTCCGTCATTAGTACGCCATCTAATAACCAGCAATTTACTTGTCCTCTGTTATCAGCATCTTCAGCGGTACTATCTGTTATATTCTGATTTGTTTTCAAGCTTTGCAATGTTTTGTTCATCACTCCAACATCCCAACCTCTTCCGATTAAGTAAGCATCTCCTATTATATATTTATATGCACCGGTCTTAACTTTATTTGATAACTCATTAAGAGCATCTTCATTCATGGAAGAATCTGCAAACAATATAGTATTTGTCATTATCTCATCTAACTTCTGTGTATCCGTTATTCCCGCATCTCTGGTCAATATGCCTTTTACTGTTTTCAAATTTTGTGCAAAGTCTTCACTGCTGCTGTGACTATCCGATAATACCGTTTTTACCAAATCGGAATAACTCATTTCTACATGACCGATACCGGCCAAATCTGCTTCCACTTTGGAATTTTCAGAATCCCAATCAAAACCTTTCTTACCCAAAGATTTTAAATCTTTAACGATATTTTCACATATAGTGTTAAATGTTAAGTAACTTATTTCCGAGTTCGGTGTCAAAACTAATTGGAAGTTTGCTATTTCTTTTTCCGCTAATAAACTTGCCGTTTTATAAATAGACTCTGCCATACCTTTTCTTGTTGAGAATAATTTGCTATGAGATTGAACTCCCGGAGCTTTACCTATTTTCTCTATACCCATTGCTCTGAATATGTTAATATCAACCATGCTTGAAACAGTACCTGTCAATCCTACCAAGTTATTAAACAAACTCATTGCAAATACTGAATTCGATACATAACTTTCCGCACTCGGTTTACTGATATTTGTCCCGCTTCTAACTTCCAAAACTTGCATCATTCCGGAAGGCAATGATAAGTCTTTAACATCATGACCTTCGTTGATTACAACTACTCTCTTAACTCCGTTGTCTTCTACCACGTTGTAATCTTTGTGTTCCACAAGTTCCCAAGCGCCAATACCGTTTCTAACTTGCTCCAAAATTTCGGTATCAGAGAAAAGCTTACCGTATTTCTTGCTTAGTTGCTCCGCAGCATCCAATATCATCTTATTTACATCTTTAGCTTCACTTGATGATTTCAAATCTGCATCTTCTTTTGCTACTTGTTGTTCATATTCGTTTTCGTTCACATCAACACCCAACATTTCACTAACCAAACCGGCTCTGGAGAATTTAGATAAACTTGCATCCAAAATACTGATTATACTCTGGCCTTTCTTCAATTCTCCGAATTTCTTCTTGCTCTGCTCATATAACTTTTCTGTTACTGCAGCCAAATCCTTAAAATATACTTCAGTATTATAGTTTGTCATCAATTCTTTTATATCATTTGCAGCAACGGAATTTGCCAATAATCTTCTTATACCGTTAGTATTTTCTGTTATTGCAGATCCGTTTGCCTGTTTCACAATATCGCTAAATGTTTCTATTGTTTCTATTTTTGTTCTCAATGCTTCTACACTCAATATGATATCTTGTTCTATAGAAGATGCATTTGTTATGCCGCTATCACTATATTTCTCTAATAGTTGATCTTTAGTTAATTTACCATCCAATATATCTTGATAATACGAAACTTTTTGTTCTGCAGAATAATACTTGCCGTTACTGGTTGCAAGAGCCTGCATTGGTATTGTCCCGAAGAAATCTATTTCATCGGCAACAACGTCTCCTATTTTTTCTAACGGAATTGTTGTTTTATCCAATGCATCTTGTATTTTAGTATCACCTTCCGCGGCCAATTTTTGCAATATTTCACTTGCTTGTCTTGCTTGCGTGGAATCTTCAAACTGATATTTTCCTTTGTTACTCTTTGTAAATTTAATATCTTCTGCTTCCAAAACTCCTCTTATATATTCGGATGTTTCGGCATCTTGTTCGTTGGAAACCAAACTTGCCCAGTCGGATGCAACTATACTTGACCATGTACTGTAATCAGAGCAAATAACTCTTGCTTTGGATATTTGTTCTCTTAATTCTTGCATCTTGCCCGGATCTTGTCTTGCTTCATTATATTTTTCAGCACTTAACTGAATAACAGCTTCGTTAATATCAGTTCCTTGTTCGAATATTCCCCCGAATATAAAGTCTATATTCTTTTTCAGTTCATTTGCATTACTTGAAGTATTTGTAAATACTCCGACAAATTGTCCGTCTTTAACATTTCCGTTTGCTATCAACAATGCAGTACTTATAGCAGCCAAGAAAGTCTTACCTCCGCCTGTTGCCAACTCTCTCGTAATTCTTTCTTGTGTATTTGATCCTAACAAATTATCGGAAATATCAACAAAACTTTCTCTTTGACCGGTTGTAAATCTGAATGTATTTCCTCCGATAGCAGCATTAAATTTAGATTCCAAATTCAACATTACGTACTCTGCTTTCAATATACTTATTTCTTCGGTAGTCAGTGTTTCTTTTCTGTCTATTTTTTCTTTTATTGCTTCCAATTTTGCTGTATATTCATTTCCAACAGGATTATAATCTTTACTATGCTCTAACGAGTAAATCGCAGCATCTATAAGCGCCATAGACTCTTCCAAACCGTTCGGAGTAACTTCCGTTTGTATTAATTGTTCATTACTGAAGCTTCCGACATTTTCAAATATTTGTCTTACTTCCGCACTTGCTTTAATTCCTTCAGCAGTATCTCCTCCGGTTATAATCTGATCTTCTATATCAAGCTCTCTGCTGAGTGCTTCAATATAACGGTTCGCATAAGTTTCTCTAAGGCCTTTTTCTCTTAATGATAAGCCTTCCTCGTTCTTATAATTTTCAAGTTCGGATATAACTTGATCGGCAGGTTTTTCTTTTCCGTTTTCCATTATTTGTTTGATAGCTTCTGCAGTAGATTTAGAGTATTTTTCCGCTTTTGCCAATTCTTGCGAAGCTGCATCAAATTTGCTTTGTAATTCACCTGCCCTTGCATAGTCTGAAGGTTTAATTGAATTACCGTAATATTGTAATTCGACAGATAATGCTTTAAGGTAGTCACTTAACTCTTGGTTGCTCATTTTTTCTACATCTATCGAACCATCCGTTTGTATTTCCTCATTTGCTTCCATTTGCATTAGAGGGATTGCCCCGTTCACAATATTGTTAACCATTATTCCAAAATTTATAATTCCTTCCCTTGCTTCAACGGTCTCTCTTACTGCTTGTTGCTGTTCCTGAGAAAGATCAACACCCGCTTCTTGTGTATAAGTTTGTATAGATAATGCTGTTGCCAAAGCAACATCTAAACTTGCACCGCCCAAAAGCAAATTATTAACCATTTCTTGCGAAGCGGCAGATAAACCCATAGTACTTGCCATACTGTCTACAGCAATAGATACTTGTTCCGAAACATCTTGTGATCCTTGATTTCCTACCACTATTCCTGCAACGGAAGTCTTTTTATCAATACCTTTTATGGTACCGGAATTAACATTTGTCCCCAAATGCTGATTATATTGTTGTGTTGCAGCATTTCTTACGTTTCTGGTAGTAGCTCTTTCCTGAACAGATGTACCAAGTTTTTGACAAATATTACCTAAAGGACTCAAGCCTAACGCTCTAAATACTACAGGAGTCGATTTCAAACTCGTACCTGCATTTTGTAAAGTAGTCGCAAATCCGCTCCTTGAAGATGATGCATCAAGTATAGCTTGTGCGGTTGATTGTCTTGCAGCCTGAACATCGGCAACACTTCTGTCAGCAATCATTGCCGTAGCTAAAATCATTGCTGCCGCTTCTCTCTGTCTTTGTGTAGAAGATGCGGAAGCTAATGTCTGTATAGAAGATTGATTTATTTGGCTATGTGCAGTATTAAGATTTTGAATATTAACATTTATATCCGGAGTATCATCAAAGCATTCTTGTAATATTTCCTTCATCTCATCACTGGGAACCCAATCCCAAATATGACCTAATAATTCTTCTTTAACATTTTCTTCCAAGAAGGTACTTACATATTGGTTGCTTGCAGACTCGGAAGCATAATTGAATGCTCTTATTGTCTCTCCTATTACAGGTATTTTCTGTAATAACGGTGTCAATGCTGTTGTAAATACAGGTGTCATGAAACTGAATGCCCACATTGACGAATTTGTCATCATGGAAGCACTCGACGTTAATGAATATTCCATGAAGTCTGCGGCACTTGAATATACTTTAGAACCTTTAAACAAGAAATCGAGAAGACCATTTCCGGTCTCTCCCAATTCTACTCCGGTAGTATTGTAAACCAAGGTCTTTATTCCGCCGAACACACCGTTGGATACTATGAAATTAAACTTTGTTATATCTGCTATCATACCGGCACTACCCGCAAATGCATTTGTTACAAAATTTAACATTGCTCCCGGTATAGTCGTAGCTCCTCCGAGAGTATTCATTTTGAAAGCATTTATAGATTCCCTGTATAATTCTCCTAAAGTCTTATCTCCCTTGATACTTTCCATGAAAGTCTTATCCGTACCGGCAGCACCATCTTTAGCTCTTGCGAACTCTTCATTAAATATAGGAGCGAATGTTAATAATGTTGTTGCTGCCTGGAATACTTCATTGTTTGCAAGTTCTTCTGCTCCAATTTTATTTAATACCAAACCTAATAAACCTTCATGATGTATCGGAAGAATTGTTTTACCTGATATAGGAATCTTTATATCCATATTTATACCGAAAATTAAGGCATTTCTTGCTATTGATCCGACTAAATCCAGAGCTTTACCCCAACTTGTACCTCCAAGACCGGCAACAAAATTAAGTACTTTAGAATTAGATAGGAAGCCGAACACTTTGGAAGTTTTTGCACCTTCGGAAATAAGTTTAGCCTGCTGACTAAGCGTTGTTTTCGGACTTAAGAATTTAAGAATTTTACCTGCTCTCGATTCTGCTATTGCTTGTGAAACCGATGCTGCTTTAGCTCCAATTTTCTGAGCAACACCCAAAATTCCGGAAAGTTCTTTGCCGCTCTCTGCCAAAGCCGTTGCGATTTTCATAAATCCGCCAACAACAACCGCAAAGTCTAAAGCAACAAAAGCAAATTCCATAACTGCTGTTTTTGTATCACCTACAGAAACAGCATTCATACCTCTCTTCATACCGTTATAAACCGCAGGTATTGCAGCAATTGCCATTATTGCCATTATTGCCGATGTCGCCGTCAATTGTATTACGGCCGAAGCACCGAATGTTACTATTGCAAGAGCAACAGATGCAGCGACATAAAGAGCTGTTACAGCTCCTGTCCAAATAGCATTTGTTGTTGCATCTTTTGTCATTCTTTGTGCATCTCTTATATCTCCCAATGCATTATATTGATCTATTCCTTTCATGCTTACATCTATAGGTGCATTATGGCCCACATTACTATATGTATACAAACCTGTTTGCGGTTCTTTGGTTTCTCTTGTACTTTCATCCGTAACTATAGAATCCAACTTTATAGAACCATCCGCATTTCTTGGAATATTACCATTTTCATCCGTTACAACACTTGCATAAGATGTAACTGATGTTGCAACGGTACTATTGTTTTCGGTAGTATAAGTACTTGTTGTCTCTCCGGCAATCCATCCTCCGTTAACATTTTCTACAAATTTACTTGAAGTTACTCTTCCCAAATCGTCTTTTTCATATCCGTAATCTTGTCTGTATTGGCTAAACGAAATTTTGTCACCGAGCACATTATCGGTTCCGCCCTTCATATCACTGATAATAGTATCATTAATAGATTTCCCTTGTCCGGCAACACTGCTACCGGCAGTATCAATTGTCGACTTACCGGTAAATATACCGGAAGCGCTGAAATTAACATCAGATAATGTTGAGAAATCCACACCCGTACCAAATTGTTCTTTTCCTTTGGCGGATAAATCATATGTGTAAGTTCCGCCCGTTTCTCCACCGTCTTTGATTGAGCTTACAACATTTCCTCCGGCATCATATATGGTTTTTGTAGAAACATTCTCTTCTACACTTACGGAGCCTTCTTTAAAATCTACGCTCACACCGAATATTGTATAAGTATCGCTGGTAACTA